>Ga0255351_1000053_pt1 | contig 53287 bp, 38 predicted proteins | sample HBST25r2metaG_FD_186024 | JGI IMG/M metagenome (GOLD analysis project Ga0255351, IMG submission 186024) | Peat soil microbial communities from Stordalen Mire, Sweden - H.B.S.T-25.r2 | ecosystem: Environmental > Terrestrial > Soil > Wetlands > Peat | place: Sweden: Norrbotten County, Stordalen... | reverse complement strand
ATGACTGCTGTGCTCACCCTCGCGCTCGGCATTGGAGCGCTCACCACCGTTGCCACCTGGACCAACGCCGTGCTCTACAATCCGTGGCCCCATGTCGCCGCGCCGAGCAATATTCGTTTCGTCGATGCAACGGTGCTTGGGTCGGAAGGCTATTCAGTCCACTATGACCAATTCCGTTTTCTGCGCGAACAGGGTCATTCCTTTAGCGATGCGATTGCTTTCGAACTGACCATAGTGAATCTGTCTGGACTCAACCAGCAGCCGAGGGCGATCTCCGCCGGCACGGTCTCTTCGAACTATTTTCAGTTTCTCGGCATCCAGCCGCAGGTGGGCCGCTTCTTTCGGCCTGTCATCAACGAGCGCGCATCCGGCGCAAGCGATGAGATCGTGCTTTCCGATGGTCTTTGGCGTGAACGTTTCGCCGCCGACCCCAACATCGCCGGGCGTACAGTCGAAATCAATCGCCACCTGTTCACGGTGATTGGCGTGGCCCCGGAGGAGTTCGCCGGAATCTTCGGCGGGATTTCAGAGGCTGTATGGCTTCCGCTCTCCGCGGTTCGCGATCTATCCTCCGACCCCTCACCCGACCCGCTCCTCCATTACGGTCTGCAAGGCGCTGTTCGCCTTCGTCCCGGCGTCACTGATCGCACCGCCGCTTCGGAATTGCACACGCTGGCCCGCACCTACGCGCTGCAGCAGCACAGCACCAACTACAACGGGTGGGATTTGAATCTCCGCGACTCGGCTCATTTTGAACGCGGCCTCTTCGGCACCATCGGTGAAGTGATTCCGATCCTCTTCGGCGCTTCGATCCTGCTCATGATGCTGGTGTGCATCAATATCGCTTCGCTGCTCGGCCAACACGCGGCAAAGCGCCGGCGCGAAGTCGCGATTCGTACTGCGCTCGGAGCCACGCCTGGGCGCATCGCCGCGCAGGTGCTGGCTGAGACCGGCATCCTCGCGCTTGCGGGATCGCTGGCCGGATGGGCCGCGAGCACCGGCATTTCCAAGGCGCTCTATGTACTGTTGCCCAACTTCGGAATCCCACTTGTCTTCAATCTCCACAGCGACGTGCGCATTCTCTCCTTCGTTACGGCGGTCACCGTCGTAGTCACGCTGGCCTGCGGCCTGTATCCCGTGCGCCAGTCCATTCGCTTTTCGCAAAAGGCCGCGCTGCATGAGGGCGGCCTGGCCGTGGCAGGAGGCTCGCGAAACAAATTCGGTCAGCGCATTCTGCTTGGTCTGCAACTGGGTGTGTGCTTCCTTGTGCTGGTCTGCTGCGGATTGCTGACGCGTACGGCGTTCAATGTAATCAACCGCGATACGGGCTTTGATCGCACCAGTGTCTTGACGGCAGGCATCGATCTGTCGCGTTCTGGATATACCAAAGAGCGCGGCCTCGCATTTGAGGCGGCGCTGCTTGATCGCCTCCGCAATTCTCCCGGCGTCGCTGGAGCCACTCTCACCTCGCACCTGCCCATGGGCGACAGCGGTGCCGGCAATACGCAGGATTTCAAGATTCCTGGCTACGTGCCTTCCAAGGGCGAATCCATGGAAGTGGTCACCGACTTCGAGGGCCCCGACTTCTTTCACAGCATGGGAATTCCAATGAATCAGGGACGCGATTTCGATGTGCATGACAACGCCTCCTCCTCCGATGTTGCCATTGTCAACGAGCCGATGGCGCAGCGCTACTGGCCCAAAGGCGATGCTATCGGCCACAGCGTTGTGGTGGGCGACAAGCCCCGTCAGATCGTCGGCGTGGTCCGCAACTATACCTACTACAACCCGCAGAACACTGACTCGGACTCGGTGCTTTACCTTCCGTTGGCTCAGCATTATGAGAGCGGTATTTTCATTGCGGTTCGTTCACGCACTACGCCGTCCGCTGTCGCCGCGCAACTGCGTAAAGCTGTTTCCGGTCTTGATAGTTCGCTTCCGATTGAAAACATGCAATCGCTCGAAGAGGTTGTGGGCATGCGTTATCAATTCTCGCGCATTCCGGCGGAGTTGCTCGGTGTCTATGCGCTATCGAGCGTGCTGGTAGCCATGCTCGGCTTGTATGCAGTCATGGCCTATGCGGTCATCGAGCGCAGACGCGAGTTTGCCTTGCGCATGGCCCTCGGTTCCACACGCGCGGCCATCTTCCGCCTGGTGCTTGGCGGTAGCGCGTGGACTGCCGCCGTCGGCCTGCTCACCGGCGGTCTCGGCTCCATCGCAGCTGTCCGGCTGTTGCGCGCCGCACTGTTTGGCGTAGCGCCATTCGATCCCATCACCTATTGCGCCGCGGCGGCTTGCCTGCTGCTCACGGTCTTTCTATCAGGCCTTGCACCGGCTCGCCGCGCCGCTTCCATTGAGCCCATGCAGGCGCTGCGCACGGAATAGTTCCCTTGGAGGAGAGTCACAATGAACACGCTGTTGAACGACATCCGCTACGCGCTCCGCCAGTTGCGCAAGTCTCCGGCATTCACGCTGACGGTGATTGTCACGCTCGCGCTCGGCATCGGCGCCAACGCCGCCGTCTTCACGCTCTTCGACCAGGTTCTGCTGCGCATGCTGCCCGTCAATCGGCCGCAGGAACTTGTCCGCTTCGAGTGGACCGGCAGCTTCTCCGGCTCCGCGAGCAGCTTCGGCGGCGACGCGCATAACTATTTTTCCTATCCCATGTACAAGGACCTGCGCGACCAGAACCAGGTTTTTTCCGGCATGATCGCCGCCGACCGAACCTCGGTCGGCGTGAGCTGGCATAACCAGGCCGACGATAAGGAAACCGAACTCGTCTCCGGCAACTACTTTCAGGTACTCGGACTCAAGCCCGCGGAGGGGCGCCTTCTAACCCCGCAGGACGATACTGCGAAGAACGCCAACCCAGTGCTGGTGCTCGGCTACGACTACTGGAAATCGCGCTTCGCCTCATCGCGCGACGTGATCGGCCAGGCCGTGCTGATCAATGGACATCCCTTCACCGTGCTCGGCGTAGCGCCTCAGAACTTCAGTTCGGCGATCGGCGGCTACCGCCCCGGCGTGTTCATTCCCATCAGCATGGTCGAGGTCGCCATACCGTGGAGGGCCACGCACGACGACTTGACCAACCATCAATCCGTATGGCTCACGATCGTTGCGCGAATGAAGCCCGGTGTATCCATGTCGCAGGCGGAGGCGAGTCTCGGTCCGCTATGGCATTCGCTCCGCGCGTACGAACTCACTCTGTATAAGTCAAGGTCCGAGCGCTTCAAACAAGGCTTTCTCGACAATTCGCGCCTCAAGGTCAAGGACGATTCCACAGGCTTTTCTCCGGGTCGCATGCAGTTGAAGACGCCGCTGATCATTCTCATGAGCATGGCCGGCCTGCTGGTGGCCATGTGCGCCATCAACGTAGCCACGCTGCTGTTGCTGCGCGCTTCAGGCCGCGCACGGGAGATGTCGATGCGCTACGCGCTTGGCGCAAAGCGTTCGCGCATCATCTCGCAATTGTTTGTGGAGGGCGGCTTGCTCGGCATCGCCGGCGCGGCCGCGGGCCTTGGTCTTGCACCGCTGGTGGCCACGACGCTGGTGCGCTGGATGACCAATGCCGATCCGGGCAACGAGCCGTATTCCACTTCGATGGACGCACGCGTCCTGCTGTTCACCCTCGGCGTTTCAATCCTCGCCAGCCTGCTGTTCAGCATCGCGCCTGTGCTTCATTTCATCCGGCCCGATCTCGCCACTTCGTTGCGGCAGAATTCTGGTACCGCATCGAAAGCGTCGCAGCGCTTCCGCAAGGTGGCCGTGGGCGCTCAGATCGCGCTCAGCGTCCTCCTCCTGGGTGGGGCAGGATTGTTCGTCCGCACGCTCGACAATCTTCGCCATCAGCCCGTCGGTTTTGAAACCGCCAACCTTGTAACTTTCAATCTCGATCCCACCAGTTCCGGCTACGGTGAAGAGCGCACGCCGCAGATTGTCACCAACGCGCTTGAAGCAGTCTCCCGGATTCCCGGCGTGGCCCAGGCCGCAGGTAACACCGATCCTGACCTGACCGGCAGCGGAACCTCTTCCAACTTCACGGTCGAAGGTCACAAGGCGACCGAAGACGAAAATATGGACTTCCAAATACCGTTCGTCACGCCTGGGTTTTTTGCCACCGTGAAGCAGCCTCTCCTCGTAGGCCGTGAGTTTACGCCCGCGGATACCAAGGGCGCTCCAAAGGTTGCGGTGATCAATCTGACCGCGGCCAAGCGCTTCTTCGGTTCGGCGCAGAATGCGTTGGGCCGCCTGATTGCCGAGGGCGGTGGCGACAGCATCAAGCTCGATACCACCGTTGTCGGCGTGGTTGGCGATGTGAAGCACCAGGACCTGCGCACCGACATGGGGCCTGCAGCCTATCGTCCGTATGCGCAAATGGAACATCCTATTGGCGTGCAGATTTACGCGCGCTCCGAAGGTCCGCCGGAGACGATTGAGCCCGCCATTCGCGTAGCGATGCATCAACTCGATTCCACACTCGTGGTCGATGGTCTGCGCACCATGCAGGCACAGGTCGATTCAAGCGCTTCCGATGAACGCGCGCTCGCATTTCTCGCCATAGGTTTCTCTGTGCTCGCCATGGTGCTGGCCGCCGTGGGGCTTTACGGCGTGCTTGCCTACTCCACCGAGCAGCGCACCCGCGAAATCGGCGTGCGCCTCGCGCTCGGGTCGCAGCGATCCCAGGTTGTCTTCCTGGTAGTGCGCGAGATGGCTTTGATTGCCGGCATCGCTACCGTCATCGCACTGCCTTCGGTCGTGGCCCTGGCGCGCCTGTTCCGCAGTCAACTCTATGGCATTACCACCTTCGATCCAGTCACACTCTCAGCCGCCGTTCTTCTCACAGCCGGCATGGTCACTATCGCCGCAGCGCTACCCGCGCGCCGCGCCGCAACCGTCGAACCCATGAAGGCGCTACGCACCGAATAGCTTTCGCATGAGGAGATGCCAACGATGATCGCACTGCTTCAAGACGCACGCTACATACTTCGCCAAATCAGGCGATCGCCCGGCTTTGCGCTCACAGTCATTCTCACGCTCGCCCTTGGCATTGGCGCGTCCACCGTGGTCTTCAGCATTGTGGACGCAGTCCTGCTCAAGCCGCTCCCGTTCCCACACCCGGACCGGCTGGTTGAAGTCCAGAGCCTCGAGGGAATGAGCGGCGGCGCGGCGCGGGTCAACGAGACTTCGTATCCCAACTTTTTTGACTGGCGTCAGCTCTCGAAGAGCTTTCAGTCCATCGCCGCCTACAAGTCGAGCGGATTCACGCTCTCCGGCCACGGCGACACGCCGGCAACGCGTATCAGCGGCATCATGGTTACCTCGGACTTCTTCTCCACCGTCGGCGTCATGCCCGAGCTTGGGCGCGCCTTCCGCCGCGACGAGGAGCAGCCCGGAAATCGCTCTGTGATCATCGGCAGCGACCTGGCGCAGCAGGAGTTCGGCGGCTCGCGCAATGTTCTGGGCAAGACCATCCGCCTCGACGACGAGAATTACACCGTCATCGGGGTTATGCCGCGGGGCTTCCTCTTTCCAGTCGACGTGCCCGATGCACAACTCTGGGTGACCACGGCCCATGACGCAGAGGGCCCGAATGCCTCTTCAACACAACGCGGCTATAACCAACTGGATGTGGTGGCGCGGCTGCGCGACGGGGTCACTCTTCAGCAGGCGCAGGCTGAGTTGAATACCGTGCAGCAGGGCCTCGCACTGCGCTATCCCGATGACGACCGGGATATGACCAGCGTCTCGCTGACAGGCGAAATGGAGTCTGTCGTTGGCGATGTGCGCCAGCCTCTGCGCATTCTCTTCGCCGCTGTTGGCGTTCTGCTGCTCATCGCCTGCGCCAATGCGGCCGGGCTCTTCCTCACCCGCTCAAGCAACCGCATCGCTGAGCTTTCCATTCGGGCCGCGCTTGGAGCAAGCCGCAGGGTGCTCGCGCGCCATCTCCTCATTGAAGCGCTCTCGCTCGCTCTGTGTGGAGGCCTTTGCGGAGCGGGACTCGCAGCTCTGGTGTTGCAACAGGCGCCCCGGTTCCTCCCGGCGAATCTGGTTCGTACCCAGGCCATCGCCGTGAACGGCGGCGTACTTGGCTTCGCGCTCCTGGCAGCCCTGATCACCGGCCTGGTATTTGGACTCATGCCCGCGTGGCGTCTTTCCCACGTTGACCCGATGCTTGCCATGAATGAGGGCCGCCGCGGCACCACGGGCAGCCGCACGCAACATTCCCTCCATGGCGCTCTGGTCATCGGGCAAACCGCTCTCAGCCTTGTCCTTCTCGTTGGCGCAGGCCTTCTGATGCGCAGTTTCGATCGCATCATGAAAGTCGATGCAGGCTTTGAGCCGCAGCACATGCTCAACTTCCGCGTGGCTGCGCCGGAGAAGCGTTACAGCAATGAACAGCGCGTCGCTCTCTTCAATAGGATTCTCGACCGCCTTCGTGCTATACCCGGCGTCCAGTCAGCCACTGCCGCATTCCCACTGCCGCTGACCGGAGGGGACATCCACATTTCCTTTTCCATCGACGGCCAGCCGGTCGAACACGGGAATGAGCCCAGCGCGCGCTTGAGCCTGGTCGCTCCCAACTTTTTTGAGACCATGCGGATTGCTCTGAAACACGGCCGGTTCTTTCGTGCAGAAGAGCAGAATATGTACGGGCAGCCCGTCGTCATCGTGAATGGGGCCTTCGCGAAAAAGTTCTTCGGCGATGCCGATGCGGTGGGCCGGCGCATGACCTCCGGCGTTGGTGTCGGCGACGAATCCCCCAGCCGCGAAATCGTCGGTGTGGTAGCAGATGTGAAGCGCGGCAATCTGATGGAAGCCGATCAGCCGGAGTACTACATTCCCATTGAACAGGGCCCGTTGGCGCCACCCGCCATTGCTTTGCGTGTAGCAGGCAATCCCGCAAGCTACGAAAGCGCCGTGCGCGCCGCGGTTGCCGAGATCGATCGCGGGCTGCCTGTCTATCGTTTCCATCCCTACACCGACGATCTGGCGCGCACCACGGCGCAGCAGCGATTCCAGACGGTCCTCATCGGCGCCTTCGCAGCCATCGCAATGATCCTTGCGGCCATCGGCCTCTACGCGCTGCTCAGCTACATGGTCGTTCTTCGGACGCCTGAGCTCGGCCTGCGTATCGCGCTCGGCGCGCAGAGATCGAACGTGCTCACATTGATCCTCCGCCGCGGTATGATTCTCTCGGCTTTGGGACTGGCCATGGGACTGGTGGTCGCCACAGCGCTTACTCGCTTTCTTGCCGGCATGCTCTTCGGCATCAAACCACTCGATCTCTTTACCTTCGCCTCGGTTTCACTGGTGCTGCTGCTCGCCGCATTGATTGCCAGCCTGCTGCCTGCCTGGCGCGCCTACAGGCTTGATCCGATTGAAACCCTGCGTTCGACGTAAGAAATGAAACGCATTGCAGAGGATGCATCACAGATTTTCTAAAAAGATTGTTCGGAACAACAAGATGGGAGTCGCACAAACGCCATGATCGAACTGAAAAATGTAGAACGCAGTTACAAAACCGGCCACACTGAAACCTGGGTGCTTCGCCGCGTCGGGCTCACGATCAAAGAAGGCGAGTTCGTCACGGTGATGGGTCCATCCGGAGCAGGGAAGTCGTCGCTGCTGAACGTGCTTGCCCTGCTCGATGACAGTTGGCTTGGCGAGTACTGGTTCGGCGAAACCCCGGCCCACAAACTCAATCGCAAGCAGCGCGCCGACCTGGCCCGTCAGCGCATCGGCATGGTCTTCCAGAGTTATCACTTACTGGACGATCTCACCGTCGCCGAAAACATCGATCTGCCGCTGAGTTACAAGAATCTTCCCGCCAAAGAGCGCCAAGGCATGGTTGCCGATATTCTCGACCGCTTCAATATCGTCGCCAAGAAGGATCTGTTTCCCTCGCAGCTCTCCGGCGGGCAGCAGCAACTGGTGGGCATCGCGCGCGCCGTGGTGCATGCGCCCGCATTGTTGCTGGCCGACGAGCCCACAGGCAATCTTCACTCCACGCAGGCCCGCGAGATCATGGAACTCTTCTGCCAACTCAATCGCGCGGGCACAACCATCGTGCAGGTCACGCACTCCGAGGAGAATGCGCGCTACGGCAAGCGCATCCTCGAGTTGCGCGACGGCTGGCTTACTCGCGATGAATTTCTTGAACCAAGAGCAGCGGAGGTTAGTGCCCAGTGAATTATTCCAAGTCCAATTCGGCACGCTGCATCAAGTCCGCAGTTGCCATTCTTCTCTTGCAGGTGAACCTCGTTCTCGCCGCCCAGCCGGCAGCGCAACAGGCCGCGCCTTCCTCCGCGCAGCAGCCGGCGCCGACCGCTGCCCAGCCGCAAACGCCGGATGCTCCAGTTCCAACCCCCGCCGCTCCGGCCCCGACGCTCGCCCAGCAGATGCAACAGGCACAGCAGCCGCCACTGTTTGCTCCGCCCACACCCTTTCGAGTGACAATGCCTCATTCGCATAATCCGCTCGCGCCGTACCGCGCCAGCACCGCGCCTGAGCTGGATCTCAGCAACTCGCCGCGCCTGGAGAACCTCATCCGTGACGGCAAAATCTATCTTTCGCTGAAGGACGCAATCGCGGTGGCCATCGAGAACAATCTCGATCTGGCCTCTTTCCGCTATAACTTTCCCATCGCTCAGACCGATATCCTGCGCACCAAAGCAGGCAGCACTGCCAACGGCGTCAACACCGCCATCGTTCAGGGCACCCAGGGTGGTTTTTCCGCTTCTTCCAGCGGTGGAAGCGGCTCCTCGGGACCGGGATTCTCTGCCGGTAACGGCGGCATCGTTACTTCCACTTTGGGCGCGGGTACGAGCGTTCCGTCCTTCGATCCCTATCTCACTTTCAGAGGCTTTGTCGATCACACCACCACCCAGGAGGCCAACGAGATAGTCAGCGGCGTGCCGACCCTGAAGACCAACACCATCGAGGTCCTGTCGAGCTTCTCGCAGTCATTCCCCATCGGCACCAACCTCTCCATCAGCTATCAGGGCGAGCGTGTTGCCCAGAACACCCCTTATAACCTCATCAATCCCGAGCTGTATTCCAATTTCGCGCTGCAAATCTCCCAGCCCCTTCTGGCCGGCTTCGGCATCGCCACCAACGAGCGGTATATCCGCATCGCCAAGCGGGGCGCTCAGATCACCGACCTCGCTTTCAAGGCACAGGTAATCGCCACCGTGACGCAGGTGCAAAATATCTATTGGGACCTGGTGAATGCATACGACAGCGAGCAGATCAGCGAGCGGTCTCTCGGCTTCGCCAACAAGAATTTATCTGACGACCAGAAGCAGCTCGAACTCCAGGCCATTCCCGCCATGCAGGTGATGACGGATCAGTCTGCCGTGGCCACCGCCGAAGGCAACCTCACGGTGGCGCGTGCCAGCCTGCGGCTGAATGAGTTGCTGATGAAGAATGCGCTCACCAAGGTCGACAATCCCGCGATCGACGAGATGCCGGTCATTCCCCTTGATCTACAGGGAGAAAACGACCCGAACGCCGACAAAAACATCGATGACCTCATCGCCACGGCCGAGAAGAAGCGGCCCGAGGTAGCCATCTACAAGATGGAGGCCGAAGTACATAAACAGTCCCTCAAGGACATCAACAGCGAGCTCTTGCCCACGCTCAACATGTATGGCCTCTACGCCGGATCGGGCACCGCGGGACCTACCAACCCCTTGTGCAACCCCAAGACGCAGGATTGCACCACAACTCTGCCCACAGGTTTTCCCGCCATGTTCGCGAACACATTCAATTACTCGTCGCCGGAATACCAGGTCGGCATGACGCTCTCCATCAATCTGCGCAACCGCCAGGCCAAGGCCGATCAATTCCGCGCCGTATTGGAATACCGCCAGAGCCAGATCTCTTCTGAGCAGCAGCAGAAAACCATTCTCTTCGACGTGCGCAACTCAAAGTTTGCTCTTGAACAGGCCCAGGCCCACGTTCAAGCAGCACAGAAAGCGCACGATCTTGCCGAGAAAACCTTTGGCATCACCAAACAGGAGCAGGCGCTCGGTGCGAAATCCGGCCTTGATACGCTGAACGCGGAAATAGCACTCGCCGTGGCCGAGTCCGCTTTGGATGCTGCACAAACGGCCTACGAAAAGGCAAAGGTAGACATCGACCGCGCCACCGGGGAAACGCTGGAGCGGACTGGGGTCTCCATCGACGACGCGAAATTGGGCGTCGTGAATCAGTAGCCTTAGAATCAGGGAAGGGAACCATGCTCGCGATCTCAATCGACGGCCCCAAGACAGGCATTGTGGAGGCAGACAATTCCCACTAAGCAAGAACGAATCCGGGTTCTGGTTGCCGACGATCAACCGCACATCCTTGAGGCCGTCGAGTTGCTGCTGGCCCCGAAGGGGATCGACGTGGACTGCGTCCGTTCGCCTGGCTTGCTGCTTGAATCTCTCGGCCTGCGCGACTACGACGTGCTGCTCATCGACCTCAACTACACGCGCGACACCACGTCCGGCCAGGAGGGCCTCGATCTGCTGGCGCGCATTCAGGAGTTCGACGCGCGCCTGCCGGTGATCGTGATGACCGCGTGGGGCAACATCGATCTGGCCGTCGAATCCATCAAGCGCGGCGCGCGCGACTTTGTGCAGAAACCGTGGGAGAACGAGCGCCTGGTCTCGCTGATTCGCGTTCACGCCGAGTTGCATCATGCTCTGCGCCGCGCACGGCAACTGGAGCTTGAGAATCGCCTGCTGCGCGCCGAAGGCATGCCGGAGTTTGTGGCCGGAGCGCCGTCGATGCAGCCGGTTCTTGAGCTGATTGCGCAGGTTGGCCCGTCGGACGCCAACGTGCTCATCACCGGCGAGCACGGCACCGGCAAGGAGATTGTCGCCAAGCTGCTTCACGCAGCTTCACCCCGTTCCAGCAGGCCGCTGGTTGCCGTGAATGCGGGGGGGCTGCCCGAGGGCACCTTCGAGAGCGAAATCTTCGGACATGTGAAGGGCGCATTTACGGATGCGCGCACCGACCGCGTGGGCCGCTTTGAGCTGGCCAATGGCGGCACGCTTTTCCTTGACGAAATTGCCAACGTTCCGCTGCGCCAGCAGGCCAAGCTGCTTCGCGTGTTGGAGACCGGAGAACTGGAGCGCGTCGGCTCCTCGCAAACCCGTCGTGTGGATGTGCGCATTCTCTCCGCCACCAATGCGCTTTTGCACGATGAGGCCAAGGCTGGGAACTTCCGCGAAGATCTGCTGTTTCGCATCAACACGGTCGAGATCCACCTGCCCGCGCTGCGCGATCGTCGCGAAGACATTCCGCTGCTGGCCGCGCACTTCCTCGGCCGCAACCGCACACGCTATCGCAAGCAGGTCATCGAGTTTTCTCCAGCCGCCATGCAGCAGATGATGCAATATGCATGGCCGGGCAACGTGCGCGAGCTCGAACACACCGTGGAGCGCGCGGTGCTGCTCTGCCGCGGCGAGGAGATTGAGCCCGCCAACCTGGCGATCGCCGCCGCCAAGTCTTCTCCTCAGTCGTTTGAAAACATGAGCATCGACGAGGTCGAAGCGCTGCTCATCCGCAAGGTGCTGCGCCGCTGCGACGGCAACATCTCGCAGGCTGCCGAATCTCTCGGGTTGAGCCGCGCCGCGCTCTATCGCCGCATTGAAAAATATGGTCTATGACAAGCAAGTGCACCGGCGCGGGCGCTCGGCTGTTCGCCGGGCGTGGCTCTATTGCCTGCTTCTCGGATCGCCCACGCTGATCTTCGCCGGCATTCTGATTTACCAGCAGCGAATCACTCTTGCGCCCATGCTGCTGCTGCTCGGCTGCCTGCTGCTTTACCTGGTCCTGGTGGCGGCTGCACTGATTGAATCCATGATTCGCCCCTTGCAGACGCTCTCCAACGTTGTCTCATCGCTACGCGAGGGCGACTACTCCTTCCGTGCCCGCGGAGCCGGCGCGCACGACGCATTCGGCGAACTGGCATCGGAGGTGAACGCGCTTGCCGATCTGCTGCAAAAACAGCGCGTGCGCTCTCTTGAGGCTACGGCATTGCTGGCGCGCATTCTCGAAGTGATGCACGCGCCGCTGTTTGCCTTCGATCGAGAAAACCTGCTGCAACTTGTGAATAACGCAGGCGTCAAGCTGCTTGGGCTGTCGTACGCCCGCTGCTTTGGCCGCTCCGCGCGTGAACTGGGTCTGGAAGAACTGCTTGCCGCGCCCGACCAGAGCATTCACTCTTTCCGGATGAGTTCAACGTTCACCTCGGCTTCCACGCGCTGGCTGCTGCGCAAGACGACATTCCGCCAGGACGGCAAACCGCACACGCTGCTCTTGCTGGCCGACGTAAGCCTGCCGCTGCAGGAAGAAGAACAGATTGCGTGGAAGCGGCTGATTCGCGTGCTCGGCCATGAGCTTTCGAATTCGCTGGCGCCTATCAAGTCCATCGCAGGTAGTCTGCTTGCGCGCGTTGACCACATGGCCGGCGAAGAATCTACGCTGCACGATTTCCGCCGCGGCCTGAGCGTGGTGGAGAGCCGCGCGGATGCGCTGCATCGCTTTGTGCAGTCTTACCGGCTGCTGGCACAGCTTCCGCCGCCGCACCTGAAGCGCATTCAAGCTGGACCGCTGCTGGAGCGCGTGGTTCTGCTCGAACAGCGTCTTCCGGTCGAGTTCGAGCCCGGACCGCCCGCACTGCTTGACGCCGATCCCGATCAGCTTGAGCAGATGTTCATCAACCTGCTGGCCAATGCCGTGGATGCGTCGCTCGCCAACGGTTCTCATCCGGTGCGCGCAAGCTGGCGGCTCAACGACGCCAGCCTGCTGGTCACCATTGAAGACCGCGGCCTGGGCATTGCGAACTCCGATAATTTATTTGTCCCGTTCTATACGACCAAGCCTTCCGGAAGCGGCGTGGGCCTTGCGCTGGCTCAGCAGATCGCGCGCGCCCACGGCGGAGAAATCACCCTAGTGAATCGTGAAGACAGCGAAGGCGCACGCGCGACGATCCGACTGCCACTCGCACAGCAATCATCCCTTTAGATTGTCGTTCCGCCGGAACGTCCTGCCAGCCCAATCTCAGAAGCCATGACGCAGTTGCGCCCGTTGTTCTTGGCGCGATAGAGCGAGGCGTCGGCGGCGTGAATCATGGCCTCGTAGTCCTCAGGGAATCCTGAAGCCACCCCGAAGCTGGCTGTCACCTGGATTGCGGTTTCGCCGTGATGAATGTGCGCCGCCTGAATGGCCATGCGGAACTGCTCGGCGCGCAGACGCGCTCCCACAAAACTCAAGCCCGGCAGAATCAGCAGGAACTCCTCGCCGCCGTAACGGCCCACTGAGTCGTAGGCCCGCACCGCACGCTGGAAGATCGCGCTGATCTCCTGCAGCACCTTGTCCCCGGCCTGGTGGCCGTAGGTGTCGTTGATGTTCTTGAAGTGATCCAGATCCGCCAGGATGATGCTCAGCGGCACGCCGTCGCGGCGCGAGCGATCCATCTCCTGGTGCAGGCGTTCAATCACGATGCGGTGATTCCAAAGGCCGGTCAGATCGTCATGTTCCGCATACTGACGCATCTTTTCTTCCGCGCGTTGCAGTTCGGCTTTCTCGCGCTCCAGGTCTTCGGTGCGGTTGTGCACCGCGATCTCCAGCCGCCGCTTCTGTTCCACCAGGTGATGGACGCGCCACTGCCACACCAGCACCACAACAATGCTGATGAGCAGGATCAGTCCCAGGCGCAGGGGCCCGCTCTGCCACCAGCGTGGAGTGATGCGAAACGCGATCTCACTCACGGCAGATACGGCGCCGCTCATGCGGTCCACCGTTTGAGCTTGAAAGCGATACGTGCCCGGATCGAGGCGCGGATAGCGAACAATCTTGTCTCCCGTCTCCACCCACTCCGATTCCAGGCCCAGCAGGCGATAGCGGATGCGGATTTGGCGCGCATCGCGAAAACCGATCGCTTCCATTGAGATGGCGAGCGGATTGCCCGTCCAGGGAAACTCCGTTCCGCTGGCGACGGCCGCGCCGCCGATGGCGATTCCCGAAAACACGGGAGCCTGCGGCGTTAGCGGCGGGCCGGATTGCGGCTGCAGCAGATGCGAAACTCCTCCGGAGGTGCCGATCCACATGCTGCCGTCCCGGTCCTCGTAGAGCGCGTAGCTGTCCGTGTCTTTCCAGATCAGGCCGTCGTCCTGGATGAAGCCCCTCCACGATCGGCCGTTGTAGACCGTCAGCCCGTTGTCCTGGCCCACCCACACCCATCCGCGGCGATCCACGGCCAGTGAAACCACCTGGTCCGACAAAAGCTGGGGGCGCGTGATCCGTTCCGACTCGACGACCTTGTCCCCGGTGATCTTCAGCCGCCGAATGCCGGCAAATGCGCCGGATGCCCAGAGGTTTCCTCGCTGGTCGGCCGCGATCTCAAGCGGGTTGATGGCGGAGAGCCCAGGATCGATGCGATGCCAGCCGCTCGCATCCAGACGAAAGAGCCCCTGGTCGGATGCGGCCCAAAGTGCCTTGTTCGGATCCAGGCAAAGATCGGTGAAGCGTTTCTTTGGATCGGGGATGGCCGGATCTTCCACCAGTTGGGGAGCGCGGCTGCCTGATGCGACATCCACGGCGTACAGTCCGCCCGTGGTGGCAATCCACAGCCGGTGTCCGCCATCGCTCAGCGCGCGGTAGACCTCCGGTAATTTCCATTGCGTCGCAGCCAGCGTTCCAGGGTCGATCCGCACCAGGTTGCCCACGGCGCTGCCCATCCAGATAGCGCCGTCTGTGCTCTCGGCCATTGAGACCGCGCGCCCCGTCTCAATTCCCGGCGCCTGCCACGTTTTCGGCGTATCACCGCCGGCGGGAATATAGTCCACGCCGCTCTCGGTGCCGATCCATAGCCGCCCGCTCTTGTCGCGCAGGGTAGACCAGACAACGTCGTCGCTTAATCCATCCGCGGCGGTGTATCCTTCCCAGCGGTCCTGGCCCACCCAGCGCATCAGGCCGTGGCCCACCATCGCCATCCAGATGGAACCCTCGCGGTCAACAAACACAGCGGAAATGTCGTTGTGGGTGAGGCCATTGCGGGCCGTCACCATGCGCCATTGGCCCTTTTCCAAAAGTCCCAGGTCAGGGCCTCGCGAGACAAGAATGTGCCCGCTTGCATCTTCGGCCAGGGCGCCATAGGGAACTTCGTCCGAGTGGCCGGGAAGTTCATGCGATTCGATGCGGTTCTCAGCGGTAAACACTTCAACCACGTGTGAAAAACCGCGTATCCACAGGTGGCCTTCGCGGTCGAAGAGCAGGTGCAGCCACCGGTCTTCAGGAAGATGCAGCAGCGCGCCCATGTGGGTCGTTTTTCCGTCGACACGGCGGCAGAGGTCCTGGTCGCAGCCATACCAAAGAACGCTCCCGCGGGGTGGGGTGCCCGGCCCCGCAATCACACTCCAGATCTTCGTCCCGTCCAGGTGCATGGGCGCGGCGGCCCAGCGGTCGGTCTCAACGTGCTCCAGCAGGAATGCTCCGTTTCGGTCCGCTACAGCCACCTGGTCCGGCGAAATCGCGGTAAACACGCTCCCGATCCGTTGCGAGAACTGCTTCACCGTTCCCGGCGGGTTGATCTCGGCGAAGTTGCCGTTCTTGAGCTCGAAGTAGATGCCGCTCGTGGTGCCCACGAACAGCGTTCCGTCCAGGCCCACAAACAGGCTCTGGACGGTGTGGCCGCCCAGGCCCTCCGCCGCCCCATATTGCTTGAAGCTGCTTCCGTCGTAGCGATAAAGGCCGTTCTCGGTGCCGATCCAGAGGTAGCCCGTGCGATCCTCTGCAATGCAGTTGATGTTGAGGTTGCCCAGTCCCTCGGTAACCGTCGCAAAGCTGTAGCGCTGGGCAGGGCAGAAGGGCGCAAAGAGGCTGACTGCGGCCAAGCCGCACATCCATGCCAGCAATTTCTTTTTCAGCGTTCGCGCCACGGGCCCTCAGGCGAGCCTACCAAATAGATTGAGTCCACTATATACCCATGATTCTGGAGCGCAATGACTCGAAAGAGTGGGGGAAAACGGAGGGTTGCCGCAGTTCAGAAGCTGCGCGTTGCGGCCTGCTCCTAATCGCAAACGAGCGCGGATTCGGGGAAGCCCTCGACCGCCTCTTCCTCGGTCATCCGTCCAGCGGTTTCGGCGGCCAGATCTTCCGCTGCACGCGCGGTGAAAAACAGCTCCACCTGGGCCAGCACTTCGGCCCCGGTGCGTGCGTGGTAGATGGCCGCGCGCAGTTTGGCTCCCCCCGGCACGCCGTGCGTGAACCACGTCGCAAACTGCTTCATCTTGCCGGCGGTTTCCCCCATCCGATCGCTGCGCGGGAGATCTTTTGTGGCCTCCGCCTCGTCCAGCAGCATCTGGAAATACGCACGGATCATCCGGTAGCGGTCTTCCACGGTCGGCCGGTCGTACATGCCAGTTGCCGTGTACTGGGCAATCTGCCTGAAGATCCACGGGTTGGCCGGCGCCGCACGCCCAATCATCACCGCGTCGCAACCGGTCTGCGCCACCATGGCCGCCGCGTCCTCGGGGGTGCGAATGTCGCCGTTGCCGATCACCGGAATGCGCACCGCCTGCTTGATGGCGGCAATCCACTCCCATTGCGCCTGGCCGCTATAACCTTGTTCTCGCGTCCGCGCATGCAGCGCCACGGCGTTCAATCCCTCGGCCTCCGCCATCCGCGCCAACTCCACGCACACAATCTGCTTCTCGTTCCAGCCCATGCGGAACTTGACGGTGAAGGGAATCGTCACCGCCTTGCGCACCGTGCGAAAAATCTCGCCGATTTTGGGCAGGTCGCGCAACAGGCCCGAACCTCCGTTGCAGCCCACCACGCGCTTGGCCGGGCAGCCCAGGTTCAGGTCCACCGTATCGAAGCCGGTCTCCTCCACAATGCGCGCCGCCTCGGCCAGCGTCTCGGCGTTGGAGCCGAACAGTTGCGCGCCGATGGGATGCTCGTCGTCGTAAAAGGTGAGATAGCGCCGCCGCTTCGACTCGCGCATGCGCGCCAGCCCGTCCGCCGAGGTGAACTCGGTCATCAGCAGCCCGCAGCCGGACTGGGAATTAGTCACGGTGCTCTCAATTGTCTCTGTTGGATGCTCCTCCCTCGCCACGTCTTTGTTGTTGTGGCTAGGGTGGGTCTCGTCAACTGCGGTCGTTGAAAACAAACTTGCGTGGCGAATGAAGCGGCGGAAGACCGTGTCGGTGACGCCGGCCATGGGAGCCAGCACGGTAGCCGGAGAAACCAGCACCGTCCCCACGCGCACCTCGGCCGGCACCCGCGTCCCGGCGGGCATCTGGTGCTCCTTGGGGTTGTCCCAATCCTTCTTCACGGTAAAGCCCTTGCCCGCCATGAAATCCGTTCTCCAGATCAACTCGGCAACTCAGCTATTTCGCACACGAACGGCTTGCCGCGCGATTCCGGGTCCCAGCCGGCCGCCATCGCTTCGCGAATGTGGCCGGCAACCTTGGCGGCTGAGATCGGCGGCCGCACGGTGAGCGCGGGCGCAGCCTGTCCATTCGACTGTTTACGAACCGCCGGATACTCGAGATAAAGTTCTCTCCGCACCGGTCCCACCACCTGCACATGAATCGCCAGGCCGGTCGGATTCTGGTCATCGCTCCAATTCTGCTCGCGGTGCAGCCGCCAGATCAGCGGCACGCCGTCAATCGTCACCGCGGATTGAATGGAGCGCTTGGTGTTTCGCATGGCCATCGTGTTCCCTGCATTGCAACGGTTCGTTCCGCAACGCCGCATTCATCGGCAAGTACAAGCTAAGAGATAGAAGCTAAAGGCTAGAAGCTAGCTCTTAACGCAACTAGGCCCCCGCCGCGGCGGAGGCCCAATCGTCCAGTCCGATTGAATTCGGCGTCCGTTACTTGGCCGCCGAAACCTCGGAGGCCTTGGCGTACTTGCGGCGGAAGCGCTCCACGCGTCCCGCCGTGTCTACCAGGCGCTGTTTGCCGGTAAAGAACGGGTGGCAGTTCGAGCAGATTTCCACGTGAATTTCGCCCTTGTGGGTCGAACGGGTTTCAAAGTTGTTCCCGCAGGCGCATACAACTTTCACCGCGGCGTAATTGGGATGAATCTTTTCCTTGGGCATCGCTAGAGACAGACCTTTCCTACACTCTTCCTCATCTATTGTAGGGGGATTTCGACGGATTAGCAATCGGATGAACAAAGGGACTAGGGGACTAGGGACTGAGGGACTAGGAAGAACCGAGGCTGAATCGGTCATTCAACGCCTCCGATCCAAGCTGGAAAGGTTCGTCAAGGATCGCTGGTCCCAGTCTCTAGCCTCTCAGTCCCTTAGTGCCTAGTCCCTTAATCCCTGCTTTATTTGAGCGCCTTCACAATCCCCGCCTGCGCCAGTGGCGCCATCATCGCGTAGCCGGCCGGCAATGGGTGCACGCCGTCGTTACTGAGGGCGGCGGGCAGGCCCTCGCGGCTGTCCTTCATCGCGGTGTGAAAGTCCACGTAGATGTCGCCATGCTGGGCTGCGTAAGCCTTCATCCACGCGTTGATGGCCAGGATCTTGGGCGCAGGCGTCAGGCCCGGCTTCCAGGGGTAGTCGAACGCGGGAAGGATGGAGCACAGCACCACACGAATATGATTTGCGTGGGCCAGTTCGCTCATCGATGCGATATAGCCCTCGATCTCCTCGATGGTCTCGGGTCCGGTGTTGCCGGCAATGTCGTTGGTCCCGGCGAGGATGACGACGACCTTGGGCTTGAGGTCAATCACGTCCTGGCGGAAGCGAAGCACCATCTGCGGGGCGGTCTGGCCGCTGATGCCGCGATTGATGTAGGGCTTGCCGGGGAACGATTGGTCAATGTGCCAGCCCTCGGTGATGGAGTCCCCCATGAATACGACGCGCTTTTCGCCGGGCGCGGGCGCTCCCAGTTTCACGTCGTCCTCCTTGAATCTGGCCAGCCAGGGAAAATCGTTCCTGAGCTGTAACTCGTACTTGCTCCGCCAGTCTTCCGCGGGAGGTGCGGGCTTGGCAGCCGGCGCCACCTGGGTTGGAGCAGGCGCCTTGGTCTCCGGCAGGCTGGCAGGCTCCTGCGCCTTGAGCAGATTCGACGGCAGCGTTGCGGTAAGAAGGACGGCGGCAAAGAAGGTGGCGCGTGTAGCAATTCGTGTCACGTGAATGTTCTCCTTGACCAGACTGCTGAAAGCCCTAGTTCCTATTCCCTAGTCCCTGATTTTAACCACCGGCGCGCTGCTTTTCCACATTCGGGCACCGGACCTGCACTGCGCGGCCACCATGCCGGTTCCGATAAGCTGGGAACAGATGAGTGTTTGCCCAATTTGCGATGGAGTCGGCCTGGTCCGGGTGGTGGATGAGAGCGGCCACTGGGTCTCGCGTGCGTGCGAGTGTCAGGAGATGGCGCGGGAAGAGCGCCGCCTGGCCGCCGCGCACATTCCCGAGCGCTACCGCCATTACACCCTCGACGGCTACGAGACCGCCTTTCGGGGCGCCGACTCCTCGCTGGGCCGCGCGCATCTGACCGCCCGCCGCTTTGTTGAGGCGTACCCGGTCGACACAGCAGGGAAGGGGCTGCTCTTCACCGGCTCCATTGGCGTGGGCAAAACCCACCTGGCCGTTGGCGTGCTGCGCCGCCTGGTGCAGGAGCGCGGCGTCAAGGGGCTCTTCTGCGACTATCGCGAGCTGCTCAAGAGCATCCAGAACAGCTACAACCCGCTGGTCAACACCACCGAGCTCGAACTGCTCAAGCCGGTCTTTGCCGCCGAGGTGCTGGTGCTGGACGACCTGGGCGCGCAGAAGCCGAATGAATGGGTATGGGACACGGTCGCGCTGATCCTCAACACCCGCTACAACGACAAGCAGACCACCATCATCACCACCAACTACCCGGACCAGCCGCCGGGCGCGGGAGCGCAGACTGAGGCCGAGCGCGCCGCCCGCGAGCAGACCCTCGGCGACCGCATCGGCGAACGCATGCGCTCCCGCCTGGCCGAGATGTGCGTGTGCATCGATATGACGGGCAAGGATTTTCGCCAGACAGTCAAGAAAGCCACCTTCGGTTGAGCTCCTGGCACCCCCGGTGCGGCAGACGCCGTTGAGGGATGCCCAGCTGCATCGCCGCACGGTGTATTGTTTCCGGTGAGACTAATCTGCGGAGAAGACGGATGCGCAAGGCATTGGAAGTGATTGGAGCCGCGGCCCTTGCGGCCATGTTCTGGATGACGTGGAGCGCTCTGACCGGCCCAAATCATCTGCGGGACAAGATTCCCACCCACTTCGATGTTGCTGGCCGGCCAAACGCCTGGGGATCGTCGATCACGCTGTTTCTGCTGCCGGTTGTAGGGTCGCTGATTTATCTCAGCATCACCGTGGTCTCGCAGTTTCCCTCGGCCTTCAACTACCCGGTGCGCGTAACCCCGGAGAACCGTCCCCGGCTGGAGGCGCTTGCGATTCGCATGATCACCTGGCTGAAGGTGGAACTGATCTGCCTGTTCCTGTGGATTCAATCCTCCACGATCGATGCAGCGCGGCACCAGACCCTGGGCTTGCCCCTGTTGCTGATGCCGGTGTCGCTGCTGGCCGTCTTCGGCACCATGAGCTGGTACATTGTGGCCATGCGCCGCGCGGCAAAACCACAGTAACGGTCGAAACGAGCAAACCGCTTCAAATGTTCATGCGCATGTCCAGCGATTGAGGGGTCAGAAGGCCCACAGGCTGCCCAGAAGCAACAGGGCTGCGGCGATGGTGATGGCCTGGTAGATCAGGTCTTCCGCGCTGCGGGTCTGCGCGGCGCCTAGCGAAGGCGAGGCGCTGCATGCGGCTTGCGAGTTGGTCTGCATCGTGTTCCTGCCTATCCTTGTTGGTTGCGCCGGGCTCTTAGGTCCGGTTTGGGGGGAGGGTGAAGGTTCGGTTTGAATCGCGTTTTGAGAGAGGTACGCGCGCCCACTCGCAAGGGAGTCTCTAATGAGAGTCCACAAATCAAAAAAAAGATTCATGAGCGCCGATTAAACTATCGCCAATTCACTTATCGACTGACCGGGGAAAATCCCTGCGCCTACCTATCAAAACGCGGAAGCCTGGAGTATTCCTTCGGTAACAGGTGTAGAATCCGCTCGTGAGCACACCTTCCAACCCCGTCCCGCCCTCCTTTGCTCCCCGTGAGGAGCCGCGTGAACGCAACTGGCTGCCGCTGGCCGTGGCTGCCGCCGTGGTGCTGGTTGTCGCGGCGGCTCTTATGCTGATTTTGCCGCATGGCAGGCCTGCGGTCAGCGTTACACCCATCTCCACCGCTCTGGACGGATACGCAGCCAGCCTGCCCATCACCGGGCTGGTCATGAGCGAGTCGTCCAACCTGGCCGGCGGCAAAGTGACCTACGTCGACGGCCACATTGCCAACACCGGCGGCCGCACCGTCACCGGCGTCACCGTGCAGGTGCTATTTCGCAGCTACACCCATGAGGTGGCGCAGAACGAGACCCAGCCGCTCAAACTGATCCGTACGCGCGATCCCTATGTCGACCTCGAATCGGTCTCGGCCGCTCCGCTGAAGCCCGGCGATGCGCACGACTTCCGGCTGATCTTTGACGCCGTCTCGCCCGACTGGGACGGAGCGTATCCCCAGATTCGCGTGATCCACGTCGAAGCCCAATAGCCTTGGCTTCCCGACTTTACTCGGTAAAAATTACACGATGTTGAAAAAACTACACGTTCTTGAGCCTCTCAATTCACTTTTTTCAGCCTGCTGCGTCACAAAGAGAATCCTATAAACCACACATTATCAATCGCCTATAGGATCGCGCTGGGGGGCTGCCCAGTTTGGCATCGGCCTTGCTATTAGTGAGGGCGAGCAGACAGTGAAGCTCACCCCGCGGAGTATCTCCTGCTGCGGAACCCACAGTTGAGGATGGTTCACACCATGAGATCGAATGCAATACTTTCGAGCCCGTTCCCCCGCCAGATCGCTCTCCTTGTGCTGGCATCTGCAGTAGCATATCCCGCGCTGGCTCAGCAGAATCAGCCCTCCGGGACTCCTCAGAGCACTCCTCCTTCGGCGACACAGCCCTCCCCGGCAGCATCGTCAATGAACACGCCGAAGGAGGGGTTCTGGGGACGCGTCAATCCCTTCGCCCGCAAGAAGTGGGTAAAGAAGCAGACTGACCCCATCAACGACCGGCTCACCGAACTGGACGGCATCAACGCCAGGAACGCCAACGACATCAAGGACGTGGATAGCCGCGCACAGGCCGGCATTCACCAGGCGCAGTCCACAGCCGATGCGGCCAACCAGGTGGCAACCGCGGCTGGAACCCAGGCGCAGAACGCCAACGGCATCGCGCAGGGCGCATCCGGGCATGTGGACCAGTTGAACTCGACCGTCAAGGGCCTGGACCAGTATCGCCAGACCACGGAAGCGGAAGTCGCATTTCGGGGCGGCCAGCCGATTCTTACGACGGCAGCCAAGAAACAACTCGACGACCTGGCTGCCAGCGTGACCGGCAAGCAGGGTTACATCCTTGAAGTGGAAGGGCATTCGCCCCTCGCCGGCAGCGCCGGTATCCAGAGTTCCGAGCGTTTGACCGAAGCGGTCAAGCGGTATCTCGTAACCGAACACGAAATTCCCGTCTACCGCCTCCATGCAGTGGCTCTGGGTAACGCACACGGCCAGTCCGATGACGACGACAAGCCGGTGCGCACCAGCAGCGTGCATGTGCGGTTGATGGAAAACAGTTTGGCGGCCCAGGGAGCATCACCACCCCATGAGGATGCTTCCTCGACAGGTGCGGAGCGGCCGTAAAGCCGCAGCCACCCCCCCGAGGCTCCTTTCCGCGCAGACGGCTACCCCGCCGTAGGCCGCCAAAAAAGCTCTCGACAAACGAGAGAACCAAGGCAACTTGGCCCCCGTTAATGACGGGGGCCGTTTTTTTTGTGTTTGCAGGCGTTCGCCGCCATGAGCTGGTCTTTGGAATTGGCTGCACTTATTCGACCGGACAGGAGTCCTTGCTGAATGGCAGCTTTTTCTTGCCGCCCAAGGCGAATGTAACCCTTATTGTTGTCTGCACCTCAACGGGTTCGCCGCGCAATAGATAAGGGCGATACTTCCACTCTCGGACGGCCTTGAGCGACGGTTCCTGCAGAATCTCCGGGCCGCATTCAGCGTGAAGATCCGAAATCTCTCCTGCTTTGGAAATCGTAGCCTTAAGGATCACAATTCCGGATATGCGGTCTTTTTTGGCTTTTGCAGGGTATTCAGGATTGACCTTGTAGATCAGCATGCCAACGGCTACATCCTCATGAATGATGACGGGCCTCGAAGCGGATGGGGGCACATTCGCTAGCGTGCTAGCCAGAGCGGCGTCATCGCTAAGGATCGCATTGGCATAAACTACCGTTGAAGTCGCGAAGAGAAAACCGGCGATGCAGGCAACGAGGGGTGAATGCATTCGCAAAATATACACGTCCATCGCTTCAATTCCCAATTACTTTTGGAATTCCCCCCGACGCATGTCTGCCAGCCCTTGTGAGCTAACCCGGACCCGAATTCGAATAACAACTGTCAGGACATTGTCTGGCATTCCTGCTATACTGAAATTCGAACGGTGCTGAAAGGGGGCAGGAATGCCAGCGACCCAACTGCGCTCTGAGACTCGAACGGAGAAGCTCGATCTTCGCCTCAGTCCTTCTGCCAAACGTGATCTGCAAAACGCAGCCACTGCTACGCAACGAACGGTGAGCGATTTTGTGCTGGAAAGCGCCCTTGCCCGCGCCGCGGAAACCCTTCCCGATCGCCAGAAATTCGGCTTGTCCGCGCAGCAATGGAAGGCCTTTGAAGCGGCCCTCGACGCGCCTCCTCATCCGGCCCCGCGCCTTTCCAGGCTTCTCAACGAACCCAGCGTATTTGACGAAGGCAGCATTTAGGTGGCTTCGCTTCGAATTGAAAAGCTTGACCGCAGGCACCTGGTCGACGGATTTGAATGTGGCGTCGAAGCACTCAACCGGTTTCTGATTCGGTATGCGTTGCAAAGCCAGCAGGCCGGAGCCTCGCAGACCTATCTCGCACTGGTGGACGAGGAAACGGCAGGCTACTACACCCTGGTTGTGGGACAGGTCGAATACCAGGACGCTCCGCCGCGTCTGGCCAAGGGACTCGCAAGGCACCCTGTCCCCATCATGCTGCTGGCACGCCTGGCGATAGCCACCCCATGGCAACGCAAAGGGATGGGGGCCGGTCTTCTCAAAGACGCCATGTTACGCACCCTCCAGGCGGCGGAGATCGCGGGGATTCGCGCTTTTGCCGTCCACGCAAAGGACGACTCGGCAAGGGCCTTCTACGAGCACTTCGATTTTGTTGCCTCTCCAACCGACCCCTATCATCTGTTTCGCCTGCTCAAAGACATGCGGGGCATGCTGAAAGCAGAGTGAAGCGGCTGCAGAGCAGTATTTGCTGGCCTTCCATCTCCTGTGACCAATGCCGCTCCACCAATTGGGAAATGCCCATTAAAATCGACACATGGACTCCATTCAACCAAAACCTACCGTTCTTGAGACGGCGCCCGACACCATTCTTGACGGAAGCCGCTTTGTGCGCGCCTGTCTGCGCCGCCCCGTCGATCGAACGCCCGTCTGGTTCCTTCGCCAGGCCGGCCGTTACATGCAGGAATACCGCGACGTGCGCAAGCATCACACGCTGGTGGAAATCTGCAAACAGCCCGAACTGGCCGCCGAAGTCACCATCACCGCCGCTGAAAAGCTGGGCGTGGACGCTGCCATCATCTTCGCCGACCTGCTGCTGCCGCTGGAACCGATGGGCGTGCCCTTCGAGTTTCAGGCCGGCGAGGGACCCGTGGTGCATCACCCCGTACGCACCCTGGAAGACGTGAAGGCCCTGCGCACCGACCGTGCCGAAGACCTGGCCTACGTGGCCCGCGCCATCCAGAAGGTCGCCGCTCACTTCAAGGACCGGCTCGGCATCATCGGCTTTTGCGGCGCGCCGTACACCCTGGCCAGCTACATGATTGAGGGCGGCGGATCGAAGAACTACATCCACACCAAGCAGATGATGTATCGCGAGCCGCTGGCGTGGCGACTCTTGCTCGACAAGATTGTGAAGGTCCTCGAGGAATACTGCCGGCTGCAGGTGCTGGCCGGTGCGGACGTCATTCAGATTTTCGATAGTTGGGTGGGCTCGCTCGGCCTGGCCGATTATCAGCAGTACGCATTTGAGGCTTCCAAGCGCCTGGTGCGCGCCGTGCAGGCGATGGGCGTGCCGGTGATCTACTTTGGCGTGGAGACAGCAGGGCTGCTGACCGAGATGGCCTCGACCGGCGCGGACGTGATCGGCCTTGACTGGCGGCAGCCGCTCGATGAAGGCTGGCGCGCAGTCGGCCACGGTCACGCCGTGCAAGGCAATCTGGACCCCATTACGCTGTTCGCTCCGCATGAGGTGCTCGAACGGCGCGTCAAGGAGATTCTGCGGGCCGCCAACGGACGCCCCGGCCACATCTTCAACCTGGGGCACGGCATCGTCCCTAGCACGCCGGTTGAGAATGTCCAGGCCGTGGTGAAGATGGTGCGCGAGTTCCGCCTTGAACGAGCCAAGGAGGAGACCGCGAGTGCCTAAACAAGCCGTTCTGCTGCTGGCCCACGGAACCCCCGAGACCGTCGAGCAGATTCCCGAATACCTGCGCAACGTAGTCAGCGGCCGCCCGCTGCCGCAGACGGTGATTGAAGAGATTCAGCACCGTTATTCGCTCATCGGCCGGAGCCCGCTGACAGAGATCACCATGGAGCAGGCGCGGCTGGTAGAAACGGAACTGACAGCCAGCGGCATCGGCGTTCCTGTTTACGTGGGCATGCGCAACTGGCGGCCTTACATTCCCGATGTTGTGCGCCAGATGCGTGCCGACGGCATTGAAGAGTTTGCGGTGATCTGCATGGCGCCGCAGAACTCGCGCACCAGTGTCGGTCTTTACAGACGCGCGGTGGAAGCGGAATCAACCGGACTGAAGATCGACTTCACCGAGGGCTGGTCGCAGCATCCGCTGCTGGCCCAGGCCTTTGCCGAGCGGCTCCGTCCAGCCTGGACCAAACTCAGCGAGTCCGTCGGCGCGCCGGTTCCGGTGCTGTTTACCGCGCACAGCGTGCCCTGCCGCACCATCCAGGCTCCCGGCGCCAGCGAGGGCCAGCCACGGCTTTGGCCCGCCGGCCAGGGCGCCGACCCTTACGCGCAGGAGGCCAAGCGCACGGCCGAGTTAGTGGCCGCTCATCTGCCTGAGATTCCCCGCTGGTGGTTTGCCTTCCAGAGCCAGGGCGCCAGCGGTGGTCCGTGGATCGGGCCCTCCGTCGAAGAGACCCTGCAATCGATTGCCGCTGGCGGAGTGACTTCCATCCTGCTGCACCCGATTGGTTTTCTCTGCGACCACGTAGAAATTCTCTTTGACGTGGACATCCTCTTTCACGGCTTTGCCGCCAAGCTCGGCGTGCGGCTGGAACGGCCGGAATCATTGAACGCCTCGGTCACTCTCGCCAGAGCAGTTGCAGATCTTGCGCGCCAGGGGCTGGCACGACTCAACGGATAAGTCCATTCGTAAGTTGAGCATTCAGAATTGAACAAAGCTCGAAGTAACTTCAGTGTTGCTGTGACGGTTACCATCGTGCGCAACCTCTTGGAGAGAATCTCGTTTAAGTAATAAAGTCAATCGATAGCATAAAATACTTGCTAGAAGCAGCAGTGCATTAGTCGGGCTGAAGAGTAAAGTGAGCAAAAGAGAACACGACTGAAACTTGAGGCGTGCAAGATTGGATGATTGCAGTTTGTAGCTAAGGGAAGAGGAAAGAGGGTGATTGTGGCGGAGAGACATCCATCCCGATATGCAGCGGAAAAGGCGCCATCGGATTGTCCCAAGTGCGGTAGCCGCTTGCGCCGGCTGGAACGCAAGGGGTTCCTGCAGATCAAGGTCTATCCCAAATTTGGTTATTATCCTTGGGAATGTCCGGTATGCCGAGAGACGAGCTTTCTCAAGAAACGGTACAACCTGAAGAGAAGGCGTACTGAAGAATCGCCTTCCACCTCAAGCTAAACAATCTTTTCCGAGCCTCTTCCAGCCTGATCTAGAAACGGAAGAAGTTCTTGGCCAGGAAGAGCACATTGGCGGGCCGCTCGGCCAGCCGCCGCATGAAGTAGGGATACCACTCCTGCCCAAACGGAACATACACGCGAACGTTATACCCTTCCTTTACCAATTTGCGCTGCAAATCACGCCGCACCCCATATAACATTTGAAACTCGTAGCGGCTGGGGGCTATTTCGTTTTTTGCCGCGAAGTCTTTCGCCGCCTCGATCATCGCCTCGTCGTGCGAAGCGATGCCGTGGTAGATGGGGCTGTCGAGCAGCATTTTGCTCAGGTGTACAAAGCTAGCGTCCACATCGGACTTTTTGGGGAAGGCCACCTCGGCCGGCTCCTTGTAGGCTCCCTTGCACAGCCGTACGCGAATCCCATCGGCCACCAGTTGTTCAATGTCAGCCTGCGAGCGGTAGAGGTATGCCTGGATCACGACGCCGATGGAGCCGCGCAGACCAGGGCGCGCGTGGAGCCGTCGCACAATGTTCAGCGTGGCCTGGGTCAGCGTCGAGTCTTCCATGTCGATGCGGACAAAGTTGCCGGTGGAGTGGGCATGTTTCACTAGGCTCTCGGCGATGCTCTCGGCCAGTGCAGGCGACTGTTCAAGGCCCATTTGCGTGAGCTTGACGCTGATGTTGGCGTTGAGCTTGAGGGCGGCAATCTGCTCCAGCAACTGGTGGTAGATTTCGGCCGCTTCGTGGGCCTGGCCTTCGGAACTAACACTCTCGCCAAGCGAATCCATGGTCACGGCCATGCCCTGCGCGTTGACGTCTTTGGCCACGCGCAGCGCATCGGCAATATCCTTGCCGGCCACGAATCGCGAGCTCATCCGCCGGCCCACGGCGGAGTTCTCGCAAAAGCGGCGCATGACCTGGTTGCGGGAGAGAGAAATGAAAGCGGAACGTAATAGAGGCATACGAAGATCCTGCGGCCTGAGATCTTTTAGGCTCAAAAGCCGTTCAAGCTAGTTTCGCATAACGGAGTGGGTACTCATCCACACGTCGCGACTGCGGGATCGGATTTGATGGGGTAGGGGGGGTGCTTAAGAAGTCTTCGGCCAGCGATAATGGCCCACCGCGCGGTGAAGCGAGAAAGCTTGAAGTGGGCTCTGTTCCACACCGCGTCCGATGTTGTGCACGATCTGCGCGTTCTGGCCTGCGCTCACGGCGACGCCTATATGCGGCAGCCGCGCATCCAGAAGCCAGGTGAGAATGTCGCCCGCTTCAATGGGACGCGGGAAGCCATCGCCGGGCGTCTGTGTCTCCGCAACCCACAACCGCGCGCCGGCCCGCGTCCAATAGGCTTCAAGATTCAAGACGCGGCGATGGTCGATGTTGGTGTCCGGCGCGCGCGATCCCCACGCCTTGCGCGCCGGGTATGCGTCGAAGTTTTTTACCATATCCTCATGGACCAGCTTTTGCAGATCGAGGCCGAGGCCATCGCGTGCCGCGCGAATGACCACGTCCGCGCAGACGCCCGTGGAACGTGGGACATCTCCGCCGGGATAGCTTAGCTTGGTCCAGTTAGGATCGTATCCCGTGGTTACGCCGAGTTGCGCACGCGCTGCATCGGCCAGACGCTGGCCGCTGGTTGGCGTGGCGTGGCTCATGCGTCCAGCCGCAAGCCAGACTGTTGTGAGCCCGATTAGAAACTGTCGTCGCCGCATGGGCTGTTCCTTGGAATGATCGTAACGCCTATTCGACGCGGAACAACGCGCATCCGTGGGCCGGGATCTCCACATGGAGGGACTTGGCTTGAGCAATATGTTTTTGATTCCAGATGTCGAATACCGCATGCGGCTTGTCGGCCAAGCCAAAGCCAAGCCACGCAACATCCCACTTGCCCGCCTCGTCACTCACGTTGAAAACCGCAAGGTATGTTTGAGGATGCGTTCCTCCCGTTCGTGCATACCATGCGCGCCAAGGGAGAGGCTCGCCATCATTCTTAGGCATGCGTGCAGGTCCACTCTCAGCGCTTCTCTGGTTGATTCCGACCACTTCCTTGTTCGTCATCAGCGCCCGCGTAAACTCATCCAGCTTGGTCAGATTCCCGCCAAAGATCAGCGGGGACCGCGCCATCGCCCACAGGGTGAACTCGGTCCGCTGCTCATCCTGCGTGAGCCGCGATTGCCGTGGCTCACCCAGCCCAGGATGCGGCGTCAGCGAGCCCTCCGGCAGCATGTCCGCGTCAGGCCAGTTGCCGGGCTTCACATAGGGCGCCCACGCGGCCAGCCGGTCAAACTCGTCGCGAACTCCGAAGGGAAACTCGCTCGCGCCTTCGTGCTTGAATGTCCATCCATCCCAGTGATCGTCGGTGATGCGCCACATCTGCGCGTACTTGGCCACCTCGGCCGCGTGTTCCACTTTCGTCGGCCCCGGCGACAGGCTCAGCACGATTGGGCGGCCCGTCTTCCTGATGGCCTCGGCGATCTGGCGAATCTCGGTAGGCCGGTAGGGGTGGTCGCTGATGCAGTCCACCTTGATGTAATCGAGGCCCCAGCCGGCATAGAGCTTGAGCATTGAGTCGTAATAGGCCTGGCCCGCGGCGTTGTCCTTGATGCCCCAATTGCCTTCATCCCAGGGGCAGGGCGAGTCCATGTCGGCTGCGTCTTCCGCGTGAAAGCTCGAGCCCGCGATGGGCAGATTTTCTTTCACCACCTGGCGGGGAATGCCGCGCACAATGTGGATGCCGAATTTGAGTCCCTGCGCGTGTACCCAATCGGCAAGCGGCTTGAATCCCGCACCGCCTGCCGACGACGGAAACCGGGCTTCCACGGGAATCAGGATTCCGTTCGCGTCCCAGAGATATTTCCGTTCGGCAAGCTTCGCGGCGAAGGGATCGGCCATGTACCAGCCCTCGTCGATCACCGCGTAAGTCCACCCATACTGCTTCATCCCGGCCAGCACCGTGGCGTTGGCGCGGAAGTCGGCCTCATCGATGGTGAGTCCGTACGCATCCCAACTGTTCCAGCCCATCGGCGGCGTGGGCGCCGGGGTTTGTGCGTGAAGGCAGGCTGGCGCGAAGACGGTCAGAAGGAGAGCGGCGAAGATAGCGGCAGGAAAAACACAGCGGCGGGTCATGCGAAAACGTATACCACAACCGCATGGTTCACTGCATAGTCCATGTGCACGACGACTTAGGGTTGGATCAGGCTCTTGAGTACGCGCACATTGCGTTCTTCGTCGCCGGGCTCGTCTACAGGGGTTTCCGCGATGAAGGCCGCATGCGCAAAACGCGCGTCATTCAGAAGCCGCTGAAACGGATCCACGCCCATGGTTCCCTGTCCAATGTGCTCATGCCGGTCGAGCTTCGATCCGCGCGGGGCCTTGGCGTCATTGCAGTGCCATACGCGCACCGATTCAAAGCCCACTGTTGATTCAATCTGCGACATGGTCTCTGCGTAGCCGTCAGCGGTCACGAGGTCGTATCCGGCAACGTGCGTGTGGCAGGTGTCAAGGCACACGGCCACAGGCGCAGTTGCCCTGAGCCGCGTCACCAGTTCGGCCACCTGCTCAAAGCTGCCGCCGAGTGAAAACTCCGCACCTGCCGTGTTCTCAATGAGGATGTGGAAGCCTGTGTCTTGCCACGGAAGTCCGTCGATGGCGCGGGTGATGGATTCGGCTGCCAGCGTCAGGCCTTCGTCGCGCGTGAGGCCCTTCCAGGAGCCGGGATGGAGCACAAGATAGTCGGCGCCAAAGGTGAGCGCGCGCTCAATCTCGCCGCGGAAGGCAGCGACGCTCTTCTCGCGTACGTCATCGGTCTGGCTGCACACGTTCACCAGGTAGCTGGTGTGAATCACGAGGGGGCCCACGTTATACTTGGCGCGCAGATCGCGCATGCGCTCGGCCTGCTTCGGATCGACCTTGGGAGCGCGCCACATGCGCGGGCTCGACGAGAAAAATTGAAACGTGTTGGCGCCGATCTCGCGGGCGCGCTCGACGGCGTTCGAAGCTCCTCCCGCCGTGCCCAGATGCACTCCGATGCGCTTGGTCATGGAAAGAGTGTAAATCCCGAAAATGCTTAATCTCTTTCGCATGTCGTTGACAAAGATAACAAAGGAGTTAAGCCTGCCAATCTGTTAATAAACTTCTGATATCCCGCAAAACCCGCTCCCATTTCTGCCCGGATTTCCCGCTTGCGCCGTCAGCATCGAATCCGCTTCAGCAATTACCATCGTTCTTGGCAGCCTCCGCGAGACTTTCCGCGTCCGAGGCACGGGAAGGCACTCATGGCGACCACGAACTTGGTTCCAATCATTCGCGCGCCGCGCGGCAACCAGTTGCGCTGTAAAGGCTGGCAGCAGGAGGCGGCGCTGCGCTGCCTGATGAACAATCTCGATCCCGAAGTTGCCGAGCGGCCGCAGGACCTGGTGGTCTACGGCGGCATCGGGAAGGCCGCGCGCAACTGGGAGTGCTTCCACGCGATCGTCCGCGAACTGGAGCACCTGGGCAACGAGGAAACCCTGCTTGTCCAGTCGGGTAAGCCGGTGGGCGTGTTCCCGACGCACGACATGGCGCCGCGCGTCATCATCGCCAACTCGAATCTCGTGGGCAAGTGGGCCAACTGGGAGCACTTTCACGAACTCGACCGCAAGGGCCTGATGATGTACGGCCAGATGACCGCTGGTAGCTGGATCTACATCGGCACGCAAGGCATCCTGCAGGGCACATTCCAGACCTTCGCCGCGCTGGCTGAGCGTCACTATGACGGCACGCTCAAGGGTAAGCTGGTGGTCACCGGGGGCGTAGGCGGAATGGGCGGCGCGCAGCCCCTTTCCGTTACGCTGAATGGCGGCGTGGTGCTGGCCATCGACGTAGATCGTACGCGCATTCAGCGCCGTGTGGATGATCGCTACTGCGACACCGTCACTGAAGATCTGGACGAGGCGCTTGCGCTGTGTGAGGCCGCGAAGCGCGAAGGCCGCGCGCTGTCTGTGGGCCTGGTCGGGAACTGCGCGGATGTTCTGCCCGAGCTGGTGCGGCGAGGCGTGGAAGTGGACGTGGTAACGGACCAGACCAGCGCCCACGATCCGCTGAACGGCTATGTTCCACAGGGGCTTTCGCTCAGTCAGGCCGCGGAACTGCGCGAGCGCGATCCGCAAGAGTATGTGCGTCGCTCGACGGCCTCGATGGTGGTGCATGTGGATGCGATGCTGGCGATGCAGCGCGCCGGGGCCATCGCCTTCGACTACGGCAATAACATCCGCCGCTTCGCCTGCGATGCCGGCTGCACCGATGCGTTTCTGATTCCCGGCTTTGTTCCGGAGTACATTCGCCCGCTCTTCTGCACCGGGCAGGGGCCGTTCCGCTGGGTCGCGCTGTCGGGCGATCCAAAGGACATTGACCGGACGGACGAACTGGCGCTTGAGTTATTTCCTGACAACGAGATTCTGACGCGCTGGTTGAAGCTCGTCCGCGGCCGTTTCGCCTTCCAGGGACTGCCGGCGCGCATCTGCTGGCTCGGATACGGCGAGCGCGCCCGCATGGGCCTGGCCATCAACGAACTGGTGCGCAAGGGCGAAATCTCCGCGCCTGTCGCGATTGGCCGCGACCATCTCGATACAGGATCGGTTGCCAGCCCGTATCGTGAGACCGAGAAGATGCTCGATGGCTCCGATGCGGTTGCCGACTGGCCGATTTTGAACGCACTGCTGAACACTGCTTCGGGCGCAAGCTGGGTGAGCTTCCATCATGGCGGCGGCGTGGGCATGGGTTACTCGTTGCATGCGGGGCAGGTGACGGTGGCGGATGGCTCGGAGAATGCGGCGCGGCGGATTGCACGGGTGCTCAACAACGATCCGGGCATAGGCGTTGCGCGGCATGCGGATGCGGGCTACGAGATTGCTCTGCAGACTGCCCGCGAAAAAGGCATTCATATCCCCATGCTCGCTCCGTAAGGCCGTCCGGAAGTTCGCGGTGCAAACACCGTTGTCATCCTGAGCGAACGCGGCCTCAGGCATTTTTCAGCCTGGGGGTGGTGAGTCGAAGGATCTGCGTTGCTTTGCAAGAGACATGCGAGACACAACGCCGATTGCATTTGCTTATCAAGGGAGACTTCGATTGGTAGTATCCATAACCAAAGCAGTCGTCAACATCGGCCAGCTTGTGACTCTAGCCGGGCCGCCGCACCCGCGCGTTGGAAGGGAATTTGGCGAACTCGGGATCATCGAGAACGCCGCACTGCTGATCGAGGATGGCCGCATCGTCGTCGCCGGTCCACACTCTGAACTCAAGAGCAAAATTCCCGCAGATGCAGTTGTGATTGATGCAGAGGGCTGCTGCGTCACGCCTGGATTTGTGGACGCGCACACGCACCTGGTTTTTGCGGGCAATCGCGCGGTGGAATTCGAGAAGCGCATCGGCGGAGCTACTTATCAGCAGATCGCCGCGGCGGGAGGCGGGATTCTCAGAACGGTCGCACTGACCCGCGCCGCGACCGAAGACGAACTGTTCGCCTGCGCGCGCCGGCATCGCGACTGGATGCTGCGCTTGGGGACGACCACCATTGAAGCCAAGTCCGGCTACGGGCTGAATCATGAAGCGGAGCTAAAAATGCTGCGCGTTCTGCGTCGTCTCGATGAAGAAGGCCCGGTGCACATCGTCTCCACACTTCTCGCCGCGCACACTGTTCCGCCGGAGTTTGCTGGGCGCCGCGCTGAGTATGTTCGCTGGGTTGCGGACGAACTGATTCCCGAAGTCGCCTCCGCAAGACTCGTCCGCTACTGCGATGCATTCTGCGACGACCACGCCTTTACCGTAGAAGAAACCCGCACCGTGCTCACCGCCGCGCGCCGTCACGGCCTGGGGCTGCGCATACATGCCGAGCAGTTTCGCCCCGGCACCGGAGCGGCGTTGGCCGCCGAGTTGGGCGCGGCTACGGCCGACCATCTGGAGACAGCGACCGAAGAGACACTGCGCCAACTTTGCACATCGGGAGTGCAACCTGTTCTTCTGCCAGGATCTGTTTTTAGTCTCCACCGTACGCAGTACCCGCCCGCCCGCAGCATGGTTGATCTGGGCCTCGGCATCGTGCTGGCCACGGACTTCAATCCTGGCTCGTCACCGGCGCCGTCTATGCCCTTCATGCTTTCACTGGCCTGCATTGAGATGAAATTATCGCCCGCCGAAGCGCTCAGCGCAGCGACCATCAATGCGGCGTGCAGCCTTGGGCTCGGCCATCGCATCGGATCATTGGAAGCCGGCAAGCAGGCCGACCTGCTGATTCATGAGTTCAACGATTATCGAGAGCTGGCCTACTTCGTCGCCGCGCCGTTTCGTCCGCGCGTCTTCATCGCGGGCAGGGAAGTGAGGGCCCGAAGGTTCCCTCGCAACCCAGCTGACTAGTCCGTCTTGACCAGCGTGGCAATCAGCGCGTCCTTGCGGTTGTTGGCCATCTTCCCTGAGTTGCTCAGCACACGCATCCAGAAAATCACCCCGCCCACGGCCAGCAGCACAAAGATAGGCACCGAAAGCCATTGGTCCTCAAAGAACCAGCCGATCCAGAAGCCGAGCGCACCGAAGCCCAGCACCACCAGTTGCACAAGCAGCCCAAGCAGCGCATTGGCTTGCGATCCGCGCTGCCGGGAGATGCGCCCCGGATTTACGCGATAGGGCATGATGATGGAAAAGATGTTGCCCGCCGCCAGATTGCACGGTAGCGCAAACAGCACCCACGCGGCCGTTGCCACCAGCACTGCAATGCTCGGCATACCCAGGCGCATGGTGGCCAGCACTGCGCCCAGTGCCGCGATTACCAGGAACATCAGTGCGTGGAAGATATTCTTGGCGAGCATGACGGTGCGGAAAGGCGTGGGCGAGAGAAAGAGCAAATTGATCCCCGCTCCCTCCGTGCCCAGGTTGTTGTAGAACAACTGCGTGAAGCCAAGCAGCGCGTAGACCATGCACACGGGAACCGCAAAAGCGAATGTGTGCGTCCCTGGGCCGCGCCTGAGTAGACCGCCTGACAGAATCACCATCAATAGCAGCGGTGCGCCTACCGCGTAGAGCTGCGGCAAGGTGCGCATCAGTGTGCGCACTTCCTTCTCCAACAAAGCTGAGAGGGGGCCGTAGCTGTCGAGAAATCCTGCTGTGCTCGCGCTCCGTGTTGTTGCACCGAGCCCGGACGCCGCGCGCTCCGCAGCCTTCTTCTTGCTGGGCGCGGCCTTGGGCGCTTCCCCCAGGTTCTCTCCGCGATATTCGCCTCGAAGGCGCACGAGCAGAACTCCTCCGGCAAGCACCACAAAGGCGCCAAGCACGCCCAGCGACTCCAGCGCAGGCACAGGCTGCAGCGCAGCGGCGCGGCGCACTGAGACGGCAACCAGTCCCGGCGGCAGCCACTTCTGAATCGAATTCGCTGTCTTCAGCCAGATGTTGTGCTGGATCTGAAACTGAGCGCCCGAGTCTCTGAGTTTCTCGGCTTGCTGTTGCGGAGACATGGGTCTCGTATGCCTTCTTTGGCGCAGTGCCGGATTGAGGAGATTGATGCTCAGCATGAGCAGTAGGAACACCGCGGTCAGAATCTCGCGCGTCCTGCGCTGCGCCAGCCAGCGGTCAATCCAGGCAAAGATGGCGCGCACCAGCAGAATGTTGAAGGCGGCAAACGCAATCAGGCACAAGAGCGTCCAGAGAAACAGGTCGGGCCGCGCCACTGTAATGCCAATCAGAATGCCGGCTGAGCAGAAGAATCCCACAATAGTCGACACGTCGACCAGGCCAAACACGATGTAGAGCAAGTAGAACGAGGGAAAGCTGACAGGAAAACGCAGCAGCAGGCTCAGGTCGAACTGCTCCTGGAACGAGGCCAGCATAATGGGAACCAACTGCCAGATCAGGAAGACTGCCCAGAACACGATGGGCAGATACTGCCACTGCCCGTCCGACGCGAGCATGTAGGTGGCGGCGCCGGCTCCGCTGCCCATGCCAAATCCCATGGCGGCGTAGATGATGAACACGATAATGCGCGCGCTAACCTCAAAGGCGCCCTTGGTTGAGCGGAGCCCGTTGGAGAACATGTGCCAGCGCAGCCGCGCCAGTGCCGCATATTGCGCACGCGCCGCCGTGCCCAGTACACCCTCGCCGTCTACGCCAGCCATGTGAGCTCCTGGACCGGCTCCTGACCGCCCGCGCCCACAATCGAGAGGAACATCTGTTCCAGCGTCAGCCGCTGGCCTTCCTCTGCGCCCGGCAGAGTGGAGGCCACGCCTGCGCGGAGTTCTTCAAGCGAGCCGTTGGCCACCAGTCTTCCTTTGCTGATGATGGCCACATGCGTGCACAGCCGCTCTACAATCTCGAGCACGTGCGTGGTGAGAAAGATGGTCGCGCCGCGATTGATCATGCCGGTAAGCATGGTCTTCAGCATGCCGGCGGCAATCGCGTCCACGCCCTCGAATGGCTCATCGAGAAACAGTACCTTGGGCCCGTGAATCACGGCCGCGGCCAGTGCCAGCTTCTTTTGCATCCCATGCGAGAAGTCAGTGACCATTTTCTTGTTCTCATTGGCCAACTGCATGAATTCCAGCAGCTCCTCGGTGCGCTGGTTGGTGGTAGCGCGGTCGAGGCCGTACATGCGGCCAACAAAGCGCAGGTATTCAGGCGCCGTCAGCCGTCCCAGCAGCGCCATCCCCTCGGGAACCACGCCGATTTGCCGCTTCAGCTCAAGCGCACCGGCTCCGAATGGCTGTCCGAGGATTTCGATCGACCCTTCGCTTGGCTCCAGCAGCCCGGTGAGCATCTTGATGGTGGTGGACTTGCCGGCTCCGTTCGGCCCCAGAAAGCCGAAGAACTGTCCTGAAGCCACGCTGAGTGTGACGTTCTCCACTGCGGTCAGGGCGCCAAAGCGCCGCGTGAGGCCGTGAGTTTGAATCGCCGCGGTTTCCATGTGGGCTCAGCATAGCAAGATTTGCCTCGGGAACAAAACGGGCAGGCCGGGGAGCCGGTGTTGCGCCTGTGCAGCACAATCACCAAATGCAGGTGGTACGGTGGGCACAAACGCGGTACCATGTTGTGAAAAAGGAGAACCGATGAAAGAGATGCTGGTGGGCCGCCTTGAGTGGGAGAAGTCAGCGCGAGGTATGGCGGTGAGGATTCCCGCCAGGAGAGGCTCTGCATTCGCGCTGTTTGGCCCGATCATCGGAATCTGGTTGATTCTCGCGTCGATGCAATTTGCATTCGCGGCAGGGTCGGCTACTCCCGACGATAAATCGGATCTGCTTTGGACTCTGATCGGGGGAATCGGCGTCAGCTTGATTATTGCGCTGGCGTGGCTGGCGTGGGCTTTCACCAGCGACACCGTTCTGACGCTGGACGAAACAAAGTTGAAGATTCAGCGCCGAGTTCTGGGCATTGAACTTGTGACGCACGTCTTTCCCACTACCGACGTGCATAACTTCAAATTCGTTCTCCCCACCAGGTTCTGGGCCAGCAAGGGCGTGACGGATATACGAACCAGCAAGATCGAGTTTCAGACCAGGAGCAGGCCAATGGTCTTTGCCGAGGGAGTGACTCAGCAGGAAGCAGAGGTGCTGATCGAACAATTGGCGGAGGTCTTCAAATTCCCTGAATACCTTGCGGCTCCGGAAGTTCCGAGCAGGCACTGAGCCGCCGGGGAGTTCAAGCGCTTGAAAATGAATGCACTCAGGAGCTAAAGCCCCGATGCTAAGCAACACCTGTCGGCACGACTGAACGTCGTGCCCTGACGCCCTTTGCCGTCGCGATGAATTTTGCCAGCGGCTCCCATGAAGAGAATTCTTAGAACGTCACCCGCGCGCCCACTTGCGCGGCAAAGGGAATGCCGACCGTAGTTCCGGGCCCGAAGAAGTCGCCCAGTGCGCCACCGGCGAGACGCAACTGGTTGGGGCTAGTGATGGGTTCAGTCACGGTGCAGTCGGCATTGGTGCAGATGTCAGAGATATTTCCGGTTGCTGCTTCAGCGGCCGGCACCTGCAACGTGGCGATGTTGGTCACGTAGTTCGCGCCGGGATTATTGCGGTTGAATAGATTGAAGAACTCGATGAACGGTGTTGCAGTCCACTTGTCTCCAAACTTCAACGGGCGGCTGACGCGCAGGTCGGTTTGGATGTAGGGCGTTCCGCGAAACTGATCCAGCACCGTTGGAATTCCATTGATTGAAATGCGTCCGCTATTGTCGGCGGTGGTGATGGTGAACGGACGCGCGCTTTCAGCCTGCGAAAGGCCGCTGACTTCAAATCCGCCCTTTGCATGCCAACTGCCGGCGAAGACAAAGCGCTGGCGCACATCTTCGCCTGACGGACCGTAATCGCCGGGGCCGAAGGCATCCAGCGGATTGCAGACACCATTGACGTAATCGAAGAGCTCGCCAAGAACGCAGCCCCAGGTTTGCGCTTTGGAGAAAGTGTAGTTTGCGACGAGGCTCAACCGGCGGCGCACGTTGCCTTGCATGTGGACCAGGAGGCCGTTGTAGCTGGAACGATTGTCGGAGTGAAATACATTGATGTTGGGGACGAACGCGGCCTGGTCGGTTATGTCCGTGAGAGGGAACTGCGGAGTGAAGAGATTCACACCACCGGTGTAGCTGTAGGCGCGATAGGCGTGATTGCCCTGCTCGTGAACATAGTCAGCGCTCAATGACCAGCTGTGACTGAAGGCATGCTGCATGCCGCCGGAGAAGTGAATCGAATAGGGAGTGCGGTAGCCGGAATCGATCGTGCTGGCCGAGCCTCCGGCCGAAGCGCCGGGAACGCAGCCTGTGTTTTCCGCGCCGCCGGGATTTGCCACTGGATCGACGCAGGAGCCAGGCGGAGTGTTGACCGCCTGGAAGGCAGTGGCCCAGCCGTTCTGCGCGAGATCGTTGAAGTAGAGCCCAAAGCCTGCGCGCAACACTGTAGTGCCGCTGCTGCCGGGCGCAAACGCGATGCCGATGCGTGGCGCAAACTGTTTGTGGTCGTCCTGCGGTGCGCCGTCAAGAAGTGGAATGTCGAGCGCGGCCAGCGTGATATAGCCGGGATTTTCGGTCTGGCTGCGGCCTGAGCCTGTGAAAAGTCCATACGTCGCGGAGTAGCGCAGGCCGTAGTTCAACGTGACGCGATGCGGCAGTTGCCACGAATCCTGCGCGTAGAACGCGATGCGCTGGATATCCTGCGAGAAGCCGCCGCCAAGGTTCGACGTTGAGGCGCCTGCATTCAAGTCGGCGGTGAACTGTGCGGGGTTGGTGAGGTAGTAGGTGGGATTCTGCGGGAATTGGTAGAGCGTTTCGTTGTTGGAGGGGAATGCGCCGCCGAGCACCGGCTCATGGACGATGTTCACGCCAATCTTGATGGCATGGCGTCCCTCATCGCTGCTCAGGTCATAGCGAAACTGGTACTTCTCCTGGTTGCGCTCGGAGGGGAAGAACGTGATGGGCGTGGCGAATTGATTGTCGCCATACGTCTCAAAGCCGGAGACGGTCAGGGAGGTTGCGCTGAACGGAAAGGCCAGCGCGAATCCGAGGTCGGAGTTGCGCGTCTGCGTCAGGTGCAGGCCGCTGGCATTGAAGAGCGCGCGTCCCAGCAGCTTGGGAGAGAAGGCAAACTGGTTGCCGATCACCATGCTCAGGTAGTTGTTATGCGTGAGCAGGCCGGTCGAGGGCAACGTGCCTTGCTGCACCAGGTCGTTGTGTGTGGTGTAGGTGTCCGCCGAGCCACGCAGGTACCATTGCGACTTTGCCGATTGGGACCAATCAAACCGCTGCGAAGCGAACTCGTCGCGGAAGGGAATCGGCACGTTGGCTGGAACGTCAATCGAGCTCAATCCAGGGATCAGCCCCTCGGAAGCCAGGGTGGCCAGCGCGTCGAATTGCATGAGGTTGGCTGGACTATAGGCGATGCTCGCGTCTTCATGCACGCCTTCGAAGGCCGTGAAGGTCCACAGCTTGTTGTTTTCGATGGGGCCGCCGGCAGTGCCAACGTAGTTCTGCCGCGAGAAGGGCTGTTTGGGATTGGGCGCTGGATTCTCAATCGGGAAGCGGGCGTTGAGATCCGCTGCGCGCTCAAAAAACGCGGCGTCGCCGTGCCAGTCGTTGGTGCCGCTCTTGGTGGTCAGTTCAACTGATCCGGCAGTCGTTCCGCCCGTGTCGGCGTCTTCCTGCGAGGTGCGCACCGCGAACTCCTGAATGGAGTCGGGCGAGAAATTCTGCAGGAACCCGCCAATGTAGTCGTCGGAGTTATCGCCGCCATCAACGGAGAGCTCATTGTTCAGGCCGGAGCTCCCGCCGGTGGAGACGGCGGTGATGCGCGCCTTGGTTGGGTCGGAGGGTTCAACCGGCTCAGTGCCGGGAGCGAGATAGGCGATATTGGCGAAGCTGCGCGCAGGCAAGGGCAGGTCTTCAAGATCCTGGCTGCTGATTACGCTCTGGTGTACCTGGCTAGCGAGATCAATGGCCTGCGTGGTGATGGAGGAACTCTGCGCGTGTACGTCGACGGTCTGAACCACGACGGGAGGCTTCATGGTGACAGCGATGTCGCGGACGGAGCTCATCTCGACGGGCACGTCGGCAACGGCATCGGCGAATCCTTGCGCTTTGACGGTGACGCGGTAGGTTCCGGGGGGAAGATCGTCCATGCGGAAGTTTCCATGAGCGTCGCAGGCGGCGGTGCGCTCAATGGAGGAGTCACGCAGATGGACAGTGATGGTTGCGGACGGAATGTGTGCGCCGCGGCCATCCTCCACCAAGCCGCGCAGCGAGCCGCCAAGGGTCTGCGCAGTGGATACGGATGCAGCGAAACAAACAGTCAATAGAAGGATTGCCAATCGCACGCGGAAAGAGCCTCTTCTTTACTGATAGTTCAAGCACGCTGTCGCGTCAACTTTGTCATATCACAGACAACGATCATTCAAACGCCCGAATCCATAGCTGGATGAGCAAATTTAGCCCCCAAACTCGTCAAGGGATTGTGAGGATTGGGAGCAACACTTTAAGATGGCATACATCTTCGCTTCGCCCTGGAGTTCCCCTGATGACGCGTTCCCGCCGTGCAATTTTCTGTCCTTTGTCTGAACCTCTTGCAATCTGCCGCCATCTGAAAGCCGGCCTTCTGGGCATCGGCGTTGTTGCGGTGTTATCGATTGCGCCTGCGCTGCTGCACACACAGGAGCAGGCTCCCGCGCCGCTGCCGGAGATGCACTGGCGCATGATCGGGCCCTTCCGCGGAGGGCGCACGCGCGCGGCGACGGGCGTTCCAGGCCAGCCGAATGTGTTCTATGTGGGCCAGGTGGATGGCGGTGTGTGGAAGAGCGACGACTACGGGCGGACGTGGAACCCGATCTTCGATGGGCAGCCCTCGCAGTCGATCGGCGCCATTGCGGTTGCGCCGTCGAACGCGAGCGTGATGTACGTGGCAAGCGGTGAAGGGCTGCACAGGCCCGATCTTTCCGTGGGCGACGGTATCTACAAATCCACCGATGCGGGCAAGACCTGGGAGCACCTGGGTCTGCGCGAGGGCCAGCAGATTCCGGCTTTGGCGGTGGATCCGCGCGATCCAAACAAGTTGTTTGCGGCGGTGCTGGGGCATCCGTATGGACCGAATGAGGAGCGGGGGATTTATCGCTCCGTCGACGGCGGCGCGACCTGGACAAAGGTGCTCTACAAAGACGCGGAGACCGGCGGGTCAGATGTGGCGATCGATCCCAGCAATCCCAACGTGGTGTACGCAGCGCTGTGGCAGGAGACGCTGGGACCCTGGGAAGATGGCAACACCTACGACGGCACAAAAGGCGGTCTTTTCAAGTCGACCGATGGCGGCACGACGTGGAAGCAACTGATCAAGGGGCTGCCTGAGAACCTGGTGCACATCCAGGTGGCTCTGTCGCAGAGCGATGAGAACCGGCTCTACGCAACGCTGGCGACAAAGGCCGAGGGCGGCTATGGTTCGGGCGCGGGGCTGGCGTTTTACCGTTCTGACGATGCCGGCGAAAGCTGGTACAAAGCCACGGACGATCCGCGGCCGGCGCTGAAGATCGGGGGCGGCGATCTGCCCATTGCAAAAGTAGATACGAAGAATCCAGACGTTGTTTACAGCGCGAGCATTGTCACGATGAAGTCGACCGACGGCGGCAAAACCTGGATGGGTCTGCGCGGGGCGCCGGGCGGCGACGATTATCAGAACCTGTGGATCAACCCGGAGAATCCGGACATCATTCTTCTGGTAGCCGACCAGGGCGCGCTGGTGAGCGTGAACCGCGGCGCGACATGGAGTTCGTGGTACAACCAGCCGACGGCGCAGCTCTATCACGTCGCGACGACAGCCTCGTTTCCTTACCAGGTGTGTGCCGGCCAGCAGGAGAGCGGATCGGTCTGCATTTCAAGCCGCGGCAACGATGGCGAGATCACCTACCGCGAGTGGCAACCGGTGGCTGTGATCGAGTATGGCTATGTGGCGCCGGATCCGCTGCATCCTGAGATTGTGTATGGCGCTGGACGGTCGTCCGTTTCGAAGTACGACATGATGACGGGGCAGGTCCAGGACATTACGCCGATTCCGGTGCGCGATCCGGCCTATCGCAGCGATCGTACCGAGCCGATTCTGTTTTCGCCGATTGACCCGCACGATCTCTACTACGCGGCCAACGTGCTGTTTGAGACAAAAGACTACGGCAAGACGTGGACGAAAATCAGCCCGGACCTCTCTCGCGAGCACACCGGTCAGCCGGCGACGCTGCCAGCGCTGACAGAAAAAGATGCGGCGCGCCGCCGTGGGGCCATCTACTCGTTTGCGGCTTCGTTCAAAACCATCGACACGCTCTGGGCGGGCACCGACGATGGCTTTGTCTGGGTGACCAACGATCACGGCAAGAACTGGAAAAACATTACGCCGGCGCAGTTGACGCCATGGAGCAAGGTGACGCAGATCAGCGCGTCGCACTTCGACGACAAGACGGCGTATGTCTCGGTGAGCCGGATGCGCGTGGACGATATGAAGCCGTATCTCTTCCGCACGCATGACGGCGGAGCGACGTGGGAGTCGATTGCCGCGGGGCTGCCCGATGGTTCGCCGGTGGATACCGTGCGCGAAGATCCGGTGCGCAAGGGCCTGCTGTTTGCGGGCACTGAGACGGAGGTGCGGGTTTCCTTCGACGATGGCAATCACTGGCAGGCGTTGCAGTTCAACCTGCCGCGTACCTCGATGCGCGATCTGGCCATCAACGGCAATGACTTGATCGTTGCCACGCATGGACGGTCGTTCTGGATTCTTGACGACATTTCACCGCTCCGCCAGTTGAGCGCGGTGAAGGCCGATGGCGGCCCATTCCTGTTCAAGCCGGGTGCGGCCTACCGCGTTCGGCGCAGCACTTACCCGGACACACCGGTCCCGCCAGACGAGCCGATGGGCGAGAACCCGCCGGACGGTGCGGTGATCGATTATTCATTGCCTGCAGATGCAAGCGGGCCGGTCACGCTGGAGATTCTGGACAGTGGCGGCAAGCAGGTGCGCAAGTACGCAAGTACCGATGCGCCGGAATCGACGATGGAAGAGCTGTCGAAGCAGCTGATTCCGCTCTACTGGCTGCGCATGCCGAAGACGCTGCCGGCCACGCCGGGTATGCATCGCTGGGTGTGGGACATCCGGTACACCACGCCGACAGCAACGCGGTATGGATACCCAATCTCCGCAGTGCCGCACGACACGCCGCGCGAGCCAGAGGGGCCGCTCGCGCTGCCCGGGACGTATACGGTTCGGCTGACCGCGGGAGGCAAGGCGCTGACCGCTCCGCTGACGATCAAGATCGATCCAAGGGTCCATGCAACTTCAGCGGAGCTGGCGACGATGTTTGCGGAGCAGAGCAAGCTGGCAGGCATGGTGACGAAGGGCTCATCCGCGTCGCTGCAGGTACATTCGGCGCGCGAACAGTTGGAGACCTTGGAAAAGACAGCCGAGCCGTCGATCAAGGAAGTTATTGAAAAAGTCGACAAGGAACTGGGCGAACTGCTGAGCGGGCGCAGAAATCCGGGCGGCGGCGAGGCCGAGCCGGGGCTGGATGATGCGGCGGCCGAGGCGTCGGGGCTCTATCAGCAGGTTGGATCGTCAGATGCGGCGCCGACCACGGTCCAGGTGAAGGCAACGGAGCACGCCGGCGAAGAGCTGGCTGAGGCGCTCAAGCGTTGGGAGCGGACAAAGGTGATTTCGCTGCCAGCGTTGAACCGTCAGCTTGAAGGCGCTCATTTGCCACAGGTGAACCTGGCAGAGTTGCCGCAGAACATGCCGGATACCGGCGATGAGGATTAGGAGACGACAAGGCGGGGAACAGGCCAGTTGACTGCTTTGGCGGATAGACTGGCCTTTTTTCTCTGAGACTGATTGTGTGCCCGACGCACAGTGAATCGAATCAATGTGCGAGCTGCCGATTCATCGTGCCTGGCACGCGCGCAGCGCAGTCCGCACGCACTCTTACTATGGTCAGTCCACGTTCAGGTTTACTCAGTGTTAGTCTAGGAACAGCATGAAAAGAACTGGTCTTCTCACGATCCTAATTGCGATGGCGTCTCTAGCATCTGTTGGCGGCCAGATGGCAGCACAGACGGTGCAGACGGTGACTCCTGCGCAGCCGAAGGTGAAGGAGATCACCCCGGTTGCGAGGCCGGTTCCGTTTTCGCTGGCGGGGGACGTGAAGCAGCAGCCGATTACGTTCCGCACAGTTGACCAGATGACCCGGAAGGATCGTGATCTGGTTGCGGACGCGGAGTCCTCGATCAGCGAGCGAGCCGGATTCATAGGCCTGGAGTTCAACGGGGGCAAATGGAGTTACGAGCAGGTTCTGTGCCCGGCTCTGCCGAATCACATTCTGCTGCGCTTCACCCGCAACAACGGGACGGGCGACGAGAGCATTTTTTCGGCATCGATTCCACGCAATGGGGACGGCCGGGTTCGTATTGTCCCAATTCGCCTCAGGGGCTATTCGCTCTTCTCTCCTGCGCCGATCAACGCATTGACGATCTCGGCATTCAATCACATTCGCGCCGAGGAACACGCGGACACGCCTCCGCAGTGGCTCGGAACAGCGTTGTGCTACGCGGCCCTGGCCGGCGGTCATCCCGAGTCTCCGCTGACTGCAGAGGCAGACGCGAATCAGAAGTTCCAACTGGCCATGCCGGCCAAGATGGAAATCCCAGCCCGCGGCAATGTGGCCCTGTCCTTCGCAGAGGCATCTGCAACTCCGCGGCCAATGGAGTGGACGATGACCTTCGACCGCAAGGGAAAACTGCTGAAGGCCACGCACAAGCCGGCGGAGCTGATTCCATCCAAATTGGTGCACCCGGCACCGATGGTTGTGAAGGGCAGCACGGCTTCGCCGGCGCAAAGCACGGCCGATCAAGCCCCCAGCAAGTGATCTTGCAGTTAACCTGAAATTGAATTGATTTGAAGTGCATTGAATCTGTTCGTCTCGTCTGCTTTATGAAGTACAAAAGTCATACATTTGTCTAACAAATCTATTGCATCGCTGGCTCATGAATGCTACATTTTGGATAACAGAGATGACGATGGTGAAGTTTGTGCTGAGCCTGACTTGGCTGCAGTTGAAGCGAGCGCCTCGTATCCATCGATGGAAAACACTTAAACTCAGGAAGCCAGCCTGGGACTGACGGGGGCGAAGCCCGTCTGACGATCAATTCAAAAGCTCAATTTTCAAGAACTGGCCCACCCAGCGCAGCCACCCGCATTCTTTATTCGTTGAGCTTCTGTCTCGGACGGAGGCAGAAGCGAATCCCTCCTCGACACAAGAGTCCAGTATGACAATTTTGAAACCACGATCACGCATGATCAGTGTGCGTCTCTCTGAAGAGGAGTATTCCTCCTTCAAAGATCTCTGTTCAGAGATCGGCGCGCGAAGTATATCGGACCTGGCGCGCGACTCCATGTGCGCGCTGCTGAAAGGCCTCAATCCAGGGGATGGCAGCAGCATCAGCAGGAGCGAGTTCCGTGTCCACATGAAGAGACTCGATCGCAAACTGGAACGGCTCGCGGCTCGAATCAAAGCGTCCAAAGCCGACAGCGAGCGCTAGGCGAGACCGCAGCCATGGTGGAATTGATCCGACAGTTAAACCTAAAGGTGTGCCGTCTCCTTGAGGAGGGCACACCTTGAAATCGACGAATGACCAGGCAGGCGCCTAAGGCTGAGGCCTATTGACGATGGAAATGGGGATGGCCGAAGTCGTAGACAGCGCCGACAGTAAACCCGTTGGGGTCGAGGTCGTAACCCTTTCCGAATATATTGAACCAAGCTTGGTATTCGTAATCGGCGCGCACCCAGACTCTTCCAAAAGGGCGGTACTCGACACCGCCGCCCGGGGCAAAGACAGTCCAGTCGAAATGGTAGCAACCTTTACAAATGTCGAGGTTGCCGTAGCTTATTACTCCCTTGACGTAGGGCCTGATTTTTTGGAAGTGCCGCCAGGTGTATATCGGGCCTCCTCCGAGGGTGTCGGTGCGAAAACCTTTGGGGAGATACTTGCTTTCGGGATAAAAGCTGAGGTCACGGGCTTCCACTTCCGCTCCGAGTCCTTGCAGAAATGACGGACCCCAATTGGGATTTGCGTCGAGCCACAATGTTCCGCCCCAATCATGGCCGTTGCCGTAATCCATGCTATAGAGGGAAACGCCGCCGCCGGCGGCAAGTGTCAAACCGCCCCCGCCGGTAGCAGCGGGCGCAACTTGAGAAAAGGCAGGTATTGCTAGGGCTGCAAAAAGAAGCACTAGTATGAACTTCGGGCGCAAATGGCTAGACATTGAAGATCTCCTTCCAAAATGTGCAAACCACCTCCCCCGAGGCGAGCACCTTGCGGTTAAGTGTAACCCAGGTCGTTGAAAGTACAATCCCAAAAATGAACTGAGAGGGAACCAATCAACAACCCCCCGGGGGGAAACCGAGTCAAGTTTCAGGTCGAAATTGGTTTCTTGGGTAGTTGCGATCTAAGGAGCCATTGAGGCACAGGAAAAGCTTGGATGGGGCTTCGCGGATGAATCAAACCCAGTGCTGGTAACTTCGGTTGCTCGGTTTGTTAAACTGGGGCAACTCACGATCAAGGGGTTATCAGACCTTTCAGGACGTGATTTTGGCGGGCTTCCGTTGCTGGTCAAGATCTTCGGCGGCCCAGCCGTTGATGCGTCAACCTTCAGGGAAGGCAGCGAAAGAGGCAGCAGCCAATGCCGAATCCAGTTTCAATCTGTGTGATCGGGTCCGGATACGTTGGCCTTGTTGCGGCGGTTTGCTTTGCCGAAATGGGCCACAATGTTGCCTGCGTGGACAACGACGAGGCCAGGGTCAAGACACTCCGTGAAGGCGGGGCGCCTATTTTTGAAGACCACTTGCCCGCATTGCTCGCCAAACACCGAGGCCGCGGCGTGGAGTTCACCACAGATCTGAGTGGGGCCGTCGAGCGGAGCGAGGCTATCTTTATTGCTGTCGGAACCCCCCAGGGCGACACCGGGGCTGCCGACCTCTCTTACGTGGAGGGGGTTGTCTCAGAGATTGCCCGTTCCATCGGCGGTTATAAGGTTATCGTTGAAAAGAGCACGGTACCGGTCTATACCAACGAGTGGATCCGCCGCGTGCTGCATCGTCATGGCGTCGATCCCGAGAGCTTCGACGTAGTTTCCAACCCGGAGTTTCTGCGCGAAGGCACTGCTGTCATCGACTTTCTGCATCCGGACCGCATTGTGGTCGGCGCCGGGAATGACCGCTCCGCCGAACTTCTGCGACGTATTTACGAACCGCTTACCGGGGGCACTTACTACACGCAATCCAGTGCATTGCCGGGGCCGTGCAGTGCAACCAGCCCTGCACGGCTGCTGGTAACCTCGGCGCAGAGTGCGGAGATCATCAAGCACGCCTCAAATGCTTTCCTGGCGCTGAAGATTTCGTTCATTAACGCGGTGGCCAATCTGGCGGAAGCGGTGGATGCGGACATTGAGGACATTGCCGCCGGTGTGGGCCTGGACAGCCGGATCGGCTCCAGGTTTCTGCGCGCGGGGCTGGGGTACGGCGGCTCCTGCTTCCCCAAGGATGTAGCCGCATTTCACTTCGTGGCGCAACAGCGAGGCGTGGATTTTCAGCTTCTGGAAGAAGTGCGCAAGATCAATGAAGCGCAGAAGGACATTTTTTTCAGGAAGGTGCTTTCGGCTCTTTGGACCCTGCGTGGCAAGCGGTTGGCAGTTCTTGGGCTGGCATTCAAGGGCGATACCGACGATGTCCGCGAATCCCCGGCCATTGAAATCGTCAGGAGATTGCTGGATGCGGGCGCCACGGTCACGGCCTATGATCCTGCGGCCACTGAGCGAGCCAAGGCAGTCCTTCCGCCGTCTCCGAAGATGGCCTATGCGTCGGATGTGTACGACGCGGCCAAAGACGCAGACGCGGTGTTGATTCTGACGGACTGGAGGGAGTTTGCCGCGATTGATCTGGCGCGTCTCAGCCAGGCGGTCCATTTCCCGGTCGTAATCGACGGACGCAATCTTTACAAGCCGCAGGAGATGTTCGAGCACGGATTCACGTATGTCAGTGTCGGCAGGCCGGCGACATATCAAGCGGAGCAGGGAAAGCCGCGCAACCTTGTTTCTTAGCCAGGGTTGCTTTTGTGCCTGTTTCCGATGGTCCCTTCAACCGGGTCAGTGACCCGCACAGACAAGCAAGAGTTTCGATCATGCGCGTACTTGTAACCGGCGCCGCCGGATTCCTTGGTTCCCACCTGACAGACCGGCTGTTGGGCGAAGGGCATTCGGTGATCGGTGTCGATAACCTCTCCACCGGAAGCCTCGATAACCTGGCCCATCTTGCAGGCGAGTCAGGATTCTGCTTCGAAGAGCTGGATATTTGCGAGGCCTTCGATCCAAGGAAGGTCGACTACGTATTCAACTTTGCTTCACCAGCCAGCCCGCCGGAGTATATGCGCCTGGGTTTGGAAACGCTGCGCGTCGGCTCGGCGGGCACAGCAAATAGTCTTGAGATCGCGTCCCGGTATGGGGCCGGCTACCTTCATGCTTCCACCTCGGAGTGCTACGGCGATCCACAAGTCCATCCCCAAACTGAAGACTACTGGGGCAACGTAAACCCGGTAGGCCCGCGCTCTGTCTACGACGAGGCCAAGCGCTTCAGCGAGGCGCTGGTGATGGCGTATCATCGCTCGCGCAACCTCAACACGCATCTGGTTCGCATCTTCAATACCTATGGCCCTCGCCTGCACCCCAGCGACGGCCGCGTCATCTCCAACCTTCTCATGCAGGCGTTGCGCGGTGAGCCTCTGACGATTTACGGAGATGGCAGCCAGACCCGCAGTTTCTGTTATGTTGACGACTTGATCGAGGGAGTCCTGCTGCTTGCGCGCTCGAACGAGCATATGCCGTTGAATATCGGCAACCCCGGCGAATTCACTATTCTCGATTGTGCTCAGGCCGTGCTGGAAGTGACCAGCTCAAAGAGTACCCTCACATTCGAAGCGTTGCCGCAGGACGATCCGTCGCGACGCTGTCCGGACATCGCGAAGGCAAGGAGCCTGCTTGGTTGGGAACCCCACGTCTCACTGAGGGAAGGACTGCGGAAGTCGCTTGATTTTTTCAGAAGCAAGGCTGCGGTGCGATGATTGCGATGGCGTCCGCGCCGCAGACGGCAACGGACCGAGCCGCGAGAATTCCGATCCAGAGAGCGCCGGGCGCCACCCTGCCTGATGACGGAGCCAGAAACAGATTGGTGCAAGCGAAATGCATTTGATGATCCTAGGGACCCGCGGAATACCTGCCAGGCATGGCGGATTTGAAACCTTTGCCCAGGACCTTTCCCTCTTTCTGACGAGTCGTAATCACACGGTTACGGTATATTGCCAGGCGCAGAGCGATGCTTCGGCTTTTGCAGATGAGTGGCAGGGCGTGCAGCGAGTCCACATTCCATCCGCGAACAGCCCGGTGGGTACGGTCTCTTTCGACTGGGCTGCCACCCGGCACTCATCCGCCAGGGATGGCGTCGTGTTGACGCTGGGATACAACACCGGCGTTTTCAGCCTCCTATACCGGCTGCGCCATCTACCCAGTGTCATGAACATGGACGGCATCGAGTGGAAGCGGGAAAAGTGGTCCTTTGCGCAGCGGAGTTGGCTCCGGCTGAACGAGTGGGCAGGTGCGCGATTTGCAAATCACCTTGTCGCGGATCATCCGGAGATTGCCGCACACCTTCGGAGTCATACCCGGGCGAAGAAGATTACTGTCATTCCCTACGGCGCCGATGCAGTGAACTCGGCATCGACCGAACTCCTGGCGGAGTTTAACCTGACCTCAAAGGGCTACAACCTTCTGATCGCCCGCCCGGAGCCGGAGAACTCAATTCTCGAAATCGTGCGGGCCTGCTCCTCACCGCGCCTGCGCGTCCCATTGGTCGTGTTGGGCGACTATTCGCAAGGGCGCAATTACCAGCGGCAGGTTCTGGGGGCTGCGGGAGAAAACGTCAAATTCGTCGGCGCCATCTTCGATCGTGAGATCGTGCGGGCAATGAGGTATCACGCCAGCGCATACATCCACGGCCACCGTGTAGGAGGGACCAATCCCTCGCTGGTTGAATCTCTTGCCGCCGGCAACGCGATCATCGCGCATGACAACCGGTTCAATCGTTGGGTGGCTGGAGAGAGCCAAAGATTCTTCAAGGGGTCAGACGATCTGGTGGAGATTCTCCATTCTCTTGAGGAGAATGCGGGGCAGTTATCGCAGATGCGAGAGGCCAGCCGGCTTCGCCATCAGGAGGAGTTCACGCAGGAGAAGGTCCTGCTTGCGTATGAATCAGTGCTCATGCGCGTTGCCGCCGGCGCGCGCGTAGAAGTCGGCGAAGTTCCGGCTCAAGGCCCTGCCGGACGCTGGTCCTGAATCGTCTGCTGGATTTCAGAGAATCGGACAGGCGGCAATCAACACGAAGCAAGACCATGAAGCAATCGGGGAACTCAGCCAGTAAGGGGCAGAGAAGGTCAGCAAAGTGATCCAGCACCTCGCGAACAAGGTCTTTTCGCGCCCTGATGAATTTCGAAAGCTGGAACAAATCTGTGAAATGGGACACGAATGCCTGCATCGATCCTTTTTGTTCACCAGGGCTACGAACTGTACGGCTCTGATCGAACACTGATCCAATCTGTTCATGCGGCGGCATTCCGTTGGCCCAAGGCGCGCATCACGGTCCTGCTTCCCCGCGAAGGGGATTTGCGAACGGCATTGCTCGGGATCGTGAGCGATGTGCGCGTTCAAGACCTCGCGGTCTTGCGCAAGAGCAATCTGAAGCGCATGAAACTACGGGATGTGGGCAGGTTCATCGGAAAGATTCGAGAGGCGCGCAAGATGATGCGTGCCTACGATGTGACCTACATCAACACGGTCATGGTGATGGACTACACGTTTGCCGCGGCTTTGACGTGGCGGCCGCGCATCGTCCATGTGCACGAGATACCGACCGGGCCGGCAGCGCTTTTCTTTTCGGTTCTGCTCGCACTGAGTCGTGCATTTCTGATCTTCAACTCGCGTGCCACAGAGCGCAGCTTCATGCTGGCGCCATGGCGGCAAAGGGCCATTGTGTGGAACGGCGTTCGAGCGCCAGCGGATGTGCCGCCGCGCGCCAATCATTCCAGCCTTCATCTTCTGCTGATTGGCCGGCTCAACTCGTGGAAGGGCCAGCAGATTCTGCTTCGCGCGGTTGCGCAACTACCTCATGCCCTGCGCGATCGCGTCAAAGTCCGGCTGGTCGGAAGCGTCTTTGGAGAGCAGTCGCATTTCGTCGAAACACTGGTGCGGATTATCGAGGAAGAGGGCCTCTCGGAGACTGTCGAGATGTACCCGTTCACGTCCGATCCCACTGGGCATTACGCATGGGCAGATGTGATTGTTGTCCCGTCGACAAAGCCGGAACCTTTTGGACTCGTGGCCATCGAAGCCATGGCGGCGGGACGCAGCGTGATTGCCGCTAACCATGGCGGCCTCTGCGAGATCGTCGTCGATGGAGTGACCGGAAGCTTTGTCGCGCCCAGTTCCCAAGAGGAGTTAGCGGGTGCGATTCAAAAGTATATCGAGGATTCCCCACGAGCACTCACTGAGGGAAACGCGGGGCGCAAACGGTTCCTGGCCGAGTTTGAAGAGAGTCATTACAAGCTGAAGATCGCCGATATCATTGCGCGTTTGTCCGGCGAAACCGCTGGGTGAAGGTGCGGCGGTTATGCATGAGATCATGGTTCATCACGGCCCGGGGCTGTGAGCCGCGGCAATTTTCGTTGCCGCGCACATTGGGTTTGTGTCCCAATCAAAGATGCCTGATTTGGGGCTTCGAAACGCGTGCGGGAATGGCCGAGGCTAGCCGGTCAATTTGAATTTGAAGAAGCCGGTTCGTATCCGGCCACGTTGTATAATTGGAATCTCAAGCCCTTGACAGGAGAATAGATACCTACTTGATCGAACCGAATGAAAGTCTAAATGACCAACCGGACGGCCTTCATGCAGGTAGGAACCGCTGGGAACGAGTCGATGACCCTGAGGATCAGGTTTCTCTCAGAGATCTGGCGATTGTTCCGCTCAAGCGTAAGCGTGCGGTGATTGGCTGTGCAGCGTTTGGCTTGCTGGCGGGAATTCTCGTTGTGGTTACGATGACCCCTCGCTACAGGGCCACAGCCACGATTGAGCTCAATGAGGACAAGCAGAGCGGTGTCAGCGCGCTTTCTGACATGGCCTCAATGGCAGGGGGCGGCGCCGATGAGCTGAAGGTCAAGATTCAGACTGAAACCGCGGTGATCGAGGACGACACCATTGCTCTGAATGTGATGAGCAAGATGGGAATGCTTCGCCTTGCTGGGCAGGGCGGCTGGTTCGCGAAGAAAGAGCCGGGTCCTGTTGTCAAAGAAGAGGATCTTCCGGCCATGCGGCGAGAAGAACTGATTGGGGGGTTTGAGGCCAATCTGAAGGTGAAACAGGTCGAGAATTCTCGCCTCATTGCCATCACCTACACAAGCACGGATCCGGTACAGGCGGCAAACATTGCGAACGAGATCGTTAAGGACTACAGAGCCTATCTTCTCAGTTCAAACTACGGCGCATCCCAAGATGTTTCAACGTGGCTTGGCAGTCAGCTGAGCGGGCTTTCAAGCAAGGTAACCGATTCGGAAAAGGCTGTCGCAGATTACGAGCGCAATCACAATCTGTCTGCCGCAATGCCGGGAC
>Ga0255351_1000051_pt1 | contig 54203 bp, 44 predicted proteins | sample HBST25r2metaG_FD_186024 | JGI IMG/M metagenome (GOLD analysis project Ga0255351, IMG submission 186024) | Peat soil microbial communities from Stordalen Mire, Sweden - H.B.S.T-25.r2 | ecosystem: Environmental > Terrestrial > Soil > Wetlands > Peat | place: Sweden: Norrbotten County, Stordalen... | reverse complement strand
CGTTTTCAAGAAAAATGGAGCCTATCACGCTCGACGTGTAACTGGTCCCCGATGGTGTCCACTGCTTGAACTGCATCTCTGCTTCACTAACGGAACTGGACGCAAAGACATTGCCGCTGTTGTCGACGGCAAGAGCTATCGGATCAGAGACGCTGGCTATCACGGAGTTTTGGTAGGTCGTGTTGTAGGTTCCTTCCGCCTCGTTTAACGCTGTAGGCCCTGGCGAGGGATAGGTCAGTTTGTTGATCCCAGCAAAATAGACGTTGCCGCTGCCGTCCACCGCTACGTCAGAGACAGATCCATCGGCCAGCGTACCATACATATTATCGCGTTGATATTCAAGGCCAATACTGGTGCTGATATACAGAGCGCCAGCACCGTCCAGCGCAAGTTCCCCGTAGGGTGCCGAGTATCCCGCCCCGTTGGAGTACGTATAGAATGCGGAGTTTTGGCTGCAGGAAGAGCTGGTTTTCGGTTCAAAGACACCAGCTTCGGAATAGCTCGCATAGATGTTGCCGCCGCCATCCACGGCCACTCCGCTCAACTGAACGACACCATATTGGACCACCGCGCTTGGAACGCATTTGTTGAGCGCGGCTGAAAGCGTACCGGGCAAGAAGCTGATCTGCGGCGCTACGCCAATACCGCTCAAGTAGACGATGACGAAGCTGAGAGGGGTCTGCGCCGCCGCTCCAAGCCGAGCACCTGCGTACTTGGGCGTAAACGTCACATCCACGGTGCATTCGTTCGCTGTGTTACTTGCCGAACAGCTTCCCGTGCCGACGTTGGTAAAGTCCAGACCGGTGACGCCCATCGTCAAAGCGGAAAAAGACATCCCTGATCCATTCTCATTAACAATGTCCAGAGTGATCACCGGGCTGGTGCTGCCGACGGCCACTGAGCCGAAGTTGGTCCCCAGGCGCACCACCCGGCAGTTGCCGGTATCGCTGACATAAATGGTGCCGTTGGGAGCGATGCCGATGCCCTGCTCGTTATTCAGCACCGGAGTAAAGACCGTGCTGCCGCTCCAAGTGCCGGAACCGCTGGGCGTTTCTTTGACGACCTGGTTGTTGCCGGAGTCGGTCACGTAGACGTTGCCGCTGGCATCGACGGTGACGCCGTAGGGCTTTTTGAAACCACTGGCCACCGTGGTGACAGCTTGGTTGCTGGCACTGATCTGATAGACGTTGCCGCCGCTGATGTCGGTGACATAAACGTTGGAGTTGGCATCAACGGCGATACCGGAAAGCGTACCTGGCAAATTTGTAGAGCCGATGACCGACTGGGTATAACCGCCGCCGCTTATGGGCGTCTTCGCATACACTTGTTTGTCGGCGGAATCGACAATATAGACGGTATTGTTGGAGCCGACGGCCACGCCAGTCAGTGTCCCGCTGCCGAGGCCTTGAAAGAAGACGCTCGATGTCCAGGTGGTCGTGCCGTTGCTGGTGGACGGCGTGTATTTCAACACTTGATGAAGTCCGGCGTCAGCGACATAGAGGTCGCCAGCCGCGTCAAGAGCTACGGTGCGAGGATCGCTCAGACTGTCAATAATGGCGGAACTCGCGTAGGTGCCATTGGCCTGCAGCGTCTCCTCAATGATCGTTTTATGTGTAGGGTCAACAAGATAGAGATTGCCGTTGGCATCGGCAGCGATCCCTCCCAGCGGCTCGGTACCGTTGGTGGCAACGACGGAATAGGCGCCGTTGAAATACATGGTAGAGTAAGAAACGGCCTGGGCTGGGGTTGGGGCGATGCAGAGTGCTGCGGCTAGGATGGAGCAGAATGTGACCAAGCGGCTGCGACTGGCGAAGACAGGGGTGACGCTGATGTCTGAAAAGTTCAATGGGGTCTTCCTTTTGGAAAATTAAGGCATGTTGAAAATCTATGAAATACACTTTGGCAAATTTATTGTACAGTTCGTATGCGGGTGGCGCACGCCTAAGTTTTTCAAAAAATCAAGTAAACATAGAAAATAGTACTCATAGCCAGGTGACTCTGGACTACGGCGCCGCTTAGCAGACGCGCGGACCGGCTTTCTTTTCAAAACAAAAGAAAGCACCTATTTCTTCGTTCTTCGTTCCGGTTTCCGTTCTGCTCGCATCGCTCTGCGAAAATAGAAGCAGATGCTTTCTCTACAAAATGCCGGCAAGCGGTTTGGACCGCGAATTCTGTTTATGGAGGCCAATTGGCTGATCCGGGCGCGGGAGAAGACTGCGCTTGTTGGGGCCAATGGCACCGGCAAATCCACGCTGATGAAGGTACTCTGCGGTCTGGAGACGCTGGATTACGGCCAGTTGCAGCAGACACGCGGCATGAGCGTGGGCTACCTGCCGCAGGAGGGGCTGGCGCTGACTGGGCGCACGGTCTTCGAGGAGTGCCTGTCGGTCTTTGACGAGTTGCGCGAGATGGCGAGTGAAGTGGAGCGGCTGGGCGGGCAGTTGGCCGTGCTGGACCACGAAGGCGCGGAGTACGAGGCCACCGCCGAACGCTACTCGATGCTCCAGGATCGCTTTCACGCCCTCGACGGCTATGCGCTGGACGCGCAGGTGGGCGGCGTGCTGACCGGCTTGGGCTTTGGCAAGGAAGATTGGGCGCGGCAGACGGACGAATTCAGCGGCGGCTGGCAGATGCGCATTGCGCTGGCCAAACTGCTGCTGGCCAAGCCTAACTTGCTGCTTTTGGACGAGCCCACGAACCACCTGGATTTGGAAACTCGCAACTGGCTCGAAGACTATCTGAAGAGTTATCCCTTCGGCTATATTCTGATCTCGCACGACCGGTATTTTCTGGATGTAACAATTGATAGAACCGTGGAGATATGGAATAAACGGCTAAATGTCTATCAGGGAAACTATACAAAGTATCTGAGTCAAAAGGACGAGCGGCGGACGCAGCTTCAGGCGGCTTACACCAATCAGCGCCAGCAGATCGAGCATCTGGAGGCCTTTATCAACCGCTTCCGCGCGCAGGCCACCAAGGCCAAGCAGGTGCAGAGCCGCATCAAAGAGCTGGAAAAGATCGAGCGCATCGAGATTCCCGAAGAAGAGCCAGCGATTCACTTCAAGTTTCCTCAGCCGCCGCCTTCCGGACGCATGGTTGTAGAGGCTGAGGAGTTATCCAAGAGTTATGGCTCCAAGTTAGTGCTGGACAAGGTTCGCTTTGGCATCGAGCGCGGCGACCGCGTGGCGCTGGTGGGCGTGAACGGCGCGGGTAAGTCCACGCTGATCAAGCTATTGATCGGGGAAGAAGCGCCTACCAGCGGCCAGATCAAGCTGGGCCATAACGTCATCAGCGAATACTTTGCGCAGGATCAGTACAAGGTGCTGGACCCAGAGGCGCGCATGCTGGACGACATCAGCCGCGCCGCGCTGAAAGTTCCGGAGAATGAGTTGCGCTCGCTGCTGGGTTGCTTTCTCTTTCGCGGGGACGATGTTTTCAAGCCGCTGGGCGTGCTTTCCGGCGGCGAGCGCAACCGCTTTGCGTTGGCGCGGATTCTGGTTTCGCCGTCAAATTTTCTGTTGCTCGACGAGCCAACCAACCATCTGGATATGCGCGCCAAGGATGTGCTGCTCGATGCCATTGCGGCCTTCAGCGGCACGGTGGTTTTTGTCTCGCATGACCGCTATTTCATTGACCGTTTGGCGACGCGCGTCTTGGAGGTGGAAGGTGGCGCGGTCACCACCCACGAGGGCAATTACGAGGATTATCTGCGCTGGAAAGAAGCGCAGGCCGTTGCATCTTCACAAAACGGTCGTCCTCCACAGAGCTATCAATCTCCACAAAACTGTCATCCTGAGCGAGCGAAGCGAGTCGAAGGACCTGCGGTTCTGGCGGGGCAAGCAGCTTTGTATCAGGGCACGACTTTAGTCGTGCCGAATGACGGCCAAAAAGATGACGGGGCTTTAGCCCCCGACGGCCAACAAGCAACCAGCAACCGCACGCGCCGCCTGAATCCCATCAAGCAGAAGCAGATGGAGGAGCGTTGCGTCTTTCTGGAAGAAGAAGTCCCACGCATCGAGGCTTCCATCGCCCACACCGAGGAGCAACTAAGCGTCTACGTGAGCGCCACCGAAACGCAGCGCCTGACCACGCTGGCCGAAGAGTTGCGTGCGCAGTTGGAGGCCTTCACCGCCGAGTGGGAAGAGCTGATGATGCAGTTGGATGTCAGTTGATTTTGCGAGTCCTCCCAGAAACAAACGTGGACCGGGAGGTCCACGTAACAGCCGACCAGGAGGTCGGCGCTACGGTTTAATATCGCTACGATTTAATATTTGGCGGATCGGCGAAGCCGGTGTGAGACTAACAAAGATTAGACTCAGTACACTGGGAGTAGCAATGACCACAACGCGCCCAACCCGCAAGGCGCCTAGACGGCCCAGTCGCCGCGCGCCCATGCGGAAGCGCCGCTTGGGCTTGCGCGGCAAGCTGATCCTCTCCGGTTTTCTGCTGATTGCAACTTTGCTGGCCTGCGGCGTTGTCGCCAGGATGCTGGCACCTGCATCCAACACCGCGCTCACCCGCTTTGACGCCATCATTGTGCTGGGCAATCCGGCGGACAGCGACGGCGACCCCACGCCGGAGCAACTGGCACGCGTCACCGAAGGGGTGCATGAGTATGAGCGGGGCGTTGCGCCGAGGCTGATCCTGACCGGGGGAGCGGCGCACAATCAGTTTGTGGAGGCGCAGGTGATGGCCCGCACCGCCCAGGCGCAAGGGATTCCGGCGGCGGCAATTTTTATCGAGCCAGAGGCCCGCGACACGATGCAAAATGCCTGCTATTCGGAGCGCATCATGAAGGCGCACGGCTGGCGGTCGGCAGAGGTGGTCTCGCGCGCCAGCCATCTGCCCCGCGCGGCGATGATCTTTGGCGAATTGCCGCTGGAATGGCGCATCCACGCCGCGCCGCCGCTGGAACCGGAGTCTGCGGCTTACCAATGGGCCGCCTCCGCCGTCGAAGACATAAAGGCCGTGCGCTACCTCTTCTGGGCGCGATGGACCGAGCGCTGTGAGCCGTGAAAAACAGGGAAAATGGATCAGGGGTTCCCCGAAGATTGCGTCTGGAGTGCATTGTCCCTCATCGGTATGGTCTAGTAAGCTGAAAATGATGCGTCTACTCGTTAGAACTTTCGCTGCTCCCGCCGTCCTGGCCGTCTTGGCTCTGTCCATTGCACCGCGCACTTTGGCGCAAAGCACTGCCGCACCGACCACCGGCAATGGCACCTACATCGCCATCGATCCGCTGGCCAAGGTGCGCTACGATAACCGCTTCGATTTTTCGCTCGGCGCGGCCTACGGCCACATCCATGCCGGGCCAGTCGCTCTGCAGGGCGCCAATCTGGGCGGGCTTGACCTCTCCGCCTCGTATTGGTTCAGCAAGCATTGGGCCGTCGAGGGTTCAGGCCGCAGCTACTTGGGCACCAGCGGCGTGGCCTGCACTGGACTATGCGGGGGGCCGGAACCCAATGCGGGAAATACCGAAGTCAAAGGCCCGTTTGTCAGCCAATATATGTTTGTTGCCGGACCGGAATGGCTGGGTCCGCACAACAAGCACGGCGATATCATTCTGCACGTGCTGGGGGGCGGAGCGTACTTTCTTTCGCATGATTTTCCGCAGACGCCGGTCGGTGTGAACTTCTACGACAACCAGGTTGCTCCAGCTGCGGTCTTCGGCGGGCATATCGACCTGAACCGCTCCGAGCACTGGGTCTTCCGCATGACGCCCGATGCGCTCTTTACCCGCTATGGCTATAGCTTCCCCGCTGGTCGAGGAACTTCCAGCCCGCACAACAACTGGAATGCCGCCTTTTCAGTCGGCGTTGAATACAAGTTCAGCAAAAAGCGGTAGGGACGTTAGAGGCTGGAGCGTTTACAACACGGCTAAAGCCGTGTTCTGATATGTAGGCAACGTCCCTACGGGACTCCTGAGGAATTATTGATTGCGTCCACCCCACGCTGAAGCGCGGGGCTAATAATCACTGCGCCTACGGCGCGGGGTAACAAGTTTTTATCCTGTGCCGGGACGCCTGCCGCAATTTCCAGACTCAAACGGCATTTTTCCCATTCCGGAGCATTCGTCGATGAAGTTTTCTCGGCGGCGGCTCCGGTCTTCTCTTTTGGGCGTATCTCTTCGGTAAAGTGAATAGGGCTGCAACTCTTTGCGGCTTGTGGTATTCTCCACCTTCAGCGATTCCATGGCCGTCGGCGCGTTGGATTATGCTGAAGTGGAGAGCGGCGCTCGTCTGCCTGAGGCAGGGGGTTCCGAGCCAAAATTTGCACCAAGGCAGGGTTCATTCGCTATGAGAGATACGTTGGGAGTCTTGCTTGCAGGCGGGGCGGGAGAACGGCTCTTCCCCCTGACGCGGGATCGCGCCAAGCCGGCCGTGCCCTTTGGCGGCCACTATCGCATCATCGACATCACGCTGTCCAACTGCATCAACTCCGGGCTGCGCCGGGTCTTCATCCTGACGCAGTACAAGGCGCTCTCGCTGAACCGGCACATCCGCGAAGGCTGGACGGGCATTGTGGCGCAGGAGCTGGGCGAGTTCTTTGAGCTGCTGCCGCCCATGCAGCGCACCGGCACCAACTGGTATATGGGCACTGCCGACGCGGTCTATCAGAATATTTATTCGATTGGCAGCGAACAGCCCAAGTACATGATCATCCTCCAGGGCGACGCCATCTACAAGATGAACTACTGCCGGATGCTGGAGTACCACAAGGAGACCAAGGCCGAGGTTACGCTGGCCACGCTGCCCATTGCGCCAGAAGAAACGAAGCGCTTCGGGGTGGTGGAGGTGGCCAAAAATGGGGAGATTCGGGGCTTCCAGGAAAAGCCCGCAACCACCAGCTTCCGCTCGCCCTTCAATCCAGGCTCAGTGGATGCCTCGATGGGCATTTATATCTTCAATACCGAAATTTTGCTCAAGGCGCTGATCACCGACGCCGAGGATCCTAACTCGAAGCACGACTTTGGCCACGACATTCTGCCCAACCTGCTGGGCAAGAAGAAGATGATGGCCTACAACTTCGTCGATGAGAACAAGCAGCAGGCGCTCTATTGGCGCGACGTAGGCACGCTGGACGCCTACTACGACGCCAACATGGACCTCTGCTCAGTTTCGCCGATCTTCAATCTCTACGATAAAAACTGGCCGATCCGCACGCGCGTGCGCCAGTATCCGCCGGCCAAATTCGTCTTCGGTGAGCCAGGTCGCTCCGGCATGGCCGTCAACTCGGTCATCACCGCCGGCGTCATCATCTCCGGCGCGTCGGTTGCGAATTGTGTCGTCTCGCAAGATGTGCGCGTCAATTCCTACTCGACGGTGGACGCCAGCATCATCTTCTCGCACGTGAATATCGGGCGGCACTGTCGTATTCGCCGCGCCATTATCGACCGCCATGTGCATATTCCGGAGGGAACCATCATTGGCTACGATCCAGTCGAGGATAAGCGCCGCTACTTTGTGACGCCCTCGGGGCTGACGATCGTCACCCGCGACGCCTCGCTCTTTGAGAATCCCGTGGAGCCGGAGTTCTCGCAGCCGTATTAATCATCCTTCACCCTCATCAAAAGCTGGGTGGCGGGTTGTCCATTTCTCAATCAAATACCAAGTTTGGGTGTTCCAGGTCCGGATTTGCGGACCTGGGAAACATTAGAGTCCGATTGAGAAAGAACGAAAAGCTGCGGGTTGTAGTTCTTCGTCTTCCAAGTCTCAAAACCGAGACCTGGGCCACCCGCCCCGCCCGTCCGGCGGAGAAGGAATGACGATTGTATAATGCCTAATTTATAATTATAATATGGTGGTGAACGGAATCCGTTTCGAGTGGGACGAGGCCAAGAACCTTGCCAACCAGCGCAAGCACGGCGTCAGCTTTGAAGATGCCAGTGAAATCTTTCGCGATCCACTCTTCGTGTCTGTCAAGGATCGTATTCAGGACGGAGAGCAGCGCTGGCGAACCTATGGCGAGGTCGAAATTTCATTGCTCATGATGGTGGCGCACACTGTTCGAGAGGAAGATCCGCACGGAACAACAATTGAAGTTATTCGCATTATTTCGGCGCGATATGCAACGCGAAAGGAGAAACAACGCTATGAGTACGAAAATGGTTAGTTATACACTTGAGACATTGCCGCCCATGACGGAGGAGAGGTTGGCAAAGCTGCGGGCACTGGCGACGCGTCCCGACAGCGAGATCGATTTTAGCGATGCGCCCGAGATGACCGATGAGGAGTGGAAGAACGCCGAGCGCGGTCATTTCTACCGCCCGGTGAAGCGGCAGATTACCGCGCACGTGGATGCGGATGTACTGGCGTGGCTCAAGTCGCAAGGCAAGGGCTATCAGACACGCCTCAACGCCATCTTGCGACGTGAGATGCTGACAGCTCTGCGGGCGACGAAATGAGATTTCCTTGGTCCTGAAATCCGGACTTGGGACATCCGGCCCCCCAGACTTACGGTTGGTCAGATGTGACCCACCCGCCATCCATTTCGCATTCTTGACGAAATGGGTGGGATAGCGGCGCCGTTATTCGTTGCGTAACGCCACCACCGGTTCAACCCGCATCGCCGTGCGCGCGGGAATCAGCGTAGCCGTCAGCGCCACAGCAGACAGCAGCAGCGCCGCCGCCGCATACTCCAGCGGATCGCGCGTGCTCACGTTATAGAGCAGGCTCTTCAAAAGCTGCTCCACAGCCAGCGCCGCGCCCAGGCCCACAACGCCACCCAGCACAATCAGCCGCACGCCCTCGCCGGAAATCAGCCGCAGAATGTCGAGCCGCGTCGCGCCCAGCGCCATGCGCACACCAATCTCCTGCGTCCTCTGCGCAGCCATAAAAGCGATCACGCCATACAGCCCGATCACTGCCATCAGCAGCCCACAGACTGCGAAGAATCCGAGCAGCGACATCTCAAAGCGTGGCCGTTCCGCCAACTTGCTCACCGTCTCGTTCAGGGTTTCCATCTTCACTGGGACCGTCGGATCAATAGTCGAAATCTGCTGCCGTACCCATGGTGCGATGGCCTTGGGCGGCTGAACTGCATCGACAATCAGGATCGGCGCGGACACGCCCCAGTCCTCAGCCACATTGCGCCGGAGAAAGTAAATCTCCGGATCGTCCTGCTCTGTTAGGCCGTTGTTTTTTACGTTTTCTGCCACACCGACCACAATCTCACGAGGCTCATTCTGCCCTCTACGGATACTCTTGCCTAATGGATCTTCGCCCGCAAACAGGCGGGCAGCCAAAAGCGTGCTAATAACCACCAGATGCTCGCTGGAGCTTCGATCCTGCTCGGTAAAGTTGCGCCCGCGAACGATAGGAATGTTCAGCGCCCGGAAATAGTCGGGCGTGACCTGGCGAGTGACCACAGAGCCGCCAGTTCCTTGCGCTGCACGAGGTTTGTCTTCGGCTGCCAAATCTGAGTAGCGGGAGCCGCTGTTCCAGCCGCCCGGAGGCACGGAATCCGTGAAGCTCACCGCGCGAATCCCAGGCAGACGCCGCAGAGCCGCTTCTGCCTGAAGGTAAAACGCCATCTTCTTCTGGTTCGTGTCATAGCGGAAGCCGGGCAACGCAATCCGCGCCGTCAGGACTTCTTGCGGCTCGATGCCCAACTTTTGCCGCTCCATATTCTCGAAACTTTTCAGCAGAAGCGCTGCGCCGGTCAGCAGCACCATGCTGGTGGCAATTTGTCCTGCGACAAGGATTCTGCGCAACAAAGTGCCTTTGCGGGAGTGCGTGGCGCGGGTCGCCAGGGCAATAGCGCGCGGTCTCTGCAAGGCAGGCAGTAGTCCGAAGATCGCACCGCACAGCAGCGAGAGCAGCACGGTGAAACCCGCAATGCGAAGATCCAGGCTGGCTCTGTTGAGGAATGGAATACCGGTAGGCGCGAGGGCTAGAAAAATTTGCAGCAATCCCTCGGCCAGCATCAATCCCGCAACGGCTCCTGCCAACGAAAGCAACGCCGCCTCGGTCAGCGCTTGACGAATCAGCCGCCCACGGCTGGCACCCAGCGCCGAGCGCACCGCCCGTTCCCGCTCCCTCGCCTCGCCCCGCGCCATCATCAGTCCAGCCACATTGGCACAGGCAATCAGCAGCACGGCCAGCACAGCGCCCAGCAGAATCCATGCGGTCAAGCGAACGTCGCTGGTCTCGCGGTCGCGCAAGGAGCGAATGCTCAGGTGGAAGTCTTTGCGGATCGGAGGTGGAATGAGTGTATCCCGCGTTTGCGCAAAGAGCGGCTCCATCTCTGCATTGGCTTGTGCGATGCTTACTCCAGGCCGCAACCGCGCAAAGACTCGCATCGGCGTTCCGGGATTGCCGATGCGCTCCAGTCCCTCGTTGAGCGCCATCGGCAGCATCACGTCGGGCGATTGCAGCGTGGGCATTTCAAAGCCTTTGGGCAGCACGCCAATCACGCGCGCCGGACTGCCGTCCAAGTTGATCTGCCGACCCAAAATGCCCGCATCACGGTTGTAGTGATTTTGCCACAGGCCATACGAGATCAGCGCCACGCGTGGGCCATTAGGCCGGTCCTCTTCGGGTAGAAAGTTGCGCCCCAGTACCGGAGAAATCCCCAGCAGCGGCAGAAAGCCTGCCTGTGCATGGATGCAATTAAGCTGCGATGGATTAGCTTCGACCAAATCGCAGCTATGCAGCATGGTTCCCTGCGCTGAAACCGCCTCGAAGGGCCTCTGATTGTCGCGCCACACGTAAAAGAATCCGCCCAGCGCGAACTCCTGCTTCTCCAGCGATTGCACCAGCCCCAGCGAAACAATCCGGTCGTCGTGCGCGTAGGGCAAGCTGCGGAAAAGTATCCGGTCCACCACGCTGAAGACCGCCGTCGTCGCGCCGATGCCCAGCGCCAGCGTGGCAATTACCGTGAGGGTGAAAGCCGGATTGCGCCGGAAGCCGCGCAGCGCATGGCGTGCATCCTGCGCCACCGTGTCCAGCCACCAACCGGGGCGTTGCCGGTGGCACTCCTCCCGCGTCCGCTCCACGCCGCCAAATTCGATCAGCGCCTGCCTGCGCGCCTCTGCCGCCGTCATGCCTGCTGCGATCTTCGCCTCGGTGGATTGCTCCAGATGAAACCACAACTCCTCATCCAGATCCCCCTGCCGTACGCGGGTGATAAAGAACCGCATCCGAGTCAATAATTCCTTCACCATGCAGCACCCCCCCGTTCAGATCCTCTTCGACGATCGGACTCTCGCGCGTCTGTCACACATTGTCCCTTGGTCCCCTGGTCCCTCTGTCCCTGCCCTTTCATGCCGTCGCCTCCGAACTCCGCCCCAGCACCAACGCGATCGCCGCCGACAAGCGCGCCCAGCCTTCCAACTCCTCTTCCAGTTGCTTCCGTCCGGTTGCCGTCAGCGCGTAGTACTTCGCCCGCCGGTTATTCTCCGAATTGCCCCAATCGGCCTGAATCCAACCCTTGTATTCCAGCCGGTGCAGCGCTGGGTAAAGCGATCCCTGCCCAATCTGCAAAACCTCGTTGGAGACCTGCTGTATGCGCTGCGCTACCCCCCAGCCGTGCATCGGTCCGGCGGCAAGCGTCTGTAAAATCAGCAAGTCCAGGGTTCCTTGTAAAAGCTCAGTGGATGACGGCATCTTCTTCCCCTCGACATTCGACAATAGATTGCCACGCTCTCCTGTCGAATGTCAAGGGGGTCTACTTCACTCTACTGGCAATAGTGGCTAGCACCGGCGCCACTTGAAAAACTCATCGGAGATTGCAAGAAGCGTCAGGGCACGACTTTAGTCGTGCCGCTAGTTCAGCAAGAAGACGTTGGGCTTTAGCCCCTGCGTCTCTTTGCTTTCATCTGTTTGCAGTTCAGCAGCGGCTAAAGACGGATTCAGTTTGGACCATTTTCGGCACGACTGAAGTCGTGCCCTGACATTTATCAGCTATCTGAAGAAAATTTTGCAAGTGGCTCACCGAAAACTATTTGCCTTCCTGAATTCGTGTAAGATTTTGGTCATGAGCATGGCTGGCAAGGCATCGAGAACTTCTTGGGGCAGGATCATTCTGACGGGAGGTCACCTTTTTTTGTTTGCGATGATCGCGTTCGATTCCGCGTCCACACCCGGAGGGACTTGGGATCGGCTGATTCCATTTGACCCTTTTTGCGTAATATTCTTGTGGGTGGTTACCAGCTATCTTGGCATCTTTGCTTTGTTCGCAATTTTAGGCACGGCGCAATGGTATCTCATCGGACTCCTCATCGATATCTGTATCGATTCCATTCGGAAACGCCTCCATCGTGCGTGATTCTGCATATTTCGATTGCATCATTATGTGTGCAAATTGACCGTTGCATGGAAGAACCGGTACACTAATCTAGTTTGGCGATTCATGCCTGTGGCCGTGGAGATGGACGTTCGCCCGGATTCTGAGGGCTTGAGTGTACTCCTGCGGTTCAGAAGTTTCCGCCCGAGCTATCTTTGTTGAGGCGCGCACCGGCTGAGCCGGACCTGCGCTGGAGGTTTTATGTACGCAGTGATTCGCACCGGTGGCAAGCAGTATCGTGTTGCGCCCGGCGATGTGGTGAAGATCGAGAGCGTTGTCTCTGATGAGAATCAGACCATCGAGTTCAGCGACGTGCTGGCCGTCAGCGGCGAGCCGGGAACCGTGGCCAAGCCGGCCACCGCCAAGGTGACCGCCGAGATTCTCGGCGAAGGCCGAGGCGAAAAGATTCTCGTCTTCCACCTCAAGCGCAAGAAGCAGTACAAGAAGCTGCAAGGGCACCGGCAGAACTTTACCGAGGTGCGCATCAAGTCGATTGAAGCCGACGGCGTTACCTACGCCGCCGCTTAAGAGATTGTTTTTCATTTGAAATCTGGGTGCCCACCCAAAAATGGGTGCCCCACCCTCGCCGCGTATTTGTTTTTGTGGCTAGGGTGGGATTCAAAGACAAAGAAGGAGATTCGGCAATGGCACACAAGAAGGGTGGAGGCAGCTCCACAAACGGACGCGATTCCAATGCACAGCGGCTGGGCGTAAAGGCCTTTGGCGGCGAAATCATCAGCGGTGGCTCGATCATCATGCGCCAGCGCGGCACGCGCATCAAGCCAGGCCTCAACGTCGGCATCGGCTCGGATGACACACTTTTCGCCAAGGTCACCGGACGGGTGAAGTTCGCCGACCGCGGCAACCACGGGCGCTTTGCCTCCATCGAACCGGTAGCCGTCGAGTAACTTCGCGCGCATTCACAGGAAAAGGCCACGGCATTGCCGTGGCCTTTTCTGCGTTGTCTTATGCGGCCTGCCAAACCTAAGTCTCTGACTCCCGCTTCCTGATGTTGCGGTTCAGCGCTTCTTCCACAGCCCTCTCTACATCTGTGAGCACAAAGCCTTCAGCGGGTCGCACAGCGACCTGCGTCCCGGTGTGTCCCAAGGCAGAGGCAATCTCATTCCAGCGCAGGATGGCGGAGTTGGCCGACACCATCACTGGCTGGCGAGCCGGCTCAGGCAACGCGGCATAGACGATCCAAATACCAATCACCACCAGGATCGCCCCCTGATAAACGAATTGCAGCGTGCCGGTCAACGAAGTGTTGCGCGCAAGCAGAGCGCCTACTATAAGGTCGTTGGCCGCCATCAGGCCAAACCCCAGCGAAATCCCAAAGCCCATCTCCTGGAACGAGAACCGGAGCGCGTTCATGCTCAGGCAAAGAAAGGCCAGCAGGCAAAGTTCCAGAATGCTGACGGCATCCATTAACCTGTCGGCGATTGCCGGGATAATGAGAGTGGCGGAAGACTCAAAGAAGATTGCCGATAGACTCACAACTGTCGAGACCAATGCAACCCAGCGAAAGACCAATGCGCCCAGCTTTTGCAGTCCGGGAAATGCCGAAAGCGCTGAACGGAGAACCTCCATGCAAACAAAATACAAGAGAAACGCGCTGGCTAGATAAACCGCCCAATAGCTGTAAAAATACATATCAAAGGCGTAGTTGTTGAACCAATGCCGCTCTTGGCCATAGAAAAAAAACAGAAGCACGGGCATGGATGCCACGCGTAAAGCCAGATAGTATCCGAGTGCCGGAAAGCGCAAATGTAGCCTTCTGGCCCAGACAAGAATGCCAAGGGCGAGCCAGAGCACAAACTCTGCTACAGCCATCAGGGACATCACGTTCTGTGAAGACATAACGAACCTCGCGCAATCATTGGCATAGTCCAAGAATAACGCTGAATATCCGTTAGCTCAACAGAAAACCGTACTTCCCCTCAGAACAGCCAAGCGATTACCTTTCGGCAGGTGAGGAGCGAACACAGCCCATATGCCCCCCGCAGGACGGTTTTGGCATACCTGCGGTGGCCGATTGATGACTCAAAAGAGCGCCTCTGTTGGTATGCGTAGTGGCGGCAGCAACACCGCCAGCAACGACAATCGACAGAAGAGCAATGCGAAGGGCGAGTTTCATCATCAGTAACCTCGAAAGTGTTTATTTTTGACGAGCGCGATCCCTCTTACGACTGAGACGATAGGAGTAAAACAAATATAAGTCAAGTATTTTCTTTTAGATGTAGGGTTGAAATCATGTGATTACTAAAGTACTTAATGATCGCGCCGGTCTGTCTTGCCTGCAAAGTGCCATTCCCCCCCTTTTTCCACCCCATCCACGTCCTGCTCCCGTGGTAAAATCAAGAGAGGATATTTCGCTCGAAAGCCCCTGTCTTTCAATTGGTTAGACTGCAAATTCCGGTCGTGAACGGCGTTCCGGACGCCCCTACCCCAGGTGGAATTCGAAGCTAGAGCTTTGTGAACGGACAATTATGGCCACTGATCCTGTAGACAACACCCCGCTCCCCGCCGAGAACGGCAGCTATACCGGCGAAAACATTAAAATCCTCGAGGGCTTGGAGGCTGTGCGCCTGCGTCCGGCCATGTATATCGGCTCAACCGGCGATATGGGTTTGCATCATCTGGTCTACGAGGTCGTGGACAACTCGGTCGATGAGGCCCTGGCCGGCTATTGCAAAAGAATCGACGTCATCATCCACGTGGACAACTCGATCACCGTCGTCGATGACGGCCGCGGCATTCCCGTGGACATGATGGATCTCTCCAACGGCAAGAAGATGCCTGCCGTGCAGGTGGTGCTGACCAAGCTCCACGCTGGCGGCAAATTCGACGCCTCCAACTACAAGGTCTCCGGCGGCCTGCACGGCGTCGGCGTCAGTTGCGTCAACGCTCTCTCGCAGGAGTTCAACGTCGAGATTTGGCGCGACGGCTTTACCTGGGAGATGGACTTCAGTTGCGGCGACCCGGTGAGCGAACTGCGTCAGGCTGGCACCAGCAAGCGGCGCGGCACCAAGATCCACTTTTTGCCCGACAAGAGCATCTTTTCCGTTTCGGAGTACAACTACGACACTTTGGCGCAGAGATTGCGCGAGATGGCCTTCCTCAACAAAGGCCTGGAGATCACCCTCACCGACGAGCGCACCGCCGACCCCAAGACCGGCGAGGCCCGCAAGGCTGAGTTCAAGTACGCCGGAGGCATTGCCGAGTTCGTCAAGCACCTCAATCGCGGCAAGACCGTGCTGCATGAGAAGCCGATCGTGATGGAAGCTGCGCGCGACGGCGTGGAGATTGACATCGCTCTTCAGTACAACGACAGCTACTCGGAAACGGTCTTCAGCTTTGCCAACAACATCAATACCGTGGACGGCGGAACGCATCTATCCGGCTTCCGCACTTCGCTCACGCGCACGGTGAACGCCATCGGCCAGTCGCTGGGCCTCTTCAAAGATGTGAAGGAGAACCTGAGCGGCGACGATGTGCGCGAAGGCCTGGTTGCCGTGATCAGCGTCAAGCTGCCTCAGCCGCAGTTTGAAGGCCAGACCAAGGGCAAGCTCAACTCCGACATCGCAGGCATTGTGCAGGCCTTTGTCAATGAGCGCCTGGGTGCCTTCCTGGAGCAGAATCCGCAGGTTGCCAAGAAGATCATCAACAAGTCCATTGAAGCCGCGCGCGCCCGCGAGGCCGCCCGCAAGGCCCGCGACCTGACTCGCCGCAAAGGCGTGATGGATGGCGCTGGCCTGCCCGGCAAGCTGGCCGACTGCTCCGAACGCAACCCCGAACGCTGCGAAGTTTACCTGGTCGAGGGAGAGAGCGCAGGTGGCACCGCCAAGCAGGGCCGCGACCGCCGCTTCCAGGCCATCCTGCCCCTGCGCGGTAAAATTCTCAACGTCGAAAAGGCCCGCTACGACAAGATGCTCGGCCACGAGGAAATCCGCGCCATGATTACCGCCTTCGGCTGCGGCATCGGCAAGGACGACTTCGACGCCAGCAAGGTCCGCTACGGCAAAATCATCCTGATGACCGACGCCGACGTGGACGGATCGCACATCCGCACCCTGTTGCTCACCTTCTTCTTCCGCCACATGACGGAGCTGATCAAGCGCAACAACATCTACATCGCGCAACCGCCGCTCTTCAAAATCAAAAAGGGCCGTCGCGAGGAGTACATCAAGGACGAGCGCGAGTTCGTCAAGGTCATGGTCAGCCGCGCTTCGGAGGGCATGATTGTCCATCACGGCGAGGCTGCCAGCCGCATCGATGGTGCCAACCTGACTCGCTTCGTTGCCACTCTTGGCGAGTATCTGGACTTCGTCGAAAAGGTGGACAAACGCGTCCGCAACGAAAAGCTCACCGAGCTGCTGGCCCGCGCCGGATTCACGCAGCGTGCCGACTTCGCCTCCAAAGCCGAGAACGAGATTCCACCCAAGCTGGTCCAGCTCCACGCCGAGCTGACTGAACGCACAGAAGAGTTCCTCTTCAAGGCTCTCAGCGCTCCTGTCGAGGACGAAGAGCACCATACCTGGTCGATCAGCTTCACCGATGCGCAGGGTGCCGAGCGCCGCATCGATTGGACCCTCGCCTCCAGCCCTGAGTTCCGCCAGATGATGGCCAAGTTCACACTCATCAAGGAGTTCCTGGAGCCGCCCTTCCTCATCGAGTACGCCCCCAAGGGTGCCGTCGAGGTCGCTGCCGAGGCTGCTGACGAGAAGGCTGATTTGGCAGAAATCGAAGCTGCGACGGAGGTCGTACCCGACGCGGCTGAAGTCCAAGCCGAGGCCAAGCAGGCCCGCCGCACCGCCCGTGCGCTGCAAGAGCCGGTCGAAAAGCAGACTGCCCGCGAGCTGTTCACCTACATCGTCGAGCAGGGCAAAAAGGGCTACGACGTCCAGCGCTACAAAGGCCTGGGCGAGATGACCGCCACGCAGCTCTGGGAGACCACCATGGACCCCGAGCATCGCACTCTGCTTCAGGTCAAGCTGGAAGACATCGCCGAATGCGAGGCCATCTTTACCACGCTGATGGGCGAGGACGTGGAGGCCCGCCGCAAATTCATCGAGGATAACGCGCTCGACGTAAAGAACCTGGACATCTAGTGGCTTGAATCTGAAATTCAATCCACAAAGATTGTCATCCTGAGCGGTGTTGGGCGCGTGGCCGGTGTTCCCGGCGGACGATTTTTGTCCGCTGGTGTGGCTGGACGCCCAACGCAGTCAAAGGACCAGCGATTGATTTTTGTTGGCAGATGGACCGCTCCTCAGCCCTGAAGAATCACCGCCGCCCCGTTCCACTAAAATTATTGTGTATGCACCGGAGCCTCTTGCGTTGCCTTGCGCGGTTGATTCTTGCGTGAGCCGCATGAAGCTGGAAGATTTTCTTTCCAGCGCGGGCCTCCGGAAGAAAGCGAATCCTCGACGATGAAGAATCCCGCAGCAAAGTACACTCCGACGGCCACTGTTTCGTTGGCGGATCGCCAATGGCCGAGCAAGACCATCGACAAGGCTCCGATCTGGTGCAGCGTGGACCTGCGCGACGGCAATCAGGCGCTGATTGATCCGATGGACTCCGAGCGCAAGAACCGGATGTTCGATCTGCTGGTCCGCCTGGGCTTCAAGGAGATCGAGATTGGCTTTCCCGCCGCTTCGCAGACGGACTTTGATTTTTGCCGGGAGCTGATCGAGTCTGGGCGGATTCCGGCAGACGTGACGGTGCAGGTGTTGACCCAGGCGCGCGAGCACCTGATCGACCGCACCTTTGAGGCGCTGCGCGGCGCGCGGCGGGCGATTGTTCACGTCTACAACTCGACCTCGACGCTGCAACGCGAGGTGGTCTTCAAGATGGATCGGGCAGGCATCCGGCAAATCGCCGTCGAGGGCGCGCGGCTGCTGCGGGATTGCGCGGCCAAGTTCCCTGGGCCGGAGTGGGTCTTCGAGTATTCGCCAGAGAGCTTTACCGGAACCGAGCTGGATTACGCGCTGGAGGTCTGCGAGGCGGTGCTCGACGTTTGGCAGCCGACGCCGCAGCACAAGGCGATCATTAATCTGCCTTCGACGGTGGAGAACTCTACGCCCAATGTCTATGCGGATCAGATCGAGTGGATGGGGCGGAACTTCAAGCGCCGGGATTCGATCATTCTCAGTGTCCATCCGCATAACGACCGCGGCACGGCGGTGGCCTCAGCCGAGTTGGCGCTGCTGGCTGGCGCGGATCGCGTCGAGGGAACGCTCTTCGGCAATGGCGAGCGGACAGGCAACGTCGATCTGGTGACGATGGCGCTGAATATGTACACCCAGGGCGTCGATCCCAAGTTGGATTTCTCTGACATTCCGGAGGTCATCGAGAGCGCCGAGTTCTGCAACCAGTTGCCGGTGCATCAGCGGCACCCTTACGCAGGAGAGCTTGTCTTTACGGCATTTTCCGGCTCTCATCAGGACGCGATCAAGAAGGGCTTTGCGCTGCAAGCTGGCAAGGAGCAGTGGGCCGTTCCGTATCTGCCTCTGGACCCGAACGACATTGGCCGCAGCTATCAGGAGATTATTCGCGTCAACAGCCAGTCGGGCAAGGGCGGCGTGGCGTACCTGCTGGAGCGGGATTACAGCGTCCGGCTGCCGCGCAAGCTGCAAGTCGAATTCAGCCGGATTGTTCAGAAGATCAGTGACGAGACGGGCCGCGAGGTTCGCCCAGCGGAGATTTGGAGCGCCTTCGAGGCGGAGTATCTTCAGCAGCGCGTGCCCTTCTCTTGCGTGCAACACTCCGAGAGTTCGAGCGCCGGAGCTGTGACAATTTCTGCTGCCGTTCGGATTGGCGAGGCGGAAGAGCTGATTACCGGTAGTGGCAATGGCCCCATCGACGCCTTTGTGGAAGCGATGAACGGGCGCTTCGGCTTTGCCATGGGGATTGCCGATTATCAGGAGCAATCGATCAGCAAGGGCGCATCCGGAAAGGCGATGGCCTTTGTCGAGATTCAATTTGGCGAAACGGACACAGTCTTTGGCGTGGGGATGAATCCCAACATTGTGACTGCTTCGCTGGACGCCATTCTGAGCGCGGTCAATCGCGCGGTGCGGCTGGGAAGGGTTATTCTCCCACCTGCCAAGGCATGATTCGTCCATTTATAATCGGGAACGAAAGGGCGCGCAGAGGCTTGCGGGCAGGAGGTCAGAGGACAAGATGGCAGATTTGCAGGGAAGAATTGCGCTAGTAACCGGAGCGGCGCAGGGGATTGGGCGCGCGATTACGCTGGAGCTGGCCAAGGCTGGCGCGACGGTGGCCGTGGCCGACATCAACGAAGTCAAGCTGGCGGCTGTTGCGGCCGAGGTTGAGGCGCTGGGCGGCAAGGCGGCGGCCTTCAAGCTGGATGTCTCCAGCAGCGAGTCCATCGAAGCCGGTGCCAAGGCTGTGCTGGACAAGTTCGGCAAGGTCGAGATTCTGATCAACAACGCCGGCATCACCCGCGACAATCTGATGATGAGCATGAAGCGCGCGGAGTGGGATCTGGTGCTGGCCATCAATCTGACTGGGCCGTTTCTGCTGACGCAGGCGCTGCTGCGGCCGATGATCAAGAATCGCTGGGGACGGATTGTGAACATGGCCAGTGTGGTGGGCCGGGCAGGGCAGGCGGGGCAGGTGAACTATGCGGCTAGCAAGGCCGGGCTGATCGGGCTGACCAAGTCGCTGGCGCGCGAAGTGGCTTCGCGGGGAATCACCGTGAACGCCGTTGCGCCGGGCTTTATTGAAACGCCGATGACCGCCGTGCTGGACGAGAAGGTGACGGCGGCGATGCTGGCCAACATTCCGCTGGGACGGCGCGGAACCGATCTGGACGTGGCGAAGGCGGTCAAGTTTCTGGCTTCGGAAGAGGCGTCGTACATTACCGGACTGGTGTTGGACGTGAATGGCGGAATGTTCATGGGATAGGCTCGTGCCTGTCTTTCAAGGCTCTTCGGAGCTTTCGTTGTTTTTGTAATGTGGATGTCGTGGCACTCTCTGCAACGAAGAAATGGGTGTGAGCTTTGGCTCACACCCATTTCTTGTTGCGGAAAGAAGGGTTGTCAGTTTGCCTTGACCAGCACCAACTGCTGCTGATCGTTGGCGGCGAGCTTCTGGTAGTAGTCGCGCAGGGCTGGGTACTCCTTGGGATCAAGCAGAATAAAACCGCGGACGAAAATGTGCTTGATATCGATGCTTCCCGCGCCGGGGGTGGTCTTGACCACCAGTTGAGCGTGGCCCTCCCAGGGCAACTGCGCCGCCTGTGGGGCACTCTCGACGGTGTAACCGGCTGGCGGATGGAGGACCGCGTCGTCGATCACCTGCTCGGCGTAATGCATATCAACCGCGTTCGTGCGTTTCTCCTCGGCGACGAACTGCGGGCGCGCGCCGGTGGAGAAAAAGAAGCCGGGCAGCAGCAGGCGCTTGCCGGTGGTGGTGCCCAACTGCCCTGTGACCTTCACGGTGGCGGAAAAATAGTCAGCCGTGTTGTCGAGTCCTTGAATCTTGTCCACCTGACCGGTAATTCCCTGTGGCAAAAGGTTGACTAGAGATTCGTTGAGCTGCTTTTTGACCTCATCGCTGTCCGCAGTGAAGTTGAGCTGGCGATAATAGAGAGCTTGGGGGCCATTTGCGATGAATTTGACGGTTCCAGCGATTCCGCCCTGCGCGTCAACGGTCAGGTCAGCGGCGTGCACGGTGATGGCGTCCTTGACGTTGTTGGGCGGCGTGTAAACCGGAGTCTGGGAGTTCTGCTGGATGCCGCCAGCCATCGTGTGCTTCCAGGACAACTGGCCGAAGGGGCAGAACTTCTCGCCGGGATCGAGGTAGATGTCCTTGCCGTCGATGTGGAGGACGACGAGCAGCGAATCGAGCTGAGAGAGAGAAAGGAAGGCCGGGTCGAAGATTCGCTTGTCGCGGTCAGCCACCTGGAGTCCGTCGGCATTCAGCCCGGCGGCGCGGACCAGCGCCAGATAGAGCGCGGCTATGTCGTCTCCCGATCCGCTCTTCTCGTTTAGCACATCCTGATCCTTGCTGAACTCCTTCTTGAGGTGCAGTTGCTTGCGTTCACTTTCGGATTTGGCGCGGGAGAAGTCGGTGTTGTCCAGGGCCTGCACCGCATCATAGAGCTTGCGCGCCTTGGCTTCCGGGGTTGCCGCCCCGGCGGTGATCTGGTCAGCGGCCTCCCGGATCGTTTTACTCTGGTCGGCGAATTCATTCAAGCGCTTCGACCAGCGCTCGGGTTCATTGTGCCAGAAGACCTCCGGGGAGTTGTAGGGCGAATAGTAGAAGTGCACACTGTAACGCATGGCGTTTTCCGGCAGAGCGTTGGCCTCGTGAACGAAGGCCGGCACATCCTGAATATCCAGCGTGAAGTCGCCCTTGGGACTTCGCGTCGCCGTGGTTCCGGCGGGCAGACGCTGCATGGATAGAAGGTAATTGGCAACTTCCCCATCGACGAAGTGTGTGATCCCGCCTCCTACGGCGGCCTCCAGATCGGAATACGGGTTCCAATAGAAATGCGCCTTGTGAATATAGATCGACTGCTGCACATCCCAGACGGGAATCGTTCCGGCCAGCGCGCTGGAATAGTAGCCTCCCTCCACTTCACCAACGGTTCCGGAGACTTTTCCGCCGGTCAAGGGAACACTCCACTTGTACTCCAGGATGCTGCCCACTTCGACGCTGGGCAGATTGAAGACCGAGACTTTGACATGAGAACTGGTGGTCTTCGCCACCAGCAGGTCGCTGGCCTTGCCGGTCAGCGGAATCACGGTGCCGTCGGAGTGGATGGTGCGGGCCTCGATGGTGGGCGCGTCGGAAAATCCGGGAATGTAGGGGACCTCGACGGTGGCCCACTCCTTGCCCTTCTCCGTGAGTACCTTGATGCGCGCGTATTCACTGACGTAATGGTTGCGGTTATCGGCTTCCACCTGGCGATATAGAAAGACGGCCGGAGCGCCCGGAGCCTTGGGGTCCGAGGTCATCTTCAGCTCTTCTTGTGTGGGTTGCTGAAACCTCTGCGCCGTGCCGACCACGGGCATGGCCAATGCCGCCAATGTCAGGACGGTGGCTGTGCAAAATTGAATACGCATGATTCTTCCTCGTCCGCGCAGAGTCCCGCGCTTTTTTTAAAGATGGAGCCGAAAAACTGACGCTTAAATGTCGTTCGTCATCATACCACCCCATGCCGCAGGGCCGGTTTCACAGACAAAAAAGCGACCCCATGCGATGGTATGCATGGGGCCGTTTGCGGTTCAATTGCTGGGAAAGAACTACTTGCTTTCCTGGGTTTCAATCCTCATGCCATAGAACGATCTGTGCACGAAGAAGGCCGAGACCAGGAAGAATGCGACTGCCAGAATGTACGTGAGCGTCGGATTCTTCGAGCTGAGACTGACGGCCAGATCGACGGCCAGCAATCCAAACAGGGTCGTGAACTTGATGATCGGGTTCATGGCCACTGAAGAAGTGTCCTTGAACGGATCGCCGACCGTGTCGCCGATCACGGTCGCATCATGCAGAGGCGTGCCCTTCATCTTCAGGTCAACTTCGACAACCTTCTTGGCATTGTCCCAAGCGCCGCCGGCATTGGCCATGAAGATCGCCTCATACAAACCGAAGATGGCAATCGAGAACAGATAGCCGATAAACAGGAACGGCTCGGTGAACGCGAAAGCCAACGTGGCGAAGAATACGGCCAGGAAGATATTGAACATACCCTTCTGCGCGTACTTGGTGCAGATCTCGACCACTTTCTTGCTGTCTTCGACCGAGGCCTTCTCCGCGCCTTCCAGCTTGATGTTCTTCTTGATGTACTCGACCGCGCGGTATGCGCCGGTGGTGACGGCCTGCATGGAAGCGCCGGCAAACCAGTAGATCACCGCGCCGCCGATAATCAGGCCAAGCAGGAAGGGCGCGTGCAGCAGAGAGAGCTTTTGCACGTCCTGGGTCAGGCCATGGGTCAGGGTCATGATGATCGAGAAGGTCATGGTGGTAGCGCCCACCACGGCGGTGCCGATCAGCACTGGCTTGGCTGTCGCCTTGAAGGTGTTGCCAGCTCCGTCATTGGCTTCCAGCAGGTACTTGGCGCGCTCGAACTGGACGTCGATGGCGTAGTCCTTCTTCAACTCAGCTTCGATGCCGGGAAGGGTTTCAATCAGCGACAGCTCAAAAACGGATTGAGCATTGTCGGTAACCGGACCGTAGGAATCGACGGCAATCGTCACCGGACCCATGCCGAGGAAGCCGAAGGCCACCAGGCCAAAGGCGAAGACGGCGGGAGCCAGCATGATGCCTGCGGGATTATTCTGCAAATCCGGAATGCCCAGGCTGAAGAAATAGCCCAAGCCCATCAGCGCAACCATGCTCAATCCCAGCCAGTAGGCCGAGAAATTGCCAGCCACGAGTCCCGACAAGATGCCCAGCGAAGCTCCGCCTTCTTTTGCCGAGGTAACCACTTCCTGCACGTGGGCCGATTTGGTTGAAGTGAAAACCTTGACCAGCTCGGGAATGACCGCGCCCGCCAAAGTTCCGCAGGAGATGATGGAAGCCAGCTTCCACCAAAGCGTTACGTCATTGTTGATGGTAGGAATCGCCAGGTAGGAGACAACGTAGGTGAGGGCGATGGAAACGATGGAGGTGATCCAGACCAGCGACGTCAACGGCGTTTCAAAATCCATTTCGTCGGCGTTTGCGTACTTCACCTTGGCGATGAAGCCATTGAGGAAGTAGGCAGCGGAGCTGGACAGCAGCATGGCCACGCGCAGAACGAAGATCCAGACCAGCAGTTGTACCTGCGTCTCCGGATTCCGGACGGCCAACAGGATGAAGGTGATCAAAGCCACGCCGGTGACGCCGTAGGTTTCAAAGCCGTCAGCCGAGGGTCCAACCGAGTCGCCCGCGTTGTCGCCCGTGCAGTCGGCGATGACGCCAGGGTTGCGCGCGTCGTCTTCCTTGATTTTGAAGACGATCTTCATCAGGTCGGCGCCAATGTCGGCGATCTTGGTGAAGATGCCGCCAGCGATACGCAGAGCAGCCGCGCCCAGCGACTCGCCAATGGCGAAGCCGATGAAGCAAGGTCCAGCGTAACTGGCCGGGACAAAGAGCAGAATGAAGAGCATGATGAGCAGTTCGACGGAGATCAGCAACATGCCGATGCTCATGCCAGCCTTCAGCGGAATCGCAAAGAGTGGATAGGGCTTACCCTTGAGGCCAGCGAATGCCACGCGAGAGTTCGCAAAGGTGTTGACGCGAATGCCGAACCACGCCACGCCGTAGCTGCCCGCGATGCCAACCAGCGAGAAGAGCAGGATAATCGGCAGCGTAACCGCGACATTTCCCACCGGTGCCAGAAAGCCGAAGTACAGCGAGATAATGACGGCGATGAAAACCCAGAGCAGAAGAATGAATTTGCCCTGCGTAACCAGATAGGTTTTGCAGGTCTCATAGATCAGCTCGGAGATTTCGCGCAAGGATTTATGCACCGGCAGGTTCTTCAACTGCACAAAGATCACCAGGCCGAAGAGCAGGCCGGCGGCGCAGAAGAGCAAGCCGATGGACAGAAGCTGATGTCCGTTCAAGCCGAAAAAGTTCGCGAAACTAACGCTCGACAAATCCGGTAGTGTGAGGCTGGCTTCGCCCGCTGGGGCATCCTGCGCGCCGGCGAAGGCGGGCAGTAGCAGCAGGCCCATAAGGGCCGCCACGTTCCGATACGGACGGCTCAAGAATCTTACAGCGTTTGTTTTGAAGGCCGCAACGAGCGAAAGCCCGCAGATGGCCAGAAAGAAACACACCCAATACTGTGCAGTCACAATTCCTCCAAACGGAAAATTTGATGGTCAATAACGAACGGAATCCGGAAAACGCGGCGTCCATTCTCCGGAAGAAGGGTCATCCGAAGGCTACCACTCGAAAGTAACGGTGTCGAGTGATTGCAATCACAGGGTTCTGAAGTAAAATTCCGGGAATGGGATATGGGGACCTGGGCGTATTTGGGAATGCCGTGCTCCCGATGAGCTTTGCCGTGAACAAAAGAGAAGGGACCGAGGACGGATTTTCTACATCAATAGGATAGGAATCGCGTTTGATTCGTCGTAGATCAAGGAACCGGGTTTTAGCCCGTGCCGTATTGACTTTCAGCCATTACACTTAAGCAACGGCTAATTCCGTCTTGCTATTGGGGGGCTTTGCGGCACCCTTCGACTCCACCGTTAATTTTGGCAGATTTTATGACCCGCTTGCTGCTCGCCATTCTCGCTGCCTACCGCCGCTGGCTTTCGCCGGCGCTGCACGCGCTTTCGCCCGGCGGCGGCTGCAAATTCCTGCCCACCTGCTCGGAGTACGCCTCCCAGGCCATCGCCACACACGGTCCTGTACGCGGCATTTATTTAGCCTCTTGGCGGCTTTTGCGCTGCCATCCTTTTACCCCCGGAGGCCTCGATCCCGTTCCGCCGCCTTCGCCGTTACGCCAAATTCACCACAAACCATTACCATAGAAAGAGTGGCAGCCAGACGGCTTGCTTCTCCAACGAATAGGAAGTTCACTTTGGCAGAAATCAGCAATCCCAATCTTCAAGGGCCCGGTTCCGCTCCCAGCGGCGGCGGCGAGAATCGCAGCCTGACCATCTTCGCCCTCATCTTTCTCGTCGTTCTGCTTGGCTACCAGTTTTTCTTCAAGCCGCAGCAGCCCGTCACGCCCGCGCCCGTTGCTCAGACGCAGAGCCAAGCCCAAAGCCAGACCGCCCCAGGTTTCGTATCCAGCGCGCCGCAGGCGCAGTTGGCCCCACCGCAGGTGGCGCAGGTGGCCGCGTCCGCCGAAACCACTACCACCGTCGAAAACGCCAACTACCGCATTACCTTCACCAATCGCGGCGCGCAGGTGGTCAGTTGGGTGCTCAAGAACTACTACGACAGCGGCGGCAAAGCTGGCGGCAAGCTGCTCGATCTGGTCCAACCTCAGGCCGCGGAGAAGTTCGGCTATCCGTTTTCGCTCTATACATACGAGCCGGGACTCAACGACCAGTTGAACAAGGCGGCGCTCTATCAGCTCACCGTCACCGGCGCGCAGCCCACAGCCACCGGCCATGTCGATGTGCCTGCCACCAGCGCTCTCACGTTCCGCTATAGCGCCAACGGCCTGGATGTCGTGAAGACCTTCCGCTTTGACTCCAGCTTCGTCGTGGGAGTCGAAACCCAAGTCACGCGCAACGGCTCGCCGGTTCGCGCTCTGGTTGCATGGCCCGGCGGACTCGGCGATATGGAGGAGTTCGTACCGAGACCCATCGGATACAAATACAGCAGTATGGTCCGCGCCTCCGCGCTTTCCACCATCTCCTGGTCGCTCAACGGCAAGCAGAACACCACCGCCGCGCCCAAGGTCAGCAGCAACTTCACCGAGAATCTGCCTTACGATTACAACTCGGTTACTGATCTTTACTTCACCGCAGCCTTTCTGCCGGACGCGCCCGAGCGCGCCACTACCGTCACGCTGCACAACACCATCAACCTGCCGCGCGACCTGGACGATCCCAACAGCGAGAAGACTCCGGCGCACGTTCTCGGCCTGGCAATGGGCGACACCAGCGGCAAGACCAGTCTGCGCGTCTTTGCCGGTCCCAAGGCGCAGGACCTGCTTTCTTCCATCCACGCCATCGGCGCCACCGGCAAACCTGACGGTCAGTCGCTTGTTCCGCTGATTCATTACGGCTGGATGGGCATCGTCGCCAAGCCGCTTTATTACGTCCTGCGCTTTCTGAGAGGCCTGCTCGGCCCCGGCGCCTACAACTGGGGCTGGGCGATCATCATTTTCACCGCCGCCTTCACCATGCTCATGCTGCCGACGCGCTACATGATGCTGAAGTCGTCGCTGAAGATGATGCGCATTCAGCATAAAGTGGACGCCATCAAGAAGAAGTACGCCAACCTCAAGGCCACAGACCCCAAGCGGGCCGACATGAACGCCGAGATGATGGAGTTGTACAAGGTCGAGGGCGTCAATATGTACGGCAGTTGTCTGCCCATGCTGGTGCAGATGCCGCTGTTCATCGCCTACTTCGAGGTGCTCTCCAACGTGATCGAGCTGCGCCAGGCGCATTGGTACTGGCTCACCGATCTCTCCACGCCTGACCCGCTGCACATCTTTCCCATCCTGATTATTGTCACCATGTTCATCACGCAGATCATCACCCCCGCTCCGGGGATGGATCAGTCGCAGCGGCGCATGATGGCCGTCATGATGCCGGTGCTGATGGGCAGCTTCCTGTGGCGCTACGCTTCCGGTCTGGCTCTCTACTGGGGCACCAGCAACGTCATCAACCTGGCCTTGCAGATCGCCATCAACAACTCCCACATCGGCAAAGAGATGAGCGCCATCCAAGCCAAAAGAGCCGCCAAGAAAGACGGTAGCCCCATCACCATCAAGGGCAAGCGCTAGCGTTTTCTCTGGATCAAACAATCACTCTGGGTGCCCCAGGTCCGGATCTTCGGACCTGGGATACCACGAATCCCAATCTCCCTATCTATAAATTCACTTAAAATCTGTCATCCTGAGCGAAGTTTGGCGCGTTTTTGCGACAAACGGAGTCGAAGGACCTGCGGTTGTTTTTTTACTGGGTGCCCCACCCTCGCCGCGTTCTTGTTTTTGCGGCTAGGGTGGGATACCACGAACCCAAATCTTTTTCATATTCCAACTCCGTAGTGGCAAAATAGTCCTATGGATTCCACCGACCCCGCTGCTCCCATCGTTCTCTCCGCCGCGCAAGCCCGCGTCCTCGGCGCGCTCGTCGAAAAGGAAGTAACCACGCCGGAGTATTACCCGCTCTCGCTGAACGCGCTGATCAACGCCTGCAACCAGCGCAGCAACCGCGAGCCAGTGATGAACCTGGACGAGGAGGCGGTGCGCATGGCCCTGCATCGGCTGGACGATCTGAAGCTGGCCGGACGCGCCCGCTCCTCGGAAGGCCGCGTCGCCAAGTACGAGCACTGGCTGGGCGAGGCCTTCAACTTCAGCCGCGCGGAGACGGCGCTGATCTGCGTGCTGCTCTTGCGCGGCCCGCAGACTCCCGGCGAACTGCGCAGCCGCACCGAGCGGATGCACACCTTCGACGAGCTGACGGACATAATCGCTGGCTTGCAAAAGCTGATGGAGCGCACCCCGCCACTGGTCACCATCCTGCCCCGCCAGCCGGGAACCAAAGAGTCGCGCTATTTGCATCTGCTCTCTGGCGGCGCAGACTCACTGCCTGCAGCATTCTCCTCCGAGCCGGGCGAGCTTTTCTATGCCCAACGTGAGGCCCGCCGCGAGGCCGCTCCCTGCGCCGAGCAAGACCCCGCCCAGAATGCCGTTCACGAAGACCGCATCACGCGGCTGGAAGCGACGGTTGCGGAGTTGCGCCAGGAGATGGCCGCTCTCCGAGCCAAGATCGACGATCTCTTCGGCGACGGATAGGTTAATGTCGGGCACCCAAAGAGGGTCTAGCCATTTTCCGGCTCGGGCGTATCTCGCAACGGCTTGGCGAATGGACGAAAGAGGAAGAATCCTTTCTTTTTATCCGGGATCGCTGGAAGACCGCAAGCGGTTCGCGCCATCTGCCGGATCGACCGCGCAATGGGCGAGTCTTGCAAGACCACTGGAGTCGCTGAACTCCCGGTCCGTTGCGCCGTGGCAAAGTCGTCGGGGATCTTCCACGTTGCCGGCCGGGTGAGCGCCTTGGTAATCTGCTTTTCATCAAAGAGCAGTGCATGAGGCGTAAAGCGGTTGAGCACAATTTGCAACTTTTGCCCGCGCGCGGAGAAGAACTGCGTGATAAGCCGGTTGGCGTTGCGCATCTCGGTGACGCCCACCTGCGCAATCAGATAGAGGATGGCCTGCTCATCAAAAACGGCCGTACCCCGCAGATCGAGCCGGGAGCCGGCGTCCACCACCACATAGTCGAAGCATTGCCGCGCCACGGCCAGCAGCTTGTCGACTGCGTCCTGCGGCGCATTCAACGGCGCGAACTCGCCCGGCGCGGCCAGCACGGACAATCCCGAACTGTGCTTGGCCAGCAGCGAGCGGAAGAAGTTCGCATCCAGCCGGTTGCAATCCTGCAGCGCGTTGCTGGTCGAGTATTGCGTGACCATCCCCAGATTCAGCGCCGCGTCGCCCAGCGGTAGTCCGAAGTCGATCAGCAGCGTTCGCTGGCCCGACTCCTGCGCCAGCGCCACGGAGAAATTCGAGGCGATGGTGGTCACTCCGCAGCCGCCTTTTACACCCATAAAGACGAACTGCTTTCTGCCGCCTCTTCTGCCATGCGTGGTGGCCGAGCGGCGGATGGAAACGCGCGCCAACGCACCGGCAATATCCGCGCGCAGCAACGGCAGAATAAGAAATTCCCGCGCCCCAGCGCGCATGAAGCGTACCGCCAGCTCCAACTGCGTCTGCGTCGAATACACCATCACGGTGGTCGAGTTGGAAGCGCACAGCGCCTCCACCACGTCGTAGGCATACTCCGGGTCGCTGTCCAGCCCGATGATGACCGCGTCGTAACGCTGCTCCAGCATGCGCGGCAGTTCATCCAGATCAGCCGGGAAGGACGCATACTCGCGCACCGATGTGCCCTGAAATCCGGCCAGCGCTGTGGCTACCTCGCGACGATGCTGGTTGTCCGGGTCAATGAGCGCGACGGACAAAACAACGGCACCGTTGGAGTCGGACATCTGGACAGGTGTGGGCATGGCATGGGGTTCTTCCATGATCGACCTTGCGGACGGCATCCAATCAGACACCGCCACAAAGTTGAGGTTATCTTTCTTATTCACGTGCAAAATACGGTTTTCACAGAGGATCAAGCGGGAGATGCATCGTGCGATCCGGCATGGAAGACGCTGTCACGGCTGCAAAGACCAGCCGCCGAAGAATCTCGCCTTTTTCGCTTCTGGTACATCTCCCTGCTCAACCTACTGAAGAGCGAAGTTCATGGAGACTTCCGTCGTAGTCACGCCGGTGCCCGCCTCGAACTTCCATCTGCGCACCGCATCCTCAGCGGCAGCGGCGAGCGTGTGGTTTCCGGAAACTGTCTTCACGTCCAGCACCCTGCCCTCCGCGTCCACGGTCACACTCATCTTGACCACGCCCTCTATCCGCATACGCTTGGCGATCTCCGGATAGGTAGGCGGAACACGCTGCTTGATAGCGCGCTCCTCAGCGCGGGAGGGCATGGCAAAGGCCAGGGCTAGTGCGCCTGCCAGAATCAGGCGACTTCCCGTGCGCAGAAAATGGTTAAAATGTGGTCTGTTGCTTGGATCATTCATCATTTTCACCTCAGGAAATTCAATCTTTCCAATGAGGTTATCGGCGCTGGGTAAGTCCTCATTAACGCATTTTCAGGCTTTAATTACCTCGGACGGCGGAATCGAGCACAAAACGGCCTGCGGTCTTAGTTTTTCTATATGAAGTTTCCAGTTTTTCTATATTTAGTCTCCCCACCGGCTTTCGCCACCCCTCGTGGCATGAAATTGTAGCGCTGGCCTCCCGGCCGGCTTCTGTAGCGAGGACCTCCGGGTCCACGTTTGTTTCTTGCCTGAGAAGTTGGATTGGAATAACTCGTCAGCCCTGCGCGCACTCGGTAAAGGTCAGGTTCTCCGCCCCCGGCTTGTGTTCGGCGCGCCACTGCTCGAAGAGCCGTCCGTAGCTGAGCGTCAGGTACTGCGCCGGATCCACGCCCAGGCGGGCGGCTGCGCGGTCAATCCACTCGGCGGAGCCTTCCAGCTCGGCGTAGTTGCCGATAGGCGTCTCGTCCACCACGCAATGCCCTTCGCCGTCGGTCCACTCTGCACGCCATTTCTCGTAGCGGAAGGCAGCTGTGAGGCCTAGCGAAATGAAGATCTGCTCGATGGCCGCGCCGTCGCCAACCTCGGTCTCAGTCTCCAGGCGATGCTTGTGCCGATCCTCGCCCAGGCCTGAATCGGGAAGCCGTTTGTGCGTCACCGTCCACCGTCCGGCATAGGAGCGAATGCGCAGAATCTCCGTGCGGGCGCGCATCCGTCGGTCGGGCGTGTCGTAGAGGACGTTGCTCTCAAAGGTGCGCGGGGTGTGCAGCGTGAAGCCGACCGCTTCCAGCCGCCGTGCCAGATCGGCCAGATCGTCCACGCGAAATTTAATCTCTGTCTCGATGGGCATCGCTAGCAGAGAGTATACGGCAGGGAACTACTGGCTGTAACAAGGAGTCTCTGACCCGCCCAGGCAATCGCATTTGAACGCTGATGCCATGAGCCAACCGGATCGCGTAAAACGTAATTCGAAGATGGTTTTGTAACAGGGCATGACTTCAGTCGTGCCGAAAAGACAGCAGATAAACGTTGGGCTTTAGCCCCTGCTAAGCATTTTGAGGAATTGCGCCCAGATTCAGGCCTTTTTCCGCATCCTCTAAAGTCGAGCCCTTTCAAAACCGCTTCGTATTAAAATTTCAAATCCAAATGCGATTGTCCTGCCTTCAAAGGGAGGCAAAACCTGAACGGCTACCTTTTCGAGAAGCCGGTTCACTCACCAGTATTGCCGACCCAGAGCAAATTTCGCGGCCCATCCAAGGGCGAGCGCGATCGACCATATCCAGGCGACGAGAGGCCGAAGGACGAGCCGTTCCCGGCGTATTGCTTGACGCAGCAGAACGGCCATTGAATAGACGAATAGCAGAAGGTAAACCAGTAGCAGAGGATTGAAGAGGAGCGATTGCGTCAGATGGCCGGAGCACAGTGCCATCAAGCTTCGGAATCCGCCCGTCGTAGGGCAAGGAATCCCTGTGACCGCTTTCAGAATCGAGGGCGGAATCCGTCCTTTGGCGATCCAGAAAGTGTTCCAGGCCAGATAAAAGCCGAAGAGTCCAAGGGCGCAGGCGCGAACGGCCCGCCCCGTCAAGCTCTCCGGATGCCGCAACTGGGGCATGTCCATACTTCCTGTTTGCAGCCGTCAATGACGAATGGAAGCCAGCACAGCGGGAAGCAGCAGAGCAGCAAAACGGCAAAGAAGATCCAACCTCCGGTCGATAAACCCTTCTTCTGCATAAACGGCATGGCCTCTTGGCCACAGAACGGACATTGTGGTGTCAAAGAGCGACCCCCCTAAAAATGAATTTTGAATTGAAGATACAGTGCATACACGCTAGCCGACCGCGCCAGCCTTGTCAACAGAAAAGCTCGGCAGAGCAAAACGGCAGCTTGCACACGAGGCCGCAGCCTTGGTGTCGCTCGGTCGTTTACCGCCTTGGAACAGGCATTTGCGCTATCTAGTGCGGTTGCGGTGCAGTTTCCGCCCGTTGGCCTTACAATAGGCTCTGAGGGTTTACCGGTCACCCAATGTCATCCAATGGTTATCCATCGCGCTCCACGCGGTCGCACGGCATCCGCTCGCTATTCAGTATGTTCTCCAGCGATCTGGCCATCGATCTAGGCACCGCCAACACACTGGTCTTCGCGGCTGGCAAGGGCATTGTTGTCAACGAGCCCTCCATCGTCGCCATTAACAAGAACACCGGCGAGGTGGAAGCCGTGGGCAAAGAGGCCAAGGATATGCTGGGCCGCACCCCCGGCAACATCGTGGCCATCAAGCCCATGAAGGACGGCGTCATTGCCGACTTCAAAGTCACCGAGAAGATGCTCAACTACTTCATTCAGAAGGCCCACAACCGCAAGATGCTGGTCCATCCGCGCATCGTCATCGGCGTGCCTTCCGAGATTACGCAGGTGGAAAAGCGGGCCGTCGAGGACTCCGCTTACCGCGCCAAGGCCAGTGAGGTCTATCTCGTTGAGCAGGCGATGGTGGCGGCTATCGGCGCCGGGTTGCCCATCACCGAGCCGGGCGGCAATATGGTCGTGGACATCGGCGGCGGGACCACGGACATTGCCGTCATCTCGCTCTCTGGCATCGTCTACTCGCGCTCCGTGCGCATGGCCGGCAACCAGATGGACGAGGCCATTACCAATTATCTGAAGCGCAAATACAACCTGCTGATCGGCGAGCGCACTGCGGAGTTGATCAAGATCACCATCGGTTCGGCCTTCCCGCTGGACAAGCCGCTGACCATGGAGATCAAGGGCCGCAACCTGATCGAGGGCGTTCCCAAGAGCATCATGATCGACGACAGTGAGATTCGCGAGGCGCTCGGCGAGTGCATCGCAGTCATCATGAACGCCATTCGCGTCGCGCTGGAACGCACCCCGCCGGAGCTTTCGGCCGACATCAGCGACCGCGGCATCGTGCTCACCGGCGGCGGCGCGCTCATCAAGAATCTGGACAAGCGCATCCGCGAAGAAACCGGCCTGCCCGTCAGCGTGGCCGACGATCCGCTGGCCTCGGTGGTGCTGGGCACAGGCAAAATGCTCTCCGACTTCCGCCTCCTGCGCAAAATCAAAATCGACTAACCACCTGCGGTGGGGCCAGCAGTTCGCTGTTCGTTCGCAGAAGGTTCATAGCCTCCCAGATCTGTTATTTCGGAGCTGGGAGGCTTTTCTGTGCTCCCAAATTAGATGGCTGAAAGTCGCTAGTACTTTGGCCACATGAAGATCATCCATTTGGAAAAGTAGCGCTGGCCTCTCGGTCGGCTGTAATGTGGGCCTCCTGGCCCACGTTTGCTCGTTCGATAGAACATCTTCATCCGGTTACGGACCTAGCCGCAATCAATCACCGCATCTCACCGGATCACATGAATCGGCACGCCCAGCTTCAGGCCTCGCCAAAGCTGCTCGGTGGTGTAGACGGGAGCCTTGAGCGCAATGGCCAGCGCAAGGCAGGAGCGGTCGCCCAGCGAGAGGCCGTACTTCTCCGTAATTGCAATCAGATCACCGGCGATCCTGGCATGGTCGCTTGTGAAGGGTTCCACGATATTGACGGAGGAGAGAGCGTCCCGCCAAGCAACATCGGGATCGCCCCCTTTCTTAACGAGTTTTGATTGCACTTCGGCAAGGTTGACTGAACTAACGACAGAGCGTGCCAGGAGTTCGGCTGTCAGTTTCTCCTCTCCTCGCTCATGTTGCAGTAACGCCAGCATCGCAGAGGCATCGAAGACGACTTCATTCATGCTTGGCCGCCTCGCGCCGTTCAGCGCTCAACTCATCTGCGAGACTGATCCCAGCAGGAACGTATTTTCTGACACTTTCCTGTGCGCGCCGCAGCCGCTCGCGCATCGTTGCAATGCGCACTTCGCCGTCCACCACACGCAAATCAATCACATCGCCGTCCACCATCCCCAGCGCCTCGCGCATAGCAGCAGGAATCACCAGACGCCCCTTTGCTCCAATGCGCATTCGAACCCGATGATCCTCTACAAAATTGGGACAAACCCAAACGGTCTCTTCCTCTTGACATTCCAATACTTCCATATTTCCCACCGTCCCTCTAGGGTGACACTAATATAGCATGGTGGCACAATTCGTTAAAGTGGGAAACCGTAGAGCGTTTTCCCGCAGGCGTGGAGTGCGGCGTGGGCCGGGAGGTCCACTCAACAGCCGACCAGGAGGTCGGCGCTACAAGAAAGGCCGGGGTAATTACCCCGGCCTTTCTTGATTATGAATGAGTTAAGGATTACGAGGCGCTGCCGAAGCTCTTGCGCCGCTCAGCCAGTTCGTCGGAGATTTGCAGGTTGAGCTTCTTGTCGATGCGGTAGAAGAGCAGGCAAACAGCGGCGGCCAGGAAGGCCGCGCCTGTGAAGACCGAAGCGATCAGGCGGATGCCCAGCAGCGCATGATCGGTCTGCGTGCCGCCGGTCTGATAGCCGAAGAGGGAGAGCAGCCAGCCGTCGATTGCGCCGCCCAGAGCAACGCCTACCCACAGTGCAAAGACCACCGCAGAGGTGACTGTCCCGGTGGCGCGGCGTCCCGTCTTCCATTCGCCGTAGTCGGCCACGTCGGCCATCATCGACCATAGCACCGGGCCAGAGCAACCGAAGGCGAATTGACGCAAAACTTCGAGGCTGATGATCGGCACAATGGCGGTGGGCGACAGGAAGTACAACGCCACGGCAAGAAGGCCGGTCAGCACCATGCTCCAGCGGAAGACCGAGCGCTTGCCCAATCGCTTGGTCAGGGCCGTCGAGCAGGTAACGCCCACCAGCAGGGAGATCAGCCCGAAGCCGTTGAACCAACTGAAGTAGAGCTTGTTGCCGGCGCAGTTTTCAAAGTAGGGCAGCATCACGTTGCCGCGAATGAGCAGAGCGGTGAAATAACAAACTGTTGCCAGGAAGAGGGCGATCCAGGGGCCGTTGTGGATCAGGTCGCCAAGGTCGCGGAGTACGGAAGTTTCCTGGCGCTCATCGGGCTGAATCCGCTCCTTGGATACAGCGAAGGCGATCAGGAAAAAAACCACCGAGAGCGTGAGCAGGATGCCCATGGTCAACTGGTAGCCGAGGGCATTGTTTCCATGTCCGAAGAAGGCGACCATGGGAACGGCCAGACTGCCAACAATGAATCCGGCGCTATTGGCGAAGAACTGACGGATGGAGGTGATGCTGTTGCGCTCGTTCGGGTCGTCGGTCATCACGCCGGTCAGCGACGCGTACGGCACGTTGTTGGCGGCATAGATGAGACGCAGCAGCAGGTAGGTGACCCATGCGTAGATCAGCTTGGCGGCAGGATTTAGGTTGGGCGTGGTAAAGGTCAGAATGCCGATGACACCAAAGGGCACCGAGGTCCACAGCAGCCATGGGCGGAAGCGACCCCAGCGCGTGCGGGTGCGGTCGGCGATGACACCCATGACGGGATTGAAGCACGCCGAGCTGAGGCCGACGACCAGAAACATGGTGCCCGCCTGGGCTGGCGTCAACCCGTAGGTCTTGGTGTAAAAATCCAACTGCAAGGCCATCACAGCCTGAAAAACAAAGTTGGCGGCCAAGTCGCCCAGACCGTATCCGAATTTCTCTCCGAAGGAGAGTTTGGTTGTACCGCTCATCAGCTTCTACCCGCTTTCGCCGCAGATTTCTGAAATTTTGTGCTGCTCAGTCCATCCTATGTGCGCCGCCGCGATGGTGTGCGGCGGCGCACATAGCATAACTCCTGCACGATATGGCAGGGAATACAATTTTGACTTCATTACGGTCAGCGTCAGCTTGGTCAGGTCGGCGTCTTGCGAGGAGCTGCCCACTATAATCTGAAAGCCGCCCGGTTCGACAACATATTTCATCTGATTGAGTGAGTTCGCTCGGCGATCTGCCGCAGAATACCGCTGCGATTGTGCTATTGGAAGCATCCATGGCAAGCTGCACTCTTGGCTATGATACACATCACCAATCACGGTCGGCACTTTGATTTGCGCCGCGCTCATACCTTTTCCAGCTTGCCGTTTTTGAGTCGAAAGCGGTCGCCGCGCCAGACGATGGTGTTGCCCGCAAAGCCCGCCGCCCACAGGCCCATGGCGATCAGATCGCGCAGCGGCAGCAGCCACAGACGGGGCAAAACCTGGCGGTCGCCCAGGACTTCCGCGCCCACAGCCAAAGCCAGCACAAGGCGAAAATAGAGGCTCAACCCCAGTAGCCACAGGCTCCCCCGGCTGGCTCCGCTGGCCAGCACATTGAGTAGCGCCAGCCCTAACCCATGCGTGAAAAGCAGGCCCACATAACCTGCTGGCCGCGCATCGCGCACCGTCCGCGCCCAGCGCAACTGATGATCCACAAAGCCGCGCCAGCCGTAGGCTGCAATGTTTGTCTCCACCACCTCCGCGCTCAGCGCCACGCGAAAACCGGCTCTGTCCACGCGCGCGCCCAGTTCGTAATCGTCAGCCAGATGATCGACCAGCACCTGCAAGCCGCCAATCGCCTCCAGCGCCTTGCGGCTCACGGCCAGCGTCGAGCCGAGGCCGTAGTGCAGGCCGCCTTCGATCCACTTGGAGAGCAACACCCCTGCCTGGAAGTCGGTGGCGATGCCCAGCGCCTCCAATCGCGAGGGCAACGTCCCGTGCGCGCGGCCACGATAAAGCGCCGTAACCAGGCCGACTTCTTTCACAGGCTTGTGGTTGAAGGGTACGGGCTTTAGCCCGTACATCAAAGATGCCAAATGATTTTGGGCTTTAGCCCCTGAGGGAATCTCTTCCGGCGTAAAGCAGCCCATCACCCGCTCCAGATAACGCGGACTGACGGTAATATCCGAGTCGTTGATGAGTAGATAATCGAAGCGGGCACAAGCTGCGAGCTGCACCAGCGTGCTCACCTTGCCGTTGGTTCCCAGCCGCAACGGGCATTCGATCAGTTGGATCGTGCGCTCCGGAAACTCGTCCTGCAACTGCCGCACAGCCTCAACGGCTGGATCGGTGAGCGAGGCCACGCCGAAGAGCAGCTCGTACTCGCCCGCGTAGTTTTGGCGGCAATGGCTGCGGAAGCCGTCGATCATCCCCGGATCGAGTCCCTTGAGGGATTTAAGTACGCTGACGCCCGGCGAAAAGGCCGCTAGCGGCACGCGCCGCTCCGCCAGAAAGCGCCGCGCAGCCAGCAGAGCAGCCACAAAGTAGCCTATTCCGGCCACGGCCAGAACGGTGGTGAGAAGCGAGAGGTAGACTGCGAAAGCGTGCATCATTTCAGGAGTCAGAATACAGCTTCCGGCGGCAAGCTGCTCGCTTGAACCTTGCATCCCATTGCTTCCATGGGCCGGAGAGGGTAAGCTGCAAAGGGAGCGGCAGGTTCATCCATGGAAAATCAACCTAAAAAAGCGGTGGTGCTGTTGAGCGGCGGCCTGGATTCGGCCACGGTGCTCTCGATTGCCCGCAGCGAGGGCTACGAACTGTACGCGCTCTCGTTTTCGTACGGCCAGCGCCACATCGTCGAGCTGGACTCGGCTCGTCGCGTGGCGGCGTCCACCGGCGTAGCCGATCACCGCATTGCCAAGATCGATCTGCGTGTCTTCGGCGGGTCGGCCTTGACCGGCGATTTCGCGGTTCCCAAAGGGCGCTCGGCTGACGAGATGAGCCATGACATTCCCATCACCTACGTCCCCGCGCGCAACACGATCTTTCTCTCTTTTGCGCTGGCCTGGGCCGAGGTGCTCGGTTCCAGCGACATCTTCATCGGCGTGAATGCGCTCGATTACTCCGGCTACCCCGATTGCCGTCCGGAGTTCATCGAGTCCTTTGAGCGCATGGCCAATCTAGCGACCAAAGCTGGTGTCGAAGGCCGCCAACGGCTGCGGATTCACACGCCGCTGATCGCACTGACCAAGGCGCAGATCATCGCCAAGGGAATCGAGCTGGGCGTCGACTACGGCCTGACCAGCAGTTGCTACGATCCCAACCCAACCGGCGAACCATGCGGCCAGTGCGACTCCTGCCTCCTGCGCCAAAAAGGCTTCCGCGAAAACGGAATCCACGATCCGCTGCACTACTCGGGTCGGGCGGATTGATTGGTTGGGGTTCGTGGACTCCCAGATCCCAAATGCAGAACTTAGGATAACCGGCCAGTATATTACCAAGTATTGTTTGGATTCCTGCTTGCATAATTCTCTTTTCATTCGCCCCACATGCGTGTAATATCATGCCCATGAAGAACGAGACACTATACGGCGAGGATGACGGACTGCTTATCCCTGATGTTGGCCCTTGGACCGAAGACAAGTTTGACTTGATTCGTCTCTATTGCCAGATATTCTCGTCGGCTATGAAGAACAAATGGACAACGAGGGTCTACGTGGACCTTTTCGCTGGTAGTGGCCTTTGCCGGATTAAAGGGCGCGACCAAGTTCTTCTAGGTTCGCCACTCATTGCATTGTCTGTCGATGCTCCCTTTGATCGTTACATATTTTGCGAAAGCAATCTGGAGCGATTCTCTGCTTTGAAGGCACGCGTAGAAAGGAGTTATGCAAAACATGACACACATTTGATTCAAGGAAAGTTCGAGGTACATATCAACGAGATTTGTTCTGCGATTCCGAGTAATTCTCTGGCGTTATGCTTCGTTGATCCCTTTGATTGCGACTTCGATATTGATAATCTAAAAACCATTTCGAAATGTGCCCGTGGTGTGGATTTTCTTTGTTTATTAGCTCTTCAGATGGATGCAAAACGCAACGTTCTACATTACCTACTGCCAGATAGCAAAATCGATAGGATGATAGGAAATACAACATGGAGAGTTCGATGGAATGAGCGAGCGGATATTCATGAAGATTTCGCCAAGTTTCTTGCAAGAGAGTTTGCTCAAAGTATGTCTGAGGTCGGCTACATGGAAACTCCTTTACATCAGATGAGGGAGGTTAAAACGCATGATAATTACGTTCCGTTATATTACCTCGCTATGTTTTCTAAGCACCAAAAAGCTTTTGATTTGTGGAAACAGGTGCTGATCTACTCATCGCCCCAACGCGGACTGTTCGACTACTAGGAGGTCAAAATGTCACTTGGCACAACAATCGAATGGACCGACGCAACATGGAATCCGGTACGCGGCTGCTCGAAGGTTAGCCCCGGCTGCAAAAATTGCTATGCCGAGCGATTCGCTGAGCGTTTTCGCGGAGTTCCCGGACACCCCTTCGAACAGGGGTTTGACGTTCGTTTGGTCCCTGAGAAGCTCTCAGAACCTCTTCGCTGGAAGACCCCAAGAAAAATCTTCGTTAATTCAATGAGCGATCTTTTTCATGAGTCAATTCCCGATAATTATATCCTGCAAGTTGCAGAAGTGATGCGGAAGGCGAATTGGCATATCTTTCAGATTTTGACTAAACGGCATGATCGAATGGCGAAACTTCTCAGTGGACCGATGAAAGCTTTTGCTGCCGAGCCTCATATCTGGTGGGGCGTCAGCGTTGAGAATAGGAAGCACGGACTGCCACGGCTGCGCAAACTACAGAAGACTCCCATTGCTGTGCGCTTTTTGTCAATTGAGCCGTTGCTTGAAGACCTCGGAGAGTTTGATCTACAAGGAATTTCATGGGTAATTGTCGGTGGAGAAAGTGGTCCAGGAGCTAGACCCATGCAACCAGAATGGGTTCGCTCCATCCAAATTCAATGCAGCAGGGATAGAGTTCCATTCTTTTTCAAACAGTGGGGAGGTACACGAAAAAAAATGTCTGGACGAAGTCTAGATGGAAAAACATTTGATGAGTTCCCAGATTTCGATCTTGATCGTGCTGTTATTCCAATTGGCGCAATAATTCTACCTGCTTCAAGACCTGGCTTTGTTCCAATCGAAGCCCTCGCTGGCGTTTAATTACTTTTGGGCGGGTGGCGCATCCTTGAAAGTTGGGTTTCCCATCCTTCGTGTTCTTGGCGAAGGGTGGGAACCACGAACCTCAACCCGTCGTCTATTTGATCTCTGCCCCCTGGGAGACCACGAACCCGCCCATCTTTGAGGTTCTTTTTTCGTCGTGCAGATAATTTTCCCTGTATCGTGCACACTGGAAAAGAGAAGAGGAAAAGCGATGAAATTGCTCTCCGGCCAGCGAATCATCCACGAGACCCAAAGTCGCCCATCCCTTCCAGAAAGCGGACCCCCTCCCCCCCTATGTAGCGTTCCCTGTTTGTTCGCCTATTATGGCGGGACAAGTGGCCCGTATGTCCTTGGAGAGTCAAGCCGACTAAACCTGCTCCAGCACAAGCGAAATCTTCCTGGCGGTTCGCCTCTTATCCCGCAGATGCTCCCACCGCACCACGCGCCAAAGTAAAATACACTGGTTGAGGTTCGTGGTCTTCCAGGTCTCAAAATCGAGACCTGGGGCACCCGAACTGAGAGCTGACAACTGAGAACTGGTTTTTATGGGCTACGCTGTCAAGGAAATCTTTTACACCCTCCAGGGCGAGGGCGCGCAGGCGGGCCGCGCGGCGGTCTTCTGCCGCTTTGTCGGCTGCAACCTGTGGTCGGGGCGGGAGAGCGACCGTGCCGCCGCCGTCTGCCAGTTCTGCGACACCGATTTTATTGGCGTGGACGGCGTTGGTGGTGGAAGGTTTGAGAGAGCGGAGGAGTTGGCGGCGGCGATTGAAGTCGCTTGGCCAGCGGAGTCAGGGCTGGGCAGGCGCTTTGTCGTCTGCACAGGCGGTGAGCCGCTACTCCAACTTGATGCGCCTCTGATCGCAGCGCTGCACAGCCGTCGCTTTGAAATCGCCGTCGAAACCAACGGCACCATCCCTGCGCCGGACGGCATCGACTGGCTTTGCGTCAGCCCCAAACGCGGAGCGGATCTCAAGCAGCGCAGCGGCGACGAGCTGAAGCTGGTATATCCTCAAACCGGCTCCGATCCTGCCAACTTTGAGCTTCTCAGCTTCCGCCATTTCTTTTTGCAGCCGATGGACGGGCCGGAGCGCGCAGCCCACACCGAGCTAGCCCTGCGCTATTGCCTCGCTCATCCGCAGTGGCGGCTCAGCCTGCAAACCCACAAGATCCTCGGCATTCCATAGAATGGAATCATGGAAATCTTCAAGGAGTTCTCGATTGAGGCCGCGCACTGGCTACCCAACGTTCCCGAAGGCCACAAGTGCCGCCGCCTGCACGGGCACAGCTTTCACATCGCCATCCACGTCAGCGGACCTCTCGACCCGCAACTGGGCTGGGTGATGGACTTCGGCGACATCAAGGCGGCCTACCAAGCCATCGAGGACCAGATCGACCACCGCTGCCTCAACGAGGTCGCCGGGCTGGAGAACCCCACCAGTGAAAACCTGGCCCACTGGCTCTGGACCCGCCTGCGCCCCGCGCTTCCGCTGCTGAGCAAAATTGTTGTCCAAGAGACCTGCACCAGCGGCTGCGTCTACGTGGGGCAGAATGAGACACTCGCGAACTGACGCGCGATTAGCTCCCTCTGAGGATCTTTCCGCGAACTTCTTCTCCCCGCCGCAGCCGCGCCGAACGAACTCTCCAGCCTTTCCGGGCCAGCCGGAATCTCTCTGTGTATCGAAATAAGACACTCGCCGGAACCGGAAAACGCGATGATGGGCAGATTGCAGGAGTTAGCAACTTTAGCAAGATTAAGCCGAAAGCCGAAACGTGTCCCATTTCCGGTCATCCTCGTCGCCGTTCCCATTCTGAAATCACCAAATCCCCTCTGCTCCCCGAATCGCTCTAATGTCGCACTGAATTGCAACGATACAGAGTGTTCAGGAAAAGGCCACCTTTGGCAGCCCTATTCCTGAAGAGTTTTTTGGGGTTAGGAGCGCCGTTCATGCTGACTTCGAGTCTACAGAACACTACGATCCTGTACGCGCAACTCTCGGTGATGGCTACCTCTGTCACCACCAGAACGACCAGCAGCCACGTGGACGGCGAGCTTTCCAGCCTTATCTCGGCCATCAAGTCGGGCAATACCGCAGAAGCTCAGGGCAGTCTGACCGAACTGCAGATGATGGGCCAGACGAACGTCAATGCAGACAGCGCCTTGGGCACATTCCTGGCCAGCGTAAGCGCCTCGCTCTCCAGCTACAACATTGCCGGGGCGCAGAAGGCCCTAGGCGTCTTTGAAGCCTCCTCGGCCCAGCGCGTCGAGCCGGTCTCTCCGGCCTCAACGCTGATGCTGGCCCCCAGCGCCGCCTCCGGCCCAGGCGTAGGCACCTTCGGGCAAGATCTGCTCAGCCTCTTCAGCGCCATTCATTCGGGTGATACGGCCAGCGCTCAATCCGCTTACGGAAGCCTGAGCAGCTTATTAGAGAGCAGTGGCGGAAGCAGCGGTGGATATGGAAATCTCTCCGGCAGCAGCGCGGAAAGCGGCTCGCTCTACGGCCTGATGACGCAAATCGGCGCGGCGCTCAACACCGGCAACCTGACCCGCGTGCAGAGCACCATGGACCAATTCATGCAGAACCTTTCTTCCGGCTCTTTGGTCAGCGCCACGGCATGAACAGCTTCCCAATTCCGAACCGTGACCGCCTCGAATCCATTCTGGGGATTGGCCTTGACCTTTGTACCGTCCTTTGCACTAAAGGCAATGGTTTTCGCAGTCCCTGCAAACAGCTTGGGGAGCCGCTGCTTTCCGCAGCAGGAGTCCTGAGAATTTCACTGACAAGGAGCATCACTCATGTCGTCAATTTCCAGTCTTCAGAACACTTCCAACCTATTGGCGGAGCTGTCCTCGTCCTCCACATCGTCAACCTCCAGCGCCTCCAATAGCAAAAACTCCTTAGACAGCGCTCTCTCCAATCTGATGTCGGACATCAAATCAGGAGACACCACCAAAGCGAAATCCGACCTGACTCAAGTGCAAAAGCTCACCTCGGGGAATACCGACGCGAACAGCCCACTGGGCGAATTCCTCTCCAGCGTATCGACTGCGCTCGGCGACAACAACATCGCCGGTGCGCAGAGCGCGCTGACCACGCTGGAAACCTATGTGACGCCCAGCACTGGAAGCACCGATTCATCCTCCAGAGCAGCTTCTCTCTCCAGCGATACATCCAGCGACTCCGGAATCAGCGCGCTCGGAAAAGATGTGCTGGACCTTTTCAGCGCCATCAGTTCAGGCAACGAGACAGATGCGCAGTCCGCCTATGACTCGCTGACCAGCCTGCTGTCCAGCAGCAGTTCATCCACCAGCAGCGACACAACCAGCAACTCCACTAGCAGTGACTCCACCAGCACCACGTCCAGCAATTCCACCGCTAACTCATTCACCAAGCTGCTTTCAGAGATCGGCTCGGCGCTCAGCTCCGGCAATGTCAGTACCGCACAGACCTCATTGGACAGCTTCTTGACCAGCTTGTCCTCTGGTTCACTCGTCAGCACGACGGCCTGAACAGCCTTCCAAACCATTCCATGATTTTGGGTGCCCCAGGTCCCGCATTTGGGACCTGGGAATCAAACGTGTCTAAATGTTGAATGAAAAACTACTCTGCCCCAAAGATGTGCCGGAAGAATCTTCCCACCTTCGAGAAGAATCCTGGCTTTTCCTTGGGCGCGGGCGTCGGCGTGGCAGCCGGAGCTTCAGGCGCGGACGGCTTGGGTGCTTGATAAACCAGAGGAGCAATCGGAGACGGCGCGGCATTCGGCGGCGTCAAACCCGGCTCGGGCTTGGCCAGCGGAGCCAACCCCGCGCTCTGTGCCAGCGGAAATTCGTTCGTGCCCGGATGCAGCGGAGGCGGACAGCCGCAAGGCTCCTTCTCGTTGTCCACCACCTCGCTCACGCTGCCGTGCTGGAACATCACGTGCTGGCCTGGCTGCACGCGGTAATCGCCGCCGTCAAAGATGCTGGTCACCAGCACATACGGCGCGTTTGTTCCGGCATTATCTACGCAGGTATCGCCCTTTTGGCCCAGGCGAACCTTGACCTCAGCCGCGCCCGGAGCGCCGACGAGGATGCGGAAGTCGGGGGTGAGCAGAATGTCAGCGTTATGACTGGTCGCAAAGCTCATCTCCAGCGCACCGTGATCCATGGCCATCATCAGCCCCGGCGTCTCCCCAGCGGGAACGCTGGTGTCGGCGGCCAGCTTGACCGTCGTCGAGGCGCAGACGCGCAGCACGCCCCGATGCGGCAGCAGAACCTCGGTCGTCTCCGTGCCCGCAGTCACTTCGCCCGCAGCCGCGATGATCGCCTTGCCGGAGCTGACCTCCAGCGCGCCAGTCACTTTGGCCGCCGCGTCGGGCTTCTTGCTGTTCAGCGGAACAATGGCGATGGGGCCGCTGGCTGGGGCTTGTGCCTGAAGCACCGGCGCGATCAGAAGCGTTACCGAGAGCAAGAGGCTAATTTGCATGAAGGCTACATCTCCAAAAAATTGCGAATCATCTGATGTCCGCCCTCGGTCAGCACGCTCTCCGGGTGGAATTGCACGCCCTCGATGGGCAGCGTCCGGTGGCGCAACCCCATAATGATCGTCGATTTTCCGTCGGCGCTTGCCGTCCGCGCGCTCACCATCAGCTCGGCTGGCAGCGTCTTCTCGGCGACAATCAGCGAGTGGTAGCGCGTGCAGGTCAGCGGCGATTCGAGCCCTGCAAAGACGCCCTTGCCGTCGTGCTCAATGGGGCTGGTCTTTCCGTGCATCAGATGGCTGGCGCGCACCACGTCGCCGCCGAAGGCCTCGCCAATCGCCTGATGGCCCAGACAGACGCCCAGGATCGGCACTTTCCCAGTCATGTGGCGGATCAGCGGAACCAGAATGCCAGCCTCGCTCGGCGTACACGGACCCGGCGAAAGCAGAATGCGGTCAGGCCGCAGCGCCTCGACCTCTTCGACGGTCAGTTCGTCGTTGCGGCGCACCTCGACCTCAGCCCCCAGCTCACCCAGGTACTGCACAAGGTTGTAGGTAAACGAATCGTAGTTGTCCAGAACGAAAACCATATTGAATTCCAGTGTAGCGCGTGGTGGTGGCTGTTTAGACGACGAATTTCCCTTTGCCATATTCTAGAAAACGATTTGTTTTCCGATTGCGCACACACCGCGTCTGTAACACTTCTATCGATGGTTCTTCATTTTCTAATTCTGGACCGCGCAGCGAAGTTGATTCACGATACCCGCGACCTTACCCACACGTACGAGTGGTTAGACCGTGTGATTTGGTAATTACAGATGAACAGGCGCGGACGGGGACGTCCGCGCTACAGCCGACCGGGAGGTCGGCGCTACGTTTACGTAATTACCAAATCATGTGGTCAGAGACCTGGTGCGTATTCAACGCCACTACAGCAAAAGCGAAAATGCTCTCGCCATCCTACAACTGAATCTTCACCGGCCAGGTCTTCCAGATCTCTGCGCAGTAGTCGCGAATCGAGCGGTCGGAGGAGAACTTGCCAATCCGCGCCACATTCAGAATCGACATACGCGTCCACGCCTCCTGATCCTTGTAAGCCGCGCTGACCCGGTCCTGACAATCAACATACGCCTGGTAATCGGCCAGCAGCATATACTCGTCGCGATCCAGAAGCGAGTTAATCAGCGGCTCGAAGAGCGTCCGGTCGCCGCGCGAGAACTCTCCGCTCGACAACGAAACCAGAACCTCGTGCAGCATGGGGTTGGACTCGAAGATGGAGCGAGGACCGTAGCCCTCCGCCTTGCGCTTTTCGACCTCCGGAGTGGTGAGTCCGAAGAGGAAAAAGTTTTCCTCGCCCACCTCCTCGCGAATCTCGACATTGGCCCCGTCCAGCGTGCCGATAGTCACCGCGCCGTTCATCGCGAACTTCATATTTCCCGTGCCGGATGCTTCCTTTCCGGCCAGCGAAATCTGCTCGCTCAGATCCGCCGCAGGATAAACCCTCTGCCCCAGCTTCACGCTGTAGTCGGGCAAAAAGACCACCTTCAAGCGGCTGCGCACCAGCGGATCGGAGTTGATCGCCTCGCCCACTGAGTGAATCAGCTTGATAATCAGCTTGGCCATGCGGTAGCCCGGCGCAGCCTTGCCGCCAAAGATGAAGGTCCGGGGCACAATCTCCGCATCTGGATCGCGCTGAATGCGTTTGTAGAGCGTGAGGATGTACAGAATCAGCAAATGCTGCCGCTTGTACTCATGCAGCCGCTTTACCAGCACGTCAAACATGGACTCCGGATCGGTGGTAATTCCCAATTGCTCTTGAATATAAGCCGACAGATGCTGCTTGTTCTGCCGCTTGATCGCCCGCCACTCCTCGGAAAATTCAGGATCGCCCACCAGCGGCTCCAGCTTGCGCAGCTTCTCCAGGTCGCGTGCCCATCCCGAACCCAGACGCGCCGTCAGCAACTGCGCCATCCGCGGATTGCTCAGCGCCATCCAGCGCCGCGGCGTCACGCCGTTGGTTTTATTGCTGAACTTCTCCGGCGTCAGGGCGTAGAAGTCGCTCAACACATTCGTCTTCAGCAACTCCGTATGCAGCGCCGCCACGCCATTGATGGCGTGTGAACCCAGCGCCGCCAGATGCGCCATGCGCACATACTTCCCGCCCTCCTCGTTGATCAGCGAAAGCCGCACCACGCGCCCGTCGTCGCCGGGAAACTTCTGTCGTACATTCTCCAGATGACGCCGGTTGATGTCGTCGATAATCTCCAGATGGCGCGGCAGCACCGAGCCAAAAAGCCCCACAGGCCACTGCTCCAGCGCCTCCGGCAGCAGCGTGTGGTTGGTATAGGAGAGCGTGTTTTCGGTTACGTGCCAAGCCGCGTCCCACTCCAACTCGTGCTCGTCGATCAAGAGGCGCATCAGCTCGGCCACGGCAATCGCCGGGTGCGTATCGTTCATCTGAATGGCGAAGTTGCGGTGTAGCTCGGCCAGCGGGCGGTTCTGTGTGAGTTGAATCTTCAAAATATGCTGCAAACTGCAACTGACAAAGAAGAACTGCTGCAAGAGGCGCAACTGCTTGCCCTGCACGCCTTCGTCATTGGGATATAGAATCTTGGAGATATTCTCGCTGGAGACCTTGTCGGCCACAGCGCCCTGAAAATCCCCTTGGTTGAAGCTGCCAAAGTCAAAGCTCTCCACCGCCTGCGCCGCCCACAGCCGCATCGTGTTTGCCGTGTTCGTCCGGTAGCCCAGAATTGGCGTATCGTGCGGAACGCCGCGCACCAGCTTCTGCGGAATCCACTTCACCCGCTCCTTGCCCTTGGAGTTGATGTACTTCTCCGTGCGCCCGCCGATCTTTACCTCGAAGGCGTCCTCCGGCCGCTCCAGCGCCCAGGGATTGCCCAACCTGAGCCACTTGTCGGTTGATTCCACCTGCCAGCCGTCGCGAATTTGCTGGTCGAAGATGCCGTACTCGTAGCGAATCCCATAGCCGATCGCCGGAATATCCAGCGTGGCCAGCGAATCCATGAAGCATGAGGCCAGACGGCCCAATCCGCCGTTGCCGAGACCGGGTTCTTCTTCCTGCTCGATGAGCGTATTCAGATCGATCCCCAACTGCCGCATCGCCTGCTCGGTCTCGTCGTAGATGCCCAGGTTGATCAGATTGTTGGCCAAGTGCGGCCCGGTCAAAAACTCCGCCGAAAGGTAGCAGACCACCCGCACATCCTGCGCCTGGTAGTTCTTTACCGTCTGAATCCACCGCTCCACCAGCCGGTCGCGCACCGTGTGCGCCAGCGCCATGTACAGGTCGTTCACCGTCGCCCGCTCGGTCGACCGCCCCTGCACAAAAAACAGGTTGTCTAAAAACGACTGCGCCAGCGCCTCAACTCCCAGCGCGGTTCTCTGACCTTTTTGCGATCCGCCAATCGGCAGTTTCAGGATTCCAATCTCCGGCATCTAACCCTCGTTTCTCCAACTGGTTTCTCCAATTGGAGGACAGCTCCCGGAAAAATGGGAGCTGTTCCCCTAAACATAAGCGCGGACGGTGCGGTGCGTGATGAAAAATCGATCAAGTATGGAAAGCAATTTTATGAATGGTTCAATTTGAGATTTGTAATGCCGTTTTGGTCAGTGGAGCCAACTCTAATTACTGAGCGATACGCTGGACTGAAAAGCGAATTTTTGCTGCGATAGATGGCTCTGTGCCAGAATTTGGCCGATCCTCTGACGCATCTAAATCACCTAAATCGCTTTCCAAGATCGGTCTTGTAACAAGGGCACGACTTTAGTCGGACCACCATGGAAGCCATAGAGGATAATGGCTTTAGCCCCTGCCAACCTCGCCGCGTCTCCTTTGCCGATTGCTGGCCGATGCCGTATGCAGGGGCTGAAGCCCACCCTGTTTGCTTTGCCAATTTGCGGCCCGACTAAAGTCGTGCCCTTGTTACAAAGCACATGATTTCAATATCCCGTGCAGTGTATTCTTTCCGTATAGAGCGAATTAAGATGCGTTTGCCCTGTCTGCATCCCTGGAGTGTTTGTCCCATTGGACGCGCGCCATTTAGCATCCGGAGTGTGGCTGACCTCGACACTCCGGTGATGTATGTGAAGGGCGTGGGTCCGCGCGTGGCGGAGATGCTGGCGCCCAAGGGCATTCTGACCGCCGAGGATCTGCTCTACCACCTGCCCTTTCGTTACGAGGACCGGCAGAATCCGCGCTCACTGGACGAGTTGCAGGCGGGCGAGACGGCTTCGGTGATCGCCGAGGTGCGCGGCTCGCTACTGATGACAACGCGCAAAGCGCCGATCTTTGAGCTGACCGTGGGCCAGGGACGACTGGCGCTGAAGTGCATCTGGTTCAACGGCGGCTATCTGGAAGGCAAATTCCACGCCGGGCAGACGGTGGCCGTCTATGGGCGTGTCGAGCCGTCGCGCTCCAGCCAGAATTTCAAAATGATTCAGCCGCAGTTCGAGCTGCTGCCGGATGCCACGGCGGACGCCGAGACGCGGCTTTTAGAAGTGGGGCGCATCACACCGGTCTACGAATCGCTGGGCGGAGCGCGGCTGGCCTCGCGCTGGCAGCGCAAAACGATCTTCCATTTACTCGAAGGCCTGCATGGCGCGGTGCCGGAGTGCCTGCCGAATCGGATGCTGGCCCGGCTTGCTCTGCCCGACCGCGAAACGGCGCTGCGCGAGGCGCATTTTCCGCCGGAAGGCACGCCTTTTGCGCAATTGCAAGCGGCGGCAACGCCCGCTTATCGGCGGCTGATCTTCGAGGAGCTTTTCTTTCTGGAACTGGGTCTGGAACTCAAGCGCCGCCGCATGAGGGAGCGCGTGGGGATCAGCTTTGCCACCAATGACAAGGTCCGCGAGGCGCTGCGCGAGGTACTGCCCTTCCATCCAACCACGGCGCAGAAGCGGGCGCTGGGCGAGATTGTCGGCGATATGCGCGAGGCCAGCCCGATGCGCCGCCTGCTGCAAGGCGATGTCGGCTCCGGCAAGACGATCGTCGCGCTGCAGGCGATGCTGGTGGCGATGGAAAACGGCTATCAGGCCGCGCTGATGGCTCCCACCGAAATCCTTGCCACGCAGCATTATCTCGCGATGCGCAAGCTGCTGGAGAAATCCAGCCGGCCTTATCGAGTGGCTCTGTTGACCGGCTCGCTCTCGGAAGACCGCAAGCGCCAGACTCGTGGCCAGATCAATCGTGGCGAGGCGCAACTGGTGATCGGTACGCACGCGCTGATCGAAGAGAAGGTTGAGTTCGACCGGCTGGGCCTGGTGGTGGTCGATGAGCAGCACCGCTTCGGCGTTTTGCAGCGCTTCAAGATGATGAGGAAACCCAATCAGGGTGAACCAGACATGCTGGTGATGACGGCCACGCCCATTCCGCGCACGCTGGCGCTCTCACTTTACGGCGACCTGGATGTGAGCGTGCTGGATGAGCTGCCGCCGGGGCGCACGCCCATCGTGACGCGCCGCGTTCCCGGCGAGAGGTCTGATGAGGTCTGGGATTTTGTGCGCAAGCAGGTGGGCAAAGGCCGTCAGGCTTACATTGTCTATCCGGTGATCGAGGGCAGCAAAGAGGATCAGCCTGAGCTGGACTTTCCCGCGGACGATCTGGAGGTTGGAATTGAAGAGCCAATCGTATCCCAGGTCTCAAAATCGAGACCTGGGGCACCCAGCTTCAAGGGTGTCCGCAAGGGCAAGTCAGCGGAGCTGTTTCCCAAGACCGCGCAAGAGGCTAATCCTGGAGCGAAGTCGGGCCTGAAGTCAGCGGTCGAGATGCATGAGAAGCTGCGCACGGGTCCGCTGGCCGGTCTGCGCGTGGGACTACTGCACGGCCGCCTGGACGCGGATGACAAGGAAGTCATCATGCGCCGCTTTCAGCGCGGCGAGATTGACGTTCTGGTCGCGACGACGGTGATCGAAGTCGGCGTTGATGTTCCCAACGCGACGGTGATGGTGGTGGAGCACGCGGAGCGCTTCGGATTGGCGCAGTTGCATCAGTTGCGGGGACGCGTCGGTCGCGGTGCAGCCAAAAGCTACTGCATCCTCATCCCAGGCGAACGCGTCTCTCCGCTGGGCGAGGAGCGGCTGAACGCCATGGTCCGCACGCAGGACGGCTTTGAGTTGGCTGAGCTGGACCTGAGTCAGCGCGGGCCTGGCGAGTTCTTCGGAACCCGCCAAGCCGGGCTGCCGGGTTTTCGTGTGGCCAACCTGCTGCGCGACAGGAAGTTGCTGGAGGTTGCCAAGATGGAGGCCGCGCGCTTTGCCAATGCGACGACCGGCGACGAGGCAACCGAGTTGGAGCGGGCGCGCGTCTGGACGCGGCTCAAAGAGTCATGGCAGCGCCGTTATGGGTTGGTCGAGGCAGGTTGACCCGACAACAGCCGCTTGATAGCATCAGAATAGCGATTTTCCATCCAAGATAGACATTTCCAAAGGATTGAACGCATTTTTCTACGGAAAAGAAAAGAGCGTGCCAGGATGGATGGCCGCTTGCAAAGGATCAAGACTCAGTGATGAAAATCAAATTGTTGTTTCTTTCTGCTCTAGTACTTTCTCTTATTCCTCTTTCAGGCTGCAAGCCTGATCCTGCTGCGCTGATGACTGCCGTCAAGGCAGATCATACCGCCGACACGCTGAAGCTCATTGGCAAGGGTGCTGACGCCAACGTTCGAACCACGCCCACAGGCTGGAGCGCGCTCCATTACGCAGCCCGGAATGGCAATGTGGATGAAGTGCAGAGCCTTCTGAATGCCAACGCCGATGCCAACTACGCGGCAACCATGGATGGAAAAGCCGGTTCTCCCGTCAAGCCGCTGGCTTTGGCGCAGATTATGCTGGAGGTCACCACCCAGGTTCAGAACTCTCAAATTGAGGCGAATATGCGGGAGAGCGGCGTGGACGATCCGGCGTTGCTGAAGAGCGCAACCGATCCAAATGCCGCATCGCGCTACCAGAAAGTTGTCAATCTTCTCACCAAGGCGACCAGATAGTGCGAGTCGGGCTGCTCGTCAGGCGGTTCCATTGGCGCGTGCGCCGGTGCTGTGCAGCATCTCGACCGGAAAAGTCTGAATCTCCAAATCGATGCTGGCAATCTCCGAGCCGTATTCCTGCGCTTGGTTGCAGGTGCATTGGCATAGCTCGGTAAAGCGGATGTGCCCGTTCTGGCTCAGTTCCAGCCCGGCGGCAATCATGATGCTGTAAATATCCACGCAGGCCTGCCGCTCGAACTCGAAGAGCATGGTGATAGTGCCGGAATCATTGGCGCCGCGGCTGAGAACCCAGCCGCCGCAGCCCAGGATGGCGCCGGTGAGGGTCTGGATCAGACGGGAAGGCTCTTCGATTGAGATTGCCTTCATCTGCAATGCCCAGGGAATACTGATCGTTCGTTCTGCGTTTAAAGTCGGCACCGTTAGCCTCACATTCGCCTTATCGGAGTCCTGCTGCGCAGCGTAAAAGCTGTGCCGGAGTCGAACGGCACTTGACCGGCTTTGAGACATACGGACTTCCTACAGCCTCCCAGCGTCATGCGCTGGTAATTGGATGGGCGTTTACGACCTGTTTGCCTGGGTAGATAGGCAGCAAGAACTTCCTTTCTGCTCTCGCCTGAAGCGGCAAAATGATGTAGCTTCATAAACAGGATGATTGTCGGATCGGGAATCGATTTAGCGGAGATTGCGCGCATCCAGCACTCTGTGGAGCGCTATGGGCAGCGCTTTCTCGACCGCGTCTATACCGCCTCTGAACAGGCCTATTGCCTGCGCAAGCGCAACTCAGCGGAGAGCCTGGCCGCGCGCTTCGCCGCCAAGGAAGCTGGTGCCAAGGCTCTGGGAACTGGCATCAGTTATGGAGTCAACTGGCTGGAAATTGAGGTGGTGCGCGAACCCAGCGGAAGGCCCACGCTCAAGTTTCACGGGCGCGCGGCCGAGTTCGCCGCCCACCTGGGTGCTGTCCGCGCCGCGCTCTCCATTACCCACACTGGCACGCTGGCCATGGCGAGCGTGGTGCTTGAGGATGGGCGCTAGTTCTGTCCAATCTGCTATTCTCAATGCGTAAACTGGCTCATATTTTTTCTTGTCCGCAAGGAGCACCGTGCCAAGCCGCAAAGAGATTCAGTGGTCGCAACTGAGAGTGGGAGCCTTGATTCTAACGGCCATGGCCGTCCTGATCGGGCTGATACTACTCATGTCCGGGCAGAGCGGCGGGCTTTTTACTCGCAAGCTGATCCTCCGCTCCTACTTTGAAAATGCCGCGGGCCTCAAAGATGGCGCGCCGGTGACGCTGCAAGGGGTCACCATCGGCAATGTGATCAAAGTGCGCGTGGTGCCGGAGCGCAACCCCACCTCCGTCGAGGTGAAGATGCGGGTGGGCCATGAGTTTCTCGGCTTCCTGCATATCGATTCGACCGCAACCATCACCCAAGCCGGCGTCCTGGGTGATAGCTATATCGACATCAATTCATCCCACGCCAGCGGACCCGCTCCCGCCGACAACGCCGAGCTGAGAGCCGGCGGCGCTCCCAGCATTCAGGACGTGGTCCGCAACAGCAATGAATCCATCATTCAGATAGACAAGCTGCTGCACAAGCTGGAGCCGACCATCGACGCCATCAACTCCAGGCATGGTGCCGTCGGCGAGCTGATCAACGACCCTGAACTCGGCCGCAAGATCAGCCTCATCGCCACCGATCTGCAAACTATTACTGGAGCGGTGGCCAATGGCCAGGGTTCGCTGGGCAAACTGGTCAACGATGATACGCTCTACAATCGCGCCAACGACGCCGTCGACCGCCTCAATAAAGTCACCATCGCACTGGATGAGGGCAAGGGCAGCGCGGGCAAGTTTCTCAAGGACGATTCGCTTTACAACAATCTGAACGCCGCCGCCGCCAATACGAATCAACTGGTAGCCGAGATCAATTCCGGCAAAGGCACCATGGGCCTGCTGGCCAAAGACCCTGCCTTTGCCGCCAAGCTCGACGACACCATCAACCGCATGGACGGCATCCTCAAGAATATGGATGAGGGCAAGGGTTCGCTGGGGCAACTGATCCAGAACCGCTCGCTCTACGACCACGCCGACCAGACTCTCGACCAGACTCAGCAACTAGTGAAGGCCATCCGCGAAGATCCCAAGAAATATTTTGTGATTCGCATGAAGATCTTCTAGAGCAATATCATGCTAGCTGTACCCAGTTCTGACAAGTTCTGAACCATGCTGTGGCGTTTTCTGAGGAGATTTGCGGGAGTGCGTTTCTGATGGCCTGATAGAGTTCATGGCTGGTCTGAGCTTT
>Ga0255351_1000049_pt1 | contig 55282 bp, 45 predicted proteins | sample HBST25r2metaG_FD_186024 | JGI IMG/M metagenome (GOLD analysis project Ga0255351, IMG submission 186024) | Peat soil microbial communities from Stordalen Mire, Sweden - H.B.S.T-25.r2 | ecosystem: Environmental > Terrestrial > Soil > Wetlands > Peat | place: Sweden: Norrbotten County, Stordalen... | reverse complement strand
TTTTCAGTCTAACTCTGTTCGAGAAAACCCCCATTTTACAGGTACTTCAGAGATTTACATCTCAAGAGGAGTTACAGGACTCTTCCAACCAACTGATTCTGTTCGACTTTTAACCGGACAGCCGTGGATCCAAATATATGCTTACCTTCTACAGAACGAAGACGAGCCTTCACCCTCGCTAGACAGTGCCGCCGTTCCAAGACATCGTTAAGATAGTTGATATTTGTCGCCCAAATATGCCCAGTCGCTACTATTTTTAGAAGTGTATCCATTGACGTGTAATGGTAGACAACCTCTGGAAGGGACTGTTCATCCGACATCTGTCGATTCTCCTAAATCCTAGCTGTTAACAATGATAAACAAAAGCTACCGGAAAATGCCTCAAGTCCGGATTTTCTGACCTAGGAACCCACAAACCTCAACCCCAATCCTCCCGCTGGAGCAGCCCGGTCCTCCCGGAGGGAGGAAGCGAAAATAGCCCAGGGTGAGGCGTAGCGCAACCCTGGGGAAGGCCAGCCAGCAGAGAATCGCGCCCCGTAGGGGCGCATCGAAATGCGCCAGTTCCGGATTCTCAGAGTTGGGATGCCACGAAGCCGAAGCGCCGATCAAAACTCCAACTGCAATAAACCCGATGTTTCAATAAACTGCCGGACCGTGATAATGGCGATCTCCTCATAACAACCGATTCGCAGCAGATGCCTATCTCCGCTGACGATAAACTCCGCTTTGCCCGCTACGGCGCACTCCAAAACGCGATTGTCATCCGGGTCGTCAGGAACCGCATTCAGTTCAAAATCCGGCTCGACTACGTTTGCGCTGTCTTCGAGTTTTGCTCGAATCGCCAGCGCATCGCGTTCGGAAACAGCGAATTTGCCGCGCAGTTTCTCGTCCAGTTCATCCAGAAGCGAGCTTGAAGTGACCAGAGTGAATTTCCCGCGTAGTGCGAGATCGAGGATTTTGCCAGGCAATCCGCCGAACATGAATGCGGAGATAAAGACATTCGTATCCGCTACGACGCGCATCAGCGGCCCGCGGGTTGAAGCCGCTCCTGCCGGAACTCATCCGACATCCGTTCCACGTCCGCCTCTGTGGCGACGCACAATTCCTTGCCGGTCGAGCGCGTGCGGCGCAGCAGCGCATCCCACTCCGGATCGGCAGTGATGTAGCGGCGCAGCGCCTCCCGAAAGAGTTCGCTGATCGTCCGATCTTCGCGCTCGGCAGTCTTCTGAGCTTTTACGAGCAGATCAGGGGATAGCGTAATCGAGATGGTCTTGGCAATGCGCATACTTGTCAATATAAAACATTGTTTAGAAATGTCAAGGGTTAGAATGCAAGTCGGCTACCGCAATCCGAGTTTTCAGATTCGAAGCCCACAAACCCTCAACCGCAATCCTCCCGCTGGAGCAGCCCGCCCTCCCGGAGGGAGTTGGCGAGAATAGCCCAAGGGGAGCGCAGCGCAACCCTGGGGAAGGCCAGCCAGCAGAGAGTCGCGCCCTATCAGCGGACCGCCGTTTACAACCGCTCTTGCCAGAACTCATCCGACAGCCGCTCCACGTCCGCCTCTGTAGCGGCGCAGCGCTTCACGGAAGAGTTCACTGATCGTCCTGCCTGCGCTTTGAGCTATTCCCGAACGTATAAAACCATTCGAGGACGCGCAAAAGACAATTCCTCGAGTTGTGAGCAAAATTGAACAGACGAGCTGGTCCTGTCTCCGACTATTATTTTTATAGGTGTCGGTATGGGCGGACGCTATTATTATGCCGTGGCCCATCCGTGGATTTACCTCCCGGTAATCAATGGTCCTGATGTTTGCCGACGAATCTGTTTTCGTCGGCGCAACTGCTTCAAACAGCAGAGCTTTAGGTTGCGCATCCTTCCTTAATCCCCGCTTGATAACCGTTTTCAAATTGAGGTCCTCCATGGTTCAAGTTGCCCCTCTTCCCTTCGATACTGCCGCTTTTCTGGCCAATGCAGGTTTGGGACGAAAAATCGTTCAACTGGCGCCTCATGATTCCTTTTATTGCCAGGGGGATTCCGCCGACTCTGTCTTTTATCTTCAAAAAGGCCGCGCAAGAGTGACCGTCGTCTCGGCTGCGGGCAAGGAAGCCACCATTACATTGATCCAAGCGGGCGAATTTGTCGGCGAGGGCGCGCTCGCGGCCGTGCCGGGGATGCGCCTATCCACAGCCACAGCGATCACCGCCTGCACCGCGCTCAAGATCGGGCGGGAGGAGATGGCCCGCGTGATGCACACGGAAGCCGATTTCTCAGACCTCTTCGTGAAGTTTCTGCTGGCGCGCAGCATCCGCACACAGGCCGATCTGGTCGATCAGCTCTTCAACTCCAGTGAAAAGCGCTTGGCGCGGATTCTGCTGTTGATGGCGGAGTTTGGCCAGCCGGGAGAACCAGAGACCTTGATTCCCCCCATCACGCAGGAGACTTTGGCGGAGATGATCGGCACAACGCGTTCGCGGGTGAGTTTCTTCATGAACCGCTTTCGGGACATGGGATTTATTGAGTACAAAGACCGCATCCGCGTGCATAAATCCCTTCTGAATGTAATTCTGCACGATCAGATGCCGGGCGATAACGCTGAAAAGCCGGAGATTACGGCTATGATCGGCAATTACGAAAAGCACTCCACCGTTGCCAGACACGCATTGTCCTAAACTACGCTGCCGCGCTCACGGTGAGCGGCTTCACTTTCTTGCGCTTCTTTTGAGAGGCGACCCACAAGTCGCGCTGGGCCTGGAGACGAAGCCAGAGTTCGGGATCGGTGTTGAATGTTTCCCCAATACGTAAGGCCATTTCTGCCGAGACGGCTGCCTTTCCATTCAATACTCGCGAGAGCGCGGGCCGGGTGACGCCCATGTGGCGCGCGACTTCGGTCACAGAGCGGCCCTCAAGATAGTAAGCAAGAATCCTGCCGGGATGGGAGGGGTTGAACATCTGCATAGCGCGAACTCCTTTCCTCAGTGGTAGTCCTGATAATCGACGAGGATTGCATCTTCGCCCTCGAAGCGAAATGTGAGCCTCCAGTTTCCATTGACGCTGATCGCCCAATGGGCCGCGAGGTTGCCGCTTAATGCATGAAGTTTCCATCCGGGAATATCCATGTGATCCGGTCTTGCGGCACTATTTAAGAGCGTCAGTTGGTCAAGGAGCTTCCCGGCATGGCTGGGCTGAATTCCGGCCTTCGAACCGGTCAGGAAGAACTTCTCGATGCCCTTGTGCCGGAAGCTGCGAATCATTCTGCAAGAAGTGTACTGCGTAACGCCACGCTGCACAAGAGGAAAATGCGGAATACTACGGCGTCACGATGCGCTCGGCCAGGTCAGGCGCGGCCATCTGGAAATGCTTTACATTCCAGGTGTAGATGCGCTCGGCATCGATCTTGCGGGCGCAAGACAGATGCAGCGCGTCATAGATGATGCCGCCGGAGCGGCCAAGGTTCGCCATGCGGCGAATCGTTTCCATGTACTCTTCGGCGGTGAGAGTGACCGGGGTAAGGCGCTGGAGAAATGTTTCCACAGCGAGCACCGCATCGCGCGGCCCTAGTCTCATGGCAGGCGGCATGGCGGTGAGAGTGTTGTAAAGCTCGGCTATCGTATGCGTACTGACGGCCGCAGTGTGCCGCGCGCATTGCTTCCACAGTTCACGGCTGAGCTGATGGCGCTCATGGCTTACGTGAGCGATGGCAATCAGGACTGAGGTGTCCAGAAAGATCACGCCGCTCCCTCATCCCAGGCCGCAGTTTGCTCTTCGGCTGAATCCTCGTCGAGCGAAAGAATGCGCTGCTCCCGCTCCCGACGGTCTTGCTCAATCACTTCCCTCACCATGTCGGTGGTGAGGGCGGGTGTATTTGAGCTGTCTGCGGAAAAGATCAGCGGAAGGCCGTCTTTGATGACCAACCGGGCGGAATCAAAACTGGGCAACAGGGTCAACCGGTCGCCGTTGCGCTTGATGCGAAGGCGGGTTCCGGCCACCAGATGCAGGTCGTCGCGCAGTTTTTTGGGAACCACGATCCGTCCGGCCTTGTCGATCTCCACAATGGCATTCATGAATACCATTCTACCATTATAAATACCATTTTTATCGCAGAGGACTGCCCATCAGTCTCCCGGAGTCGCTGCTGCCAGATCCTGATGGCTGATAGCGGCGCAATCAATTGAGAGGCACGCGCCCAGTTCGCTGAAGTCCATTTCCCACTTTGGATGGTCCTCGGCCTCCAGCGCGGTGAGTCCGTAGCTGGAGGTACGCAGAATCTCGTACCAGATATTCTGCGCCTGCCAGAGGTTGAGTTCGAAGGGAAGTTCGGTAAGCAAGCGGCCCAGCGCCAGCGCGCGCTCCAGCAGCTCCAGTGATCCGGAGGACATTTGCAGCTCGATCATGGCGCGCTTCATGCGCCCATCAGCGAGGAAGGAGAGAGTGCTGGTCTCCAGCGGAACCTGGTCTGCTTTGGCCAACGCCAAGAAGGAGCGCAACTGCGGCTGGTCGATGGGGTCGGCCTCCAGGGCGCGGCGCAGTCCGGCGTTGATGGCAAAGCCCGCAGCCAGTGCGAGCGCCGGGGGCTTGGGCAGTCCCGCCTGGGAAAGATAATGCAAGAGGCTGGCGTGGTCTTTATAAATCGCCGTGAGCGAGTTCTCGATGTCCGAGAGGGTTGAGGTGAGGATCAGTTGCACGATGCGCCGCTGCTCGTCGGTAAAGAGCGAGGTCAGCGAGTAGTTCATGCCACCGTAATAGCGGTCCAGCATACGAATCACTTCAGGGAAATCGGCGCGCTGAACGCGGTCGGCGGCTTGCTTGGAAAAGGCCTCGAAGGTCTCTGCATCTTCGGGCACGTAGGCTTTGACCGCGGCGGTAATGTTCTGATCGCCAAAATGCAGCACGGCGAAGGAAAAGCTTTGCTGCTTGCCGGTAAGTGCGCCGACGATCTTCACCCGGCCCAGAGCGAGCCGTCCTCGGCCAGAGCTGAATAAATCGTAAGAGTTGCGCCAGATACGGTAGCAAAAGAGATCCGTCTCCTCGGCGAAAGAGGAAAAGACGGAGCTGATGGCGTAGTGAGCCGCCACCTGCTCCAGCCCCAATTGCTTGGTGGCGACCTGTTCCAGGTAGATCTTTGCGCCATCACCGGCTGCGGCCACGTTGGAGTGAGCCTCGGCCATGCGGGCCAGAAAGGCAGGCTCCAGCGCCGCCACCTGCTCACCGAAGCTCTCCTGCGCCAGTTGCAGCACGCGCGCGGCGTATGCGATGATCTGCACGGTTTCAATGCCGGAAAGGTCGTCGAAGAACCAGCCGCAACTGGTGAACATGAGCTGGGTGTGGCGCTGCATCTCCATCAATTGCAAGGCGGTTACGCGCTCCTCAACCGAAAGTGCATGGGCCTGATGCTTGCGAAAGAAGCGCTCGATGGTCTGCGGGCTGTGATCGAGCATGGCCTCGATGTACTCGTCGCGAGCCTCCCAGACATCCTTGAAGAGCTTGCCGCCCTCGGCCTCCGTCAAGGGGATCAGAGCGTCGCGCAACTCATTCAGCGCCAGCCGAAGCGGCGCGCGCCAGGCCTGATTCCAGCCTCCATGACCGCCGTTGCAGCCGCAATCTGAACGCCAACGCTCGACGCCATGCACGCAGCTCCAGGAGGTATTTTCGACGATCTCGGCCTCAAATTCGGGGGGAAATTGCTCCAGGAAGCAGCCGTAATTGGTCAGATCGACGGTGGGATCGTCTTCCAGCAACTTGAGCGCGTAGGCCAGCGCCATCTCGCCGTATTTGTGGTGGTGGCCGTAGGACTCGCCATCCGTCGCCACGTGGACCAACTGCGGGTTGGAGTTGTACTCGAAGCCAGACTTGAGCCGTCCGCTGAGGGCCTCGCCGGAGTTGAGCAGCCCCTCGAAGGCGATGGCGCGCGAGGCCGGGCCGTCGTAGAAAAAGACGGTGATGGAAGCGCCGGATTGGAAGCGGACCAGATAGGGGTGTGTGGTGTCCACGCTGGCGTTGGGCGTATCGGACCAATCTCCGCCGTCTTTCAAGCTGCGGAAACGCTTGCACTGGTGCGGTGCCAGGACGGTGAACTTGATGCCGTGCTGGGCCAGCAGTTCCAGCGATTCGTTGTCGGCCGCAGTCTCGGCCAGCCACATTCCTTCGGGCAGCGAACCGTAGTGGTGCTGATAGTCGGCGATGCCCCAGCGAATCTGCGTGATGCGGTCGCGGCGGTTGGCCAGCGGCATAATGATGTGGTTGTAAACCTGGGCCATCGCCGAGCTGTGGCCACCAAAGGCCTTGCGGCTGCGCCGTTCGCCGTCCAGAATCATGCGATAGGTGCGCGGCGCGTTCTCCATCAGCCAGCTCAGCAGCGTAGGGCCAAAGTTGAAGCTGATGCGCGCATAGTTGTTCACAATGCGCGTTATCTTGTTCTTGTTATTGACGATGCGGGCCGCGCCGTTGGTCGAGTAGCACTCCGCGCAGATGCGCTCATTCCAGTCGTGGTAAGGCGCGGCAGTGTCTTGCGTCTCGACCGTTTCCAGCCAGGGATTCTCGCGCGGCGGCTGATAAAAATGCCCGTGAATGCAGATAAATCGCTTGTTTGCCGCCATGCTTGCCTCAACCTTCGCCGGTGAAATGGCCCGTTCGACCATTGTAGAGCTTATCGGCAGGCTGGGGCTGTGCCCTTAGCACTACAGTTGTATTTGGCTAAATCGATGAAAAAGAGACAAAGGTCCGGGCCTAAAGGCCAGGTAGATTTGCCTCTTTTCAGGGGCCTGAAGGCCCCTGCTCCCTCCGTAGCCTGCGATCTACGACTGTGCCCTTAGGCAGTTTGTGAAGCGATCACAAAAGCCACCATGCCCAGAGTCGAAGCGGCTCCGAACAGTCTTCCACTAGCGTCGTCGCCCGGAATCCTGCTCAGGCAAGGAGCTTGGCGGCGTCTTTGGCGAAGTAGGTGACGATGAAGTCGGCTCCGGCGCGGCGAATGCTGACAAGCGATTCGAGGATGGCGCGGTCGCGGTCGAGCCAGCCTTTGGCGAAGGCGGCTTGGAGCATGGAGTACTCGCCGGAGACTTGATACGCGCCGAAGGGAACGCCGGTCTGCTCACGGGCGGCGCGGATGACGTCGAGGTAGGGCATGGCCGGCTTCATCAGGATCATGTCCGCGCCTTCTTCCAGGTCGAGGGCGATCTCGCGCAGGGCTTCGCGCAGGTTTGCGCCGTCCATCTGATAGCTTTTGCGGTCACCGAAGTGGGGCGCGGAGTCGGCTGCCTCGCGGAAAGGGCCGTAAAAAGCGGAGGCAAATTTGGAGGCATAGCTGAGGATGGGCGTCTGCTCAAAGCCTTCATCGTCAAGGGCGCGGCGGAGGGCGGCGACGCGGCCATCCATCATGTCACTGGGAGCGACAATGTCCGCCCCGGCGCGGGCCAGGCTGACGGCGGAGGCGGCAAGCAGGTCGAGAGTCGCGTCGTTGACCACCTCAAAGCCGTCGCGGGTCTCCAGGACGAGGCCGCAGTGGCCGTGGCTGGTGTACTCACAGAGGCAGACGTCTGCGATGAGGACCAGCTTTTTGCCGGCTTCGGTCTGCTTGAGGGCGCGCAGTCCCTGCTGGACGATGCCGTTGTCGTCGTAAGCGCCGGAGCCGCGCTCGTCTTTCGTCTCCGGCAGGCCAAAGAACAGCAGGCCGCTAATGCCCAGACGAGCGGCTTCTTCGGCTTCTTTGACCACCTCGTCGATAGAGAGATTGAAGACGCCCGGCATGGAGCTGACGGGGCGGCGAACGCCTTCACCGGGGCAGAGAAAAAGGGGGTAGATCAGGTCGCCGGGGGTGACGGCGGTCTCGCGAACCAGAGCCCGCAGGGATTCAGTGCGGCGGAGGCGGCGCATTCTGGTCACGGGAAAGCTCATGGTGTTGATTGTACTGCGATGCGGGGATTTTCGGCTGGCAGAGGCAAGCGGCATCTGGATTGCGTTAGCTTTTTCACAATTCCTATCATGAGGGATCGTGGTATCCCACCCTAGCCACAAAAACAAGAACGTGGCGAGGGTGGGGCACCCAGCTTGCCGCGGCGGGATGCGTCAAATCTTCGCCATCGCGGTAAAAATTCTTCCCGGAAGATCTGGATTGGCGCAGAAAGGCACTCACGTTTCTTCTCCGGGCAACGATATATAGAGTGGGAGATACTCTTGATGGTGATGCGCGCCCAAGCAGCAAGTGCAACCGAATCGGATCGGAAGCGGGATGCGGATCTGCGCTCTGTGGCGCGGCAGCCGATTTTGGATCTGCACAGCCGAGTACACGGATATGAGTTGCTCTTCTGGAACGGGCGCAAGCCGGTGGCGCGCACAGACAGCGACCTGGCTACCTGCACGATGCTGGACAATACCGTGATTTTTGGGGTGGAAGAGCTGGCGCACGGCCTGCCTGCCTTTGTGAACTGTACGGTGGATTCGCTCACCGAGGAGTGGGTGCAGGTGTTGCCACCACACATGACAGTGCTGGAGCTTCCCTTTGCCGCCGAGCCGACACCGGAGCTGTTGGCCGCCTGCCGCAAGCTGAAGGCCACCGGTTTCCGGCTGGCGCTCTCTGATTTCAGCGGCGAACTGGCGGAGCGGTCGCTGGCGGAACTGGCCGACTACGTCAAGGTGGACTTCGTCAAGGTGGACGCGCTGGGGCGCAAGAATCTGCTGCGCTGGCTGGAGGGATCGCGGGCACGCGCTGTGGCGCAGAATGTCGAGACACAGGAGCAGTACGGGCAGGCTTGCAAAGAGGGCTTTGAACTTTTTCAGGGCTACTACTTCTGCCGTCCGGAGCCGCTGAAGAGCCACAAAATTCCCGGCAATCGGCTGGTGCACCTGGAGATTCTGGAAGATCTGCAGAACGATCCGGTGGACCTGCAGCGGATGAGCCAACTGGTAAGCTGCGACGCCTCACTGACCTACCGGCTGCTGCGGCTGGTCAATTCGCCGGTCTGCGCGATGCGCCAGGAGGTGACGTCAATCCAGTCGGCGCTGATGCTGGTGGGCGAATCGACCTTCCGGCGAATCGCCATTCTGGCCATCGCCAGCGAATTCAACGCCGAGCAACCGGCGGAGATTCTGCGCATGGCCTTTGAGCGCGGCCGCTTCTGCGAACTGGCGGCAAATCTCTGCGGACTGGTTCCCAGCGAGCAATATCTGGTCGGCATGATCAGCCTCTTTCCTGCAATGCTGCGCATTCTGATGGAAGATCTGATCCGCCTGCTGCCGCTGCGCGAAAAAGCGCGCGACGCGCTGATGGGGATGGAGACGCCGGAGAGTATGCTGCTGCATTGGGTGGTCTGCCAGGAGTACGGCGACTGGGAGGGCTGCGACGCCATCATCAGCGCCAACAACCTGCACGCCGACCAGATCATGCGCTGCCACAATGAGGCGATTGTTTGGGCAAACGCGGCGCTGAAAACGAATTCCTAGAGCATTTTAGGAAATCATATATTCCGAAAATGCATCGGATTCCCACCCATTCCGCTGAAAAACGCGGAATGGATGGGGCACAGAAGTCTATAGCGAAAACTAAAATGCTCTAAGCCTGCAACTCTTAAAAACTTTCACGAAAATCCCGTCAGCTGTATGCACAGGCGCTTCAAATGTATTTCTGATCTGGATACTGGGCTTCGCGCGTGGTATTTTTGAGAGAGTGGAAGGGTGGCAGAGCGGTTGATTGCATCGGTCTTGAAAACCGACGAGCCTTAACGGGTTCCGGGGGTTCAAATCCCTCCCCTTCCGCCATAGACCCTCCCAGCCGAATCCCGCCGTGCCCGCGCCGTAGGCGCAAAGGTTATTAGCCCCGCGCTTCAGCGTGGGGTAGGCGATTCGTCGAATCAGATTTCGCCGCCGCGCCAAAAAACTCTTCCACATCGGTAATCGTCGTGGTCATACGATACGGCGGAAGGCTGGCCAAAAAGGTCTGTCCGTAGCGCTTGGTGCGCACGCGCGGGTCCAGCAGCACCAGCACGCCGCGATCCTCCAACGAGCGAATCAGCCGTCCGAAGCCTTGCTTCAGCGTCAGCACCGCCGAAGGAACCTGATAGTCAAAGAAGGGCTTGCCGCCGTTCTCCTCAATCGCCTTCATGCGCGCGGAAACCACTGGATCGCTGGGCACGGCAAATGGTAAGCGGTCAATAATCACACAGCTTAGCGCTTCGCCCTGCACGTCCACGCCTTGCCAAAAGCTCGACGTGCCGAAGAGCACCGCGTTGGGCGTCGAGCGGAACTGCTCCAGCAGCGCCTTGCGCGGCGCGGTGCCGTGCAGCAGGATGGGGAAATCCAAGACTGGCAAAAGCCGTTCATAGGACTCGCGCATCTGCGCATAACTCGTGAAGAGGCAGAAGGCGCGCCCACGCGAAAGCTCCAGCACGCGCTGGATGCACCGCGCCGCGGCTTCGGGAAACTCCGGCTCACGCGGGTCCGGCATCTCCGGCGGAAGATAGAGCAGCGCCTGTTCGCCATATTTGAAGTGCGAAGGTACAACTAACTCGCGTGCCTCGTTCAACCCCAGCCGCTTGCGGATATGCTCAAAGCCGCCCTGCACAGTGAGCGTCGCTGAAGTTAGAACCACCGTAGGAATCTGATCGAAGACTAACTCGAACAATAACTCCGAAACATCAATCGGCGTAGCTTGTAGAAAGGTCGTCCGCGACTGCGGTCGGAAACCACTGCGTGGGGCAGACCTGTCTTGAGAGTTCCCCATAGCAACACGCCGCTCCATCCAATAAACCATGTTATTGGCGCTCGACTCCAGCAGAAACTCCAGCTCCGAGCGCAGTCGTGCCACGCGCTTCCTGAGTCCCGGCGCTTCGTCCACCTCTTTCATGCCGCCCATCTCGTCTTCCATCCGCCGCAGCGTGGCGCGCACGGCCATATATAAGTCGCCCTGCGTCTCCAGAAACTCCTCGCGCCCCACAAACGGCTGCCGCCCATCGCCGGCCAGCGGCAATCCGGCAAAGAACATCCGCGCCCGCTCGCGCAGTTGCTGCGTCATGGCGGGCAAGCTATCCGCGCCCTGCTTGCCGCGCAGCAGCGCATCCGTGTCCCGCGCCAGCTCCTCAAAGCGGATATTGCTCACCGATAGCCCGAAGTAACTCGACGCCACATCCTCCAACTCATGCGCCTCGTCAAAGACCACCGCCGCGGCCTCGGGAAGAATCCCAGCGTCGGGCGCGCCTCCAGCCTCGCGCTTGACCGCGATGTCGGCAAAGAAAAGATGGTGATTGACGATAATGATGTCCGACTCCAGCGCCTTGCGCCGCATCTCGGTAATAAAGCAGCGCCGGTAATCCGGGCAGGTCGAGCCCAGGCAGGCCTCGGTCCGCGCGTCCAGCTTCTGCCACAGCGCGCTCGACTCCGGCATCCCGGATAGCTCCGCCCGGTCGCCCGTCTCGGTCTTTTGCTCCCACTCGCTGATCTGCCGGTACTGGTCGATCTCCTCCAGCCCCGACAGAATCGGCTGCGCGCGCAGCGTGGCCAACTTGTGGCGGCAGAGGTAGTTGGCACGCCCCTTCATGTAGCAGACGCGCAGCCCGCCCAGCAGCGTCTCCAAGAAGGGAATGTCGCGGAAGTAAAGCTGATCCTGTAGCGCCTTCGTTCCGGTTGAAACAATCACCCGTTGGCCGGTGCGCAGCGCGGGCAGCAGATAGGCCAGCGTCTTGCCGGTGCCCGTCCCCGCCTCCACAATCAAGTGCCGCCGCTCACTGAGCGCCCGCTCCACGGCTTTGGCCATCTCCAACTGGCCTGGCCTATATTCGTACGGCAGCGCCGACTGCGCCAGCATCCCCCCCGGCGCAAAGAACTCATGCAGCGTTGGCAATCCACGAGTTGGCGTGTCGTTGGCGGGCATTCAGGCTCCCTCCATCATAATGACGGGAACCCCTGCCCCGCTCCAAACAAAGTTCAACTTCGATAGAGCGGATAGAAAGCAAACGCATTTCGACTAAAAATATGACTATGTGCTATAGTACGTATTATCAGAGAGCCTCATGCAAATCCTGAAGACACGATGGTTTGCTCGCTTTGCACGGCATGAGGGCTTGTCGGAGAGAAGTTTGCGCGAGGCAATTGAGCGGGCGGAACAAGGCTTGGTGGACGCCGATCTAGGCGGTGGGCTCATTAAGCAGCGCGTCGCGCGGCAGGGACAGGGACGATCCGGCGGCTATCGCACGATCATCGCCTTCCGAGTTAAGAACAGAGCCGTGTTTCTCTATGGCTTCGCAAAGAGCGAAATGGAGAACATCGACTCAAACCAGTTCGCAACTGCCCACAAACTTGCAGAAAAATGGTTGGTCGCTGATGCCAAACAAATCGCACAGGCCATCGAAGAGGACGAATTGCTGGAGGTTAAAGGTGACTAAAACGCAGAACAGGTTGACAGAAGCGCTTCTTGAAACAGCCGGCGATATGCATCGTATTGGCTTGCTGGACGACGAAGAATATCGTCAGATCACGGTACGCCATCTCGGCCCGCAGCCACTTCCCACGGCCCAACCGATCCAAGGCGAAGAGATTCGCAGTATGCGGGTAAGCGCCAACCTGAGTCAGGCCGCTTTCGCCCGCTACCTAAATCTCACTACGGGCTACATCTCACAGTTGGAGCGCGGCACCAAGCAGCCCAAAGGCCCAGCCCTCGCCCTGCTCAATGTGATCCGCCGCAAAGGGCTTGAGGCTATTCTGTAAACTGCATTTTCTGAGTGGCACAAAGGAAAGCATTCTGCGGGTGGCTCAAGCCCGACTAATCAAAAATGATTGGGTGCCCCAGGTCTCGCTTTTGAGACCGGGGAACCGCAAATCTCAATCAACCGTCTATTTCTCTCGCCCGATGGCGAATATCAGACCAGTGATAAATCTGGTTCTTCCGTATTTCAATCCTGAGTTATTGAAGAGGATGACAGCCGTTTGATTCGCCAGAGGATGCGCCGGAAGAGACCGAGGATGCGGCGCAGATCGTGGGCGGGGAGCGAGAGTCGGCGCAGCAACAGGCGCAGATCATGGCGATTGGCGGAGTGCATTCCTTGCGGCGAGTATTCGGCGGCTTGCATCGCCTCTTCAATCACGCTGGCCAACAGTTCCAGAGAACTGGAAGAACTGGAAGGCGCAGAGGAACTCTCAGTAAGGACGCTTTGCGCCGGATCGTTCGCGTGGATTTCCGCCGTGGGCACAGCGCGCACGGCCAGTTCATAAAGGCAGACGGCGACGGCCTGACCCAGATTCATCGAGGGCTGGCGGGCATCGGTGGGAATCTCGACCAGAATGTGGCAGTAAGAGAGATCGTCGCGTGTCAGTCCATGCTTTTCCGTGCCGAAGACCAGCGCAATCCGTCCGCCGCGGGCCAACTCTTGAGCGACGCGCGGAGCAAGATCGGGGAGCTGAACCACCGGCTGCTCCGGCTTGCGATAGGTCAAGGTTCCGGTGCCTATGACCAGCGTGCAATCGGCGACGGCCTCCGCCAGGCACTCCGTGCTCTTGGCGTTTTGCAACACTTCTGGCGCTCCCACTGCGGAACGCGCCTCGCGCCACGTGGGCGCATAGGGAGCGACGACCGAGAGGCGCTGAAAGCCGAAGTTGGCCATCGCCCGCGCCACCGCGCCAATGTTGAGCGGGTTGCGCGGTGAGACCAGCACAACATTCAAGCAATCGCGTTGGGCTTCTGGGAGCAATGATTTATTGTAGTGCGTATCTGCCTGCAAATGTTTTACCCTCGCCGGAGATTGATCGGCTAGGTTTCTGACTCTATGATTTTGCACTTCATGGTTTTGTGGTGCCCCACCCATTCGCCAGAAAAAAGCGAATGGATGGGGCACGGAGATCATGCGGTCAGAGACCTAGGGGGCGATGAACGGCTCCAGGCAATCTCGCCAGCGCGCCAGTTTCTCTTCTCGCCGAATGCGCGCGCTGGCCGGGCTGGTTGAGTCAAGCACCTTGTGAGGAATCGGGCGAAGGCCGGTGAGCAGCGGCAATGCCTTGCGGCGGAAAAGCTTCTCCGCAGGCTGGCCATTGAAGCAGATCAATTCGATGCGCGGATGAGTGATGAAAAACGAACGGAAATCATTCGGCTCGACGCTTTCCATCGCGATATTGGCATCGCTGCTTCCCGCACGCTCGGCGGCTCGACAGACATCCCACAAAGCCACGCCGCTCATCCGCAGCCGGGCAAGCCTGTCCGCGTAAGGCAGATCCGGCGCGGCGCCGATCAGATCATTCATGATCCACCAGAAACTATTCCTCGGATGAGCATAGTATTCACCTGCTGCCAGCGACTTCACGCTGGGCAGCGTGCCCAGAATCAGCACGCGCGACTCGGCAGATTCAACCGGATTGAAGCTGACAGATTTCATCGGGAAAAGCTAGCTCCGTGACCGTGGACAAAGTTCAGCAGCCGCACAAGCAGCAGAAGAATGGCAAAGGCGACGACACTAGCCAGCAACAACCGGTGGAAGCGCGGCTTGGGCGGTTTTGCGTGGCGAGAACGGGTAGTGCGGCTCATAGGCAAAAGACCAAAAGCATTCGAGAGTTATCTTACGCGTGAAAGCTGCTTCTCTTTACGTCGTTTCAATCTTTTCAGAAAAATCTAATGACGAGAGGTTTTTTCGGCGCTGGTATTGCACTTAAAGATTGAGATCAGTTTGACGATAGCGTATGCATGAAAGTGTGATTCCGGCGCCCGCGGAGCGCGATCAGCTAATCCCGCAGTGAGGTCATACACCATAGGAGGTTAGCCATGAAGGGAAGACTGCTGATTGTCGAAGATGAACCCATTGTCGCTCTTGATCTGAAGCAGGAGGTCGAGCAACTGGGCTGTGAAGTTCTGGGTGTGGCGGAGAGTGCCGATGAAGCACTGGTGGCGGCTGGGGTTCACCGGCCAGATCTGGCGCTGATGGATGTGCGGATTGTGGGCAGCGTGGACGGAATTCAAACTGCCGGTCTGCTGCGCGCGGCTTACCACATTCCTGTGATTTTTCTAACCTCCTACAGCGATGAAAACACGATCTCTCGCGCGGCAAAAGAGATGCCATACGGGTATCTGACCAAGCCGTTTCAAAGCGGCGAACTGAAGGCGACGCTCCAGGTGGCGCTGCACAAAGCCAAGGAAGATGCGCGCCAGTCTGCGGCGCACCGCAAGTTGGAAGCCACGATGGGCGGAATGCGCGAGGGCGTGGTGATGGTCTCCAATGAGGGGCGAATTGAGTTCATGAACCCCGCCGCTGAGTCGCTCTCCGGCCTTCCACTGAGCAAGACCAAGGGGCGGCTGCTGAGCGAAGTTCTGAACCTCTCCGACGCCAGCCAGCGCGCCGCCGATCCGCTGGACTATCGAGAGGATGCGGTCTCGGTCGAGGAGTTCGGCTGGAGCCTGACGCAGCCCGACGGCACGACGTTGCGCATTGATCTAAGCGTCTCGCCGCTGGCCTCTTCGACAGGCCAGCGCAAGGGCTTTGTGCTTACCTTCCGCGATGCCTCCGAACGGATGCGCTCCCAGGCGATTGAGGAGACGCTCGACGAGGCGCACTCCTTCGACCAGGCACCCACGGCAATGGTGCAGTTGGACGGAAATGGTTGCATCGTGAGGGTGAACAAGGCACTGCAACGCGAATCGGGCGTGCCCGCGGAGAGTTTGATTGGCCGTTCCCTGACCGGGTTGAGCATGGACCCTGACCCACGCATCGCCAAGGATCTGATGCATACGCTGCTGCAAGGGGGCACATTCATGGCCACGCCGCGGCCACGATCGGTGAACTAAAGCGATTCACTTTTTGATGTAGAGGCCGTACATATCCCACCCTAGCCGCAAAAACAAGAACGCGGCGAGGGTGGGGCACCCAACGCATTTCAAACTATCTGATTTGGATTCGCCATGCTTTCCCGCTTCAGAACAAACCTTCCCTGCGTTCTTAGTTGGGACTAATTTTGAAGTGCTTAATAAACTTCGCAATGATCGCTCACCCAGAGCGATACTGTAGTGGCGGGAGATCCCCAATTTCCTCCTCCCGCAGGATGAAAGAAACCAGGGCTTGCTGAAAACGCTGAAACTTATGCCCTGGAGGCGTCGATGTCCTTCATCGAAGATGCGCAGCCCGTTGCCCCCAAAACCAAGGAGCAATTTCGGGATAGGTTCTCCAGCGCTCCGCCGGAAAAGAACTCACTTCACGAAAACTCTCACCAGCAACTGGCGGCTTCCGATTCCGCGCTGAAGGAGTCTGACCAGGAATTGTCGGATTCCGGAGAAGCGCTGACGGAGTCAGATCGAACGCTGGTGGAATCCGATATTGTCTTGCAAGAATCGGATCGGGCCTTGTTGAACTCCGGCCTGGAGTTGCTGGAATCCGACCGGTCGCTGGCGGAGTCTGATCAATCCGCGCGGGAAGAGGACCATGCCTTGCGCGAGACAGACCAGAGCTTGAGAGTTGCGGATCGGGCCTTGCGGGCAACGGATCAGGTGTTGAGGGCCTCTCGACGCGCCATGATAGACAACGATGATCTCTTCCAATTGCTGGTGGACAGCGTCACCGACTATGCCATCTATATGCTCGATCCAGAGGGCCATGTAGTCACCTGGAATACCGGGGCGGAGCGCAGCAAAGGGTACAAGGCCGAGGAGGTTTTGGGAAAGCATTTTTCGATCTTCTTTTTGCCAGAAGACGCGGAGGCGGGCCTGCCGGCGGATGAACTGGCGACGGCCGAGAGTCAGGGACGCTATGAGAGCGAAGCCTGGCGGAGGCGCAAGGATGGCTCAAAGTTTTGGGCGCTGGTGACGCTGACCGCCGTTCGCGACAAGAGCGGAGAGCTGCGTGGCTTTGCCAAGGTAACGCGGGACATGACCGCGCACAAGGCTGCCGAAGAAGCCACTCGCGCCGCCAATGCCCAACTGGAGCGCTACCGGCTTATCGTCGGCAGCGTGGCTGACTATGTGATCTTCACGCTGAATGCGGAGGGGAAGATCGACAGTTGGAGCGCGGGCGCGCAGAACATCTATGGGTATACGGTCCTGGAGACCCTGGGGCAGGGTTATTCGCTGGTTTTTTCTGAGGCGGACAGAGAGTCGGGCGTGCCGCAGCGGGAGCTTGAAGAGGCGGCGCGCGTCGGCCATTGCACGACCGACGATTGGCGGGTACGCAAAGACGGGACGCATATCTGGGTCAGTGGAGCGCTGACGGCGGTTCGGGATGAGGCGGGAAAGCTCACCGGCTTCATCCGCGTGGCCCGCGACATGACCGCGCAGAAAGAGGCGGAAGAGAAGCTGAAGAACCTGAATGCTGAACTGGAGCGCTATCGGATTATGGTGGAGAGCATCGCCGACTACGCGATCTACACTTTGGACGCGGAGGGGCGGGTAAACAGTTGGGGTTCCGGGGCAATGGCGGGGACCGGCTGGCCAGCCGAGGCGGCTTTGGGACAGCATTATTCCTGGATTGCCACCGAGGAGGACAAGCAGGCGGGATTGCCGGAGAAGGAATTGGAGGAGGCGGAGCAGACTGGGTGCAGCATACGGGACGGTTGGAGGATTGGGAGCAACGGTGTGCCATTCTGGTCCAGCGGGGTGCTCACTGCGGTTCGGGATGAAACGGGCAAGCTGACGGGATACATCCAGGTGGCGCGCGACATAACCGGGCAGAAGCGTCTGGAGGAGTCGCTGGCGCGGTTGACGGCCGATCTAGAGCAGCGCGTTGTGGAACGTACCCGTGAGTTGGAAGAGACCGTGGCGGAGTTGCAGCGCAAGAATCAGGAGGTTGAGGCCTTTGTTCATATCGTCTCCCATGATCTGCGTGCGCCACTGGTGAATGTGCAGGGCTTTGTGCGTGAACTGGAAGAGAGCTGCAAAAACCTCCGGGGAGTGATTCAAGCCTGCCCGCAGTGGGAGTCTTGCTGGCCCGGTATTCAGCCGGTTCTGGAGGATGAGATCGGCGGCGCGCTGCACTATATCTCTGCCTCCACAACGAAGTTTGAGCGGCTGATCAATGCGCTGCTGCTGCTCTCGCGCCAGGGCCGACAGGTCTATCAACAGACGCGCGTGAATGTCTGGGAACTGGCGACTAACTCGGTGGCCACCTTCCAGCAGTTGATTACCGAGGTTGGCGCGGAGGTCGAGATCGGAGCGCTGCCTTCCGCAACAGCCGACGCGACGGCCCTGGGTCAGGTCTTCTCCAACCTGATAGGCAATGCGATCAAATACCGAAGTCCTCAACGTTCCCTCAGAATCGAGATTGGGGGGCAAGTGGAAGAAGGAATCGTGCATTATTGGGTGTGCGACAACGGCCTGGGTATTCCCGAATATGGAAAGGATAAGCTATTTCAGGTCTTTCAGCGCTTTCATCGCCAGCAAGCGGAAGGAGAAGGAATGGGATTAGCCATTGCGCACCGCATTATCGAGCGGCTTGGGGGTAAGATATGGGCTGAGAGTCAGGAGGGCGAGGGAACAACCTTTCATTTTTCCTTGCCCGCAAACGCTGCGATTCCGTTGAAGGCCGGTTAGGAGCGTTTGTCCTAATTGAGTGGAGTGCGGCGTGGACCGTGAGGTCCACGCAACAGCCGACCGGGAGGTCGGCGCTACATTTCGAGGAAGATTGCTCATGAAGGCGTATGAATCGACCTTTACGATTCTGATCGTGGATGACGACGAGGGGCACGTCGAGTTGGTGCGCCGTAACCTGAGCCGCATTGCGCTGGGAAATCCGCTGTTTGCGCTGCACGATGGATCGCAGGCTCTGGACTACATCTTCCGCCGCGGCGATTTTGCGGACCGGACCGGCGAATCCTTGCTGATTCTGCTGGATATCAATATGCCCGGCAGCGTGGATGGCGTCGAGGTTCTGCGCCAGATCAAGGCCGATCATCAGACCTGCAAGATCCCGGTGATTATGCTCAGCACCACCGACGATCCGCGGGAGATTGCCCTCTGTTATGAGCTGGGCTGTTCGGTGTACATCACCAAGCCGGTCGATCCGCTTCAATTCATTGAAGCCATCAAGCGGCTGGGACTTTTTCTTCAGGTGATCAGTCTGCCCGAGGACAATGCGGAGGCTGAGGCGGCTCCTCCAGCATGAGCGGCATTCCTGTCTCCGAAGCCTCTTCCTCCCGGCGGGTTCTGCTGGTGGAGGATGATCCTGGAAATGCCGAACTGGTGCGGCGAACACTCGAGCGTTCCGGCTATTCGGTCGAGATTGCCTCCGGTGTCGAATCCGGACTGATAGCTTTGAATCGCGAGGACTCCGGCGAATTCATGGCAGTGCTGCTGGACTATAAGCTGCCAGATGGTGAACCCTGGCAGATAGCCGACGCAGCTCAGGCGCGCGTCCCTGAGCTTCCCGTCGTCTTTGTCACTGCGGTGAGCGACGAGAGGGTGGTCATTGAAGCTCTGCGCCGGGGCTTTGCCGACTACGTGAAGAAGACGGACGGCTTCTGGAATGAGTTGCCGCTGGTGCTGGAGCGGGTGGCGCGGCTGGGTCGCCTGAAGGGCCGACTGGATGAAACCAACGCGCTGATGAGCGCCATCGTTGAACATTCCTCTGATCTGGTCGCGGTCTATGGCAGCGATGGCAAGCTGGTCTATATCTCCCCCGTCTGCCTCACCCTGCTGGGTATGCAGCCCGACGAGTTGATTGGGCGTTCGTGGATGGAAATTGTGCTTCCGGAAGACCGGGAGCATTTGCTGCAGATGCTGGACCGGCTTGAAGAGAGCGATTACCATCCGGCCACCTTGCGCTGTAGCCACAAGGACGGATCGGTAGCCTGGGTGGAGGCCCGCGCCGCCAAGCTCAAGACCGCTACAAGCGCCCAGCCGATGATCGTTCTTACGCTGCACGATGTGACGGCGCAACGCGCCCACGAAGAGCAGATGGAAGCTTCGCTCAAGGAGAAAGAGGTTTTGCTGGGGGAGATCCATCATCGCGTGAAGAACAATCTGCAAGTGGTACAGAGCCTGCTCCGCATGAGTATGCGCCTGTTGCCTCCCGGCGAAGCCCGCACCTCGACCGAAGCCACCATTCAGCGCATCCATGCCATGGCCCTGGTGCATGAGCGGCTTTACCGGGCGCAGGACATGGCCAGCCTCTCGCTCTCCAACTATCTTCGCGACCTCTTCAAGGGCGTTGTCGCCTCGAACTCGGCGCCGCCGGGGCAGATTCAGCTTCTTCTCGACACCGAGGAGCTTCCGCTTACGCTTGACTTGGCCATCCCCTTCGGGCTGCTGGTCAATGAATTGATAGCGAACTGCTTCAAGCACGGCTTCCCGAACGAACGCCGGGGAACGATCAAGATTTCGATTCACCGCATGGACGACGTGGTGCGCATGGTTGTGTCCGACGACGGCGTTGGCCTGCCGGAGCAATTTGACGCGGCCGCCTGCCCCTCGATGGGGCTGAAGCTGGCCGAGAGCCTGGCTCATCAACTGGGTGGCGCTCTCACGTTCTCGAATGGGAAAGGTTGCCGCGTCGAGGCCGACCTGAAACGGCTGTAGACGTGGGCCGCCCGCCATGCCACATTCTGGCCGTTCAATGTTGCTATAACAATATTCAGATATTTCGTTTATGTTCGATTATTTCGGATATACAATAATCTGGTGAGGTGATTGCCATGTCCGCTACCGCATCTTCCATCTCGTACATACCCTCTGAAGACGATGTCGAACTGGCGAGGAAAACCAGGAAGATACTCGCGCCGCGCCTGAGTTCGACCCAACCGCTCAACTTGCGTGAGATCGACTCTCCCCAGAATGCCCCCATCCGAATCCCCGTTTCCGCCGCGCATCTGCTTGTAGAGATATTGGACGAGATGAGCCGGGGCAACGCCGTAAAGCTGATTCCGGTCCATGCCGAACTGACGACCCAGAAAGCTGCCGATCTTTTGAACGTCTCACGGCCAACACTGATCCGCCTGCTCAAGGAAGGCAAGATCGAATTCCACAAGGTCGGAACGCATCGCCGCGTTCCGATCAAAAGTGCTCTGGCCTACAAGCGGCGGATGGATAATGAGCGCCAGACAGCCCTCGCCGAACTGGTAGCCTATGACCAGGAATTGGGAATCTGAAGATGCCTGCGCTGGTTGCGTTTTATGATGCGAATGTCTTGTATCCCGCCGAGTTGCGAAGTTTTCTGATGTATCTGGCGCTCACCGGCCTCTTCCGCGCCCGATGGTCGAATGCCGTGCATGAGGAGTGGATCTCCAATCTCCTCAGCAACAGGCCGGACCTCACCAGGCAGAAGCTCGAACGAACGCGCCAATGGATGGACAAAGCCGCGCTTGATGCCCTCGTCGAAGACTACGAGGATTTGATCCCCAGCCTCAGTCTGCCGGATGAAAACGACCGCCATGTTCTTGCTGCGGCCATACGTGGCGGAGCGAAGGTGATTGTTACGAAAAATCTGAAGGACTTTCCGGTTGAGGTTCTTCAGAAATACAAGATCGCAGCTCAGCATCCAGACAAATTCATTCTGAATCTTATCGACTTAGCCCCAAATCTTGTGCTGCAATCCGCAGAAGAACACCGCCAAGCCCTCAGGAATCCGCCGAAAACAATCACCGAATACCTCCTTTCGCTTGAGGTTCAGGAACTGCCCGAGTCAGTGGCTGCTTTGCGGCTTCTCTATGCTGCGGACAGCTAATCAACCGTGAGCATCATCCCCCTCCTGTTAGAATAGAAGCTGTCGCAGTGCACAGAATTATTCTCACTGCTGAAAGTGCCTTGGTGGCACTCTGATCTCTGTTTTCGTCCCCCAACCACAAAAGCCTCATCGGCCCAACCAAAAGAAGGAAAAGCTCCCCTGTGACTCAGACCATCCGTAACATCGCCATCATTGCCCACGTTGACCACGGCAAGACAACCCTCGTAGACGCCATGCTGCGCCAATCCGGCACATTCCGTGCCAATGAGCAGGTCGCGGATCGGGTGATGGACTCGAATGAACTGGAGCGGGAACGGGGCATCACCATCCTGGCCAAGAACACCGCCATTGTCTTTGAGGGCGGCAAAATCAACATTGTGGACACCCCTGGCCACGCCGATTTCGGCGGCGAGGTGGAGCGCGCGCTCAAGATGGTGGATGGCGTGATGCTGCTGGTGGATGCCGCTGAAGGCCCGCTGCCGCAGACCCGCTACGTGCTGGCCAAGGCTCTGGAAGCCAAGCTCAAGCCCATCGTGGTCATCAACAAGATCGACCGCCCGGATGCGCGTTCGCAAGAGGTTCTGAATGAGATTTACGATCTTTTCATCGATCTGGACGCCGAAGAGGATCAGCTCGACTTTCCGGTGCTCTACGCTGTGGCCAAGGCGGGCACTGCCAGCCTTGATCCGAATGTCCCCGGCGTGGACTTGCAGCCGCTCTTTGAGTCTATTGTTTCAACGATTCCTCCGGCCAAAGGCGACCCCGACGGCGCATTGCAAATTCTGGTCACCAATCTCGATTATTCGGATTACTTTGGCCGCATCGCCGTCTGCCGCGTCTTTAATGGCATGTTGCACGCCGGCGACGACGTAGTCATCTCCAAGCGCGATGGCTCACTGCAAAAGACGAAGATCACCAAGCTGTTCACCTTCAGCGGACTCAAGCGCATCGAGACCACCGAGACGGAAACTGGCGACATTGTGGCCGTGGCCGGCATCGAGGGCATCACCATCGGCGAGACCATCACCAGCGTCGAGAACCCCGCGCCGCTGCCGCTGATCGTCATCGATGAGCCGACCATCGCCATCCAGTTCAGCGTGAACAACTCGCCCTTTGCCGGACGCGAAGGCCAGTACGTCACCAGCCGCAATCTGCGCGAGCGCCTGGAAAAAGAGCTGCTGACCAACGTAAGCATCCGCGTCGAGGATACTGGCGCGCCGGACACCTTCAAGGTGCTGGGCCGCGGCGAACTGCAACTGGCGATTCTGATCGAAATGATGCGCCGCGAGGGCTTCGAGCTTTCTGCCGGCCGTCCTGAGATTGTCACCAAGATGGTGGACGGCACACGCATGGAGCCAGTGGAGCATCTGACCATCGACGTGCCCGAGGCTTACACCGGTACAGTGATCGAGAAGCTCGGCCCACGCAAGGGCGAGATGACCAAGATGCACAACCATGGCTCGGGTCGCGTGCGCATGGAGTTCCGCGTGCCCAGCCGCGGCATCATCGGCCTGCGCTCGGAGATGCTTACCGAAACGCGCGGCACCATTGTGATGAATGCGCTCTTTGACGGCTACATTCCCTACCAGGGCGAGATTCCGCAGCGGCCCACAGGCGCGTTGATCTCCGACCGTCAAGGATTGACGACGACCTATTCGCTGAACGGGCTGCAAGAGCGCGGAATGCTCTTTGTGGGAGCGGGCGTTGAGGTTTACGAAGGGATGATCGTCGGCGAACACTCGCGCGACAACGATCTGGACGTGAACGTCGTCCGCGAAAAGCACATGACCAATATGCGCGCATCAAGCGCAGACGAGGCCATCCGCTTGGTACCTTACCGGGCGCTGAATCTGGAGCAGGCGATTGAGTTCATCGCCGAGGATGAGATGGTTGAGGTCACGCCCAAGTCGCTGCGTCTACGCAAGAAGGTCTTACAGCAGAACAAACGCCCCAAGCGTTGGGAAAAGGGTGCCGAGTAATTGCTGTCAGACCTGTTCGCGGTCAGGCCGCCATTGGCATTTCCGACCAACCGCAGATAAAACTGTAGCGTGGACCTCCCGGTCCACGCTTTTTTCTTATCAGACCAATTCGTCGATGCGGGCGCTGAGATTGTTCTCCGCCGCCTGCGCGCTTGTTCCGATTGCCGATGCGCCGGGAAGGCTGGCAACCGAGGCTGTGTATTCGCCTCCCGATTGCTCGACGCTGCCGGAATAACGGGTTCCTTTCACGGTCGTAGAGTAACTGGAGGCCTGCATCTCTTCCGTCGCCGCTGCTGCGCCGCCGCCACCGCCACCCGACGCACCATGAGACTGCGTGCTTTTGGTGCTTGAGGTTGACGTTGTCTGCGTGGTGTCTACCGTAGACGCATTGGACTGCTTGGCAGGGGCCGAATCAGCGGTTGATGTCGCTGCTTTGGTGGTTGTTTGCCCGCCATAGAGAATTGGATGCAAGGCTTGAGAGCTAGCGCTACTGGTTGAAAAACTGTTGATCTGCATGGCGATCTCTCCTCTGCAATTTGAAGTCAAACTTCCCCTTTTCGTTCATCGGCAGACTCGCAGAGGACTTTAGATTAATTTTTTAAAATTTTCGTAATGGCGCAAACTGACTCGATCCAACGACCGAAGTCTTCATTCTCTAGAACTGCGTTTGAAGCAGTATTTGCAAAGATGTTCTATCAAATGAGTAGACGTGGGCCAGGAGGCCAGCGCTACACTTCCACATGAATCATTTTCATGCGCCAAAGTACTGGTATGCCGGATCGATAATCGTTCCCTGCTTTATACCTTCCGCCCCAAATCATTCCGCCACGCCCGTCCGCCGCGCGCAATCAGATGATCGGCGCACTCCGGACCCCAGGAGCCGGCTTCGTAGTTAGGGAATTTCTCCGGCGTTTTTGCCGCCCAGGCATCCAGAACCGGCGTAAAGAGCGCCCAGGTTGTCTCCACGCCGTCGCGGTGGGAGAAGAGCGTCTGGTCGCCCAGCAATGCGTCCAGCAGCAGCCGTTCGTAGCCGTTGGCGCTGGATTTTCCGAAGGCCGCCGCGTAGTCGAAGTCCATATTCACCGGGCAGACATCCATCTCCATCGTGGTCGGCGCCTTGGCTCCGAAGCGCAGCGCGATGCCCTCATCCGGCTGAATGCGAATCGTCAGCAGATTCGGCTTGATCACCTGGCAGGCCGCGTGCTCAGCCAGCCGGTCAAAGATCAACAGCGGCGGCTGCTTGAATTGAATGCTGATCTCCGTGGCGTGCTTTTGCATCCGTTTGCCCGCGCGCAGATAGAACGGAACCCCCGCCCAGCGCCAGTTTTCTATCTCCACCCGCGCCGCCGCATAAGTCTCCGAACCGGAAGTCGGACTAACTCGCTGCTCGTTGCGGTAACTCACCACCGGCTGCCCGTCCACCGTTCCCGCGCCGTATTGCCCGCGTACTACATCCAGAATCGGAATGGAAGGAATCGCCCGCCAGACTTTTAATTTCTCGCGCCGCACGCTCTCCGCCTCAAAGCTCGAAGGCGGCTCCAGAGCTACCAGACTTACTAACTCCATGACGTGATTCTGCACTACGTCGCGCAGTGCGCCAGCCTTTTCATAAAACGGCCCGCGCCCTTCGACGCCCAGCGTTTCGGCCACGGTTATCTGCACATGGTCAATGTAATTCCGATTCCAGATAGGTTCGAAGATTCCGTTGGCAAAGCGAAAAACCAAGATATTCTGGACAGTTTCCTTACCCAGATAGTGATCGATGCGGAAGACCTGCTCTTCATGGAAGACTGCATTGACCTGGCAGTTCAACGCGCGCGCCGACTCCAGATCGTGGCCAAAGGGTTTTTCAATCACTACCGCAGCCTTGCCATGCTCCGGATGCGCCAAACCTTGCGCGCCAAGATTCTGAATGATGGGGGCAAAGTACTCCGACGCGGTGGCCAGATAATAGAACCGATTACCGCCTATGCCCTTTTCCTTAGCAATGCGGTCTAACTCTGCCTTCAATCCGGCGTAATCCTCCAGTGCATCAAAGCGCAGCGGAAAGTAACTGATCTTACTGACGAATTTATCCAGTATAGTTTCTCCCGCGTCCACGCCGCCAAACTCGATCACTCCCGCGCGCATATCTTCGGCAAAGGCATCGCCCAGCGGTCGCCGCGCCACGCCCACAATGGCGAAGTTATCCGGCAGCAGCCCAGCCTGCTCCAAATGAAAGAGCGCGGGCAGCAGCTTGCGCCGGGTCAGATCGCCTGACGCGCCAAAGATCACCAGAATCCCCGCCTCCGGAATGCGTTCGTGGCCATGCGGGACCTGAGAAAGATCCTCCGGACTTATACTAATCTGCGCTGACGCCATAACTTCCTCCGCCCTATGAGAAGCTTATTCCTCGGTCGGCTTTTCATCGATCTGGTTAGTGGCTAGCTTTTCCAACTGGTTGCGCCAGTCAAGCGACTCAACAAAGGTCTGCGACTCGCGCCATCCCGGCTCGACGATCACGTGCAGTTCCAGATAGACGCGCGTGCCGATCAGTGACTCGATCTGGCGGCGGGCTCCGGTGCCGATCTCCTTGAGCTTGGAGCCGCCTTTGCCGATCAGAATCGCCTTCTGGCCGTCGCGCTCACAATAGATCGCCGCAGCGATACGGGTAAGCGGCAGGCGGGCTGGCGGCTGACCTTTTTTGCGCGGCGGGGCGGGTGGCTCGGCCTCTTCGTAGCGCTCGATGACCACGGCGGAGGCGTAAGGAACCTCTTCGCCGGTCTCAACCAGAATGCTCTCGCGAATCAACTCGGCCACCATGAAGCGCTGCGGCTGGTCGGTGTACTGGTCCTTGGGGTAAAAACGCTCGCCCACCGGCAGCACATCGACGATCTTGCGCAGCAGAATGTCCATGCCGTCGCGCTTGCGGGCGCTGATGGGAATGACCTGGGCGAAGCCGAAGTGGCGGGTGAGCGTGTCGATCAGCGGCAGAAGCTGGTCTTTGGCGACGAGGTCGATCTTGGTGAGCAGCAGAAAGACCGGGCAATCCAGTTTGCGAATCAGGCCGAAGAGGAACTCGTCCTCGCTAGCCCAGTTGGTGCGCTGATGCTTGGGGGCTTGGGAAGGTGGGTTCGTGGAATCCCCGGTCCCAGAATCGGGACCGGGGGCACCCGCTTGGAGTTCATCATTCCCAGGTCTCAAAAGCGAGACCTGGGGCACCCCATCTTCATTGGAGGGTTTCGCCGCCTCCTCCAATTGCACCCGCCGCGTGGCGTCCATCAGAACCAGCACCAGATCGCGCGTCTCCAGGGCCTCGTAGACCTCTTGCAGCATACGGCGGTCGAGTTGTGAGCCGGGCTTGTGGACGCCGGGGGTATCGACAAAGACGATCTGCGCCGCCGGATGCACGCCTTTGCGCGCCGGAACCTCGACCACTCCGGCGACACGGTTCCGCGTGGTCTGCGGCTTGGCCGAGACGATGGCGACTTTTTCGCCGGTCAGTGCGTTGAGCAGCGTGCTTTTACCGGCGTTGGGCCGGCCGAGAATGGCGACAAATCCAGATTTCAAAGGGTTTTTAATGCTCCTACATTCTATTATCGCGGATTTGCCGGTGGTGCGTGAGTTGAATCTTGAAAAAGCGCGCTCCAACAGAAAAGCCCCCAACCCGAAGGCTTGAGGCTCAAGGAAATCCTGTCATACTATGCGCGCGGGAACTTCCGCCGCGCCACGCCAGCCAGACCGGACAATCCCGTCAAAACCAGCACAAGGCTGGAGGGTTCGGGGGTTGTTGAAGAGGGAGTGGTTGACCAGCTTCCGAAGGTGATGCTTTCACCCAAGTCCATGCTTCCATCCGAGTTAAAAATGACGCCGGCTTCCCCTCCATGCCCTGCATTTCCGCCCTCTGCATTACTGATGGGTCCGTACCCATTTATAAAATAACCGACGCCACCGAAAAGCATGATTTCGCCGGTTGCTTTACCTCCTTTTGGCAACAGATATGCGTCGATTTCCCAAGCCTTAATGCTGCCATCCGAGGCGGTTAACAACTCGAAAACTGCAAAATACGCATCGGTTTCATTGATGGTTTGCTGACCATCAGAAAAGCTGAAAACTTTGGGGTTAGAACCATCGTAGGAATTCGCCGCCAAGGGAGCAGAGACGGTGAACCAACCAGAGACAGAATCGCTTGTGCTGTACGACGAGCTACCGAAGGTGAAGCCACTGCTACTGCTATTGGCAGCCTCTGTTCCGAAGGAAGAGAAGTTGCTCCCGGTGAAGTAATAAGTGGTGTCTGCCATCATCGGCAGGGGCAGCAGGAAGGCGGCGAATAGAACCAGAGTCCGAACGCGCATGGAAGCTCCTCAACGAATCGCGACTTTGGAGAGCACGTCAGTAGGGTAGTGCTCTGATTTATAGCGATTATTAGTTCGGATTATAGCGCCTTAATCTCCCCAACTCGTAAACAAATTCTGAATTAATTAATTTTTATGGGCAGGCTTGTTCGGGGTCGGCGTGCTGTTCAACGCGGGCTTGACCGCGCCCGCAGGCTTGACTTGAACGGGCTGGGCAAGCAGCGCGGGATGCACCAGCGGCTTGCTTCCCGGCTGAGGGGTAAGCGGTTTGGTGGCCGGAGGTTGCGGCACCGCAGCGACAGGCGGCTTCGCCTGAGCGGATTTGCCAGACGCGCCGGTCGGTGCGCCTGCTTTGGCTGGCGGGCGCTGAGCCGTCGCCGGTTGCGGCTTGGTGGGCGCGTCCGCGGCGGCCTTCAATTCCGTGCCGTTGTCCTGATCGCCGAGAAACTTCTCGTCATCCTTGCCCACGATGGCGGCGCGCATCCAGGTCATCCAGATGGGCAAGGCGGCCTTGGCACCAGTCTCTTTTTCGCCCAGCGACTGGCGGCTGTCAAAGCCCACCCAGACGCCGCAGGTGACCGAAGGCGAAAAGCCCAGAAACCAAGCGTCGGTGTAGTCACTCGTGGTGCCGGTCTTGCCGCCCAAGGGGTGGTTGAGCTGCGCGGCGGCTTGACCCGTGCCGTGCGCGGTGACGGCCTTCAGCAGGATCATCATGGTGCGCGCCGTCCGCTGGTCGATCACCTCAGTCACGGCGGGTGCCTCCTCCCAAAGCGTAATGCCGTCGGCGTTCTCCACCTTGCGGATCAGCCGAGGCGTGACGCGAATCCCGTCGTTGGGAAAAACCGAATAGCTGGCCACCTGCTCATTGAGCGAAATCTCCACCGCGCCCAGAGCTACCGGCAGGTAAGCGGGAATGTTGGATGTGACGCCGAAGCGGTGAGCCAAGTCGATGACCTTGTGAATGCCGACGCGCGCCGCCAGCTTGAGCGCCGGAATGTTGCGTGACTCGGCGAAGGCGTTGATCAGCGTCATCGTGCCCTTGTAATCGTTCTCGTAGTTATGCGGCGTGTAACTGCCAAAGCTGACCGGCCCATCGACGATCTTGTCGTCTGGCTTGGCACCGTCCTCGATAGCCGCTGTGTAGACATAGGGCTTGAAGCTGGAGCCGGTCTGCCGCTCGGCCTGCGTGGCGCGGTTGAATTCAGAGAGCGCGTAATCCCGCCCGCCGACCATGGACAACACGTCGCCGGTGGTGTTGTCGACGGCCATCAGAGCGCCCTGCGCGCCGGAATCCTGCTCCAAGGTGGCCTTCAGCGTTGTCTTGCCAGCCGAGCCGCCAGTCGCCTCGCCCAGATGAACATAGATCACATCGCCGGGCTTGACCAGCGCGTCGGCTGTCTGCTGGCCGGTCCACTTCCAATCATCGGGAAGCAGAAGAATCTCGTTCTTGCCCACACAGGCATGAATCTCCAACGGCAAGACGCGCGTCACCAGAGCATGAACGTAATCGCCCGGTCCGGTCTTGAGAGCCCAGTCGGGATGCTTGTACTCCTCCAGTGTGCTGCCAGCGGCGAGTACATTCTCGAGATGCCCCGGACCGCTTTCACCGACCCATCCGTGCCGCCGCTCGTAGACCGCCAATCCGTCCACCACGGCCTGATTGGCGGTCTTTTGCAAGTCCAGATCAAGCGTGGTTTCAATCTTCAGGCCGGCCTCGTGAACCTGCTCCGCGCCGAAGCGCTTTTCCAGTTCCTGCCGAACCTCTTCCTCAAACCACGGAGCAACAGACATCTCCGGCTGGGCGATATGCAAACCTAGCGGCGAATTGCGCGCCTGCTCGGCCTGCTCATGGCTGATCGCCTTATCCTCCTCCATCTCGCTGAGGACCAGATTGCGGCGGCGCAAGGCTTTTTCCGGATTGCGCAGCGGCGAGTAAGCCACCGGACCCTTGGGCAGGCCAGCCAACAGCGCGGCTTCGGTCAGGTTCAGATCTTTGGCATGCTTGCTGAAATAAAACTCCGAGGCGGCTTCAAAGCCATACATCCCGCTGCCCAGATAAATCTGATTGCCGTAGAGGGTGAAAATCTGCTCCTTGGTGAAGGAGCGCTCAATCTGAATCGCCAAATAAGCCTCTTGAATCTTGCGCGTAGCGGTGCGTTCGGAGGAGAGAAAGAGATTGCGCGCCAACTGCATGGTCAGCGTGGATGCGCCTTGCGCGCGCCCGTGGCTGCGCACATCGTGCCAGGCCGAACCGACGATGCGAAAGACGTTGATGCCCCAGTGCGACTCAAAGCTCTTGTCTTCAATTGAAATCACGGCCTGCCGCAGCACCGGCGCAAAGTCGTCGTAGTTGACCACTTCGCGGCGCTCCAGCGCAAACGAGCCAATCAGCCGCCCCTTCCGGTCATAAAGATCGGTGGTGGTCGAGGGGCGGTAGCGCTCCAGGTCGTGAATCTGCGGCAGATCGGCGGAGTAAACCAGCGTCAACCCGGCCATTGAGCCGGTAATCATAGCCAGCAGCAGCAGAGCGGTCAGGGCGAATTTGCCGGCCAGCTTGCGCCGATGAGGCGATGGCTCCGGTTCAAGCCGGAAGCTCCGGCCAAGGCCGCGCGGCTCATACGGCTCGATGGGTGGTTCAACCAAGTAAATCAGGCCTCACGGGCTTCCCTTTTCAATTTGCTTGCGCGAGAAGGCCCTGTGTTCAAGGCTAGCACGGAAGCACTGCATAAAAGCGTGCAGTGATCTGCCACAATAATTGGACCTCATCCTTGGCGTCCTGAAGAGAGTTTGTGTTGACGAAAGAGGCAAGAGCAGAGACAATAGAAAAGTCAGTTCACTTCGACGTGGGCCTGTGGCGCAGTTTGGGAGCGCGCTTCCATGGCATGGAAGAGGTCATCGGTTCGATCCCGATCAGGTCCACCAATTAAATCAATCATTTAGAAGCTCCCTCCCTTCTCGACTTTGTCGCAATCTTGTCGCAAATTCCAAAACGACTCCACGAACCGGCCTTTGAATGACCGCCGTTTCCCTCGCGGGAGCGATTTTTGCGGCGTTCTGCTCTTTGCCTACATGGTTGGACCGGTCCGTCGCGGATGGCTTTGATCCCCATGTGCCGGTGCCGCTCAGCTCGTCGTAAATCGAGTTCACCGTCGAACGAACCCCATCTTCAAGGGACTGCATATAGACATCCGTGGTGGTGGCCAATCGAGAGTGGCGCATCATTCCCTGGATGTCCTTGACGTGGCCCATGTCCTTGGCCAGCGTTGCCATCGTGCGGCGAATGACCTGGAACGTCAGTTTCGGCAATCCCAGTTCCTTTGCTAGCTTATGCAGCACCCGGTTGCGGTAGTTGCTCGAATCGATGAACCCACCGTTGCGTCCCGGAAAGATGAACGCCTCGGGCGAATCCGCAGTCGGTCCATACCACTTCTTCTTATGCTGCTCTTCTTCCCGGCACTGCTTGCGCCATGCCTGGAGTTCTTCCGCCAGTTGTTTGGCAATCGGAATCTTGGTGAGACTTCCCTTGGTCTTGCCCCAGGGACGGATTTTCCCCTTGTAGGCCGTCTCCTTGATCTCGATCTGGCAGAGCTCAGGATCGAAACATCCCCAGCGCAACCCAAACAACTCACCCGGCCGCAGGGCGTTGGACATATCGAGCTTGAGCACAATCCAGTCCCGAAGAGGAAGCCTGGACAAGGCAGCTCGAAGTTGGTCCCATGTGAGCGTTGTTTTGTCGGTTTCCTTCAATTCCGAAGGAACTTTGATTGAGCGCGCGGGGTCTTTGGGAAGGAAGTCCTGTTCGACCGCCTCCGCGAAGATAGCCCGCATGTATGCTCTGGCTTGCAACACTCTGTCCCTGGACCGTGTTTTGGCCATCTGATTGAGATGGGTCTGGAGATCGAGTTTGTCAATGTTTTCGAGCCGAACATCTTCGAACGCATCGACAAGGTCGGCCTGGATAAGATACTTCTTCGTCTTGGCCGTCTCCTCTTTCCAGTCCGCCTCTTTCAGCGGCAGGTAGCGGTTGTGGACAAACCAGCCGAAGGTGACGCTGCCGTTCTTGACAACCCCTTCCTCCGTGATCTGCCCCGTAAGTCTCTTGATTTCGAGTTCCAACTTCTCGCGCGCCTCATACTTGGTCATCTCGGTTTTCAGTCCGAGTGCGACCGGAGTGGAGACGGTTTTAGGTTCCCTTGTTTTTGGATCAATGACCGTCCGGCGGAAGTATCCATACCACTTCTTTCCGCGGACTGACACCCATCCCTTCTGGTGAGATTTACCCATCGGTTCCTCGTATTTCTGTGTGGGAGGAAAAACGGGCCATCTCCATTTTACCGGCGTTTCCGCCGTAAATGGGAGGCCCGTTCACGTTCCTTCAGGAACTCATCGATTCCGCTCGCCCGGTAGCGCAGCGCGCCGTCACTCATGCGAATGACGGGCAGATAGGGCCATCTCCGGGAGGAATGATCCCAGACCCAATCCTTGCTGACCTTCAACTTGAGGGCGACATCCTCGGCGGTCAGCAGCAGATCGACCGCCTTCTCGATTGTTGGCATTGAACCCATAAAGGCGTACCTCCATCGGCCCTGTCATGACTCCGAATTTCGCGGTGCTGTCCGTGCCTCGGCGTGAAATTCGGAAAGTTCCACTTGCTATAAGAAGACTGGTTTGAAGACAAGGCCGCCGTCCAATGATTTTTTTGAAAACCGTTATGCGATTTATGCATAACGCAAAAGTTGCGGCCTATTTTCTGCAACCGGATTGACTCTCAGAGCATCACACGATCATCATGATTTCTGCGCGATAGGATCAGATTTGCGTGTTTAGATGTACGACTGCTGTCCTGCCTGGGTTCTCCCCAACGCAAGGAGGATAGCCATGGTGCTTCCAGAAACACGGTCCATGCAAGCGGCAATTGCACTGGCGGAAGAGTTGAACTTTTCCCGAGCCGCCAAACGACTGCACATCGAGCAATCGGCGCTGAGCAGGCTGATTGCCAAGTTGGAGAGCGATATTGGTCTACAGCTCTTCGTGCGAAACCATCAGAATGTTGAGATCACCGAAGCAGGCCGCCGTTTTGTGGAAGAGGCTCGCCACTCGGTGCTGCACGCCGAGCGCGCTGTTCTGAACGCAACGGCAGCTTCGCATGGAGCCGAGGAGATTCTCAATGTCGGCAAGTCAGCCTTCACCGATCCGTTTCTGGTGACGACACTTCAGTCCGTGCGGCTTCCCCTCTATCCCGGTCTGAAGGTGAAGCTGTGGAGCAGCTACTCACACGAACTCGCGCACAAGGTTGCGGCAGGAGAACTGGACATGGCGCTGGTCACGTCCATTCCCGATGCTCCCACTCTCAGCTTCCTGACGGTTGCTGAAACTCCGCTCTACATCGCCTTGTCCAAGGAAGGCCCTCTTGCAGACCGCGAGGAACTGCGCTTGGAAGATTTGCGCTCCTGCGAATGGATACTCCCCGCCTCGAACGTGAATCCACACGTCTTCGAGATGATCCAACGAGTCGCGTCCAAGAAGGGGATCGTTGCTGCCGATCAGCATTACGTCATGACTGCTGAAGAAGCATCTGAGTTGGTATTGGCACAGAAGGGAGTAGCGTTCCTGCCGCGCGATGCAGCGTGGCGCATTGCTTCTGAGGGGATTGCGATGCGGCCGCTCGTGGAGGAGCAGCTAAGGCTCGTTACCAGTCTGGCTACACGGTCCGACAACAAAGAACGGCTTGTGGGTGAGTATCTTCGCGCGGCGGGTCGCAAGCTGCGCAGCATTGCACCGCCGCCGCAACAGGGAAGTTTGCCGCTATTTGGATGAGTCCGCTGCCGAAGGGTTGTTCATATCTTTGGCGTGGCCTTCGACCTCACGTATCTGTACGTTGAGCGGGCCTTGGTGACCGCACTTCGGGCACGTGTAGATACCGGACGTAATGGATCTAGCTCCGAACTCTTCTCTGCGGAAAGCACCGCCACATTGGACGCAGACATGGAAGTGCTCAAATCGGGGCTGCGGTACGTTGGAATCATTTGTCATGGGGGAGGTTCCTTCCTTGTTCGTTTGTCGCATCAACAGCGCGAGTTGGAGCGTCGGTAAGGTTGACAGATCGCGCAATAGCACAGGAACCGCCGTCTGATTCCGGTGATGCGTTGAGAACATATGCGCCACAAAACAGTGGGGAAGCTGTGGCTTCTCACTGTGCGTAACCGATTCGGCTAACGGCGTAATCTCGATGCCGGTAATCGCGCTGAATTCGTTCCGCTGGTAAGGTAAACGGCTCCAGAAGCCCTCTGAACCTCTCGCCGTTGCTTGAACGCGAATCGCAAGAGAAAAACAAGTTCGGCGAATCTGCGGAGATAAGCTCACTTGAATTCCGATTCCCGGTGTGCAGACTCCGTAGGCTTATCTACCCAAGCCGGATACCGGATCAGCAGTAGCACTGGGTTTAGGCGTCCAAGGGCGATTCTGGCCGGGTCACTCATCCGGCGTTTGCTGCGCCGATGTTTCTTTCTCCAGCCGATTACCCACTCTGTAACGACCATCAAGCCCATGACGATTCCGAATACGGCGAGCACGCCCGTCATCAGGCCCAACGCAAATTTCAGTCCTGCAAGAAACACGATCCCCTCCGGCGTTGCTACTACCTGCACTACGGCAAGTAGTAGCGAAAGGAGGTCTCGAAGATGTTGTCGAGCCCTTGCGGCGCGAGGCCATTCGAGTCGGCCCAGGTTTTGCGTTGTGCGTAGCCGTACTGAATGCCTTGGCGGAAGCGGCCTCGTGCGCCCTTGTAGAAGTCGTACCAATAGCCCACGGTGAACTCTTGGATGTCGCGGTTGACGCCGGAGCAATTGCTCGGGTTCGACGGGTAGTTCGTCGTGCCGCCCGTGCCGGTTGGTACAGGTTCGGTATCGCAGCCGGAGTTATTCAGTCCGACAGCATACCCCAGAGGTTTGCCTGTCGTGAGATTGGTATAGCTGGTGCGCTTCACGTAATCGCCGCCGTAGTTCATATACACATCGAAGCGCGGCGTGGCGTGCCATTCGACCGTCGAGAGTGCGGACCACGTGTGCAGCGGAGAGAGTTTGCCATCGGGCCGCGCGGTCACGTCGGCGATAGTCGAAGTGCCGTAGCGGCCCATGCCCGTGCCCCACAAGCCTTTCAAGCCAAGATCGAAGCGCTTGCCGAGTACCGCGCGGCGTGCGCTGGCACCGATGCCGCCGCCCGCCTCGGTGTCGTTGTAAGCACCCGCACTGGTCGCTGTTCCAGCCGCGATCTCTGCTTTCGTCGCGTTGGGATAAAGCCGCGCACGGAAGAAGCGAGAGACGCCGAAAAGTTCGTAATGTCCACCCCACTTCGGTTCATAGGCCAGCTTCGCGATGAAGTCAGGAACGGCATTCATCGAGTAAGTTGTGAGCAAGCCCGGCGTCGAACCGTTCGACGTATTGGCCGCAGCGTTGTAGTTGCCGCCGTTCGCGCCAGGACTAGCCCAGAGAATCAACGGCAGGCCTGTTATATCGCCGTTGACGACCGGCGTGAGAGTCTGCGGATTTTCGAGTGAGACGCCCGCCCACAATGTTGGGTTAACCTTCTTCGCGATGCGGAATCCGTACTGCCGCGCCCACACGAAACCAGGCACGTAATTCGCGTCGATGCTCTGCGGCGTTGCTTCGGTGCGCAGCGTTAAAGCACTTTTGTACTCCGTCGCCAAAGACCACATTTGACCGCCGCTGAAGGCCCAACCGCTGGCTGTTTCCAACTGCGCCCAGACCTGGCGCTGGCGCATTACATAGCTATTGCTCTGGTTATTGTTTGAACTTGTGCCGGTGCCGAGAAAGTCCATCTCGTAGTAACCGCGGAAAGTGTTGTGCACGCCCTTGCTTTCGGCCATCAACGCAAGACGCGACTGGCGGCCCGTGCCGAAGAATTCGCTGGTCTGCGCGAGATCGGCGTGAGTGAATGGGATCGAAGTCCATGCCGTCGGAATCTCGCCGCCCGTGGCGTGATTGCGGTCCACGGTTTCAGCCGCAGTAAAGCTGCCTGCGGGCGAGAGCGTAATGCCTTTGTAGTGCAGAATGTCGGGATGTTCGATAGCAGCCTTGGTCTGTTTCTGGTCATCCTGGATAGTCTGGGCGAAAAAAGTAGCGTTGCCTTTCAGGTCGGTCACCGCACCCTGAAGAGTGCTGACCGCTTCGGCATTCTGGCTGACCACCTGCTGGAATCCGTCCGCCTTGCGGCTGGCTTCGGCAGCTTCGTACTTTGCTGAGGCGGCGTCCTTTTGCGCCTGCTGCAACTGCTTCTGCATCTCGTTCATCTGCGATTGAATCTGCTTCATGTTATCGAGCAGTTGCTGATTCGTTTGCTCGATCTGCAACTGCTCCGCAGTCTTCTCTTGCGCCTTGGTCTTCGGCTTCGTGTGCTTTGAAGAAGCTGGCTCTTGCGCAAAGGCCACGCTAGCGCACAAAAGCAACGCCACCAATATCTTTTTCCCTGCGTTCATACTCATGATTCCTCTCCTGCATCTTGCCGTGCGAAACCGTGAAACCTTCTTGTGCTCCAACAGACCAGGGTCATTGCTGAAAAAGGTAGATTTGCATGGGCGCGCCGATCTTTGTTGACACGGAGTTGGCGGTCCAGTTGAAAGCATCGAGGAAAATAACGTACTTGCCTTCCGGATTCCCCACGACAGCCACGGCGGGATACGTGCAAGTGATGTATCCGTCGGCGTTTACGCCTACGGTCAGTCCGGTAATTCCCCCAGCTATCTCAGTGGTGCAGTTCTGATTGGAGTCAAGCATGGTGACGGTGGCATTTGGGTACAGACCGTTGTAGGTGCCGGATTGTTTTCCAAGAGTAATAATCGTATCCGAGTTCGGCGTCTGCGTGACGTCATCGCTCGGGAAAACACCGCCTGTCATCGTCGAACTGGAAGTAGTTACTGGGCCAAAGGAGACAGGGGAAGTAAATCCTGGATTGCGATAGGTTGTTCCAGATAAATCCCCTGCAGCCTGAGTCAGAAAGCCAAGATAACTTTTAGCCGCAATGCTGGTTGTTGACAAAGCAGAAGTAGGTTCCGCGACACCCGCCGCGCTGGCCCCCTTACCTGGGAGGCTTTGCTGGGTAAGAAAAACTCCGGAAGGTCCGATTGCAACCACGTTGGTACTGACACTATAAGAACCACCGGTGCCGCTTTTGAAATAGGTCGATGGCAGCGAATCGCTGTTATTCTCGGTATTGAACACGCTGTCACCCTGCACACTCACCGTCGCTTCTCCGCCCGCCACAGCGCAAGTTTCCGTAAAGGAGTTGGGGCCGTTCACCAAATCTCCTTGCAGATCCTGAAATTGCCATGCCGCGCCGGTGGAATCCGTGTTTAGAACAACAGAGGCATAATTACCCGTTGTAAATGTGTTCCCGCTTGGTGCGGCTTCCATTGCGATGTAGTTGAATAGCAGCCGGTAAGGAATGGAATAGCAGGTGGTCTGCGGGACACTAAGGACAAGGCCCGCTGTCGCATCGCCGGGCCGGAGCAGAGCCATCCTGCTCTGTACTTCCAAGGCATATCCAAGAGAAATCCCGCCCGACTCTCCCAGGTTGAGAAATCCGTTTGAAGTGGTAAATGTTCCCGTCACAGGGGCGCTTGACGTAGTGCTATTGGTGTAACTGTAGCTGCTCGCTGTGTCATCTAGGTTGAGCGACCACACGTTAAGGCTGTCGGTGCCAACGTAAGTGTTGGCTGTGGTCGGTGTGGACGGCGTCGGCATACCGGCGAGTGTCCCGGATGGATTCACGATGGCGTTCTGGCTGCTGGAACCGCAGCCCGCAATCCCTACCGTTGCCACAAGGGTAGCCAATGCAAGCGCCGAAGTAATAACTTGACTCATTCTCCTGTCCACACAGGCTGCATTGCTGGGATGGTTTGGCTTCATACTTTTCCTAATTCCTTTCCACATATATCTCTCCAACTCACGATTCATCGTTTCACCAACTAAAACATCAATTTCAGCGCGAATTGGATGGTTCGCGGACGGTGGGCATCCACCGGATGCAGGAAGGAACTGCCGGTCAAGCAATCCGTTCCTGCGCCTCCGGCTGCGCTGTAGTAGGCAACATCCGGTCCATAGCAGCTGACCTCGTTCTGCGCTTGGTTGCCCAGCGTCGGATCGTAGATGCGGAATTGCGTGGTGTTGAAGACGTTGAACGCCTCGGCACGGAACTCCGCATTCACTCGCTGGTAAACGGGGAGGTGTTTGAGAATCGCCATGTCGGAGTTCCAGCGCTTCGGGTTGTTAAGGGAGTTACGCCCCGCATTGCCGAAGGTCAGTCCACGTGGTGCTACGAAAGCCCCAGGGTTGAGCAGCAGCGGACCAACGCTCTTGCTATTGTTGCCACCGGTTGGCCGACGAGATTTCGCCGAGATGCCGGAGAGGTCGGGATAGGAACCCGATCCGACTCCGTTGGCAACGCCCGCATTATCGAGGGCGCTGATACCGGTTGGGCTGCCGTTGTTGATCACGGTGAAAGGAATGCCGGTCTCGAAGATCGTTAGCCCGCTCAACTGCCAGCCATCCAATACAGCTTTCACAACATGAGAGTTCTGCCAGGCCGTACGGGACGCCGGCGTGTTGGCATCATCCACCGAGTGTAGAAAGGTATCGAAGAATTTCAGCAGCGGCAGATCGAAGATGTAGCTGACGTGCAGCAGGTGCCGCTGGTCAAAGCTCGAACTGGCGCGGTTTCCTTTCAGGTTGAAGGAGTTGACAAAAGTCGCATCCGACCGGTCAGAGGCGTTATCGAGCGAGTGGCTATAGGTGTACGCCACGCCCAGAGTGAGAGGGCCTTGCACCTTTCGCAGTGTAGCCTGGAAGGCGTTGTAGCTGGAATTAGCGACGTTTTGCAGAGAATAAATTTCTCCGATGCCGGGAGCATAGGTTCGCAGAGTGTTAGGTGATACGCCATACGCGCTCAATGAACTGGTTATCGATCCTATCTCTGCATAACATGCGGCGACTATGTTGTTGTAACTTGCATCACCAGGATGAACCACTGTTCCATTTTTTAATGTAAAGATGCCCGATACTGGTACTGTTGCGCAATCGCCGTAAGCGGAACCACCGGAGATTGCCGTATTTGCACCTTTGGTTATGAGTGGCTCGTGCGCTCCAAACGGGTTGCTGCTGGTTGGAGACAGTTGATTGGTTTCCAGTTCTGCTGTCAAATGGGTTCCCTTGCTGCCGACATATGCGAATGTGGCAAGCGCATTGCCGGGCAATTCATGCTCAATGCTCGCGCTCCACTGTTGCACGTAGGGCCATACAGCTTTGGTGGGAATGGCAGTGACATCGATTGGAAAGGCAGTCCCGGTAGCAGATGTCTCACCAATGGTGCTCCAACTGGCCGGATCAATCTGGGTCATGCTGAGTACGTTAGGCGCTGCGCCTTCGAGCGAACCGGTGTTGGCCTCGTCCGCCGTTCCATGCTCAAAGAAGACCCCGTACCCGCCACGCAGCACCGTCTTTCCGCTGCCCGTTGGATCCCAGGCAAAGCCTACACGCGGCGCTGGATTAAAGAGATGACCGGACATGCAACCTGAAGGCCTTCCGTTCACGCCGCACCGGACAATACCGTTGGTAATCCGTGAATCGGCGGTGGTGGTATTGCTCGGATAAATCGGAATCGCAGCGCCAGTGCCCGAAACCCGCAGACCGCCGCCGCCATCGACTGTGATTCCGCTTGCCACTGTTGTGCTGAACGCGGACGGCTCCCAGTTATAGGCGTTGTTGTTCAGTTCATGGAAAGTTCCGAAGAGGCTCATACGCAGGCCAAGATTGACCGTGAGCCGAGGCGTCATTTTCCAATCATCCTGGAAGTATGGCTCGACGATCTGATAGCGCTGCCGGTATTTGCCTTGCCCGCTGTCCTGTTGAAAAGTTGCAATGTTGCCGATGCCACCGACAGTGCCTCCGCCGAGATAGTCATAAAGAAAATCGGCAAAAGCGTTCCCTGTTGCCGTATTTCTGACATTTAGGTTGCTGAAGGTCAGATGACCTTGTGTGTCACCGGTTGTAGCGCCAATCGGCCCATTCGTCTGGTTCCTCTGAAAAATGACCCATTGCACACCGAATTGAAAGTTGTGTTTTCCGAGGGTTTTGGTCAGATTGTCGGCGAAGCTGTAAGTAGGGTTGCTATGTTCCCACGGCATGTAGCCGGGATCGACGGCGAATCCGTAACCGCCGTACTCGGCATTGTTGCCTGCAATAGAAATTCCTGGCATCTTCGCCACGCCATCGGTTCCCTTGCTGCCATTGTTGAAGATGGTCGTCATCCCGCATTGCGTGCCGGATGTAGTACAGGGATCATCAAGAGCAGAAGGACGGGCCAGATCGACACCCGAACCAGCGACGTCCTTCAAGGTAATGTGCGAGTTCGTATAGCTGGCGATAAATTCATTCAGGAACGTGGGCGAGATCGCTCCGGTCAGGCGTGCCACGTAGCTGGTGCCCGGCGCATAAAACCTGTTTTGAATTGTCGGGAAGCTGTTCTGAGTAGTCGCATACTGCGGAACAGGCGCCGTCTCGTCCCATTCATCGTGAATGTAACGGAAGCCCGCCTGCCACTTGGGATTGATTACATGGTCGATGCGGAAGAGTTCCTCGCGCCAATAAGTCGGCAGAGAAACTTCTCCGTTGTAGCAAGCCGTGCCCGTGGAGTTGCATCCGCTTGTCGCGTTTGGGAGTGGAATAATTCCTGCTCCCAATAGGGCGGCCGCGTTCTGGTTGATGGAAACTTTCGTTCCTGGATAGTTGAGCCGATTGCTCGGATAGGTGCCTATCGCGCTTCCGCTGTTGCCCTGCGCTGGACAGTCGGGATACTCTGCGCGTGAAAACGTAGAGCCCTCGCCGACAGCGACTGCCGGGCAAACATCGCTAAAGTCTCCTCCACGCTCGGCCAACGACGGAACTGCCTGCCGATACGCATAAGGGTCTTTCTCGATGCGCGCTTCTTCCGAAAAGAAGAAGTGCGTTTTGCCTTTGGCATCGTAAAGATGCGGAATCGAAAGCGGTCCGCCAATAGTTCCGCCAAAGTCGTTGCGGCGGTAGAGCGGTGCGTTGTTGCCTACATCAAAGTACCCTTTGGCGTTGAAGTCTTCGTTGCGGAAGAACTCGTAGACGCTGCCATGATATTCGTCCGTGCCTGATTTGGTCGTGACTATGGTCGTGCCGTTGCCAGTGCTGGGATACTGTGCCCCGTAGTTGGAGGTCAGCACCTTGATCTCCTGAATGGCGTCAATGCTGGGCGTAACGATCAGTGTGCTGTGATCCTTGTTGATGCCAACGTTGAGTGTTTCCGATCCATCCACCTGAAAGCTGTTGTATTCCGTGCGTCCACCGTTGACGCTATAGGCAACGCTGCCCGCCATGCCCACACGGGCTTCGTCCTGCTGCGTCTGGTTGCTGACACCAGGAGCCAAGGCCATAAGCTGCGTGAAGTTCCTTCCGTTGAGCTGAATTCCAGCGACTTCCTTGCCGGTAATTGTGCCGCTAACCTCGGCGTTTTCGGTATTTAGTTCCGTAACCGATGCGGAGCCACCTTCGACCGTAACAGTTGATTGCGCCCCTCCCACCGTGAGTTGCACGTTGAAAACGAATGCCTGGCCCATGCCGAGAGAAACATCGTGGGCGGACACGTTGAACCCCGGGGCTTCTACAACGATCCGGTAATGCCCTGCCGCGAGGTAGGGAACGGTATACGATCCGGACACGTCGGTTTCTGTGTGCAGTTGCACTCCGGTTTCCTGATTGGTGATTTCAATTGCGGCGTGACCTATGGCTGCGTTCTGCTGATCGGTAACTTGACCGACGAATCTGGCATTCTGCGCGTGACTGGAGATTGCGACAAGAATGAAGAGAAACAAAGGCAAAACTACGCCGAGGCGCTTCCTGAACAGTGCATACATTGTCATGTCCCTGCCTAGTTGTGATGGGGCGTTAAAGTGCTGGATAAAATTACTGCGCGATCCGCAGTAGATACGGGTATGCGGGAGACAGCGGTGCGTACATCCTTTGCGGACACTGCCAAGTCGTGAAGGATTATGGGTGCGGATCTTGAGTGTTCATCCCCCGCATAGACAAGCTCTTTAGTGAGAAGCAGGTTTCGTTGCATAACATCACTCATGTCTGCCGTATTGTTTGCTGTGGTATCCGCATCGCGCAAATGTACGATGCCTAACGTCGGGAATATCTCTTCCTGCTCCCTGGCCGCTATAGCGAGATGATTGATGTGTTGGCGCACGAGTTCGTTCAAGAGAGCATATGCTGCTGGTGTCAATGGTTTGGTGGAAGGATATTGGAGCTGTAGTTCGCCAAGACGGCTACTTTCACGAACCAAGGTTGCTGATGAACTCAGGAGCAGGAAAGCAAGTTGCTGACAACGGTCCCGCAGCACACGCTGAGCTTCGCAGTAGCTATCCAGCGGGCTTTCTCCAGCCACCACCGACATTGCCCTGATCGCGGTTATGCCGGAGACGCTTTCCGGCTTCGATTCAAGGTCCCGATAACTCAATATGTTCGCAGTAACATTCGGGATCATTCGTAGTCGATTAGCAATTTCCCGTTTGCGGGTTTCACTGTCAACAATACCCGTTACTACAATCCCGCCCACAATCTGGGAGACTTGCATCCTCTCTGTATCAGCTTTCAGTTCTTGCAGTGCGAGCAATACGTCCAGTCTCGCAATATCAATGTCTGCTTCGCTGAGACTTGCTGAACCGGGCAATGGCGGGAGCGACGATAGGCGAGGAACGAAAGAGCTTAACGATCCGACCGCTGGCTCGAACCAACTCTCACTCACCGGCCCCCAAGGCACCACGTCATAGGAAAGCTCAGCGATTTCTATATTGCTCTGGTCACGAAGACGAAATATTCTCGCTACAGGATGAAGATCGCTCAACCTAATCGTCAATGATTCGCTAAGCACCGAACCCGCAGTTGCCGTTGTTGTGACAGTTAGCAGGTCGCTTCCTGCCTTCTCAACGTGATCGCGCACACCAACGGCGTGATCATGCCACGTTTGGAAGCTGGCAGACGAGAGTGGATCATTCCAGTCGAGCCCAGCTTTTTCCAGTTTCTCTCTCAGCACACGCTCATCATTATCAACAGGCTGTACTTTTGGACGACGCCGACCGTCGATATCGCGATAGATGTTGCGCTGCAATGTTTGTCCAGCAATATGAATCGCTACTCGCTGGTGGACTACTCCAGGACCATGTGCGATGCGCTGGCTTCTTTCCGAACTCACGCTTTCGTTGAGAAGAGCCGAAGCGCGAAGTTGTTCTTTTTGATGATTTGCTGCGACCCACAACAGCGTGCAGCAGACAAGAATCAAAGCGGCGGCAGCAATCGGCACAAGCGGCCTGGATCGCAGCAACGAGACCATTTGCTTGACTAGGCGACTCCACCACGACAGCACCAAGAATGGCTGTGCGGCTCCGGCGACAATGCCGTTCTCCTGTCCTTCACTTTCTGCTTCAGCATCGCCCCCTTCGAACATCGCGACAGAGTACAGATCTCCAATTTCCGCATTCTCATTTGACACGGTGACGAAATGTGGGTCTAGGTATGTAGCTTCAATCAATGCTCCGTCGCCCGTAAAGCTGATAACTACTGACAATGTCCTATCATCGCTTAGTACAATGTCACGCCTCAGTTCCGGCGGCGCTTGTGGAGGGCGTTGGAGGATTTCGAGCGCGAGCATCAACATGCCTTGCTCGCTGAATACCTCGATCATGTCGAGTTTTTCGATTGAACGGGTTTCCACTCTGAGTATCGCGCAAGGGGAACCGATGTTTCGCACCGCGACGACCTCGGCGTTTAGCGCGATGACCAACCCCGAGGGGCGATGCTCAAATATTTCACGCATTCTTTCTTGCGCGCCGGCGAAGATTCGCGCCAAGGCATCTTTCTCCGACGAATCTGGCCGCTTTGATTTCCCCGTATGACGGGTTGGTTTCAAAGAGTCCTCCATTGAACGAGTGGGTGGCGGCGGTGCCCCACAGGAACGCGTCACTTTGTATAGGCACACTTTACAGCTCACGATATGCGCCAGCAGATCGCTTTCCAAAGGTCGCAGATTGAGAGTGTGATAGTGGCGCTCAAAAGCAGCACTGCTTGGGCAAGTGCCGCACGAAGAGTTGAAAATACTTTGCAAAAGATCGTTTTCAAACTCGCAAGATGGAATTGCGTTGTTGAAAGGTTTGTACTCTGGCGCAGATCCGCGGCGCAGCACGTGAAGTTTGGAAGGGTTCACAAGATATGTTTTCAGTTCTTCACGTGCATATCCCAAGGCGAGATCAACAGAGTGCCTGGAAATCAGGCAAATGGAAGCAATTTCCTCGGGAGAAAATCCATGAAAGAAGCGTAAAAGAAAAATACTCGCAAATTTTGCTGAACGCCTTCTCCATAGTAGAAAAGCAAGAATCTTGCGTAGTTCATTCTGCGCTTCAATCTGATCGAACTTCGTTGATACCGGCGTGCGCAGACTGGCCGCAAACGTATCGAAATCGATGGCCCCCAAGCCAAGAAAAGTTTGGCTCAACCCACGTCGGCGTTCGGTCAGAAATGCAAATCGTAGGTGGGTATAGAGCAGAGGTTCGATGTCATCCAGATTCGACACTTCATCGTGAAGACTAAGAATTCGCAAAAAAGTATCTTGGACCAAATCCTCTGCGGCAGCGCGGTCATTCTGCACAAAGTGCATCGCCCATCGCAGTAGCCATGGGTATTTGGCGGCGAACATACTATCGAGCGTCGCCTTGGAATTCTCGCGTGGATTGACCAGATGCATTGCGCCTCTTTTATATACCCGTCAGAAGAATGCTTGATCTCTCTCAGATTAACCAACTGTTTACCTTCAATTATTTCAACTGTAATTGACGTGAAGTTCATCTCAATTTAATGATTGCATGGATTATTTGGGACTATTTTCGCATTCAGCACAGAGGAACCGCCATGGCGAGGCGCATGGTCAGGTTCCAGGGCATTTCTCGCGGCCTCTTTACGATAACTGCTGATCTCGCATATATGGAAGATGCGTTGTTAGCTTCCAATATTCACCGAACAGCGAAGCAGCAAACCAAGTTGTGACGCCGTTACGTGAATTCACTCCCCTCTTCATACGGGAGCAACCTCAACGCTGTTACTCCGAAATGGAGATGTCATCGTGAAATTATCGAAAGGAATTACCGGAGTCCTCGCGCTCGCGGCAACAGCCGCGTTCGCGTCAGCTCTATCAGCACAAACTCTTCAGGTGCTAACTGCCGGATCGTCCGCGCAATTCGGTCCCTTCGCCGTTGCCGCTTATCAACTCGCACAAACTGGTACACCCACTGCCTACGGCCACTACACACTGAAGGACGGTACTTGCACCGACTCCGGCAATGGCACCCCCTCAACAACGCTTAGCCCAAAGTGCTATGCGTATATCTACGACCAGCGCAACAACACCTACAGCGGCACTACCTACGACATCGCGCCGGAGAACGGCAACCTCTGGATTGTCTGGAACAACACCGGCACCGTATCGAGCCCTGTATATAATGTATGGGCCTATATGAGTGTCGACTCCACAGTTGGCGTGCGCGCTTTCCAGGCGGTTCCACGCGCTGAGCTCGCGTTCATCAGCACGACGCTACCGGCCGTCGCAGCGAACTACCCGCTTTTCTGGTACGACAGCACCGCCGATCAGATACCGCCTTCGGCTATCGTCACAGCCCTGAACAACGCCACGTTCACGGCAGCCAACACCGACATCCGGCCCGAAGATGCGCTCTTCGCCACCAATCGCACTTTGAACCACGGCTCCGGCACTTACCAAACCAATCTTGGCTGGGGCACGGTGCAAAACTCTGCTGGACAGTATGTCGAAGGCACCGCGATCGACAGCTACTTTGGTTCCGGCGTTGCCCACCCTGTTTCCTTCAGCGTTAGCGGCACTGATCCCTTCAGTGGTTCAAATGTCGTTCCGTTCGTAACCGTCCCGATTGGCGCCGCGCCTGTCGTTTTCCTGGTCAACAGCAACCTTACTACTGCCAAGAACATCACTTCCACCAATGCTGGTATCCTTTTTAGCGGTTCAACACCTTCAGGCGGCTCGCCCTGCCAGGGAAGTCTTCTGGACGGCGTCACCTCGGGATATCTAAGTCCGATCCTGCGTGAGCCTCTTAGCGGAACCATGAACACTACGGAATACTCCGTGTTCTCGCCTAATAGTTACGATCAGGAGAGCGGTTGGACTGTTGGCAATACATCGGAAACCTGCGGCACAGCCGGTGGAGGCAGATATCGGGCCATCGGGACTGGGGATGAAGTCAATGCCGTTCGGAATTCGGGAACCACTACGGTTACAAACCCAGTAGGCTATTCCTTCTTCAGCTATGAATCAACCGGAGCAAGCTCCACTTACGGATATGTCACCCTCAACGGTTACGACCCGATAGGTTCAGCTTCCACCGGCACTGGTCCGATAGCTCTCCCTTCCTGCACTCTGAGCAGCAGTGTTTATAGCTGCTCTAAAACGCCAGGCACTTCATTTCCCAATCTGCGTAGCGGCAACTATGCTGCTTGGTCGGTTTATCGTATCGTCACCGACAGCACTGGTCTAACCAATGCAACGGCACTTGTGGCCGCAGCAGACAAGTATGTCAACGCAAATATTCCCGATTTTGTTCCCTTCAGCCCGGTCTGCAGGCTCACTGCTGCTGGTAAAGACGAACCGGGTCTGGATGTCTACCGCGAGCACTATACGCCGTCCGGCATAACTCTGCCGACGCCCACTTCACCACAGGCCACGGGTCCTGACGATGGACCACAACAGACCGCCGTCAGTTGCACCACTGGCGGAAGCCACACACTGCACTACCTGACGCTGGGTGGACAGGATTCCGCGAATGCAAACACCGAGTATGGTGGCGACGTAGGTGGCACAATCCAGGGTCCCTTCACCTCCAGCAGCCAACCCACAGCTCCGGGTCTAACCCAGTCTTCGAATCACTAAGTTACAGATGTGCTGCAATGACAGTGCGGCAGGCAGCCTTCGGGCTGCCTGCCGTATGCAATCTCATCCTCAGTAAGCGCACAAAGATATCCGCTTTCTTTAGTCGATATCAAAAATCTTTTAGGATGGAAGGTTTCATGAGTCCTCATGTTTTTGATAGTTTCCGCCGTCAGCATCTTGGCCGTATTGCGCCAGTTCTCGCGTTTCTCGTCTGCTTCATAGCAGGTGCAATCACTTCCGTAGGCTATGCCCAGGATTCACCTTCCGGTTTCTTCCCTGGAATTATCACGGAACTTTCAGGGGGCAGCACAGGTCTTAACTTGCCTACCTATGTATCCTCGGTTGCTGTCGATAGCAAAGGCAATATCTATATCGGGGCCCTTAGTCCGACTAATGGGAGCGACTCTGTACTTTACATGGTCTATGGAGGGCAGACGCCGGTGCCGCCAATTCTGGCCGCCGTTGTCTCCGGCAGTCCTCAGCAGGGGGCAATCTACAAGTTATCCGCTGATCAGAATTGTACATCCGGAACCTGTGGAGACGGCGGAACCCTCGATCAAGCGTACTTCGCTTCCATAACGAACTTATTTATCGATCAGTCGGATAACTTGTATATTACCGACGCTTCTGCATCCATCATTCGCGAGGTGAATTATACAAGTAAAATCATCACTACTATAGCTGGACAGTCGTTTAACCCGACAAGCTCTGGCGCCACCAACCTTGGCGACCCGCAACAGGCGTCAACCGCGACGCTACAGGCTCCGAGCGATGCTAAAGTTGACGGCGCAGGCAATCTCTATATTGCGGACAACGGCAACAATGTAGTTCGTGTCGTCTACAATGTCAACAATCTGGCCACGGGAGCCAAGGTTCCGCCGCTGCTGTCCCTTGCCCTTTCTGGAGCCACTTCGCAGCAGGGCTACATCTATACGATTGCCGGTGAACCGGGGGTAGCCTGCACAACAGCCGGCCAGTGCGGCGATAATGGCGCCGCTTCCAGCGCCTCGTTTGGAAGTCTTTACTCGCTCGATATAGACAGCGCAGGAAATCTATACATTTTGGACCTTGGTAACAACATTTCACCCACAGTCAAACTGGTTCCCGCAGTCGTTGCCGCCGGTTCCGCACCTCCTCTGCTTAGCACTGTCTCTCTTCCCCAAGGACAAAGTGTCACGGCAGGAAACATCTATGTGGTTGCTGGTTCGGAATCGGCCGCATGTTCTGCGTCTCCATGCGGAGACGGCAGTAAGGCCCTGCAAGCACAATTTAGCTATCCCCTCTATTTGAGAATCGATGCGAGCGGCGATGTCTATGTCGATGATCTCGGTGCCAATGCAATCCGCAAAGTGGATGCCGCTGGTTATATCTCGTCCATCGCGGGCGTAGAGAATCCGGGCGGATCTGATGTTTCGACAGGAAGCGGCGGTCTCGCTGTCAACGCGTATCTTTACTCTCCATACTTCAATGCGCAGAACAATACGAACGCGGAAACAAACCTCGGTGTGCAGAACAACCTGTACGTAATAACCACCGAGAGTACTACCGCCTCCAATCTATGGCAAGTCGCACCCGCGACGCCGCAGGCCATCACGTTTCCAGCTCTTGAAACCTCGGCTACCTATGGCAACAGTCCTATTGCACTGGATGCTACGGCCAATTCAGGACTTGAGGCGCACTATTTCGTCACCGGTCCTGGTAAGATCATCTGCGCTGATAGCAGTACGCCTCAACTGGATACTTTCGGCGCTTCCTACTGCCCAGGCGTCAGCGCTGAACTGAAGTTTACCGGCGCTGGAAGCGTGGCCGTGACGGCTTCGCAGCCAGGCGGTACAGTGACGGCGGGAAGCAGTACGGTTGTGTACGCTCCAGCTACGGCCGCCTCCGGCACGACTCTCGCACAGACGATCACGGTAGGTAAGGCTCCGCTCACGATCACCGCCAATTCCTTCCAGGTGAACTACGGAAAATTTGACCCAACAGTTGCAGGGTTTTACAGCGCAAACTGTAACTGTGTCAATGGAGACAGTGTGGCGACCGCATTTACCGGTGGCTCTCTTTCATTCTCAACCACCCCAACCGTCACCGCCATTTCTCCCCAGGGAACGTACACAATCAACGTCTCACCGAATGGTCTTACTTCGGATAATTACGATGTGAAGGACGCAACTTATATCTCCGGCACCTTGACGATCACCGGCAATACGCCACAGACCATCCAAAACTTCACGGCGTTCACTCCCGTTACCTACGGTCAGGTGACAACCATCAATCTGGCTTCATTGGGGGTAACAGCCACTTCGGGAGGGCCGGTAACCTTTACGGTGGCCTCTAGCGATCCGGGAAATATCTCCAACTCTACACTGACCATTACAGGTGCCGGGACGATCCATGTTACGGCCAGCCAGAGCGGATATGAACAGTATGAAGCGGCCCCGACGGTGACGCAGAACCTCGTGGTCAACCCCGCTCCGCTGACGGTAACTGCGCCGAATCTTTCCTCCCCATATCCAACGGTTATCAACGCCGCAACCCTGGCCCAGATGGCTACAGCCAATCCCCCCACCATTAAGGGCTTGCTCAGCAGCGACGCAGGTAAGTGGATATGCAGCAATGCCTGCTACACCACGAATGCCTCCGGCACACCGGACGCCAGCAGCACCGGCTATACACTTTCCGTCGTGCCGGCGGACTTGACGCTGAATTCGTCCATCGCCTCGAATTACACCTTCGCAACATTCAATGCCGGTTCGCTAACCATCATTCCAGGCAGCCAGACCATCACCTTCAGTGCACTGCCGACCGTAATGACCTACGGCGATTCAGTCACTTTGACTCCCACGGCATCGTCTGGTCTGCCCGTAACCCTGACCCTGACGGGTCCAGGAAAATTCAACAATTCCGCATCTGTCGTCACAGTTCTAGCCAACACTGCCGCAACCTATGAAGCGACCGGGACGGGGACCATCACGATTATCGCCTCCCAAGCGGGGAGCACCGCGAACAACGATTACCTCGCCGCTCTTTCCGTTTCGCATACCCAAATCATCAATCCGGCGACGTTGCTTGTGACGGCCACCAGTTACACGCGAGAATACGGAGCGGCCAACCCCACTCTTGTCTATGGGTTCCCATCATCGGCAAATTATGGAGTTGGCTTCCAGAACGGCGATAGCGACATCCCAAGCGTACTTACAGGCGTTCCTACGCTGACTACAACGGCAACAAGCGCTTCGCCCGCGGGCACGTATCCAATTGTCATCACCCAAGGTACACTGGCAGCGCTGCCTCTGGCCTCGCCAAATTACACCTTCCAATTTGTGACAGGAACGCTGACCGTCCTACCAGCAGGTAGCTATACCATCACGACCAACCCATCATCGCTCACCATCGCGCGCGGGCAGAGTGCTCAATCGATTGTCACAATTACTCCATCGAACCTATACCAGGGAACCGTCACGCTGAGTTGCGGACAGCTTCCAGCCAATGTAACTTGTACGATTAGTCCTGCAACATACACCTTTCCAGGAAACCAAACCGGTGAAAACCCTAGCGAAAACTCGGCAATGGGAACCATCACCATCAACACCACGTCAGCCACGGTTGTAGGCTCCTTGCGTACGGAGAAATCCAATCTCCGCTTGGCGGGTTTGCTCATTCCAGGCGCGTTCGTCGGATTGTTCCTCTTCTTCGCGCGCAAACGGATTGCCAAGCGTAGCGCCGTCTGGAGTCTATGCACACTGTTCATGCTTGGCATAGGCGCACTCGCGATCACGTCTTGCGGCGGATCTAGCGTCAATTCAACCGCTGTTACCGGCACCCAAACCATCACTCTTACCGGAATCGGCACGACGCCATCGGGCGGCACGGTGACCGCAACGGTTCCTCTGACTGTGACGATTCAATAATGCCCATCATGCAAGCGGAGCGATTGCTCCGCCTGCGCAACGGAGTTAGATCCTCAACCCAGAACAGGAGAATATCCAATGCCCACCAGATTTGCAAGAACGCTTGCTATTGCTGTGCTGGCAATCGCTGCCGGCACCATAGCCAAGGCACAATCCATCAAAGGAACCATCACTCTTCCCAGCTTGCCCGAAGGGGTTGCTGTGAATTATCTCACTAATCGCATCTATGTGGCTCTGCCGTCCTTTGGTGGAGCCACTGACTCGCTCGCGATTGTTGATGGCAAATCGGATACAGTGGTAGATACGATCAGCATTCCACCTGTCGCTTATGATGTGGCTGTCGACGTGCTTTCGGACACTATTTATGTGGGGGGTAGTTATACCGACGCAAATGGCGTTCAGCAGTCCGAGATTGCCGTAGTTAACGGAGTGACAAAGAAGGTGGAGAGAACAATTCCGATAACCTCGACTTTAGGCTCCGGTATTCAAGGTATCGCAGTAAATCCACTCACTGGAACGGTGTATGTGGCTAATGCAAGCGACAATGTCGTAGACGTGATTCATCGCTTCGGGGCCAAGGTACATGCTCAGATTTCAGTTGACGAGAGCCCATTCGGTGTTACCGTGAACCCTTTTAATAACCAGGTATACGTTGCATTGTCGAATGGAACTATCGACGTGATCGATGGCCATAAGGAAACGACTACGACAACAACGGTTGGCGGGGCGAATACTGGCATTGCGGCAAATTGGGTTACTGGCAATGTCTTTGTCACCAACAATAACTACGGCCCGTCAACCGTCGGAGTGCTTGACGGCAAGGGCGACGTTTTGGCGAACGTCAGCGTAGGAGAGACTCCGTATGGCGTTGACGTTGATTTGAATACAAATCTCATCTTTGTTGCTAATACCATGAGCGGTACCCTATCTGTTATCAATGGAAAAACAAATACGGTCGCGGAAACTTTGCCTGTAAGTGGTAACTTCGTTGCTGTGAATCCTACAACCTCGAAGGTGTATATTACCGGGCAAACGAACTCTGTGACAGTATTAAACGAACAATAAGAGAGGAAATGTATGAGCGGAAGTGCCAACCAGCCCCGCTCATGCATTCACTTCGTGTTTTGCATATTCAGTGAGACAGTGATCCATGATAGCGGAGATTAGGTTCAATGAATAAACTGCGGAAAACCAAATTCAGGCTTGCGGTTGTTTCAACCGTGCTCTTTTCTCCCTGTGTTGCATCGATTGCCTGGAGCCAGCAGGTAGCATCCCAAAGCGCACCGACAGTAAAATCATCGGTTGTACCCAAGGCTATGCCCGCTTCACCTCCGCTAGAGACCGTTGAACACTGGGGTGTCCTTCCGCTCGCGGGAAACAGCCTTCACACGCTGCTGCCATTAGTTGGCGAAAAAGACAGCCTGCCCACGTTTACTCGCGAGTTGCTGAGCGTGCAATGGCGGTCGAGTGATCCGATCGATCTCTACATTATCCGTCAGGAAGGCGCAGTCAAGCCTCCCGTAGTTCTTTTCCTCTATGGCTATCCGACCGATACATACAAGTTCCGCAACGACGCCTTTTGCCAGGATGTCGTCAAGCATGGGTTTGCAGCGGTTGGCTTCGTCTCGGCACTTACGGGGCATCGCTATCACGACCGCCCGATGAAGGAGTGGTTTGTTAGCGAGTTGCAGGAGTCGCTTGGAGCTTCGGTTCACGATGTGCAGATGGTCCTCAACTATCTTGCGACGCGCGATGATCTTGATGTGAATCACATCGGCATCTTTGGTCAAGGTTCTGGAGGAACCATTGCGATTCTTTCAGCGACAGTTGATCCAAGAATCAAGGCTGTGGATGTAATGGACCCTTGGGGAGACTGGCCTGACTGGGTTGCGAAATCGCCACAGATCCCCGAGAGCGAAAGAGCCGATTACTTGAAGCCAGATTTTCTAGCCAAGGTGGCTCCGCTTGATCCAGTGCGATTGATACCGCAGTTGAAAGGCCGACCGTTCCGCTTGCAGGAAAATCTCTTCAATCTGGCAATACCTGAACCCGTTCGCAAGCAGATCGAAACTACCGCGTCGGGGACCGCGCAGATTGTGGAGTATCACGACACCAAGGAGTATGGCGAAAAGGTCAGCGCCAACGGCAAGATGCTCGAATGGATGCAGTCGCAACTTCAGGATGCTTCACAGACAATCACACCGAAGGAGTTTCTTGAAAAAGCTGTTGCTACCGAAAACAAAAGTCGGCAAAAACAGTAGAAGCCGCCGACGCAGACTCTACACGCTGTATGCGTCCGCTCATCGTAAATCGGGCACGGGAGAGTGGCCACGAAATACCGCACCCGGGCGTTGGTGCTGGACTGGGAGTTCACTTCCATGCGTACAAACATTCTGTTCAAACCGCCGTTTTTACTGGAACTGCCTCCCGCGCGTCTCTTGCTACCGTTCGTGATTTTGCTGAGTGGGGCGTTGGGGTTTACGGCACGGACGCCTGCAACCACACCTCCGCACAAGCCGCTTCATTCGCATGAGCACCTCAGCGCAGTTCACTCGCAGACTCTGCAAGCAGCGCCCGTTCCGGTTGCGCCCTCCGCACCCGAATTGCCACGCTGGCCGATCAACGAAAAGCCGGTCCAGGCTTTCGTTCTTTGGGATAGCCACGGACTACGCATCACGGCACAGAACTCCAGCCTGCAACAAATCCTTCAGGATGTGGCCGCGGCCACCGGAGCCAAGGTGGAAGGAGTGGGCGCTGATGAGCGGGTCTTTGGTTCCTACGGTCCAGGACTGGTACGCGATGTGCTCTCCCAACTCCTCGAAGGCTCCGGTTACAACGTCCTCCTAATTGGAGATCAGGGTCAGGGAACGCCGCGGCAGATCGTTCTCAGCACACGTTCCACCGGACCCGCCCCAGCGGCGATAAAGAGCGCTCCGGCCACTGCCAGAAAAGAAGATGCCGATGCTGACGATGAACCTCCCCCTGACGTGAATCACGGCACCGATGCCCTACCGCGTACCCCACAGCAACTTATGCAAGAGATACAGCAGCGCCGTCAGGCGCAACAGCAACCCCATCCGCAGAACTAGCGCCCGCCGCCCGACGTTGTTTTGGCTGCTGCTATGGACACTTCCGTACTTGCAAGGCTCGCGTTGGCACTGTTCGATACCAACACCCTGATTGACTATTTCATCTCCCATCTATAGGCATATATTGAGTTTGACCGCCATTCCGACCACCCCTCCGCGTCCGAACGCGGGGCGTCGAGAGCCATCGTTTGAATTTTGGGAAATTGACTCCAGTAGAGATCGGCCAATGGTAGCGCCCAGACAATTCCTTCGTCGGATGCGTCAAAGTCGTTCCTTGCCTCCGAAATGTCAAGTATGAGAAAAATCGGCCGCTATCCTGCCAAAAGGCCACAAGACAAAGATATGATGGCTTTAGGGCGGTGACGCGCCGCCCTGGGGCGTCGAAACCCCGAATAGCACAAAGGCACGCCGCAAGGCGTGTGAATCTCCCTACCCTTTGGGTCGGGGAGCCTGTGACGTATGTCCAGGCTTCGCGGCTAAAGGTCACGGGGGCCGTGTGCTATCGGCTTTTCGAACTCCCCGACCATGGGTTTTAGGGTTGTTTGCGGGGGCGTACCGCAAACATTTTTCCCTGGCCTCGTTCGAGGAGCTGACCATGATTCCTCTTGAAGACCAACACGGGCCGAACGGCGCAGTCGAAATCGACTCTCAATTCCTCGCGGACAACTGTGGAGACATTCTGCGCAGCGTCGGCGCGGATCATGTGATTCACTGCGTCTCTCCTTCCGCTCTTGATATTCTCATCAGCAACATCGTGCGCGCTTCCGATATTGTCTGCCGCTGGGGTGGGGACAAAATTGCGATCATCCTTCCTGCCATCGATCATGCTGGCGTGGTCAGAGCTGCCGACAAGGTGCGCGGAGCGGTTGAGCCATTGCGTTTTCGCGCCAGGGAAAGCGCTGGCAGATGGGTATCCGTGACGACGAGCATCGGCGTTGCTACGGCGAAGACTGAGCCGGACTGCGTTGCAACAACGCCTCAGAACCTGCTCCTGGCAGCGGACAGGAACCTATACAGGGCGAAGCGCGACGGGCAGAACCGGATGGCGGCTGCCCTCGTCCGTTGGTCCATCAATGCTGAAGGTGAGTGTAAAACTCGCCTGTAAGCAACCAAAAGGCATTCAAAAGATGGGCGGCACTGGGGAGTGACCGCCCAACGGCACCGACGGTTTTAAATTCCCATGTCTGTGCTTGGGAACCGTCGGTGCCGACAATAGCATTTGCGAGATGCTTATGCGGATCACTCCCGCTTTGATCGATGGACGGATTTCTTCGCCGCACCCTCTGCTGACGACGGTTGAGTCGCGGGGGCGGATTTTTCGGC
>Ga0255351_1000047_pt1 | contig 56901 bp, 57 predicted proteins | sample HBST25r2metaG_FD_186024 | JGI IMG/M metagenome (GOLD analysis project Ga0255351, IMG submission 186024) | Peat soil microbial communities from Stordalen Mire, Sweden - H.B.S.T-25.r2 | ecosystem: Environmental > Terrestrial > Soil > Wetlands > Peat | place: Sweden: Norrbotten County, Stordalen... | reverse complement strand
GCAGAATAATGGTGGTGGGTGGCGGCGTAGGATAACCGCGATACCAGAATGAGTTGACCGTGCTGATCGGAGCAGGCAGATGATAGGCAGGGCCGAACATTTCGATGGCTCCGGCCTCTCCGTAGTTTCCGACAACGATGCCGAGGTGCGCGCGCTGCTCGACCGACAGCGAGTCACGGATTCCGGCTACCGTGCGGACCATCTCCGGCCAACCGATCTCCTCGCGCAGAGCATCGTTTTTCTCCAGAGCAAAGCGCATCAGCGGACCAGAGTCAGCCAGCGGAATAATGGCCGCGCCCATGGCGAATCCCGTGAAGACGATTCCTTGAAAGAAGAAGATCTTCACAACCCAGCGCCACACTTTGGAAAGCCGTTCAACCCAGCGCTCGCCCCCCGTCGCGCCCATCGCGATCAGCATCGGATACGCCGGAGCAAGGTAGTAGAAAACTCCCTGGGCGGAGAGAAAATAGGCCGCCGGGAGCAGGTACATCCAGGCCAGTGGACGATAACGCGGGCTGCGCAAAAAACAGACAAGGCCGCCGATCCACAGCGGTACTGAGTAGATGTTCGTGCACATAAAGAACTGTTTGAAGAAGAAGGTCAGCCGGTCGCCGCGTCCCCAGCTTACATCGCGGATGTGAATGAAGTGGAGAAAATGATACGAGATGAAGTCGTGGCGAATTTGCCAGAGCAGATTGGGTAGGAAGATCAGCAGCGCAATCGCCACGCCGCCCGCAAACCAGCGGTTACCGAGCAGACGCCGCGCCGGGCTGAAGAGCAGTCCGCAGAGCAGCGCAAAGGTCAGAAAGAGGATGGTGTACTTGGTCTCTAGCCCCATGCCAATAGCCGCGCCGATCCCCAGCCACCAGCGCGGGTTCTCCGTGCGCAGCAGGCGAATGGTGAAGAGCGCAACCAGAGCCCACCACAAATAATCAAAGGTGCCGTACTGAAATTCGGTGCCGTTGAAGAGCGCCATCGGTGCCAGCGCAATTGAGAGCGCAGCCGTGAATTGCGCCAGACGCCCACCACCCAACTCGCGCGCCATCAGGCCGGTGAGCACGATGACCGCCGCCTGCGAAAGAACCGAAAAGAGGCGCAAGCCGACCATCGACAGGCCGAAAAGCCCCAGGCCGATGCGCTCCATCAAAGGCGTAAAAGGTGGAAATGCGACCGTTCCCCAGTCGAGGTGTTTGGCCTCGCTGAGGAACTGAAGCTCGTCGCGATGAAAGCCGTGGTGGCCATTAGTGGCCATGTGGACCAGCGCGATAACGACCGCGATGCCCAGCATAATCGCCCATTCGGCCTTGGGACGGCGATCCGGCTCGGTCCCAATAAGTTCTCTGCTTGCTTCGGTCAACGGCACACCTCTATCAGTTCATACGCGCTGGACCTCGCTACGGTTCCCCGGCACTTACTCAGATGCGCTCCCACGGCGGGCAATCCGAACCGACTTCATGCCCGCGGCGGTGGCGGCGTTGATGCCCAGGTCGGTGTCTTCAAAGACCAGGCAGTCAGCGGGCGCTACCCCCAGCCGCTCGGCTGCCAGCAGAAAGCCATCCGGCGCAGGCTTGCTGTGGACGTAATCCTCCGAGCCTACGATGGTCTGAAAGCGATCGGTCAGATGCAGCGCATCCAGGGCCTTGGTCACCGAGATGCGCCGTCCGCCGGAGACCACGGCAAAGGGGATGCGGCCCTGTTCGGCTTCGATCAGCTCGATCACTTCGGGAATCCCCTTGAGCTGCGGAAGCAGCGCGAAGTACAGTTCCTCTTTGTGCTCGGCCAGGGCCTCGACGGGCATCTTCAGGCCATGCATCTCATTCAGCGTAGCGACAATCTCGCGCGTCGGCTTGCCGCCCCAGGAGTAAAACAAATCTTCCGGAAAAGGGCAATTCCATTCCGCAAAGGCGGTCTTCCAGGCGATGTAATGCAGGGGCATGGAATCGACGATGGTGCCGTCGCAGTCGAAAAGGTAGGCGCGGAAGTCGCCGGCGGGCAATTCAAGTTTCATGTGGAAAGATAGCTCCTTAGTGAGTATGGTTATGATCTTCAATCATTCAAAACGCTGTTAAACCTGTCATCCTGAGCGAAGCGCAGCAAAGTCGAAGAATCTGAGGTTGTTTTTCGGCTAAATTCAAACCGAACCTACTACCATGGTATCGTCCTAGGCGGCTTAAGACGCATTTGCCAGCAAGCGGAAGAGGCGCATTGTGGAACCGGGAGGACTTTTCCTTTCCTCGCCGCGCATTGGCCCAAAAAGAAATATGCACAATTGAGCTGCAACTTCGTATACTGATGGAGCATCTGATGCACAGGGTTCACTGCAAAATAGTCTTCAATTGGGAGATGCGCCGCCAGCTTTCTGAAAGCAGTGAACGGTTTTGATTTGCGGCAGGCGGGGAAATTTGATACGCTCAGGCCATCTTCAAGCTGAGCGGAAGGAGATTTTTCATCATGGCAGAAGAAAACAAGATTAACGGTCTGGCGTGGTTTGTGGCTGGATTAGGCGTAGGCGCGTTGGTGGGGATTCTCTACGCTCCCAAGGCAGGGCGCGAAACTCGGGAAGACCTGGCGAACGGCGCCCGTGAGGGAACCGAGTTCCTGCGCAACCGCACCCGGCAAGCCGCCGAGCAGGTCAGCGAGCTGGTGGAAAAGAGCAAGGAGCAGGTGGGCGAGTATGTGGACCGCGGGCGCGAGGTTGTGGATCGCGGCCGGGCGCAGTGGGAAGAGTTTGTCGAGCGCGGCAAGAACCTGGTCTCCGAGCAGGCCGGGCGAGTGAACGCAGCGGTTGACGCCGGGCGCACGGCCTACAATGTGCCGACCATTCCCGCCGAGCCGACAGAGCTGTAACAAGTGTTTTTCCAGGGCCGGGGGATTCAGATCGGCCCAAGGGTCTTCGATCATCCGCGCAGAGCCTGCATTTCAGCGGCGGTAGGCGTTGAAATGCAGGCTCTGAGTGGTGCGCTCTGAATTTGGGTTGAGAGCGTGGAAGAGAACAGAAACTGAGTCCGTTGATAGTCCGTACGAGGTCTATTTCGATGCTGATACCAAAACTGGACCATGAGACAATCCTGTTCGCCTTTGCCGTTGTCACCGGGCTGGCGTTGCTGTTTCAGACGATTCTGCTGCTGATAGTGGCTATTGCCGTGCGCAAAACGGCGAAATCCCTTCGGGAAGAAGCGGACAACCTGCGCACTTCGGTGATGCCGGTCATCTACGATGCGCGGGATACGCTGGCCAATACACAGATTGTGATTGCCAGCGCCCAGCAGTTTGTGTCGAATGCGCAGAGCGTGCTTACGCGCATAGCGCCCAAGATTGAGTCGGCCACCGGCGATCTGGCGGAGATTGCACAAGGGCTGCGCGTGCAGACCGCAGAGTTGCAATTGACGGTGTCGGATATTGTGGTCCGGGTGCACAAGCAGAGCCAGCGGCTGGACGATTTGTTCACCAATTTGGTCGATACGATGGATCGCGCCGGGGGCTTTGTCGCCAACGCGGTCAGCACGCCCGTGCGCCAGGCATCGCGGATACTGGGAACAGTCAAGGCCGTGATGGAATCGCTGCGGCGTTAGAACCGTGACGCGCACGCCGATCTGCAGGACTAAAACTTTGGGTGCCCCATCCATCGGACGTACTTGTTTTTGTCCGATGGGTGGGATACCACGACACTTTCCATCGTTTTTTGTTGAACTTGCATTGTTGTTTCCTTCTAGATATAAATACTCTTATGCAATTCAAGACGATTGCATTAAATTGTTTGAAATCAAGTATATGCCTCGAATTTTCACCCCCCTCCGAATTCGCCCGGAACGGTTGCGGTGTTTTTCGATAGGAACGTCAGAAAATCAGAAGCTGGGAGCCACACTTTGATGAACCTCACCGTTGCAATTACCGGAGCATCGGGTGCGGTCTTTGGCCGCGAGGTGCTTCGCGCTCTTGAATCCGATGAGCGTGTCGCGCGCGTCCACTTTGTGGCTTCGGAGAACTCGCTGCGGGTGATGGCTGAGGAACTGGGCGTAAGTGGGCGGAATGACTTGCTGGATAAACTGCTGGGCGCGGATCGGGATGGGCACCCAGTTCTTGTGGACCGAAGCAATAAGATCGTGCAGCACTCAGACGCCGATATTGGCGCGGCGATTGCTTCGGGCAGTTATCCTTCGAACGGCATGATCGTTCTGCCGTGCTCGATGGGGACGTTGGCAGCCATCGCCAATGGCCTGGCCAACTCGCTGATTGCCCGCGCCGCCGACGTAACGCTCAAGGAGCGCCGCCCGCTGATTCTCTGCGTGCGCGAGACGCCCTTCAATCGCATTCATCTGCGCAATATGCAGCTTGCCGCCGATGCCGGTGCGGTCATCTTCCCATGCATTCCGGCCTTCTACAACAAGCCTGCGGACTCGACGGAGATGGCGCGGCAGTTTGTGTGTCGTGTGCTCCAGCATATCGGGCTGCCGCAGCCAGGGGCGTTTGTTTGGAAGGCGGAGGAGTAACACGACCTCCTCAGAGCTTTTCTTCTGGAGATATATAATCCTGGGTGCCCCACCCTCGCCGCGTCTTTGTTTTTGCGGCTAGGGTGGGGCACAAGCTTTACTGCGCGCCCTGCTTTAGAATCTGCTCGGCAAAGTAGTTGTGGATCTTCGATTCGTTGTGCAACATCTCGAAGTATGCGTTCTGCAGCAACTGCGCATGATTTTCGCGCAGGCCCTGGCGGATGACCTGCTGCACGCGCGGATCGTTCAGTTCGCGCTGGCCCGCTGGTTCCTTGGCAATCAGTTTGTAAATCGCGTAACCCATGACGCGCCGATTGGGACCGGCGTTGTCGTAGACGGGGATGATGTCGGTGATTTCGCCCGGCTTGAGCTTGTTGATGGTGTTGTAGAGTTCCAGATCGTTGCCGCGCAGTTGCGAATCGGGAACGAAGCCCATATCGCCGCCGCTGGAGGCATAGTTGGGATTCTCGGAGAAGTTCATGGCCAGGGCGCTGAAGTCCTCGCCATTCTCCAGACGCTTGTGCAGCTCCTGAATCCTCTTTTTTGCATCGGCGTCGCTGGAGGCCTTGGGTTGCTGGCCGGAAGCGTTGGTTACCGCGATCTGCGAGAGGCGGTACTGCGGCTCAATCAGGTTGAACTCCGACTTATGCGCGGCATAGTAGGCGCTGATCGCGGAGTCGGTGATGTTGATCTTGGACTCGATTTCCTTGTTGAGCAGCTTGGTTTTGGTCAGATTGCGGCGCAGGTCGCGGCGCAGATCGTCCAGCGTGATGTTGCGCCCCTGGAGCTGCTTGTCAAACTCTTCCTGGGTATAGGGAGCCTTCATCTCGGTCAGCTTGGCGTTCACATCCTCATCGCTGGCGGCTAGGTTGAGCTTGGCCGCGCGCTGCCAGAGGATCTCGTCCTCGATCATCTGTTTGAGGATGTTGAGACGCATAATGTCAGCCTGCTCGGCGGAAGGCGTCTGGGCGCTGCTGGAGAGATTGGCCTTGTAATACTTTTCCAATTCGGAGCGCTGAATATCCTTGCCGTTCACGGTAGCCACTACGTCGGGCGAGTTGGGGTGATGGCAGGCGCTCATGGCGACCGTCAGCGCAACGCCCAAAAGAATCAGTGCAGTGAAACGGAAAGATTGGCGAACAGCAGCATTGCTTGGCAACTCGGTATCTCCTGGAGAACGGAAAGTCCTCTGGCAATCAAGAATAAATCCCCAAGGCGGCTTGGCGATACGCAAAATCATAGAAACAACGGCAAAATTTGGAGATGCAAGGTTAAAACATAAAAAAAGCGCAAAATACTACTTTGGTTGCGGCGTAGGGGTTGGCGTAGGCGCAGCCTTGGCTGGCGCGGGCGGCGGTTCCACTCCTGCGGCGCGCAGGGCGCGATCAATCACCGCCCATACCGCCGACTGCGGAACGGCCCCGCTGATGCGTTCACCGTCCACAAAGAGCGCCGGGGCGCTTTCGATCCGGAGCGCTTCAGCCTCCTTCATGGAAGCGCGCACCTCTGAATCGTTCTGATGGCTCAGGCAGGCGTCCAGACGGACGGCGTCGAGCTTGCCCAGCGTACCGAACTGGCGCGCAATCCGGTCCAGAGCATCGAAGCTCTTGGCCACATCGCGCGTCTCACCGTTGATCTCCTGGCCGTGGGCGTGGATGTAATCAACATACTGCCAATAGGCATCACTGCTCTGGGTGGCCAGGCAGTCGGAGTCAATGGCGGCGCGCAAGGCCCAAGGATGTATTTGAATGAGCGGATTGTCCTTGTAAATGAAGCGCACCTTATCTTTATAGCGCTCCAGGGTGGCGGGGAAAAGCGTCTCGTGCATCCGCGCGCAGAAAGGGCACTCTAGATCGTCGAAGCTGATGACAGTGACCTTGGCCGCTGGATTGCCGCGGATGGGGCGCTCGGCCACATGGATGGAAAAGACCGGGTCATTGAACAGGTCAAACTTATCCAGGCGGGCCAGGGTCTTGTTGTCGGCCGAGATCAGAAAGTCGATCACCGTTGTCTTGCCCTCCCGCCCAATGGAGATGGGCAGCGCGTCATAGCCGGAGACCGCGCTGGGCGTGCGGGCACCGAGCGTGATGGTGTAGTCTTCCGGAATGTTGTACTGAGAGCGGACCATGATTTCAACGTGGCGATTGAGCGTCTGGTCGTTCGACTGCGCGGCGGGCTGAGCCTTGCAGCCCAAGGCCGCACCCAGCGCCAGCAATCCGGCGAAAAAGCAAAAACGCTTCAAAGGATTACCCTCTCAGAACAGGATGGCCCGGTCTTCCATTTGCTTGTTGAGCAGAGCAACGCGGATTTCCAAAGCTCCCATAGAATACCATTCGCGCGGCGCAAGGCAGCATTATGCGGCAGCTTGCCGGGAGTCCTCGGACTCAGATACCGCTGGGATTCCGGCTACGTTGAACTGCTCGATCTCCACTTCGCCTTCCGGAAAGACGGCTTTGATCTGAAGCTGTCCGCCCATGGCCTGAATGAAGCTGCGCAAAGTGGAGATATACATATCGGTGCGCTTTTCCATCTTCGAGACGGAGCCTTGATTGATGCCCAGAATGCTGGCCAGATTGTTTTGCGTCAGGCTGCGCGCCTCGCGCAATTGATTCAGCGTGACCGACTCCACAACCGACTTCACATACTGCCGCGTCGCTTCTTCCTGCTCCGGTGAAAGCGTTCTGCGAATCTCTCTCCAGTTATGGGACATCTCAAGCTCCAATCTCTTCAAGGTGTTTGGCGTAGATCAGATCGGCGCGCCGAATCGCATCCAGATACCACTGCGCATCTCCGGTTTTGTCGCCGCCAAGAATCAGATAAGCATACCGGCGCGGATCAAACGCGAAGAGGATGCGATAAGGCCTGCCCTGATGCTGGACGCGCAGTTCTTTCATGTTGGCAAAGCGCGAGCCTTTAAGCGTATCGACCTGAGGCCGACCCAGTGCCGGACCCGCAGCCGCCAATGCCTCAATGACATTGTGGACGCTTCCGCACTCTTCATCGGTCAGCGAATCGTACCACTCCTTGAACTCATCGCTGACTTCGATTTCCCAAGCCATGCGCCGATTATTCCTCCCAGGCGATATTTTGTCAAGGGAAACTCAGCCTTCGCCTCAAATACTGTCTACTGTTCCAGCATCTGCAAATCCAGCGGCTCTTCCAGCAGATAGTCCTTCTGGCGGATGAGGTCGAGGGCGCGGCGCAGGGCGGAGCTGGTGCAAGGCTCGACGGTGATGACAAAGGGCAGCGCGTGCTCAGGGTAGCCGGGCTTCTGCACGATGCCGCGAATGTTGATCTTCTCTTTGGCCAGCGCGCCGGTGATTTCGGCGACGATGCCGGGGCGGTCGTCAACCAGAAAGCGGATGTAATGCGGCAGCTCGAATTCGCTGTTGATGACCGCCGGAGCCGCGGGCAGCTTGACGCGGCGTGAGCCGTGGGCCAGGGCCAGCAGGTCGCTGACCACGGCCACCGCCGTCGGATGGCCACCTGCTCCATGGCCGCTGAAGACCACATCGCCGCCGTATTGGCCGGTCAGGATCACCATATTCTCCGTGCCGCGCGCATAGGCCAGCGGCGAGCGCAGGGCCACCAGCGTCGGCCCCACGCTGGCCGCAACGCTTCCATTGGTGCGGTCGGCGCGGGCAATCTGGCGGATGGTGCAGCCCAGGTCGCGGGCATAACTGAAGTCCACGGCGGAGAGCTGCGTGATCGAGCGCGGCGCAATCTCCTCCGGGTTCACGGCCACGCGCAGCGCCAGGCGCATCAGGATGGAGAGCTTGGCGCGGGCGTCAAAGCCGCCCACGTCTTCGGTGGGATCGGCCTCGGCATAGCCCAAAGCCTGCGCCTCGGCCAGCACCGGCTTGTACTCCGCGCCCTCTTCCATCTTGCTGAGGATGAAGTTGCAGGTGCCGTTCAAAATGCCTTCAATGCGCACGATGCGGTCGCCAGCGAGGCCTTGCTCCAGGCCGGGAATCACCGGAATTCCGCCCGCCACCGCAGCGCCATATTTAAGGTGAGCGCCGGAGGCCGCCGCTAGCCGCTCCAGCTCCAGCCCCTCGACGGAGATCAGTTTCTTGTTGGCGGTGACTACGCTTTTACCCGCGCCGAGCGCCGCGCGCACCCAGCCACCGGCCGGATCGAGTCCGCCGGTCAACTCGACGATCACATCGACGTCCGCGCCCAGCACCGCTTCGGCTTTATCGCTCCACACCACGCTCGACGGCACCCAATCGGCGCGCCGCTTGGCCAGGCTGCGCGCATAGATGTGCGTCAGTTCCAGGCCTTCGGGCTGAGTCTCCGTCAGAATCCGCGCCACCGAGCTGGACACCGTTCCAAAGCCCAAGAGAGCAATACGCAAAGGGCGCTGAAGGCTGGAGTCGGCGGCGAAATCATGGGAGAGAGCGGGCAGGTTCGATGCGGACATATTATTCCCTCGTGGTTTTGGAGATTACTGCGCAATAACTGATGATACCGGAATCGCCAGCGCTTCCGTTCAGAGGATGGAGAAGATGGCGCTGGTGGGGGACTGATAAAAATTTTCTAATGATTTTTCCCATCCCGCCGATAAGGCCATTGTGTTCAAGATTGGAGGGTGAATGGAGTTCATCGAGTCTTGCCTTACCGGTGGCGGGTCGCGGCGCGTCCTGGTAAGGCTGATGCAAACAGCCGCGCTGTTGCTGGTTGTCCTTTTCGCGTGTCAAGCCCGGGCTGCGGATCAGCGCGAAGTTCGTTCGCGCGTCGCCCCAGTCTATCCCGAAATTGCCAAGCGCATGAAGATCACCGGCATAGTGAGCATTGAAGCCACCGTCGAGCCGAACGGTAAAGTTGCCAGCGTCAAAACCATCAATGGGAGTCGTACTCTCTCCCCTGCCGCCGAAGCGGCCGTGATGCGCTGGCAGTTTGTGCCCTCGGAGAGCCGGTCAACCGTTGAAGTGCAAGTGAACTTCGCTCTCAGCGACTGAGGAGAAACGGCCTGGTTGCCGTGCGAAATCATCGAGCTTGGCTGGATGGAGGGGCAGGGATAGCCTCCTTCCGGCCGGGCTTTATTTTTTTGCAGATTATTTCTGGATGTGGATTACTATCTGAATCCATGACAGGAATCTTCGAAAAACTCAACCTCAAGGATCAGCAGGAGATCCTCGTTCTGCATGCGCCGGAGAGCTTTCAACCGGAGCTTGCGCGCCTTCCCGTACTCAACATTCACCACCACATCGAGTCGGTCCCGCGGATCGAGTTCTTCCTAGGCTTTGTCACGCGCCGGAGCGAAGTGGATGCGCTGGCTGGGCCGGTCGCCACGCGCGCCCTGGGCGATGCGACGGTCTGGTTCGCCTATCCCAAGGGTACGTCCAAGAAGTACACCTGCGACTTCAACCGCGACAACGGCTGGGATACGCTGAAGGCTCAGGGCTTTGACACCGTGCGCGCCGTGGCCATCGACGAAGATTGGACGGCGCTGCGCTTCCGCCGCGTGGAATTTATCAAGGCGCGCCGCTGATTTGGCTCCCCCTGGCCTATCAATACTGGAAGCCCCATCCTTCATGTTTTTTGCGCAGCGTGGGAAACCACCGGTGTATCCCTTGGGAGTAAACTCGCTTTCAGGGCGGTGATAGAACGATGAAGTTACCGAATGCCGGGGCCGCGATTGTCGAGATTGAGAAGCTTCGGGATTATTGTTTGAGTTCCGGGCATCCTCGCGGACGGCATAAGGCGCGTGTCTTTCACTCTCTGCTGGGAATGACTGCCGCTCATGCGGAAGAACTTCGTGCGGTGCTGATCGATGCGGCGCTGAAAGAGGAAGCCTCCCTCGGAGCTTCCGATCAGTACGGGACCCGGTACATCATCGACTTTGAATTGAGGCGCGGCGGCAGGGCTGCCGGGATTCGGAGTTGTTGGATTGTTCTGATGAATGAAGATGCTCCGCGATTTGTGACGTGCTATATTCTTTGAAATGAGGAGGCGTGAGAGATGGAACTTCTTTCCGAAGTCGCCGTGCTGTGTGATATGCCTGAGAAGGGGCTTGTGCGCGGCCAGGTAGGAACCGTTGTTGAAGTTCTCGCCCCCTCCGTAGCCGAGGTCGAGTTCTGTGACGATCAAGGACGCGCCTACGCCATGGCCGCGTTGCGTTCCGAGGAGTTGATTTGCCTTCACCATCGCCCCTACGAACGAGTAGCTTAGACCTCAGTTGGCGCAGATCCCCGGGTGCCCCACCCTCGCGACGTTCTTGTTTTTGTCGCTAGGGTGGGATATGTATCACTATAAAAAATCACTCCTCCCAGCCTCATTTCGGGCCGCACACAGGAAAATGCCGCAAACAGACGCGCCATGCACCCCCATTGGCAATTAGAATCGTCTGTACAGTAGGCAGAGTTTCTTTCACCGGCTGCCTGCGCTGCCTCTCGGCCTTGAATCGTAAGGTATTTCTCCCGATTAACAGGCTGAAATGGCACGGAATCCCCAGGATGATGACAAAAAATACGCGTTTGCTGCCCCTCGGTCTCTTCTCTTCCGCCGCCTTGCTTCTTACGCTGACGGCCCTGCCCGCCCGCGCCCAAAGCGCAACCGCGCCCAGCGCCACGCCGATCCAGATTGCGCCCGCCAAGGCTACCGATTCGGTGCCGGACCGTTCGCAGGCCTACTACCACGCCGCGCTGGCCTCTACTTACGAAGAGGATGCCGTTACCCAGGGCCATCCGGAGTTGGTCGACAAGGCCGTTGAAGAGTACAAGTACGCGCTGAACGCCGATCCGGATTCCGCGCAGTTGAACCTGGGGCTGGCCGAGCTTTACTTCACCGCCGGTCGCGCCCGCGAGGCGGAGAGCGCCGCGCGTGCGTTGCTGAAGAGTCAGCCGGACAATGTGGACGCGCACCAACTGCTGGGGCGCATCTATCTGCGCACGCTGAGCGAAGGGCAGAACGCTCCCTCAGCCTCGCCCAGCGGCAATGTGCTGGATCAGGCGATTGCGGAGTTTGAAAAGATCGTTGCGCTCCGGCCGCGCAGCGTGCAAGATCGCGTGGTGCTCGGCCAGCTTTATACTGTCAAGCACGACGTAAAGAAGGCGGAGGCGCAGTTCGAGGCCGCGCTGGCCGTGGAGCCGGATTCCGAAGAAGTGGTGCTGAATCTGGCTCGCCTCTACGCGGAGAGCGGCAATCTCGAACAGGCCGCCAAGACCATTGAGGCCATCCCGGTGACCGATCGCACCGCCAAGATGGAGAATGCGCTGGGCGGAGCCTATGAGCAGTTGAAAAAGTTCAAGGAAGCCATCGCTGCCTTTCAGCGCGCCAAGGAAATGGAGCCTGGCGACCTGCGCACGCGGGATGCGCTGGCGCAATCGCTGCTCAACAACAACCAGCTCGACGAGGCGCTCAAGCAGTATCGCGAGCTGATCGACGCCGATCCGGAGGATTATGACGCGCTGATCCACATCAGCGAGATCCAGCGCCGCCAGAGCAAGTACGAAGACGCGCTGGCCAGCATCCAGCAGGCCCGCAAGAAGGCTCCCACGGAGTCCCATAATTCTACCTACAACGAGGGGCTGGTGCTCGAAATTGGCTACAACGAAGGGCTGCTGCTGGACGTGCTGGGCCGCTACAACGAGGCCGCCCAGGTCTACGAGAAGATGGTCGATCTGACCTCGCACGCCAACGGCGCTTACACCGCTGAGGAGAAGAGCAATCGCGCCATCTTTCTGGAGCGGCTGGGGACCGTCTATCACGAGCAGAACAAGAGCGCCGAGGCGCTGGCCACCTACCAAAAGCTGATCGACCTGGGTGGTGAGCATGCGGTGCGCGGCTATCAATTTCAAGTGGACATGCTGCGCGACGACAAGCAATTCGACAAGGCCGTCGAGGTTGCGCGCAAGGCCGTCGAGTCCAACCCCAAAGACCGCGATCTGAAGCTGATGCTGGCCGGTGAGCTGATCGATCTGGGTAAGGCGGACGAGGGGCTGGCGCTGGCCAAGAGCCTGCTGGCCAACTCCAAGGAAGATCGTCCCGTTTACCTGGAACTGGCCCAGATGTACGTCCGCGCCCATCACTGGAAGGAGGCCGAAGAGGCCATCAACCAAGCCGAGGCGCTGACCGTCAAGCCAGAAGACCGCACCTATCTGCTCTTTTTGCGCGGTGAGTGGGCCGAGCGCCAGAAGCACTATGAGCCGGCCGAGCAGTTCTTCCGCAAGGCTCTGGAGCAGGACCCGGCTAACGCCATGACGCTCAACTACCTGGGCTACATGATGGCCGACCGCGGCAAGCAGCTTTCCGAGGCTCTCACGTTGATCCGCAAGGCCGTCGATCTGGAGCCGATGAACGGCGCATTCCTCGATTCGCTCGGTTGGTGCTACTTCAAGATGGGCCAATTCGAGCTGGCCGAGGAGAACCTCCGCAAGGCCGTTGAGCGCGACTCCAGCGACCCCAGCGTCCACGACCACCTGGGCGAACTGTACGAGAAGACTGGCCGCATCCGCCTGGCCGCCGCGCAGTGGGAGATTTCCATCAAGCAATTCGCCAAATCCGCCCCCGGCGACATCGACCCCGTCGAGCAGGCCAAGGTGCAAAAGAAGCTGGAGTCAGCCCGCGTCAAGCTGGCCAAAGAGGAAAGTGTCACCGGTCCCGTCAAGCCGTAGCAGGGCGCGGCACCTTTTGGTATTTCAAATGCCGGGACGGAACCAATTGAATCACGCCCTGCGCAGAATCTCAATCTTCCTGTAACCGTTTGTTGACGCAGAACGGGCGGTGAGGCCGCGACGATAGAGCTATGAACCTAGCTCATCACCGCTCATCGGATGTAAAAAAGATCCTGGCGCACACGCTCTCCTGCTGGAATTGGAAGTGCGCTCTGCTCAGCTCAATCGCCCGCTCCATCGTCTATCTGACTGCTCTGACGCACACTGGCCATCGCGGCAGTCTCTCTATCGCGCTGGTTGAAATGGCTTACGTCACCCTCACCGCCGGCCTCTATGCCGGCATGCAACAGAAGGCCCTGGGCCTGCGCAACCACCTGCTGGGCAACCTGATTGTGGTGGCTGTCGTCCCCGGCATGGCTCAACTGCTGGACTGGCTCGCGCATCGCGTGGCCGGAGCGGCGGTGCCCAGCCGAGCCATCCTGGCCGTCTGCGCCTTTACGCTTGTCTCGGCTCTCTTCCATCTGCACGTCATGCGCCGCGGAGCATTTCTCACCAACCGCTATGGGCGCTCACTGATCGAGGACTTTCGTCGCATGCCCCGGCTGATTGCGGGCTTTGTTCTTGCGCCGGTGGTCTTGCTTTCCGCCATTGCCGCGCGGCTGGGCAGCGCAGCAGAATCGGAGGCCGCACTCTGAGAGCATTTTAATAATTCCTGTGTGCTTGCATCCATGTATTTCATCCTGAAAAGGGCATGCCCCTGAAACCAGGCATGCCCTTGGTGATGAAGCCGCAAACTCTACGCCAGATTTCGCCGCGCTACTTGGCCTCCTCCGCCGCCGTGGCAATGTAGGAATCTACGTTCGTCTTGTCCACCAGCGCGGTGCCCGTATCCACAAAGACCGGGTAAGGCGCAAAGGAGTTCGTGCTGTAATCCTTGCTCAGGGACTTGGGCGGATCATGATGGATCTCGTCCAGCGCCTTCAGCCCGACGTACCCCATGGTGAAGGGCTTCTGCGCCACCGTCGAATCAATCACCCCGTCCTTGATGCCGGCCAAGGTATCCGGGTCCACATCCCAGGCCACCAGCAGCCGGTCCGTGGTCTTGGAGCGCTTCAGAGCATCGGCCACCGCCTTGCCCGAGGCCGCCTCCAGGCTCACAAAGGCATCCACCCTCTTATCCCCAGAAAGCGCCAACGCCTCCTGCGTCCAATCGAAGGCGTAGCGCGTATCGCCTTTGGTGTCCACCACATCCACAATATGAATATCCGGCCGCGTGGCGAAGACCTCCTTGAAGCCCTTCAACCGGTCCTCCAGATTGGACTGGCCCGGCAGGGTGAAAAAGACCACATTGCCCCGTCCGCCCAGCTTCTCGATCACCCGCCGCGCGCCCACGCGTCCCGATTCAATGTTATTGGTCCCGATAAAATACAGACGGCGGCTGCCCGGCGCATCCGAGTCGATGGTGATCACCGGAATTCCGGCGTTGATAGCCGCGTTGATCTCCGATTGCAGCAGAGTGATATCCGCAGCCTGGATCAGAATCCCGGCGGGCTTCGAGGCAATCGCATCGTGCAGCGCCGCCAGCTCCGCCTGAGGGTTGAAGTTTTCTGGTCCCACCACTTTGGCCTTCACGCCGTACTGCGCCGCAGCCTTGTTGAAGCCCGCCGCCGCCGTCTGCCAGTAGGGCAGTGCCGAGCGCGTCACAATCATGGTATAGACTTCACTGCCCGAGTGCCTGCCGCAGCCCAGCGCGGAAAAAACAGCCAGTACCAACAACGCCAGCCCAATACTCTTGATCGCTTTCATGCTTGCCTCCGTTCGAAATTTCAGAACCCGTCCCCAGAACTCGTGCCTGAAGCCGCCGCATCTCGGCTCCATGCCAGCCGTTCCAGAAATACGGCTGAATCCTACGCCACAATACAGGCCGTGTCCACGGCAACCTGTGAACTTTATAGCTCGAATGCAAGGCGATGCTGCCCGTAAATCTCTTTCTCGCAGCGAAAGATTCCCAATTGCGGTATAACCGGAGTGGAAGTGCAAAATGCGGAGCAATGATTTCAGAGCATTTCCACAGATGGCGAAAGATTTTTCACAAATGGCGTAAAGAATTCCACTGATGGAGTGAAGCGTTTCACAGATGAAGAAAAAATGGGTGCCCCACCCTCGCCACGTTCTTGTTTTTGTGGCTAGGGTGGGATTCCGAGATCCCTCATGATAGGAACAGTTGGGTGCCCCAGGTCTCGCTTTTGAGACCTGGGATACCACGAACCTCGTCTTACAGGAACAGCGAAAACGCTCCAATCAATACACAGGATGAGCCGATGACCAACCCGCAGCACAAATCGTCCCTCGCGCCGCTCGCAGTCCCCACGGACGGTGAGCTGACCCACCGCGCCCATCCTGACCCGCCCCATCCTTACCGATCCCCCTTCGCCCGCGACGCCGCCCGCGTCCTCCACGCCCGCGCCTTCCGCCGCCTGGCCGGCAAGACGCAGGTCTTTGCCCGCCTGGTCGCCGATTCCCCCACGGACCACTTTCGCAGCCGTCTGACGCATACTCTGGAAGTGGCGCAGATCGCCCGCACCGCCGCCCACGCCCTGGGGCTGAACAGCGAGCTGGCCGAGGCTCTTGCCCTCGTCCACGACATCGGCCATCCGCCCTTTGGCCACGCCGGAGAAAAGGCTCTTGACCAGTGCCTCAGCGCGTACGGTCTGCGCTTTGACCACAACCTGCACGCCCTGCGCATCGTCACTTGGTTTGAAGAGCGTTACGCCGGCTTCCGAGGACTCAACCTCACCCTTGGCGTTCGCGAGGGCATCATCAAGCACTCCCGCGACTACTCCGTCAAAGAGCATCCCGAGCTGGCTGAATATTTTCTCGAACTTTTTCCGCCCCTCGAAGCCCAACTGATCGATCTGGCCGACGAGATCGCCTACACCACCGCCGACCTCGACGACGGCTTGGACTCCGGAATCCTCTCCGTGGCCCAAGTGCGCCAGGGCGTTCCGCTCTTCCGCAGCTTCCATGACGCGGTGCTCGCCGACTACCCCGCCGCGCAGCCCAAGCCAGCCATCTACGAGGCCCTCAAGCGCCTCCTTGATGCGCTGGTCACCGATCTGATGCAAGAGACCACCCGCCAGGCCACCGCGCTGGGCGCAACCACGCTGGAAGAGCTGCGCCGCGCCCCTCATCGTCTGGCCGCGCTCAGCCCGCAGATGGAATCCGCCCGCGCCGAAGCCAAAGAATTCCTCCACGCCAACCTCTACGGCTCTCCCGCACTGGAAGAAGCCCACGACCACGCCACGGAGGCTGTGCAAGGACTCTTCGGCGCGCTGATGAATGACCCCAGCCTGATGCCCGACGACGATCAGGCGCAGATTCCCGCCGAGGGCTTGGCCCGCACCGTAGCCGACTACATTGCCGGCATGACCGACAGCTACATCGAGTCGCTATGGGCGCGGAGTAGAAGATAAACCCTCCCGATTTTTACCCATTTTTGCTCTCCGGCGCTAAACATTACCAGCTTGAAAACTTTGGTGCCATAGGACTTCTCAGGAAACTCCGGTAAAGTGAATATGGCACTTTGTGGAGTTTGGATACCTCTTATGAATGCATTGAAAACCGCAGTTCCGCTTTCATCGGCTCGTTCCCGCCCGGTTGTTGCGCGGCAGGAGGTGCGTTGCGCAGTGCGTTTTCCCGTCGCGCTGCCCGTGGTTCTGTCCTCCGGCAAGGGAGAAATTGCCGCCATCACACGTAATGTCTCCGCCAGCGGTGTAATTTTCGAGCTGGATCGACCGGTACTGTCAGGGCTGGAAATACATTTTTCCCTGCGGATGCCCGGTGAAGTTTTGGGCACTCCGCACGATGTACTGGTCCAATGTCAGGGACGTGTGGTACGCTGCTCAAAGAACCAAAGTAACTATCAGGCTGCCGCCACGATTGACGAATATCAATTCGCTGAGCAGTGACAGCCGGAGTGGGCCTGGCAAAACTTTCTATGGACTTTTTAGGCGATTCAACTGATTCTGAAACAATTGAGGCTCCGGTTAAGCCGGGAACCATCCGCGTAATACTAGCCGATTCGCAGGCCATCTACCGGGTCGGCATTCGCAAGGTCTTCGCGCTGGAGGACGATCTGCGCGTTGTCGCGCAGGCCGATTCTCTGGAGAATTTGCGCGCGGCCATCGAGCGCTATCCAACTGATGTTGTTCTGCTTGAGGGCAGCCTGCTGACCGGCACGACCAACGTCATTCCCGAAATTCTGCGCCTTGCGCCCGACGTAAAGCTGATTGTGCAGGCGGTGGCCGCTGACGAAAATCAGACCGTCGAGCTGTACCGGCGTGGCGTGCGCGGCATCGTCAGCCGCTCCATCTCGCCCGACCTGCTGGTCCGCTGCGTGCGGCGCATTGCGGCCGGCGAAACCTGGATCGACAACCAGTCCGTCAGTTGGGTGATCGAGGCTTATCGCGCCCAGGCTAGCGCCCTGGTCAATCCGCGTACCCAGCCCAAGCTCTCGCCCAAGGAGATGGCCATCATCACCTGCATCACCCAGGGCAAGCGCAACAAGGAGATCGCCTTCCAGTTGGGAACCACCGAACAGGTGATCAAGAACTATCTGCGCAAAATCTACGACAAGCTGGGCGTCAGCGACAGGCTTGAGCTGGCCCTCTATTGCCTGCACAACAAGATCATCAAATCCGACACGGATGAGGAAGCCGTGGCCCAGAGTGTTGTGGGTAAATAAGTATCTTCCGGCTCAAGGCGTTGGCTGCGCGCAACACCAGAGGAAGCCTTGAGCGTTTTAGCTTTTGCTATAGACTTCTGTGCCCCATTCATTCCGCGTTTTTCAGCGGAATGAGTGGGAACCCAATGCATTTTCGGAATACATGATTTCCTAAAATGCTCTAATCCTCAAGCCAGCCTGAAATCCTCAAGCCAGCCTGAAATCCTCAAGCCAGCCTGAAATCCTCAAGCCAGCCTGAAATCCGCGCCGTAGGCGCAATGGTTATTAGCCCCGCGCTTCAGCGTGGGGTGGGCGAAACCACCTAAAATTCCGGAGTCCCGGAGGGACGGCGCTTCTGCGCTGCGCCCTCCAACGGCTGATTCTATGCTCATGCAAGCGATTGCAGGCTGGCTTCGGCCTTGCGGATGCGCTCCAGACAAACATCGCGGCCCAGAACGACCAGGGTTTCAAAGAGCGGCGGCGCGTTCTTGCGTCCGCAGACGGCCACGCGGATCGGCTGGAAGGCCTGCCCGGCCTTTAGACCAAGTTGCGTAGCGGCAGCACGAAGAGCCTGGTCAAGCGAATCGTGGTCGAAGGCTGTTGCAGCCAGAACCTCATGCGCGCGTTTGAGGACGCGCAGAGCCATCGCCGCATCGCCGCCCTTGGCCGGAATCAACTCTGCCGGATCGTAGGGCGCAAGTTCTTTCAAAAAGAAAAAATCAGCGGCGGCGGCGGCTTCGCCGAGCAGCTTGATGCGCTCACGGATGAGTGGGGCGACGGCGAGAATTTTCTCAGGCATAGCCTCAAAGTCGGCGGCCGCGAAGATGGGCGCAAGCTGGCAGCTGAGTTCCTCGACGCTGAGGGCGCGGATGTGCTCGGCGTTAAGCCAGACGGACTTCGGGTCAAACGGGTCTTGCTCGGTGAAGTTGATCACGGCGTTGGAGCGATTGATGTTTTCCAGCGTAAAGACCGAGCGAATCTCGTCCAGCGCCATGAACTCGCGGTCGTCTTTGGGCGACCAGCCGAGCAGGCAGAGGAAGTTGATGAAGGCGTCGGGCAGGAAGCCCGCGTCGCGATAAGTAGTCACGCTGACGACCGGGCCATGTTTTCGTTTTGACAGCTTTGCGCCGTCAGGGGCGACCAGCAGCGGCAAGTGCGCGAACTGCGGCAGCCGAGCGCCAAGGCCCTCGAAGATCAGCAGGTGCTTGAAGGTGTTCGAGAGGTGATCCTGGCCGCGGATGATGTGCGTGATGGCGAGATCGGCATCGTCGGCGCAGGAGGCCAGGTGGTAAGTGGGGTTGCCGTCCGAGCGCAGCAGGGCAAAGTCTTCCACTTCGTCGGCCAGCTTGGACTGCGGGCCATAAACACAATCGTCAAAGCTGAGGGTGCGGCCTTCATTGCGCGGTATGCGATAGCGGAGAGCAAACGGCTCACCGGCTGCGGCGCGGCGGTCGGATTCTTCGCGGGATAGCTCACGCATTCCTGAGTTGAAGAGCCATGCGCCCTGCGCCCCGGACTGGTTGTCGTCTCCGGTGTGCGCCGGGGTGAAGTCGCGATAGGCTAGGCTCTTGGCGAAGAGTTCTTCGGCGGCCTTGCTGTGCAGGGCGACGCGCTCGGATTGCTTGTACTCTTCGTCCCAGTCTAGGCCCAGCCAGCGCAGGCCCTCGAAGATGGATTGGACGCTGGCATCGGTGTTGCGCTCGACATCGGTGTCGTCCAGGCGCAGGACCATCGTGCCGCCGTTGTGGCGGGCATAGAGCCAGTTGAAGATGAAGGTGCGCGCGCTGCCGACGTGCAGAAAGCCGGTGGGCGAGGGCGCAAAACGGACACGGGGAGTCTTGGCGAAATCAGTCATGGTTTACTTGTCTTTTCATCTTAGATGGTAGCATTCTGGGCGTTCAGCGATTCAATCGACCGCAGTCTTGCAACGCAGTCGCATGTGGAGGATACTTTGAATAGGGAGGAAAGTATGACCGAACAGGCAAATACGATTCCCGCGCGACCAAGTAGCAACTGGGCTGGCGCAAACGACGGTATGCCCAAGAGTCTCTCTAGCGGTAATCAGTCCTTCAAACCGGCCAAACCTGCGAATTTAGTGCGTCCTCAAGGAATTAAGCCCCCTCCTCCTGGGCGAACAAAATAGTACACCGGGAGTACGTCTATGCCTGGAACAATGGAAGCTCTCGGCGTGTTGTTGTTGCTGCTGCCGGGGTTCAGTTGCGCGTATCTTGTTCAGAGTCTGGCCGTCCGACCTAAACAAACAGAACTCGACAAGGTCATCGAGGCTCTGCTTTTTAGTTTTGTTCTATATATTGTGGCCTCTCCATTCTTCGGATATTCCCTTCCCTTGTCGTGGCAAAAGAAATCATCGGGAGGGATCGAACAGTTCTCCTTTCAATTGAATTGGCCTTATCTTGCTCTTTTAGCAGTCTTGGCTCTGGTTATCGGCATTTTTTATAGCGCTAACCTCAACCGGGACTGGCTTCTCCGGCTGCTGCGTAAGGCTGGAATCACTCAGCGTACGGCGCGCAATTCCATCTGGAACGACGCTTTTCAGGATATTCCGAGTTCATACGTGCTGGTTCAACTTTCCAGAGACCGTTCCATTGTCGGTTTTTTGCGTTACTACTCCGATGAGCAGGAAGACGCGTCACTGTTTCTGGAAGACGCTGCCTGGATCGTAGACGAAAAGGGAACGCAGTCTCCAATTGATGGACCAGGTATATTGCTCACCAAACAATCCGGAATTGAATCCGTTTCATTCCTAAATACAGAAAGTCCGAAAGACGATATGAACTCCTGACGCGTTAAAATCAAAGACAATATGTGCGCTGCTACGCTTTCGCCTGAAGTTCTCGCCAAGTACGAGCCTGTCATTGGGCTTGAAGTTCATGTGCAGTTGCTTACCGCCTCGAAGGCCTTCTGCGGCTGTGCCAACCACTTTGGCTCTGCGCCGAACACGAACGTCTGCCCGGTCTGCCTTGCGCTGCCCGGAGCGTTGCCGGTGCTGAACGCGCAGGCGGTCGAGTTCGCCACGCTGGCCTCGCTGGGGATCAACTGCGAGGTGCGCGAGCGCTCGATCTTTGCGCGCAAGAACTATTTTTATCCCGACCTGCCCAAGGGCTACCAGATCTCACAGTTCGACAAGCCGATTGCCGAGCATGGGTGGATCGATGTGCCCACGGCGGACGGCTCGATCAAGCGGCTGGGCATCACACGCCTGCACATGGAAGAGGACGCGGGCAAGAGCATTCACGACGGGCTGGTGGATTCCGCCAATCACACCTCGCTGGATCTGAATCGCTGCGGCACGCCGCTGGCAGAGATTGTCAGTGACCCCGATATGCGCACGCCGGACGAGGCCTTCGAGTACCTGACGCGGCTCAAAGAAATCCTGCTATACTGCGGCGTCTCGGATTGCAATATGGAGGAAGGCTCGCTGCGCTGCGACGCCAATGTGAGCGTGCGTCCGCGCGGACAGGAGAAGTTTGGGACCAAGGTTGAGGTGAAGAACGTCAACAGCTTCCGCTATGTGCGCCTTGCGCTGGAGTATGAGATCGAACGGCAGATTGAGGTGGTTGAGGCGGGCGGGAGCATCCGGCAGGAGAGCCGCTTGTGGAATGCCGCCGAGGGGCGGACGTACTCGATGCGTTCCAAGGAGCAGGCGCACGATTACCGCTACTTCCCGGAGCCGGATCTGCCGCCGCTGATTGTGACGGCCGAATTTATTGCGGCGATGAAGGCGAAGCTCCCGGAACTGCCCGAAGCCCGCCGCGCGCGCATGGTCGCCGAGTACGAGATCAACCCCAAGGACGCTTTTACGCTGACCGCCGAGCGGGCCTTTGCGGATCGCTTTGAGGCTGCCGCGAAGACCGCACGCAATCCGCGCCGCGTGGCCAATCTGCTGCTGAGCGAGGTGGGCGGGCGGCTGAAGGCGCTCGACCTGGAGCAGGAGCAGTCGCCGGTTTCGATGGCCGGGATTGTGCTGGCCGCCGATCTGCTCGACGAGGGCAAGATCAGCTCCAAGCAGCTCAAGCAGCTCTTCGACGTCTGCTTTGAAAAGGGCGAGGATTTCGCGGCAGTCTATGAACGCGAGAAGCCACAGCAGCTGACGGATGCCTCGGCGATTGAAGCGATGATCGACGCGGTGATCGCGGCCAATCCCAAGCAGGTGGAGCAGTACCGCGCCGGCAAGAAGACGATGGCCGGCTTTTTTGTCGGCCAGGTAATGAAGGCCAGCAAGGGCCAAGCCAATCCAGCGCTGCTGAATGAACTGGTGACGAAAAAGCTGGAGGGATGAAGCGCGGGAATGGGTTCGCCGGTGTTGCGATAAGTTAGGGCCTGAGGTAGTGTTAACAGGCCCTAGTCCCACACTGGCGCTTCCGACCCGCCGCGCATGAAAGTGTAGCGCCGACCTCCCGGTCGGCTGTAGTGTGGACCTCCTGGTCCACGCTTGCTTCTTTTCAGCCAAATGTACTTTCGTGGAACTATTTCGGCGGGCATAGCGTATTGCCCATCAAGCGATTCACAAAGCATTCACCGGGAGACCCATGCGATGACGATTCACAAACCAACTGTCGTGCTGTTGCTCGTGCTCACAGGCGCAGCCTCTACGTTCATGCTGGGCTGCCGACCGCATCAAGGGCTGGAATCCGAATCTCACTCGGCGACAGGCGCGCTCACCATCAGCAAGATGGGCGGCGAGATTGATGTGGCCGATGCGCCGCAGGGAGCTACCCTTTCCACGATGGGTGGCGACATCCGTCTGGGCAGCGTGGGCGAGTTCGCCAAAGTCAAGACCATGGGCGGCAATGTCACGATCGACAACGCCGAAGCCAGCGTCGATGCAACCACGATGGGCGGTAATGTCAACCTCAAGAGCGTGAACGGCGCGGTCAAGGCGACCACCATGGGTGGAGATGTTACGGCCCGCTTGGTTGGCTCCTCCGATCAGCGCCGGGATATTGAATTATCTTCGCTTGGAGGCACCATCACGCTGATCGTGCCCAAGGATTTCCCCATGGATGTCCGCATCAAACTGGCCTATACCAAGAACGCGAACAAGACATTCGACATCATCCAGCACGCCGGTCTGAGCCAGCGCGAGTCCGAGGACTGGGACTCTTCACAAGGAACTCCGCGTAAATACATCTACGCCGAAGGCCGCGTAGGCAGCGGGTTGAATCACGTGGAGATCAAAACCATCAACGGCGACGTGATCCTCAAGCAGGAATAGTGCCGACGTGAGAAGTGTAAAGAATCCTCTCCATCAGCGATAGGCATCGCGACGATGGTAGACGCCGGTGATCGCAATGCCGAATTCCCCCGCCTGCTTGAAAAAGATGCGATAGTCACCGCAGCGAAGCCGGAAGCCTGTCATGGGCGGCTTGAGCTTTTTCACGTCGCCTACTCGCACTGTCAGATAGCGGTCAATGCAATGGAGAATATCAAGAGCGGTTTCGCGGTCGATAGCGCGAAGATCCGCTTGAGCGTCAATCGACCACGTAATCGACAGCCGCTGTGCAGCGGATGTCTCACTCACAAGCCGTACTCACGAAGAATCGCCTCATGGGAGATAGCCTCGCCATGGTCGAGCGATGCGCTGGCACGATTGAGTTTAGCCATGATCTCTGGCCTAAGTTCATCTTCCTCAAATGGCGCCATCGCCAAGGAGCGGGAAAGCGGTTCAACGAGAACCTCGAGAAGGCCATGCACAGCGGATAGCTTCTCTTCCGGCAGTACATCTATCAGCAAGTGAGCCTGCTGGCGCTGCTGTGCGAAATTGAGTTGCATACTCGCTCCTACCGGAAGAAAGATCTATTTTTCATCATACCCCTTGCCGAAAATTGAGTCATTGCGACTCTACTTCAGCCTCAGTTCCAGCTCAACTTCCTTGCGCGCGTCCCAGGAGCTGATTGACTTGACGGCGCTCTTTTTGCCGTCCTTTTCCGCCCAAAGCTCGTGATCCTCGGCCATGCTCACGTTGGCAAAGCGGAAGCGGCCCTTCTCGGCGGATGAAAAACTGCGAATGTTTTTGGACTTCAAGTCCTTCAGAAAGACCGTTGCGCCCACCACCGAATTTCCATCGGCGTCGGAAACATAGCCCGACACCCCGCGCAAGCCAAGGTTCTGCGCCTCGGCGGCAAAGGGCGCGGCGCTCCCGCTGAGCGATCCCAGCGGAGCCAACACGACCGCCAGAATGGCAAAAGCCACCCCAGCAGCCAACTTCGTGCGATTCAACGTCACTCTTCCTCCTCGTCCTCGTCGAGCAGATCCTCGTCGTCCTCGTCCAGGTCGGTGCCCAATTGCACCAGCTCCAGCGGTTCAACGCCAACCACCTCAAACTCGGTTCCACATTCGTCACAGGTGACGATGTCGCCTTCTTCCACTTCGTCCAATTCAACGTTAAGGGTATTTTCGCATTCCGGGCAGCTCGGCATGGCATCCTCCTCTCGTACCAAACAAATCGTATTGCAGAATGATGGTTCTTTGCAGTGCAACTCCCGCTATTCTTGGCCAACAACCCACTTCAGGTCAAGAGGCTTCATCCCAATTTGATCTTGATCGCCCAAACCGAAGAATACGCTATGAAATTGACGCAGCAGAATGCCTTTGGAAATCCGCGGATAGTTCCGTTCCGGGACCGCTTTCAATAAAAGGGAGATCAAAAAACGCTCGCGCAGGCCGCTCCATTCGCTTTCGCCAAGACACCGGCACGCCTTTCGGGTTACGCTTGAGTTGACTATGCCAAGATTCGGCGCCACCCCGTTCGCCTTTCCCGACTTCCGCGGAGCCACGCGACGCCTGGTTCTCTGGAATCTGGCCGCGTACTTTGCCCTGCTGCTGCTTTTACATACGGCGCTTCCTCTCTGGGCCATTCCAGTATTGAATCCGCTGGGATTTGCTCCGGGCGCATTCCTGCACGGCTCTTACTGGCAGCTCTTCACCTACAGCTTTGTCCACCTGGGAATTTTCAATACTCTCTTTGAACTGCTCTCGCTGTTTTTTGTGGCGGGATTTCTGGAGAATTTTCACAGGCCGGAGTGGGTGACCGGGCTTTATTTCAGCTCGGTGCTGGGAACGGCAGTTGCTTCCATTGCGATTTATCTGTGCAGTCACGCATTGGGATATTCTCTGAGCGGCAATCCGCTGCTAGGCTGCTTCGGCGGCATCTTCGGCCTGCTGGTGGCCATCGGCGCGCTCTACGGTGAGACGCAGTTCATGCTCTTTCCGCTGCCCATCGGCATCAAGGCACGCTATCTGGTGGTCATTTATGTGCTGGTGGCCATCGCCATGCTCTTCGGTGAGCAGAAGGTGTACGCCTTTGCCCAGTTGGGCGGCGCGCTTGTCGGCCTGCTCTTCATCCACATGGCGCCGGGCCGTGGCTTTACGCCCCGCTTCAGCGAGCTATGGTTCGGCGCGCGCAACCGCTACTACCGCTGGAAGCGCCGCCGCGCCGCCCGCAAATTTGAGGTCTATATGCGCTCCCATGGCCGTAACGTCCACCTCGACGGACAAGGCCGCCAGATCGACGACGATGACGCCAACGACCGAAGCCGGTGGAACTAAAAAATGGCAGACCTCAAATGGCTCGACGGCTACTCGGGAGAGAGCATCGAAGAATTGATCGCGCTGGCCGCCGAGTATCGCATCGACTCGCTGCTGGTGGCGCTGGAAGAAGCCTTGAACCAGAAAGCGGCGGAGGTTGGCGAGCTGGATCTCTCCGATGAGGAACGCATTGTCCTGGCGGTTGAGGCGCTGGAACGAGAGGTGAGCAACGGCGGCTTCGGCCAGTTCTTTGCCAATGCATCGGGCCAGTACGCTTCGATCATTGTGAATTCCCTGCTGGCCATTGGTTGCCCTGAAACTGCGGCTGTCGCCAGCGGTGCCATCAATGCTCTCGGTTTTCAGGATTTCTCTCCCGAGGCGCTGGAAGAGGCTCTTGAATCCGAAAATGAGGAGCGGGATGAGCAGTTGGAAGAGTGCGACGGCCTCTATTCTGGAGCGGGCGAGGACATCGTCGGCCAGCTCTTCGACTTCGTCCAGGCCCATCAGGACGCAATTCAGCTTTGATGGGTTTTGACCTCCAATGAGAATCGTGGTTACGGACAATCCCAGCTTGTTGTATACTCCATCCCGTATGCAAGTATTTGCGATTCTTCCCGCAGCAGGGCTAGGAACCCGGATGGCCGGTCCGCAGCCCAAGCAATTTCTCACCCTGGATGGAGTCCCCATCTTGATCCATTCGCTGCGCGCCTTTGTCTCTGTGGCGCGGGTAACAGGTATTTATGTGGCCGTGCGTCTGCCGGAGATGGAGCGCGTGCAAGCCCAAATTGCCGAGTTCGGCTTCACCGATCGCGTCCACGTCGTCGAGGGCGGAAGTCATCGCCAGGAATCTGTCGAGCACGCCTTGGCAGCCCTGCCCGCCGAGCCGGAAGATGTGGTTCTGGTTCACGACGCGGTGCGTCCGCTGATTGACGCCGCCACCATCGACCGCACCATCGATGCGGTCCTCCAGCATGGCGCGGCCATCGTCGGCCTGCCTGCCGTGGACACCATCAAGCAGGTGGAGCGGACGGCGCACGGAGCGCTGATTACTTCGACGATTCCACGCGAGTTCGTGGTGCTGGCGCAGACGCCCCAGGGCTTCCGCTACAGCCTCTTGCAGAGCGCTTTTGCTGAGGCTACGGCGGACGGTTTCATCGGCACCGACGAAGCCTCGGTCGTCGAGCGCGCGGGGCAGCCGGTCGCAGTGGTTCCCGGCTCGGCCATCAATTTGAAGATTACCCAGCCGGGCGATTTGGCCCTGGCCGAGTTCTATCTGCGCCAGCGCGGGCGGTAAAATCGGCTGGTATTACGAAATCAGCGGGTGTCCCAGAAAATGGTGGGTGTCCCAGAAAATGGTGGGTGCCCCAGGTCCCGATTTTGGGACCTGGGAAACCTCGCAGTCAAACCAGCCAAATTTCTCCAGCGTGGATCAGAATATTCACTTCGGGGGTTACAAGTCGAAGTACCGGCGTCGGCTTTTTCTTTTCTTTACATCGATCCAAGGTTAGGATGAAAATTGGTTCGCCGCCGATAAAACCTAAAGGACAGGCACGGATACCATGGAAACTCGGATCGGATTCGGTTTTGACTCGCACGTCTTCAAGGCGGGTGTACCGCTGCATATTGGCGGGCTGACGCTGGACCACCCGGAGGGTCTGGCCGGCCACTCCGACGGTGATGTGCTGCTGCACGCCGTCACCGACGCTCTGCTGGGTGCCGTGGCCGCGGGCGACATCGGCACCTTCTTTCCGCCGGGCGACCCGCGCTGGAAGGACGCCGACTCGGCCATCTTTCTCCGCCTCGCCATGGATACGCTCCAGCACGCCGGCTACCGCATCGTGAACGTCGATACCACTCTGATTCTGGCCGCGCCCAAGATTTCTCCCATCTCCAGCGCCATGCGCGCCCGCGTCGCCGACCTGCTCGGCCTGGGCACAGATCAGGTCAGCATCAAAGCCAAGACTCCCGAAGGGCTGAACCTGGACCACGTCGCCCAGTGCCACGCCGTCGCGCTCATCGAGCGCGTCATCGAGCCGGATGAACTGAAGAGCATGAGCGCAGTGATCGAAAGCCAGCGCCAGCTTGAAGACGTAGTCGAAGACCTCATCAGCAGCGTACACGGCATCCCCAAAAAGCGCGGCGGCCTCGTCTACGACACCGAGGACATTACGTAGGGCAGGGAACAGGGAGTAGCAGACGCTATACCAGAAGTATCGGCACTCCATACTGCGCCAACTCCCCATCGGCGGTCACCAGAATCAGGTCTTCAACCAATGCTTGCGCTACTAACATTTGGTCAAAGGGATCGCGATGATGCATGGGCAGCAACGCCGCACGATCTCCGTGGCGAATTGCCACGGGCAACTCCAAGAGCTTGAATGTTTCCAGCATCGAACCAACCGGCATCCGCAACCTCAGCTTGCCCGCCGCTTGCTTGAGGCTCAACTCCCACGCCGTGACGGCACTCAAGTATCGCTGCTCCGCGAGGCGCAACTTTTCAAGCACGTGCGGCTTAAGCCGGGTGTTTCCGGAATCGAGCCAGATCAAAATATGCGAATCCAGCAGGTAACGTTCACCGCTCACTTCGCGCCTCCGGTAAACAGGAGCTTATCTTCCTCATCGTCTTCAAACCACTCCAGAGGAATATCCTTTTCCCAGTCGTCCGCAAGAAACTCGATGCCCAGAAGATTTTTCCCAAAAGGCAGCGGCTCCGGCTCCAGTTCCTTTTTCTTCTCGGCCATCGGCAACAATCGGGCCATCGGATTACCTGCCTTGGCGATCACGATCTCCTCTCCCATCGCCGCCCGGTCAACCAGGTTGGAGAGCTGTGTCTTCGCTTCATAAAGATTTACTTGTGTGCTTGCCATTGCAACCTCAATTCCCGAAGGGATTTTCTTTACCCTCGTCCTGAAAGTATTCCAGAGGAATCTCTTTCTCCCAATCATTGGAATGGATGGTAATTCCCAAGATATTCTGCCCGAACATTCGCAGAATTTTATGCTCCAACGGAACCTGTTCCGGATTTTCAATTGAGCCAGATTGGGTTTCCATGGCAGTCCTCCTCTCATCAAATTGTGGACCGATTTGCCGAGTTGGTCAAGTTGGTCAAGGCTGTCAGAAACCCAACTGCACAGCGGCCAAGTTGAAAAATCACCCGCTCTTCCCAGAGGGTTCAAGGGACCGCTCAAATCTCCATGCTCTCCCGCCCCCGTACAATAAAACCATGTTCCGCGATCTGGCCCCCCTTTCGAGCTATCTGCGCCGCTACCGCTGGGGTTACCTGTGGGGCACGCTCTCGTGTGTCTGCACCAACGCCATCTGGGTGCTCTTTCCGCAGGTGATTCAGCGGGCCATCGACGCCATGGGCCACGGCGCGGCGCGCGGAACCATTCTGCTCTTTGCCGGGTTGCTGGTGGCGATTGCGCTCATCAAAGGCGTCTTCCTCTACGCGCAGCGCTGGATTCTGATCGGCATCTCCCGCGAAATCGAGTTCGACCTGCGCAACGACCTCTTCAAAAAGCTGGCCAAGCAGGATACGGGCTTCTATCAGCGCTATCGCACCGGCGACATCATGGCGCGGCTGACCAACGACCTGAATGCCGTGCGTATGTTGCTGGGCCCGGCGCTGATGTACTCGGCCAACACGATCTTTTTCTCCGTGGGCGCGCTGTTTTTTCTGCTGCGCATCAGCCCTTGGCTGACCTTGGTCGCATGGGCGCCGATGCCGCTGGCCAGCATCCTTGTGCAGTACTTCGGCAGCCGCATTCATGACCGCTTCGAGCGCATTCAGGCCAGCTTCTCCGAGATCAGCGCGCAGGCTCAAGAGAATTATTCCGGCGCGCGGCTAGTGCGCGCCTTTGCCCGCGAAGAGGCGCAGATCGGACTCTTCGAACGGCTCAATCGCGAGTACATTGCGCGCTCACTCCGGCTGGTCCAATTGATGGGAATGCTCTGGCCGACGCTGGAGTTCATTCTCGGCATCTCGATGATCATTACGCTCTTGGCCGGCGGGCATCTGGTGGTTGCACATCGCATCACGGTCGGCCAGTTTGTCGCCTTCAACACCTACATGATTATGCTCATCTGGCCGATTATCGCCATCGGTTGGGTGGTGAATATCTATCAGCGCGGCACGGCATCGGTAAAGCGCATCGACGAGCTGCTCAAGGCCGAACCGGCTATCGACGACCGTGCCGCCGATGCGACGATTGCCGCCGACACGGTTTTGCGCGGAGAGATTGAATTTCGCAATTTGAACTTCAGCTATGACGAGACGGCGGTACTCAAGAACATCTCGCTGAAGATTCCCGCCGGTTCCAGCCTGGCGATTGTAGGACCGACAGGCTCGGGAAAATCCACGCTGATCAATCTCATTGCTCGGCTCTATGAAGCGCCGGAGGGTTCACTGCGGATCGATGGACGACCGGTGCGCGAGTATCCACTGGCGGTTCTGCGGCGCAATATCGGCATGGTGCCGCAAGAGACGTTTTTGTTCAGCGCGACCATCCGCGAGAACCTGGCCTTTGGCGCGCCCGAGGCCAGCAGCGAGGAACTGCTGAAGGCGGCCGAGGCGGCGCATATTCGCAAAGAGTTCGAGGAATTTCCGCAGGGCCTGGAAACCATGGTGGGCGAACGCGGTGTCACGCTGAGCGGCGGGCAGAAGCAGCGCGCGGCGATTGCGCGGGCGCTTTTGCGGCGGCCATCGATTCTGATTCTGGACGACGCGCTGGCCAGCGTGGACACGTACACCGAAGAGCGCATCCTGAACGGCCTCAGCGCATACACTGCTTCCGCAACCACCATCCTTATCTCGCATCGCGTCTCCACCGTACGCAACGCCGATCAGATCGCGGTACTGGATCACGGAAAGATTGTGGAGCTGGGCCGTCACGATGAACTGCTAGCCCGCGACGGCTACTACGCCAGCCTCTACCAGAAGCAGCAGTTGGAAGAAGAGCTGATTGAAGCAGGGACGTAGGAACAAGGACTAAGTCCCTGCTTCTACGCATTCCATCGAGAGCCAGCCGAGGCCTCATCGCCGTACTCGGAACCGTCAAAGGACGGTTGCCTGCGACCGGCGTTCATGCCGCTCACCTGCAGCGGCGCTGGATTGACGTCCGGGTCACGCGCGACTTGACGCCAAGCATCGCGCACATTCTTGACGCATTCAATGGAGTGCTCGAACTTCTGCGTCGAAGCCGACTGCGAGGCTTGCAGGATCTGCGCGAAGATCGATGCATAAAACTCGCTGAGCACCTGCGCCGGCTTGCCGCCCACATCCATGCGTAGCCGCGCCTGCAGGTGGATGATGATGTCCAGCGCGCGCTTGACCGCAGTCCGCCGCGCCTCCGCATCATTGCGTTCAACGGCCGCTACCGCCGTATAAAGAAAGCGCAGAATGCCGTCATACAACGCCACAACCAGATCAACCGCCGAAGCGCTGTCCAGCGCGTGTTCCTGATAACCGTTCATGGGGAAAGACCTCCTTAGCCGTTTTGATTCTGGTTGTAGCCGGTGATCGCCGAGTAAAGCTGATTGACTTGACTCAGCTCTGAGGGGATGTTTTGAATCGTCTCGTTGGCGCTGTTCAGTTCCGTTGTCAGGCTCTTTGATTCTGCGGAGATCAGCATTTCTTCTCTGGAGATGTCCGCGTTCAGCGTGGATTCGATGTTGCTGTTGGAGGTCGAGGCCAGCGAGAGAACGCCGGTTGGCGAACTATTTCCGGAGTTGGTCAGCATGGCGGAGAAGCTCTGGCCCCAACTGCTGGAGTTCTGGAAGAAGCCCACCACGCTACTGAAATCCGAATTGAGCACGGAGTCCAGGCTGGCTTCGTCAAAGGTCAGCGTACCGTCATTGTTCACGCTGATGCCCAGGGTGGTCATACTGTTGATGTCTGACGAATTCGTGTAGCTGAGTGTCGCGCTGCTGGTGTTGGTGGCATCAAGAATCTTGGAGGTCACCGTCATGTCGCCGGCCGATCCCAGCGTCTCCGACTGCAACTGCAGGCTGTAGCTGTTATCGGTATTCTGGATCACCGTAGCATTCACGCCGATGTTCGCTTTGTTGATGGCCCCGGCCAGCCCGGCGAGATTGTTGCTCGGAGAGGTGGCGGAGTATGCGGGCACGGCAATGGTTTGCGTCTGCCCCGAACCCACCTGAAGGGTGATGGAGCCGCTGAGCGCATCAGTTTTGTTGGGAATTCCCGCCAACGTGCCAATGTCCACCGGCATCGTGCTGGTGACGCCTGTGTCGGTGTAGGCGAGCGCCGTATCGCTGGTGGCGACGATAGCGGAGCTTACAGTCAACGCCCCGCTGGAACCCTGGGTTTGCGAAGCGAGCGTCAGAGTCGACTGGTTGTTGCTGGTCACCACATTCGCCGTGAATCCAAGGCCGGCGGCAAAGATGCTCGGAGTTACCGTCAATGTCTCGGCGCTTCCAACCGCATTTGAGTTCAACGCCAGGGTCGTCACGCCATTCGAGGCTGTCGTCACCGTGGCTCTGAACCCAAGGCTGCTATTTGCATTGATGGTGCCCGCCAGCCCGCTGAGCGTGTTGATGCCGCTTCCGGTATAGATGGTGTCGGTGGCCGCTCCGGTAGTGGGTTGGGCGCCGATGACGATAGTCTCCGTCTTGCCGCTGCCCACCGCAACGCTTATCCTGCCGGCCAGTTCGTCCGTCGAGCTGAGTACCGATGTCAGCGTCGCGCTGGATGCTGTCGCGCTCGTACTTCCGGAAACATCCGTGCCGGGTGTCACGGTGGAAGTCAGCATTGTGCCCGCGCCGGCGGCATTGATCGCGGCCGCCAATCCGGAAATCGTGTTATAGCCGCTTCCCGTGCCGGTATAGATTGTGCTGGCCGTATTCGTCCCAGCGCCCACCACCACACTCACCGGCGAGCCTTTGCCCATCGTGATGCTCATCGAACCGGTAAGCGTCGTGTTGGTATTGGAGGCAACCGAGGTCATTGTGCCATTCGGATTGGCCATATTCAGGCCGCTTAGCAACTGCTGCTGCAAGAGCGACAGCGTGGGAGAGCCGAAGAGCGGCTCGGCGTTGTTGGAGCTATCCAGTCCCTCCTGCGTGTTCACGGCGCTCATCAGCGAGTTGTAGTCGCTCACCAACTGGCTCATCGCGCTCTCCACGCCGCTGTTGTCGTTGGCGATGATCACCTGCACCTGCTCGTAGCTGCCGTCTGACTCCTTGGTGCTGGGCGCAAGCAACTGAAAGGTTACGCCGGGAATCAGATTGGCGACGGTATTCGAGGAACTGGTCAGATTATCCACGCCATCCACCGTCAGATTGGCGTCCGCGCCCGTCACCGGGTTGGTATAAGCCAGCGATGTTGTGCCGGTGATGTCATTGAGGCTGGGACTCACCGTCAGCTTACCGCTGGTGCCGTTGCTCGTCGAAGTCAGCGTCAAGACGGTGCCAATCGCGTTGCTGCCGGACGCGGCTGTATTCACCAAAGCCGTGGCTCCCAGCAGCGCCGTGTTGAGGTTGATCACATTCTCCAGACTGCTGAGTGTGTTGACGCTGGTTCCGGTATAAATGGTGTTAGCAGCCTGGCCGCTGCTGGGCACGGCCCCGGCGACAATGTTGTATGTTGTGCCGCTGCCCGACTGAATCGAAATCGAGCCGGAGACCGTGTCGCTGGCGCTGGCCAGTGCGGTCAGCGTTCCGCTGTCTGGCGCCGTAGTGCTGACCGTCTTCGCATTGGTGTAAGTGAGAGCACTCGTGTCGGTGGCGGCCAAAGTATTGTTTGTCACCGAGATGTTGCCGTTGGCTCCCGAGGTATTTGAAACCAGGCTCAGCATCGAACCCGCGGCATCGGTCAGCACGCTGGCGTTGATGCCAATGCCGGAAGAGTTGATGGTATTGGCCAGAGCGGATAGCGTGTTATCAGAAGAGTTCAGCGTGATCGCCAATTGCGTCCCGCTGCCCGCCTGTAGCGTAATTGAGCCGGTCAATGGATCATTGGCGTTGGCGATCTGCGTCAGGTATCCGCTGGAGGTAGCCGCCAAATTCTTGACGATCACGGTATGCGTGCCGGAGATCGTCGACGAGGTCGCCGCGGTCAGCTTCAGCACATTCTCGTCCGAGCTGGAACCCTCTTTCTCCGCCATCACCCCGGTAAAATCCGTCAGCGAACTCATGTCGTTGGAGAGATTGGAAACGAGCGTTCCCAGGCTGGAGATGGCCGTGTCCTGGCTCTGCAATTTCGTCAACTGCGTCTTCCAGGGTGTCTCCACATTCTGCAGATTGCTGACAATCTCCGCCACCGTTGAACTGACGTTGAAACCCGTTCCGCTGGTCGCCGATCCGAAGCTCAGTCCTACTGTACCCATCTCGTCCTCCATCGATCACTGAGCAGCCGAAGAACCACCCCAACGTTGAAATAAATTAGAGAATGCTCATGTATTTTGCTTGAGAAAATTACACTGCATTCCACCGCCTGCATTCTTTCGAGTCAACCCTTTCATCGGCCTTCCGCCGCGCGGCTTTAGCCCATGCTTCTGGAAAAAACAGCCGGAATCTCCACTTTGCGCAAAAAAATGAAGGGCGCTCTTGCGAGCGCCCTTCCTGGGTGAAGGTCCAACTTTCCAACTACGAGCTTATTGCAACAGCTTGGTGACTTCCTGCTGTACGCTGTTGGCCTGGGCCAGTGCGGCGATGCCGGTCTGGCTGAGGATCTCGTACTTGGACATATTGGAGGTTGCCGAGGCGTAATCGGTCGCTTGCACCGCATTCTGCGCCGCCTGCACGTTCTCCTGTTGTGTGCTGAGCACCTGACTGACGGCGTTCAACGTGTTGATCTGGGCGCCGACGTAGCCGTCCTGGGCTGCCACGGCGGTGATGGCGGAGTTGAGGTTGGTCAGCGCGCCTTCCGCATCTGTCTGGTTGGACAGATCGGTTGCGCTCAGGCTCACTCCGGCGCCATCCGAGTAGCTGATGGTAGCGATTCCTGAAGAGCCGCTGCTGTCTGCTGTGAAATTGTTGTACATCGCGGCAGCGGTCGAACCAAGCGTGGTCGGGTTATCCTGCTTGGAGGACGAGTCATAGAGCGCGGTCGAAGCGGACGTGGTATTACTGATTCCCACGTTATATGCGCTTCCGGGCGTATAGGTCAAATCCGCTGTGGTGGTGTTGTCCGTGACGCCGGTTGTGTTGGTATTGATGATGTTGCCGGTCGAGCCATAGACATCCGAGGTGAGGGTCACACTGACGCCGTTGGCACCGGTGGTATACGATGCGTGAACGCCATAGGGATCCACACTGCTACCAGTGCCCCCGACATTGCCGGTGTTGATCTGGTTGATCATGCCCTGCACCGTCTCGTTGGCGGTGGTCAGAGCGATGCTTTGCGGAGTTCCGCTGTCGAAACCGGCGACCGTGTAGGCGACCGTTCCAGAGACCTTGTCCGTAAGGCTGGCAAAGTTGCCCAGGGACGATGTCGAGGGGGTTGCTGCCGCGCCCGCATCTTGCAAGGAAGAATAGGTAGCGCTGACAGCAATGGTGTTGTCAACACCGGAGGTGATCGTCAAGCTCTTGCTGTCCGTACCCGTGATGGACGCGGTTACACCAAGAGTGTTGTCTTGCACAAGCGCCTGCTCCAAACTGCTGACCGTGCTGCCGCCACTGAGTTGACCCGCCTGCAGTGTCGTGTTTCCCATCACGAATGCTTGAGTGTGTCCGTTGGCCGTGATGGAGATGGTGCCTTGCAGGTTGTCGCTGGCGGTCAAGGCATTGGCCAGGTTCAATGTGGTTGAAGAGGCGGACGGGGTGATTCCCGTGCTGGAAGTCAATATCGCTTCCGAAGCGGCATCCTTCAAGTTGCTGGCGCCGCCTACTGCGATCGTGGTAGCCGTGCTGGTTGCCTGCAGATCGAGTTGCCCGCTCGATATGGTGGCATTTAACCCGAGAGTGGTAGCCGAGTTAATGGCGGCTCTCAGGCTATCCAGCGTGGTAGCGCCGGTTTTATAAGTGCCCAAGCCATCATTCCCCGCCGTTCCGCCCATGACGAACGAATCGGTAACACCGTTGTTGGAAAGAACGAGAGTGCCGGCGAGCACATCGGAAGCTCCGATTTTCCCTCCCGTGGTGCCGACGGTTGCCTCAGCTGTGGTAGCCGACGAGGCACCCGTGCCCACGATCTGGCTGGTCTGCGATCCCGAGTAGTTTTCCGTGAAGACACTTCCAGTATCCGTGAGGACGCTAGTCGTATCGGTCGACGCGATCGTCAGGCCGCTTCCATTTGAGTTGACCGTAGCAGTGAGGTGAAGATCGCCCGCCAGAGTCGTTCCGCTATTGGTGATTGCGCTGGCCAAGTTGGCCAACGTGTCATTGCCGGCACCAGTATAGATGTGGGTGGTGTCATTTTGTCCGGCGCCTACTACGATGCTGATTGCTCCGGCACCGTTACCATAGGGCGTGCCGCCGTGTGTGTTATTAAGCACAAGTGTGGTGCCCAGGACATTGTCGTCATTAGCATTCGTCGTGCCGTTGGCAAAAGTGACATGCGCTGCTGCCGTTACGGCACCATTCGAGCCTTGTGATGCCTGCTCGGTAGCGTTGTAGGTCAGGTTGGTGGTGTCCGCATTCAGGCCACTGGTTCCCACGCTTGTCGACTGAAGGAAGATGCCGCCGCTGGCTAGGTCGGACGCTGCCGTTGCGCCGAGATCGGCAGCCCCGTGAGTGCCATCATTGCCAAGGGTGTTGATCGCGGTAACCAGATCGGAAATATTCGAGCCGGTAAGGTTGAACGTGCCGCCCGTTGAGCCATAAGATTGAGAGGCGGTACCCTGGCCCATGACAAAGGTGTCTACGGTCGAGTTGTTGGAGATCACCACGGTCCCGGAAAGAGTACCGGTGGTAATCGGCGTAGTCGTCGAGATCTGTCCGCCATCTTTCAGGCTGATGACCCCAGAGGCCTTCTGTGTAGAACTTCCTGAGACTGGATCGGTAAAGTCCAGCTTAGAGGAATCCTTCAAGTTAGTCGAATCGACCGTGATGCTGGTCCCCGCCGTTGATGTGGTAAATACCAAACCCGAGCCGGTCGAATTCATCGCGGCGGTAATATCCGAAGCGCCGCCATCCGTCTTGTTTTGATTGATTGCGCTCATCAAAGCGGCAAGCGTGGTGCCTCCGGTGGTAACGCCCGTGTGAGATGTGTCATTGAACGTCGATCCGATTGTGTATGTTTCGGCTGAGTTCGTGCCATCGCTCAGGACAATTTTTCCACTCAGCGTATCGCCGTTTCCGGTGACCGTATTGCCATTGATTTCTGCAACATTGGTTCCGACTCCGGCACCGGTGCTGTCGACGTTGGCCGGTGTGGAAGCGGTAACGACTGGAGTGGTTCCTCCCGATGTCGTGAACTGGTCGTCCAGCGTGTTGCCGCTGGCAACGGCTACAGTTGTGCCGACTGTTTTGGATGTCAGAAGAATCTGTCCACCGGAAACAGTCGCGTTTACGCCGAGACCAGAACCGCTAATCGCTGTCGCGAGGTTAGTAACCGCGTCCGTGCCGACGCCGGTACCAACGTGTGTGGCGTCTACTGAAGCAGCACCCACGGTAAACGTGTAATTCGTTGGTGGCGAGCCAGCCGAGGCGTTACTGAGCACGATTGTGCCGCCGGCCGCAAGCGTATCGGCGCCGCTGAATCCCGGGCCATTGGACATTGAGATGGTTGCGGAGCCGACCGATCCGGTTGTCGCGGCTGCTCCATTCACATTGACGACCGCTCCAACACTGGGCGTTGCGCTCAAGTTTGTGCCAGTGGCTTCTTTGAGTGTGGTGCCGGCGGTGTTCGATGTGATGGTCAGCCCGGTGGTGCCAAGCGTGGCCGTGGCGCCGAGGTTGGTGCTGGCCCCGATGGCGGTCTGCAGATCGGCCAGCGTCGAATGAGCGGAAGCGAGGGTAATCGTGTTTCCGTCGGTGCTGGTTCCGGCAGATGCCCCGCCCATGACAAAGGTTATATTCGTGGGGCTCGTTGAGGTCGATGCACTGTTGGAAATCACCAAAGTGCCCGTGAGCGCGTCTGTACCCTGGCTCTGAGCGACCGTGCCCATGCCCAGGAGAACCGAAGCGTCCGATCCCGAAATTCCAGTTGAACTGCCACCGGCGGTGAAGTTGAGAGGCGTAGAGGAGATGACCGTGCCGGTGCTCAGGGTGTTGGTCGCATTGACTGTGCCGGAGGTAACGACGGAGAGCGCACCAAGGTTGGCGGCAGCTTCGTTCAGAGACAAGCTCTGTGTGCCATCGCTGTTCGTGACGACATTGGCGTTGATGGAACCAGCGGCGAGCGTACCGCCGGTGCCAGCATTGATCGCGCTAGCCAGATTGGCAAGAGTCATGTTTGGCGACGTAACCGTGATGGAAGCCGCTACCGCGTTGCCCGCCTTGACCGTGAAGGTCTGGCCGACGCCAAGATTGGTTCCAGAGGTCATATTGGCCGCGCTGAGAGTTGCGCTGGTAGCGCTGGTGCCGGGTTCCTGCCCAACTGAAACAACTCCGCCGGATATCTGAATTCCGGTCTCGGTTCCACCACTGGTGTTGCCGGCTTGTGTCGCGGTGGTGAAGCTGGCCGTCAGGCCCAGGCCCGCGCCGTTGATGGCGCTGATCATGCCATTGGCCGTGTTGGAGTAACTGGTGCCATTCCCCACGGAAATCGTCGCCACCGCGGAGGTCTCCGCGCTGTTGGCGCCCTTGACAAGATAGTTCACTGTGATGGCTGTCGTGCCGTTGGTGTTCAGCGTGTCGGTGGCCTGAGCATTTGCTGTGCTGCTCGACAGATTGACGAACACGTTGTTCGTGCCAGCACTGTAGGCCATCACACCAGCAGTGTCGCCGATGTTGGACGAGGAAAGCGTCCGGATATTCAGAGTGTTGATCGAAGAGCCGGAGGTCGATGAGTCGCCGGTATAGATATTGGTCTGTTTGCCGAAGACCGTCGTGCCATTGTACGTAGTGGTCGAGCCGATGTTCGAGATTTCCGACAGAATCGACTGGTATTCGTTGTTGGCCGCCGTATCCTGTGAGGAGTTGAGGGTGCCGTTCGAGGCTTCGGTAGCCAGCGTCACGGCCCGGTTGAGCAGGCTTGTCACTTGCGAGAGGGCGCCATCTGCCACTTGGAGGAGACCCACGCCCTCAGTTGCATTGGTCTTCGACTGGGTGAGTGCCTGCTGGTTGGCCTGGAGGCCATCAACCAGAGACAGACCGGCTGCGTCGTCGGCGCCGGAGTTGATTTTCGAGCCGGAAGACAACTGCTGCAGCACTGTCGATAGACTCGTGCTTGAGTTGTTTAGGTTGTTTTCGGCATAGATCGCATTCAGGTTATTCAAGACACCCAGGGACATGGGGTTCTCCTTTTGATGCGTTGAATTGCGGTTCGCCCCGGATGTGCGCCCATTTTTTTTACTTACCGTGGGTCGCTGCCTCCGGATTGTTTACCGTCGCATCTGGCCCCTTCTTCGGCTCAGGCGTCGATGGCTTTATTCTGGGGCACTAGTGTTCCACCGCTGGACACACATCGTTAGCTTTTCGTAATCTGCTGTCCATTTTTGCTTATCCTTTTCTTCCTTCCGCCGATAACTCTCTCAAAGGAGTTATGAGACGATGATCGAACTTACACGGCTCAACGGCACTCCCATCGTTCTGAACAGCGACTTGATCAAGACCGCCGAGGCCGCCCCGGACACCATGCTCACTCTGATTACCGGAGAAAAGCTGATTGTCCGCGAGGATACAGCGGAGGTCATGGAGCGCGTCCTCGCCTACCGCGCACGGCTGCTGGCCTCGGTCGCCAAGCGCCTGCCCTCCTATGGCGAACTGCAAAGGGCGGTCTCGTTGACCAGCCTGGATCTCTCCGATAAGTCAAAACCTGCTATAGGCTCGCCCACGCGCGGGCCGCTGGATGATAAATGAGCAATGAATACGGGTCTCCGCAAATGAATCTACGAGGAGCGGTGCATGGATAAGGGCAGTGTGGGCGGAGTTTTGCTGGCTGTTGTGGGTATCATTGCCGGATTGCTGATCGAAGGCGGAAACCTTGGTCAGATCCTGCAACCCACTGCGGCCTTGATCGTCTTCGGCGGCACCATGGGCGCGGTGCTCTTGCAGTTTCCCCTGCCCACGGTGGTCTCCGCCTTCCGCAGTCTGGCCCACGTCTTCAACGCGCCCCGCAAGCACAACGACCAGCTCGTTCAACTCCTGGTCGCCTTCGCCAACAAGGCGCGCCGCGACGGCGTTGTCTCCTTGGACAGCGACTTGCAGACCATCCAGGACCCCTTCCTCAAACAGGCCATGATGTTGGCCGTAGATGGGACAGAGCCGAACGATCTGCGCAAAATCATGCGCGTCAGCCTGGATACCACTGCGGAGAATGATGAGCGGCTGCCCGCCGTTTTTGAGTCCGCGGGCGGATTCTCGCCCACCATCGGCATTCTCGGCGCGGTCCTGGGGCTGATTCAGGTCATGCAACATCTGGACAACATTCAAGAGGTGGGACGCGGCATCGCGGTGGCGTTTGTGGCCACAATCTACGGCGTAGCGGCCGCCAATCTCTTCTTTCTGCCCTTCGCCGGCAAAATGCGCATCCGTATGCACGACGAACAGCAGCGTCGCGAGATGATGCTGGAAGGCATTATCTCCATCCTCGAAGGCATCAATCCGCGCATGCTGGAAGTCAAACTGTCTGGCTTCCTGCAGGACACACAAAAGAAGCAAAAAGAGGTCCCGGCATGACGCGAGAACGGCGCAAAGTTCACATCAGCAGAGACCGCTGGCTGGTCTCCTACGCTGATTTCATCACCCTGCTCTTTGGGCTTTTCGTGGTTCTTTTCGCCTTTGCCAAAGCCGATCAGAAAAAACAGGTGCAGGTCTCCGAGTCCATCGACGAGGCCTTCCATGCGCTGGGCATCTTTCCCGACGCCTCGCGCATACCATCCAAAGGGGCCAGCGGCGCAGCGGGAAAAGATGCTGCGGCCATCCCCATGAATATTGTGATGGGCGAGGATGTGCTCTCGCCAGCCCGCGTCAAAGACGATCTGGAGCGTATTCACAAAGAGCTGGAGCAGACGCTCTCCAACCAGGTGGCCACGCACACCGTCTCGATGAAGATGGGGCGCGATGGCCTCGTAATTAGCCTGCGCGAGGCTGGCTTCTTCGCCTCCGGTTCGGCCACGCCCAAGCCGCAAACGCGCATCACTCTAGAGGAGATCGCCGCTCAGTTGGGGAAAACCCCCTACGATCTGCGCATCGAGGGACACACCGATAATATCCCCATCCACACCACCGCGTTCGACTCCAACTGGGAACTCTCCTCGGCCCGCGCCACCAACATTGCACGGCTCTTCATCGACATGAAAAACATCACGCCCAATCGCATCTCGGCCGCCGGCTTTGCTGAGTTTCATCCCGTGGCCAGTAATGAAACGGTTGAGGGCCGCGCCGAGAACCGCCGCGTAGATATTGTCGTTCTACCGCGCACCAAAGTGAATCTCTCCGTGCCCGGTTTCACCCATCCCACCGGAGAATGGCGCAAGATCACCGACGACGATAAGCCGCCAGCCGGTAAGGCTCCGTAGGTGGCTCGCTCATCAGCCCCGAAGAAGCATACTAAGCCATGGAAAGCAGTGCCCCGTTCATCGCGGCTTTTCGCGATGAGCGGGCGGTTGGCTGGGTGCCCCCGGTCCCGATTTTGGGACCGGGGAAGCCTGGAACTCAACGCGCCTTCTCACAGGGGGCAGGTGGCTCGCTCATCAGCCCCGAAGAAGCATACTAAGCCATGGAAAGCTGTGCCCCGTTCACCGCGGCTTTTCGCGATGAGCGGGCGGTTGGCTGGGTGCCCCCGGTCCCGATTTTGGGACCGGGGAAGCCTGGAACTCAACGCGCCTTCTCAAACAGTAAGAGATCTACTCCACCCCCAGCACCTTCACGATCACTCGCTTCCGCCGCTGCCCATCAAACTCCGCGTAAAAGACCCGCTGCCAGGTTCCCAGGTCCAGCTTGCCATTGGTCACCGGCAGCGTGGTCTCGTGGTGCAGCAGTAGCGACTTCAAATGCGCATCGCCGTTGTCCTCGCCGGTCTGATGGTGCTTGTAATCGGGCCGCGCCGGAGCCAGTTCCTCCAGCCATTTGCCAATATCCTCAATCAGCCCGCTCTCCAGATCGTTCACATAGACTGCGGCTGTAATGTGCATTGGCGAGACAAAGCAAAGCCCGTCCCGGACGCCGCTGCGTCGCACAATCTGCTCGATTTCATCGGTGATATGCACCATCTCGCGCCTTTTCCGGGTTTCCATCACCAAATACTCTGTATGACTCTTCATTCATCCTCCTGGAATATCATGCCCTGGAACATCATGCCCTGGAACATCATGCTGGATACGTCACCAAACTTTGCGTGCCCCACGCTTAAATAACTATCGGGGTGTCCCACCCCTGAATAACTGCCTGGGTGCCCCACCCTCGCCGCGTTCTTGTTTTTGCGGCTAGGGTGGGATCGCCACGATGCCGACATTACAGAAACACTGAAATTACCCTAGGATAGGATACTCGCAATAATGGTAGGCTAAGAGCAATATGGAACGCGTCACACGCCTCCCCGTTGTTCTCGCCCTCACCTTGCTCTGTGCCCTTGGCAACGCCCAAGAGCCTCGCAGCGTCGCGGCCTCGCCTACGCCCAAGCCCATCCTGCGCCAGAAGGCCCCGCAACCCACGCCTTTTTCACTCGACGAAGCGAGGCAGGATTCCGCAAAACTGGTTGACTTTCCACCGGCGGACCAGATTAGCCAGCAGGACCGCGATCTGTGGACCGGCGCGCTTCCGGCGATTCGTGAGCGAGCCAACGCAGCCGGGCTGGATTTCAATCAGGACGCATGGGATGCGCGGCAGATTACCTGCTCCGCGCTGCCGGGGCATCTCTTTCTCACCTTCACGCGCGGCGGCGGCACAGGCGAGGCCAGCGCCTTCACCGCTTCGATCCCACGCGGCTCAGGCCAGGTGCGCATCATCCCCATTCTGCGCCGTGGCTATTCGCTTTTTTCGCCCGCGCCCATCAACGAGCAGACCCTCTCGGCCTTTAACCACATCCGCGCCGAGGAGCATCCAGCGCAGCCCTCGGAGTGGCTGGCCACGGGACTCTGCTACGCCGCTCTGGCGGGAGCGCATCCTGAGATCGGCCTAGCTGGCGACCTTAATCGGCGCAAGAACTCCACCGCCGCGCCCGGCAGCCTGACCCTGACCGCCGACAGCGGAGGCGAAATCTCCTTCATCGACCTCAACGCGAAACCACGGCGCGCGCTGTGGACAATGAGCTTTGACGGCAGCGGAAAGCTGCTGAAGGTCACGCAATCGGCCGCGCCGCCCTCCAGGCAGAAAGTGACGCAGCGCGCCCCAGCCGAGCTTCATAGCAAGCCTGTTCCCCCATCGCACGAGGTCCAGGGCAAGCTGGTGCCGCAGCACGCAGAGCCACAGGGCAAGCCCGTGCCGCAGCACACTGAGCCGCGGGGTAAGCCCGTTCCAGTCCAGTAAGCCGAATCACTGAGAGCCGGAGATTGTCATCGCGGCCCGTTGGTTTTGATGTGACGACGGAGGGAGCAGGGGCCTTCAGGCCCCTGAATTCGCAGATGCAAAAAGTCGGCTTTAGCCACGGGCATTCTTCTCTTTAACTTGATAACCGAACAGATTGTTCTGTGCCCCATCCATTCGCTTTTTTCTGGCGAATGGGTGGGAAACCACAAAACCACGAAGTGCAAAATCACACGGTCAGAGACCTGGTGATCCGGCCTATAAATACTGACACTTGGGTGCCCCATCCATTCAGTGCTTTTTGCTGAATGGGTGGGAAACGATAACAGCTTGCAAAGAATTAAGGCTCAGTGGAGCACAATAAACGAGTGAACAAAAACCAAAGCCGCCGGTTTTTTCTGTCTATTATCTCTAAAGACCCCCCTCCCCCCCCCCTACGATATTTATTTTTCCACAGAGAACCTTGCATATTATTTTAAATAAAGCGGAATCAATGCTTTACGAAACAGATTATGCAAAAACACTTCCTCCTCTGTTTACAGATAATTTTCGCCATTCATGGGCCGAAATTCGAGGATGAGAGCAAAGTGCAACAAGCTATCGGGTGGTTTGCGGGAATGTTGCCGTCACGATCTGCTCGACCTGTTCGAGCCACTGGGCGCGCTGCTCCGGCGTACTGGTGATGACGACGCTGAAGGTCTCGCGGACGACTTTCTTTACGCCGCAGAAATCCAGGATGCAGCGCTTCCAGAGATTGTCGAGCGGGTCGCCGAAGACTTCCATCTCGCGCGCGGGCGGGGTGTTGGCGGTGTTGAAAATGACCGCTGCTTGCGCGCGCAGCAGGCCGACGGGCACGCCCTCGCCGCTGTCGCCTTCCAGAAATTTGTAAGCCACGCCGGGGCGGATGACGCGGTCGATCCAGCCCTTCATCATCGCTGGCGGCTGACCCCACCAGTTGGGATGCACGAAGACCAGGCCGTCTGCGCGTTGCAGTTCCTCGCAATGGCGCTTGAGGATGGGGCTTAAAGCTACCTCTGATGGCAGTTCCTCGGCGGGCAGCAGCGGATCGAAGCCTTCCTCATAGAGGTCGTGGAATTGGACGGTGTGGCCGAGGCGCTCCAGCGTCTGGCAGGCAGTGAGCGCGATGGCGTGGTTGAAGCTGCGTGGTTCGGGATGCGAGAGAATAATAGAAATTTCCATGGATAATGGCCAGCATAGCACAAGTTCTTCCTGGTTTGCGCTCTGCGAGATTGACGGCAACGTGGTGGCTTTGAGAGGCTAGTTGGCATGGGATACAGAGGGAAAGTGGAGTATGCGCGGGAACGGAAGCTGCGCACGCACAATACGCGCATCTATCGCAGCCTGCATTGGCCGATCTGGATTTGGGTATTTTTTCTGGCGCCTGGACCGCTGACATTCAGCTTATTTGCGCATGGCTTCAGCTTGGGCAACTCGCTCTGGTTGGGCTGCGTGCTGCTGGGCACCGGCATCGCCGCGCTGCGCGGAAAGCTGCCCGGAGCCGAGCCTGGGCCGTACATTCTGCGCTTTGACGAGGACCGGCCCAATCCGCTCTATCGCAGAGTCTGCTACAGCTTTGCCTGGACGGCGGCTCTTACCTATGCGACGTTGAATCTGGAGGGGTTGGTGATTACTGTCGTAGGCGGCGGCTGGCAGATGAAGCCGATTTACAGCTACGGCTATCCGCCTCTGGCAGCGGTGATCTTGCTGATTGGCCTGACCGGCAATCTGCCGCGCGTAGGTCCGTCCACCCGCAGCGAAGGCACCGAGCGGCGCTACTTTTACGGCACGGTTTGGGCGGTCACCGTGGCGCAGACGCTGCTGCTGATTCTGTGGAAGACGCTGCCAACAAACCCCGTCACCAGTTGGGTGAAGCTGGGAGCCTATGTGGCCGCGCTGGTGTTCATGGGCTGGCTGGCATATCAGGGGGTTCTGCCGCGGACACGGCCCATTCTGCCCGGCGAGAGCATGGTGGCGGACTAGCCACCACCTGCGGTGGGGCCAACTGCTCGCTATCCGCTCGCTTGAGGTTCGTGGTCTTCCACCTAGAGCATTTTAGCTTTTGCTATAGACTTCTGTGCCCCATTCATTCCGCGTTTTTCAGCGGAATGAGTGGGAACCCAATGCATTTTCGGAATACATGATTTCCTAAAATTCTCTAGCCGCAAGAACAAGTACGCGGCGAGGGTGGGGCACCCGAATCTTGCGCAGCAATGAAAATCTTTCAGCGCATATTTACCGCGCTGGCTGAAACGGCTCCACGCGCAGCATATCGGAGAGGATGCCGCGCTCCTCCGGGGTGAAGAGGCCCCGGTAGCGGGCGGAGTTCAGCTCGGTCTGCCGCTGATCGACCGGAACCCCGCGCAGATCGCGGAAGGCGGTCTTCATCTGTGCCTGACGGTCCACCGGCAGTTCGGCCCAGCGGCGCGCGGAGAGGTTGATGCGCATCCGCTCCTGGGGCGACAAATGCTCGATGATCTCGGCGCGGGCCAAGCGGCGTTGGCGCTGCTCCTCGGTCAGTCCATCCACCTGATGCAACTGCTGCACCACGCGCTGCTGTTCGGCGGCAGGAAGCCGACGGAAGTTGGGGTCCGCGCGCAGCATCCGCTCCTGCTCCTGAGCAGGCAGACTGCGGTGCTGATTGAGCCAGTCGCCCAGATGGCCCTGCGGGAACTCGGCGGGCGGCGTGTAGCCCCGATAGGCAGGACGAGGAAGGCCCGGACCCATATAAGGCGGACCGGGATAACCAGAACCAGAATAAGCGGAACCAGAATAAGCGGAACCTGGATAAGCGGAACCTGGATACGCGGGACGCGCCGCCGGGTAGCCAGAGGCCCCGGGACGCGGGGTGCTGGCTGGCTGGCGGCTCTGGGACTGCGGACGTGAGGCTGGAGCGGAGCGTGGAGCGGGAGCTGCTGCGTGGGGCGTGAGAGCGGAACGAGGCGCGGGAGCGTCAGTGTGCTGTCCGAAGGCCCAGAGCGCAGGCGCACACAGAAGCACGGCTGCCGCAGTGATGGCCGCTCGACCCATCCGTTCCGTGTTGTGCGCTCCGCTCATCATGATTGCACCGGTTGAGGTTTAATGTTTCCCAGGTCCGAAAATCCGGACCTGGGGCACCCAGTCATTTTGGTTATAGTAGGATCGTTAGTCCCCGTTCTGGCCGTTGTTGGAAAGCGCCTCCAACTGATCCAGCAGTTGGGCGTTGCTATCCAAGGTTTGCAGGTCGTGTACGACCGCCGTCTGCTGCGGAGCTGCCGGTTGATTCCAGTCGGTGACGCTCAGGTAAGCCCCGCCGCCCACCAGCAGCAGGAAGGTCATTGTCATGGCCGCCAATGGCCGCAGATGAGGCGTGTCAGCGCCGGTCAGGCGCGCCCGCAGTTGAGCGAACCAGCCCGCAGGCTCAGCCGCACGCTCTTCGCGCAGCCGCACCTCCAGCCGGGTCAGGAAGTAGGGATTCGGCTCCGGCGCCTCCCACTGATCCAGCAGAGCCATCGTCGCGCGCAACTCATCCAACGCGCTACGGCAGCTCTCGCATCCAGCCAGATGATCGAGAACCTCAGGCTGTGCATTCTCCGCATCCAGCAGCAACTCGGCCAGCTTCCCGTCCATTTCAGCGCAAATGTTTTTCATAAGAACCACCCCACTTCTCTCTGGGTGCCCCACCCTCGCGACGTCTTTGTTTTTGTCGCTAGGGTGGGATGCAATTCCCACTCTACGGAAACAGGTAAAATGCCCATCAAACAAATTCTTTCAACGTCTCTCGCAACGACTGATAAGCGCGGAAGAGCAGCGACTTTACCGCCGACTCGCTCAGCTTCAGCACCTGGCCGATCTCGCGATAATCCATCCCCTGATACTTGTGCATCACGACGGCCATCCTCTGCCGTTCGGGCAGCGCCATCACCTGCGCGCGAATAGCCTTCATGCGCTCCTCGCGCAGAAGGCTCTGTTCCGCCGACAACCCGTTGTCGGCCACATCCGGCCTCGCGCCGGTCTCCTCATCGGGCGCGTCCAGGTAGACATTCTGCCCGGCCCTCTCGTTCTTGGTGTCGCGCGCGTGGTTCACCGCCAGGTTGGTCGCGATCCGGTAAAGCCATGTGCTGAATTTGGCCTCCGCCCGGTAGCTTGCTCGTGAGCGGTAAACGCGCAGAAAAACCTCCTGCGCCAGCTCTTCGGCAATCGCCTGGTTGCGCACCATCCGGAAGAGAAAGTGAATGATGGGGCGATGAAATTTTCCGGCCAAGTAGTTGAAGGCCGCCTCATCGCCAGCTGCGGCGCGCATCATCACCGCCGCGTCGGGGTCGCGCTCCAGGCCGGCAGCCGCATTCCGCCCTCCGTCCAGCCATGCAGCCGGAGCCGCTCCCAGGGACGAGTTGTCCAGGACCAGCGTTGCCATATCCTCTTGAACCCCATCCTCGGCGGAAGGTTGCGCGGAAGCCGCACTTTTTCCGGTGGATTCTTCCTTCCCCGGTTCTTGGTTCTCCGGTTCTTGGTTCAAGGATCGATTCATGCGCGCGGAAATGCCGCCCAGGCTCGAAGCTCCAGCCCCGGCCGTAGCCAGCAGTGGCGCGCTCAAATCAGAAAGCGGGCGCAAAACGGCTTCCCCGTTCGGGGCAAAGCCGACTGCATCGCGGATTGAATGAAGATTCCAGCGCATCAGTAATGGAAAGTGAGCAACTTGGCCGACGGAGTTGGCCGCAATGCCCCACTGATGTTAATCTAACCCATGGGATGCCCTGTTGGCGCGTCAGACGCCAATCCTCGAGCAGAGTTCACCAGGGGCGCTTAACTCAGCGGTAGAGTGCCACCTTCACACGGTGGAAGTCGCAGGTTCGAATCCTGCAGCGCCCACCATAAAATCAATAATTTGGGCACATCAGCTAACTGAAGATAATTTTGCAAGAGGCTCAGGGAATAGGGAATAGAGAATAGAAAAACACACCGATTGAAGTTCGTGGATTCCCACCCTAGCCGCAATGTTTCAAGAAGCGGCTTCTTCGACTTCGCTCAGAATGACAAACCAGGGTGGGGCACCCAGATTTTTGTGAAGAGTTTCAGCAAAAGTGACAAAAGGGCAGCCCTTGCGGGCTGCCCTTGATGGTCCAGGAGTGGATAGGCCCGCGCCGGAAGCTCGCTGGCTCCGGCGGCGGGGGTTGATGGAGTATGTCTGCCGGTTCACAAACCGATGAACCGGGTCAGGCGATCAATGGGCGGCGTGGTGCGCGGCGCCGGGCTTGGCATGCGCGCCCGCACCTGGCTTCTTCTTCTCCGCCGTCACGATGGTTGCATCGCGGAGCATGATCTGCGCGGATTGCGCCACGGTGTCCGTTGCGGGGATCTGCTTGTAGGTGTTGTAGGTGCCGTCCAGTTCCGCTTCACCCTTGCCGGAAAGACCGAATACAGAACCCGCGACCGGAGCTTCCTTGCCACCAACCGGCGTCTTCAAACTGACGATGAAGTCGGCAATCTTGCTGGCCTTGGCGTCCGGCGTAACGGCGACGTTGATCACCGTGGCCACCGGCTCGATCACGATCTTCTTGATCGGTGTCTTGAGATCGTCAAAGATCGCGCTCAGCTTGGCGGTGTCTTCCGCAACTCCGTTGGCTAGGATGAACTCCTGCTGGGACTTCAGATCGGCGGCATCCGGAGCCTTGAAGCTGGCGAACTCCACCGGCGTGGTCAGCTTGACAATGAAATCGCTTACCTTGACGCCTTGTGTGACGACAACCTTGATGGCCGATGCGGGAGCGCTGATCACGGTTCCAGGAATAGGGGTTGCCTCATTCTTCAGCACGGCCCAGAGCTTGTCGGCGTCTTCCGTGGTGCCAATCGCCAGAACCGTTTCCTTGTCGCCCAGGTTCAGCACGCGCAGATCGGGAGTGGCCAGGATCAGTTCGTGAATCTTTTCCGCAGGCGTCTCGGCTGGCTTGAGTTCAAATCCGCTGGGGAAGGTGGTGAGAGCTGCCTTGGCCTTGAGGTCGTCCAAGCCGCCCAGGTTGCCGTGGAATTTGTTGTACCAGTATTCAAGCTGCTTTTCGATGTTGGGCTTGCTTCCCGCGGGAACGAAGTCCCAGACGCGAGCGTAGAACCAGACCGCCTTGACCAGATCCTTGGCGCCGGGCTGGGTATAGGCCTGAGCCAGTAGGTAGGTGTCCATCAGTCCTGCGTGTTTCGCCTGATCATCGGAGTAAAGCATCAACTCCTGCGTGTACTCATCGACCGCGCCTTTGAAATCCTTGTGAGCGGCCGCATCGTCGAAAGCAATGGCCGAGTGGAAGTTCGGATAGGCCAAACTCGTCTGCGACTTCCAATCCGCATCCGCAACGCCGGCCGGTTTGGGCGTAAGAAGGCCTTTGCGGGCGAGTGCCGCAGCGTCGTCGAGGGTTGTCACGTCCTGGGTTTTAGCGCCCTGGGTCTTCTTGATGATGACCGAGTAGAGAATGGCCTCAAGGTTGTTGGGGTCCACCTGAAGCAAGCGGCTGGCAGCGCTCAGCGCCTTGTCAGGATCGCCGGTCCCTTGCGGCGCCGGGTTGTAGTAGGTGTTCAGCAGCCGGTCAAGGACGTCGTTCTTGACCACGCTCTGCGGATAAGCCTGCAAAAAGCCTTCCAATGCGCCAGCTCTGGCTTTGGCATCGCTCTGGCTGATCGCCAGCTGATAGGTGTTGAATTCTGCCGGATCCTTGATGGTGATCGAATCCTGGGCACGCAGCATAAGCGAGGAGACGAGGCTGGTGCTCGCCAATGCCATCATAGTCGCGAAAACTAACTTCTTCATTCAGTACTCCTGGAAACTGCCGAAATGGAGATCAATGTTCATGCACTCGCTCAAGGTTTGTCCACCCTTTTTATCGGGTGATTGAGCGCCGAGGTGACGGATAAACGATACCACGGTTTTCAATGCGGTGTTGGAAGGATTATAGAAAGCCAAGGTCCTCATGACAAGAGAAGATGTAAAAAAACAGGGAACAGGGGGTTGGAAACAAGGAACAGCAGGCTTATCAACCAGAAGATGGAGCCTGTCGAGGGCAAAAAACGCCGTCTGTCTTCTGTCCTCTGTACCCCGCGTTGGTCGTTCAAACAGCCGCATACTCGTTTAGACTCCAGTAACGGTAAAACTGTTCCCTGTCCACTGTCTACAGCTATTATTGCAGCAGCCTGACCAGTTCCGCCTGTTCGGCCAGAAAAGCATCGTGGCCGTGTGCGCTGGTCATCTCCCGGTAGTCGGCCTGCACGCCAGCCGCGCGAATGGTATAGGCAAATTCGCGCACATTCTGCGGCGGAAAAAGCCAGTCTGAACTGATGCCCACAAAGCTCAGCCGGGCGCGAATCCCGCTAAAGGCCTCCTCGGTCGAGGAACAGCCGCGCAGCGGGTCCCAGGTGTCCATGGTGCGCAGAATCGCCAAGTAGGAGTTGGCATCAAAGCGGCCGATGAAGCGCTCGCCTTGGTGATCGAGGTAGCCGGCAATGTCAAAGCGCCCGCCAATCAGTCCCAGGCAGCCTCCCTGATCGCCGGCCTCCCAAGGGTCTTCGCCGCTGCGGTTCGGCTTGCGCCCAAAGCGCTCGTCAAACAGCTCCGCCGATTTGTAGCTGAGCATGGCAATCTGGCGCGCAAAGGCCAGCCCGTTGCGCGGAGGCTTCTGCGGCAGATAATTGCCGCCCTCCCACTCCGGATCTCTCTGAATCGCCTGACGTTGCAAATGATTGAGCGCCAGACCCATGGCCTGTAGCGGCGCCACGCCGATAATCACCGCCCGCTCGACCCGCTCCGGGTCGTGCATCGCCCAATCCAGCGCCTGCATTCCGCCGATGGAGCCGCCCAGAACCAGCCGCAGCCGCCGGATGCCCAAGGAATCCAGCAGCTTGGCCTGCGCGCGTACATTGTCGCGAATGGAAACCAGCGGAAAGCTCGACCCGTAGGCCTTGCCGGTCGCCGGGTCCACCGAGCCTGGTCCCGTCGAGCCGTAACAGGAACCCAGCATATTGATGCAGATCACAAAATCCTGCTCCAGCGACAGAACCGCGCCCGGAGCAAAGATCTCCGGCCACCACGAACCCACCAGCGCCGAGCCGGTCAGCGCATGGCAGACCAGTACGGCGTTTTTGCGGGCCGCATTCAGCCGCCCATAGACCGCGTAATGCAGCACAACACCGGAGAGCGCGCGTCCGCACTCCAGTTCCAAAGGCTCGTCCAGCACAAAGTCTCCCTCGTACGTGGGCGACAACAACTTCGCAGGCGGCGAGACTCCGGTCCCGGCTCGTGTTTCACTCATGATTCTTATTGTGCTACACGCACCGTCCTTTGTGCTGTTCATGTCGTGCTCCTTCTTGATCTTTCCCAATTGCGATAAAGCTCCGTGCCCCGTCCATCCCCGTGTTTTTTACGGAAATGGGCGGGAAGCTGAAGGCTTGGGCCAGATCAATCAGCCGCGCTCTGCCCGTTGGCCGCCAGAATCGCCTGATCCAGATCGGCAATCAAATCGCGGATATCCTCGATGCCCACACTCAGCCGCACCAACTCCGGAGTGACGCCGGCATCCGCCTGCTCAGCCGCAGAAAGCTGCTGATGCGTCGTCGAGGCCGGATGAATCACCAGCGACTTGGCGTCGCCAATATTGGCCAGCAGCGAAAATACCTTCAGAGAATCGATCAGCGTCTTGCCTGCCTCGAAGCCGCCCTTGATGCCGAAGGTGACCAGCCCGCCCTTGCCGTCCGGCAGATACTTCTGCCCCCGCTTGAAGTACAGGCTGGATTCCAAGCCCGGATAGTTGACCCACTCTACGCCCGGATGCTTCTCCAGATGCTTGGCCACGGCCAGTGCATTCGTCGAGTGCCGCTCCAGCCGCAGATGCAGCGTCTCGATCCCTTGCAGCAGCAGGAACGCATTGAAGGGCGAAAGCGCCGCGCCGGTGTCGCGCAAGCCCTGCACGCGCGCCTTGAGGATAAAGGCCAGCGGCCCAAAGGCCTCGGTGTACGAAAGCCCATGATAAGACGGGTCCGGCTCGGTGAAGTTCTTGAAGCGCCCCGAGGCCGCCCAGTCGAATTTGCCTGAATCCACAATCACGCCGCCAATGCTCGTGCCGTGCCCGCCCAGGAATTTTGTTGCCGAGTTGACCACAATGTCCGCGCCCCACTCGATGGGCCGCACCAGCGCCGCCGAAGCCGAGGTGTTGTCGATCACCAGCGGCACCCCTTGTTCATGCGCAATCGAGGCCAGCGTCTCAATGTCGGCTACGTCCAGCTTGGGATTGCCCAGCGTCTCGGTATAAAGAGCCCGCGTCTTGCTGTTGATGGCCGCCCGCAGCCCGTCAAAGTCGTCCGCGTCCACAAAACGCACCGTAATGCCCAGCCGCTCGAATGTGTAGCGCAAAAGGGTATAGGTGCCTCCATAGAGCGAAGTCGTCGAAACGATCTCGTCGCCTGCCGAGGCCAGAGTCGTCAGCGCCAAAGTCTCCGCCGCCATTCCCGACGCCGTGGCCAACCCCGCCACGCCGCCCTCCAGAGCCGCCACCCGCTTCTCAAAGACATCGTTGGTGGGATTCATGATGCGGGTGTAGATATTGCCGAATTCCTGCAACCCGAAGAGCCGTCCCGCATGAGCGGCATCATGGAAGACATAAGAGGCGGTCTGGTAAATCGGCACGGCGCAGGAACCGGTGGTGGGGTCAGGCGTTTGACCGGCATGAACGGCAAGGGTGGCTAGATGCTGCTTGGCTTCGGACATTTCGTTCTCCTTCTGGGTTATTCCATCATTCCACTACTGCTGAGTGCCCCAGGTCTCGCTCATGAGACCTGGGAAACCATGAACTTCTGGATGCTGGGTGCCCCAGGTCCGGATTTTCGGACCAGGGAAACTCTGAACCTCTGGGAAACTCTGAACCTCTGGGAAACTCTGAACCTCTGGGAAACTCTGAACCTCTGGGTGCCCCACCCTTGCCGCGCTCTTGTTTTTGCGGCTAGGGTGGGATACGATTCACCCCACAAATAAAAAGGCCCAATCCTCTGAAGGACCGGGCCGCCTGACTTCAAGATCGGTTGCGTTTAACGCATCTGCCTCTCACAAGCCAAACGGACGGGTCCACACTCCATGCACATACACATGGCCATGGCTCCGTATTTGCTTGCGTTCAGCATGGAAACAGTATTGACTCTGAACGTCGCTTCTGTCAAATTTTTCAGATTTCATCCAAAAAACTACTGTACGACAACTATACGGGCGAGTATGCTCCGGTTGAATTCAGATTTTCTTTAGAACCCTTCCAGCACATCGGCCACCAACTGGTGCGCGAACTCCCGCGAGAGCCGCTCGACCGCTGCGGGACTCTCCTCAAAAAAGCTGGGCAGGTTGGTCGTCGATTGATACTGCTGGCGGTAGACGTAGTTCGGGTTCTGGTAAAGCACCGTGCCGTCCCTCGCGGTCAGCGTCATCGAGGCCACAACGGTAATCACAAAGCTGGAAGACTGCTGCGTCGATGCGTTGTAGGTCAACGGAGCGGCAGTTTCCTGAAGAATCGTTCCATGCAAAACGGCGTCCGCGTCGGCATTCGCATTCGGCGTCACGCGCATCCGCGTCCGCGTGGCAAACTCGCGCAGAACCGCCTGCGTCATCACCGTCTCGGTATGGTAGCTTTCCGTCTTGGTGGTAAAGACGGGCACGGCCAGTGTCTTGACTCCCGGCGGAAGGTGCGTCGCCGCTCCCAGCGCGTGGTAGCCGCAGCCGGAGAAGGTGATCATGGCGGAAGCAATCAAACCCATCGCAAACGTTCGCATAACTCATCTTACCGCGCCGCCGCTGGCATTGGATCGCTACTTCCCTTCGGCCTGCGTCTTGGCGATAAACGCCGCCACGCGGTCATGCAACTGCTTCAGGCTCTCGTCGCGCACATAGACCATGTGGCCGGATTCGTACCAGTCGTACTCGATGTTCTTGGCCAGCGATTGCGGAATCGGCAGGTGCTTCTCCTCGTACTGCGCGGCAAAAAACGGCGTTGCCAGGTCGTAGTAGCCGCCGTTGACCATGATCTTCAGCCGCGGATTCACCTTCATTGCCTCGGTCCACCCACCTCGACCGTACCCTGCGTGCTGACTTCAGTCGGCGGAGCCTTTTCGGCGGTTTTGTCGGCAGCAGCCTTGTCGGCGGGTTTCTCGTCTTCGGCGCGGGTCAGCGCGGGCATCAGCAACAGGGAAACCGCCAGCAGAGCGGCAAAAATGCGGGGAGTGCGAGTCATTCAGGAACCTCCAAGTCAGTGAATCGTGCGATATGCCAGTATATAGCTTGCGGAAAAAGGCCCCGCGATGATTCAGATTCCGGGAAATTGAACGGAAATTCCTCCCTCAATTCAAACTCCCGTAACATTGCGGGCGGACAATGTAGTTGCAGGAAATCTGCAAGGGAGAGCTTCGTGAAGAAATCGTTGGTTGTCTTTGGATTGCTGATTGTCGCCTTGAGCGCGGCACAGGCGCAGAAGTTGACCGGGGCGGGCGCAACCTTCCCCTACCCCATCTATTCCAAGTGGTTCAGCGAATACAGCGCGGCGCACCCTGGCGTCGAGATCAACTACCAATCCATCGGCTCCGGCGGCGGCATTCGCCAAACGGTCGCCGGTTTGGTGGACTTCGGCGCCACTGACGCTCCGGCTACCGATGAGCAACTGGCCCCGTCCAAGACCAAGCTGATTCACATTCCCACAGTGTTGGGCGCGGTTGTGCCGATCTTCAATGTTCCCGGCGTCAGCAACATCCGCTTCAGCCCGGAAGTGCTGGCCGACATCTATCTGGGCAAGATCACCAACTGGAATGACGCTCGCATCGCCAAGGACAATCCCGGCGTGGCGCTGCCCAACTTGAAGATCATCGTCGTTCATCGCGCCGACGGCAGCGGTACGACCTACATCTTCACCGACTACCTGAGCAAGGTCAGCCCGGAGTGGGCCAGCGGACCCGGCAAAGGCGCTTCGCCCAGTTGGCCAGTCGGCGTGGCAGGCAAGGGCAATGAAGGCGTGGCAGGCTATGTGCGCCAGCTCTCCGGCTCCATCGGCTACGTCGAGCTGATCTACGCGCTGCAGAACAAGATCAGCTACGGCTCCATCAAGAACGCCGCGGGCAACTTTGTGACCGCCTCCATCGAGGGCGTCACCGAAGCCGCCGCCAGCATCAAGCAATTCCCTGACGACTACCGCGTCTCCATCACCAACGCTCCCGGCAAGGACGCGTATCCGATCTCCAGCTTCACCTGGCTGCTGGTGCCGGTCAAGTCCGCCGACCCGGCCAAGGGCAAGGTCATCAAGGATCTGCTCAGTTGGATTGTCAACTACGGAGAGAACGAAGTTTCCGCGCTCTCCTATGCGCCGCTGCCCAAGAACGTGCGTGAAAAGGAACTCAAGACAATCTATTCGCTGCAATAGACCATATATGCTTTGGGTGCCCCAGGTCTCGCTTTTGAGACCTGGGGCACCCAGCATCTCGTCCAGCAGCTAGGTCCGTGACCGTATGAAAATAATCCATTTGGAAACGTAGCGCCGACCTCCCGGTCGGCTGTAATGTGGGCCTCCTGGCCCACGTTTGCTTATTCGACAGAACATCTTCACCCGGTCACGGACCTAGGTTTCTGCCAGCCCGCGCTGCTTTCGGCCTCAACGGGAGAGATGCTCTTCGGTCAGCCTATCCACCAGCGCCATCAGATGCTCTCCGGTGCGCGGCAGAAAAAACGCCGAAGCCGCCTCATCCCAGTCGAGTTTGAAGCTGGTCGAGAGCGCTGAAATCCAGATCTGACGTACCGGCGCATTGGGCGTAATCACGAATGTGTCCGCCGGTTCCTCGAAGGCGATCTTCAAAACGCCGTTCTGCTCATCCACTTCGAAACCGGCTTCGTCTTCTTCGCGCACGATCAGGTGCTGCATCAGCGCATCAAGAGCGGCTTCGGCCACGCGGCGAAACTGCGATTCATCCAGCATGATTCCAGTCTACAACCATCTTTCCAAGGACCGGAGCAGTCCGGCTTGCCGCGTCAAGTTGCGCCAGCGATAAACCTGCCAACTTGCCAACTTGCCAACTCGCGATCACCGCGCAGCGGTGGCTATCTTGCTAAAAATCTCTCCAATCTTTCGTATTCACAGGAGGGATGAAAAACTCTCTCTCAAATCGTTTGTTCCTGGCGTAAGCTGCACCCCACAGCCGTAAATGGGAGAAACTGTCTCGTAATCGGACACTAAAAACACAGTAAAGCCCCTAAACTTCTTCGCAGCTCCGCCGATATGCGTGAGTAAGGGCAGTATTCTCCCGGAGAATCACCCGGCAGAGTGTCCCGAATCCAGACAGAGGGCCATCGTGAAGATTAGAAGCTGAGGAAAACCGGCCACCAGAAACGGTCGGCAACTTCCAGAATGGGAGAAACGAAGATGGAAATCGCCCCGGTTGCCAGTGTTCGCCTCACCCCCATGGTTCGCTCCAAGGCCACAGACCTCGGCCTGACGGACATCTACGAAGTTGAGCGCTCCACCCGCAGTGCCGACGAAACCTACACCCCCCATAACTCCAAAGCCGCTTCCGGCTTTGAAGACGAAGCCTTCGACGATCCGGAAGATGAAGAAGGTGCCTCCGGCCGCAGCGAGAATGGCCAAATCAAGATCAACTACTTCGTCTAAGCTTTGTTCTGGATTTTGAAATGCTTGGGTGCCCCACCCTCGCTGCGTCTTTGTTTTTGCGGTTAATACCGTGACCGAATGAAAATGGTCCATTTGGAAACGTAGCGCCGACCTCCTGGTCGGCTTCTATGAGACGGCTGGTATTGTCAAGGTTTTTGTCTTTGTTTTTGCATTTGCATTTGTTTTTTCCTTAGTGGCGTTTTTGTTTTTGCTGTTGTTTTTGCTGTTGCTGTTGTTTTTGCTGTTGCTGTTGTTTTTGCTGTTGCTGTTGTTTTTGCTGTTGCTGTTGTTTTTGCTGTTGTTTTTGCTGTTGCTTTTGCTGTGGCTGTTGCCTT
>Ga0255351_1000045_pt1 | contig 57228 bp, 45 predicted proteins | sample HBST25r2metaG_FD_186024 | JGI IMG/M metagenome (GOLD analysis project Ga0255351, IMG submission 186024) | Peat soil microbial communities from Stordalen Mire, Sweden - H.B.S.T-25.r2 | ecosystem: Environmental > Terrestrial > Soil > Wetlands > Peat | place: Sweden: Norrbotten County, Stordalen... | reverse complement strand
CGGGACATACTGCCGGAACGGACATGGGGCGCAGTGAACTCCCAAGTGCCAAGCAAAGTCTTTTGCGGAGAGGGACCACAGCTTGCCTGGGGAGAGGAATCCGCCAAGCGCAGCGGAAGAGTTTGCGCCGCGCCGCAGGGCGAGAACGTACTTGACGCCTCCATGATGGCCGAGTTGATTGTGACCAAAAAGGAGATCGCGCCTCAGCTCAAATAGTCCGCCGGAACCTCGCGGCCAGGCCGAAAAACCCCGGCGTGTGCGGTCAACGATTGCTGTTGGCGGGAAGACTTGGGGCCGAGCATTGGATTCTTTGGTTCCGTGGTTCGGGGGCGCTCTTGGCGGCGGGGTTCGCGGCCTCAGTACGGACGCCGGTTGAAGGGAAGATCGGGACGGACACGGCGGCGTGGACACACTATCATTCAAGGCCATTCATAAGATCGGCGGCACGGGAAGTGCCAGCGGGTCGGTCACGCCCGCCTCGATATGGATTGTGGAGCCTCCGTGATCAGCGCGGATGAGGAGGCCCAGCGGCCTTCGAGCGAACCCTTCTTTCGGACAAGAAACTCGCAACACTGTTGCGAGTTTTTCCACAGGACACAGGGAGGCCATAGCCAATTTGAAAAGCCCGCGCCGACGATTATCGGCGCGGGCGTGCCCAGCTAATACTCGCTGGGCAGGTGGATTACGTTGTTGGCGAAGTAGAGCTTCATTAAATATGATGTAGTGCCATGAATTGATGATATAAATAATTCCAGGCTGCACCTCGATATTAAAGGTACACGCTGCCGTTGCAGGTGTTTCATCGGGAACAGCCGAAGCTCCCCACATACCATCTGAGGGAAGAGCACAATAGAGTGGATCGTGAGCTACAATTTGTCCAGAAGATGTAGTCACTTCACAAGCTACGCTCTCAATTTCGTAATCGTTGGCCACTGGCGAAAACTGGCCACTGACCGGGTCAACATCTGAAGTGCTGCAATAGGCGATAACGTGCTGCGCATCGGCGCCGGGTTTAAATCCGGCGGAGACCCAGAACTGGGCGTTGGCATTCTCAGGCATTATGAGGACAAAAGCTGCAGAAAGCAGCAAAAATATCGTTGACATACGGAGGAATGGCATCTTAATTGCCCCCCCATTGACCCGACAGCTTGCGCATGGGTTTCGTTCCTTTCGTGGTTTGGTGACGGTCTACACCGAAAACAATTCCGCTGTGAGTGTAGCGCAATGGATTGGGCTTTAAATTACGAAAGAAAGAATCTTTAGTAACCATGTAAAGGCGAGAGCCGATGCGAGTGCCGCTGCCACGGCGTTTGAGGGAAATTGCTTGCGAGGCTGTTCCCTACGGCAGCGAGTTTTGCTATACTCGTAGAGTTCCACCCCGAGTGCGGAGGTGGCGAAATTGGCAGACGCACCAGCTTGAGGTGCTGGCGCCCACAAGGCATAGGGGTTCAAGTCCCCTCTTCCGCACCAAAAAATTTCGTCCGGGTCACCGGACTGACCTGGAAAGCAGCTTAAAGATGCAGATCGCTCTGGTTCTTGTCACTATCCTGCACATCATTGTGTGCGGCGTCCTGATTTTTGTGGTTCTTTTGCAACAGGGCCGCTCGGCCGATCTGGCCGGAGCCTTCGGTGGGCAGGGTTCGCAGACAGCCTTTGGGCCACGCGCCGCAGCCAATATCCTCACCCGCATCACCACTTGGGCTGCCATCCTCTTCATGTGCACCTCGATCTCTTTGACCGTGCTGATGGCGCATTCCAGCGGCGGCTCGCACTCGGTGCTGGACAACCTCAAGACCGCACCCGCTTCTGCGCCCGCCAAGTCCGGCAAGTAAGAACAAGTCTTCAATCCTCACGAAACAAGCAGACGGCAGGCCGCAAGGTCTGCCGTTTTTGCGTGGATAAATATTTTTCGGTTTTTTTGAAAGATTTCTATTGACACGAATATCTGTCCGATATATCTTCTAGCTATATGAAGAACAGCCGCACCGCTTACGTCATCCTCGGAGGACTCTCCATTCAGCCGAATCTCTCCGGCTATGAGCTGCACAAGGCCATCGAAGAGAACTTTGGCAGCTTTTGGGGCGAGAGCTATGGGCAGATCTACCCCACCCTGAAGCAACTGGCCGCCGATGGCCTGATCGAGGCGCGGGAGCCGGCAACCGCGGACAAAAAGCGCCGCCAGGAGTACGCGCTGACCGAGGCCGGACGCGCCACCCTGCGCGAGTGGCTGGCCCAGCCTTTTCAGAACGATCCACCGCGCAACGAGTTCATGCTCAAGCTGTTTTTTGGACGTGAGGCAGCACCGGGTGTGGCAATTGCGCACGTCCGCGAACTCGAACGCCGCAACCGGCGGACGCTGGACACGCTGGAGGGGATTGAAAAGATGGCGCGCGCGTACCAATCGAAGGACCCGAATCTGCCCTACTGGATGCTTACGCTGGGCTTGGGGATCGCGATGACCCGCGCCGCGCTGGAGTGGGGCGAAGCGGCGCTCAAGGAACTGGCGGCTTTGGATGCGGCGGGTGAAAACCTGAAGACTAAAGCGACCGAGCCTTCTTCATGAAATTTTTTCACTGTGTTACGAACTGAGGCTGTTGAGGTTCGTTGTATCCCAGGTCCGAAAATCCGGACCTGGGGCACCCAGATTTTTTGGACTTCCAATTCTTGAGACTTTCAACCAAAAAGGAGAATACGCAAATGCCTACTCAAGTAAAATCCGACCGCATCGCGCAGATTGTGGCCTGGATTGTCACAGGTATTTTTCTCTCTGGCTATTTCTTTCAGCAAGCGGGAAACTGGACAGGCCCCATCATGGGCGCGTGGTTTGTCGGCACGCAACGGTTGCGGCGCGGCTTTCTCTGGATGCTGGCCATCAACGTTGTTCCCGGCCTCGTCTTCGGATGGCGCAAGATTCCGCTGACCAGCCCGGAGCAAGCGCTTCATTATCTTGGATGGTTTCTGCTCGTCTCGGTGCTCGGCATTCTTCCATTTACCTTTCACCGCTTCGTCAGTCCGCGGCTTTCAGGCTGGCTTTGCACGCTGCCGCTGCCGGTTGGGGCTGTGGCGCTCTCTGGAATCCTCCGCACGCTGCACGTCGAAGGAGTTCCCATTGTCGGCCTGCATACTTTCATCATTCTCTGGTTTGCGGCGACAATTGTCTGGTTTTGGAATCGCGAATCGCACGCAACCTCCGCTGTCTTTGGCGTCGGTTTTGTTCTTGCGGGCCTATTGGAACTCGCGCGTTCCTTCCACATCGGCGTGCTGCATACAACGCCATTCCTCAACGCTATCTTTGTCGATCTTTGCCACAGCGCGGCGCTGATACTGGCTCTCTGGGCGATCTTGCATCCGATCAAGCGACGGAGCTGGGCAGCGCGACCGGAGACCGTCGCCCTGCTGCGCAGCCCCTTTACCGGAGAGCCACTGCAAGTTGCCGTCGAAGGCGGAAGAGAGGCACTGGTGAGCCAAAGCGGAGAGCGATTTTCCGTGCGCGATGGAATTCCAGCCTTCCTCAAGCCGGAGGATCTGACCGGCGATAACGGCAAGTACAACAAGCTGTATGAAAATATCGGCGGATTTTACGACGATACGCAGCGCTTCTTCGCTGCTTTTCGTGGATTGAATGTTGACTCGTACTTTGAAAATTACATGAACCTGCTCGACGTAAAACCGGGCGACTCAGTACTGGAGACCTCGGTCGGCACTGGACTTAACTTCAAGTATCTGCCGCGCGGCGTGAAGCTTTCCGGCCTTGATCTCTCTGGCGAGATGCTGGCCAACTGCCAACGCAATCTGCGCCGCTGGCAGATGGAGGGCGATCTTTACCTGGGCAATGCGGAGAACCTTCCATTTGCTGACTCCAGCTTCGACGTTGTCTATACCTGCGGCGGCTTCAACTTCTTCAGCGACCGCGCCAAGGCCGTGCGCGAGATGATTCGCATCGTGAAGCCAGGCGGCCACCTGATGATCGAGGATGAAACCGAAGAGTACGTCAAAAGCACCTATCAGAATATTCCGTACACCAGTAGCTTTTACTCGGATCGCAAGGATGCCGTGAAAGTCCCCATCGATCTGGTGCCGCCGGAGATGGAGGAGATTCACCTTGAAATGCTAAAGGAAGGCAAATTCTACGCCATCACCTTCCGCAAGCCACCTGCCACCTGCGGTGGGGCCAACTGACTTCGGTCACCTGCGGTGAGGCAGCCGCCTTCGGCATGACGTCTCGAACGTAACTGTCCGCCCACCACTGGCGCTGCCAACCTGCAAATGTAGCGCCGGCCTCCTGGCCGACTATAGCGTGGACCTCCCGGTCCACGCTTGTTTTCCCTGGTGCCGGTTGACTGCTAAACTTTCAGCATTGCTTTAAAAAAGGACTGCACGATGAACAAACTGGAAGAGATAACCGCCCAGCGAAAACGCGCTCATGCGCAGTTGCTCTCGCTCAAATCGAAGGTCTACGAGGGCTTTCTGGCGATGGAAGCGGCAACCTACCGCGACGGCGCTCTGCCCAAAAAGCAGAAAGAACTGATCGCCGTCGGGATTTCGGTCGTCAAGAACTGCGAATCCTGTATGCAGTGGCACATTGAGCAGGCGGCGACCGACGGCGCCAGCTTCGAAGAGCTGCTGGAGGCCGTCGAGGTCGGCATCGAAATGGGCGGTGGCCCAGCGACGGTCTCTGCGCGCTTTGCGCTGGAAGTGATGGAGAGCCTGGGGCTGAAAGCTCGCCGGAATTGACCGGGAACTAAATCGATCAGACTTCGGGAAGAACCATGAGGTTTTCCCGGTCTGAAGCATACCGAAAAAAAGACTCCAGCAGCACTTCCGCCTTATTCGATACACTAGAAGAGTGAATCCCTTTGCCCGCCTTTCCCATCCATAGCGGGTTGAGGTTTGCACAGCCCGAGTTTTTTCACTGAGAGTGCAACGACCCGATGTCTAATTCATTGAGCAAGAGATCAATCCGCCGCTTTCTCCCTGCCTTGGTGCTGGCCTCGGCGTGCTGCGGGCTGATCGCACAAAGCGACTCGCCCTTTTCGGGCAGCGTGGCCCAGGGCGAAGCCGCTGCGCAGCCGATCGCGCTCACCCTGGACGACGCCATCCAGCGGGGATTGAAGGCCAACCTCGGCATCATCCTCGGCAATGCGCAGACCGCCGCCGCGCGTGGCGAGCAGCTCAGCCAGTTGCAGGCGCTACTGCCTTCGGTTGACGCCAGCGGCAAAGAATCTGTGATGCAGGCCGACCTGCCAGCTGAGGGAATGCGCATTCCCGGCTTTCCCAAGATTATTGGGCCTTTTGGAGTTACCGATCTGCGGGCCTCGCTCACCTGGTCGCTCGTGGATGTGGCTTCGCTGCGCAACTATCTGGCCGCGCGCCACAACTTTTCCGCCGCTCAACTCTCCGCCAAAGACGCCCGCGAGCTGGTGGTGCTGGTGGTGGGCAATGCCTACCTGCTCGCCCTGGCCGATGAAACCCGCATTGCCAGCGTCGAGGCGCAGGCTTCCACAGCCAAAGTTTCGCTCGACCAGGCGGCTGCCAATCACCAGGCCGGAACCGCTCCGCTGCTGGACGAACTGCGCGCTCGCGTCGATTCTCAATCTCTCGATCAGCAGTTGATCGTGGCCAAGAACGCCTTGGAAAAGGACAAGCTCACCTTGGCGCGGACCATCGGCCTGCCTCTGGCGCAGAGCTTCACGCTGGCCGACAAAGCGCCCTATGCAGTCTTTGACCAGATCGACGTCGATCAAGCCATCCGCGAAGCCCACGCCAACCGCAAGGATTTGGCGGCCATGGTGGAGCAATCGAAAGCCGCCCAAGAGCAGCGCAAAGCGGCCACCGCCGACCGGTTGCCCACGCTCACCTTCAATGGCGACTACGGCGACATCGGCACAACGCTATCTCATTCTCACGGCACCGGCGACGCCTACGGCACGCTGAGCGTTCCGCTCTTCAAAGAGTACGCGCTACGTGGCGAGGCCCAGCAGGCTCAGGCGCAGCTCGATACGGCGCAAGCCAAGTTGAGCGACAAGAATGCCCAGGTGGACGCCGATGTGCGCGACGCCTTGCTGGACATCGCCTCGGCGCAAAAGATGGTCGAAGTTGCCCATTCCTCTGTAGCCCTGGCCAATGAAGCGCTCAGCGAGGCGCAGCAGCGTTACGCCAACGGCGTCAGCGACAATTTGGCCGTCAGTCAGGCGCAGCAATCCGTGGCGCAGGCCAACGATCAGTACGTAACCAGCCTCTACCGGCACAACGTGGCCAAGCTCAGCCTGGCCCGTGCCCTGGGAGCAGGCGAGAACTACAAGATTTATCTGGGAGGTAAATAGACGTGGCCGATTCAATCCCGACACCCGATTCCAATGAGCCTGATGTAGACACGCACAGCGAGACGCCGGCATCGCACCGCAAGGGCATCGCCATTACCGTGGTGGTGATCCTCGCGCTGGTTGCCGCGGGTCTCTGGTGGCGCTCCACCTACACCGAAGACACCGACGACGCGCAGGTCAATGGCCACATGATCCAGGTCAGCGCGCGCATCAGCGGTCAGGTCGCCAAGGTCTATGTCGATGAGAATCAGGTGGTCAAGGCCGGCGACGTGATTGCCGAGCTTGATCCCAGCGACTACAAGGTCGCGGTTGAGAACGCCGAGGCCGCATTGGCCAGCGCCCAGGCCAATGCCGAGGCGGCCAACGTCAATGTGCCGATCACCTCGGTGAATACTGGCAGCACGTTGCGTTCGGCCGACGCCAGCGTCAGCAGCGCCCACTCATCCATCGGGCAGGCCGAGCAGCAGCTTGAGGCCGCGCACGCTCAGGTGGCTCAGGCCAAGGCAAACAGCACCAAGGCCGAGGCCGATCTCGAACGTTACAAGCCGCTGGTTGAAAAGGATGTCATCAGCAAGCAACAGTTCGACGCGGCTGTAGCCGCCGCCGATGCCTCCAAGGCCGCTCTATCCGGCGCGCGCCACACTGAAAAAGCAGCCGAAGAAGGCGTGAGCGAGGCCAAGGAGCGCGAGACGCAGGCTGCAGCGCAACAGAAATTCGCCCAGACCGGCCCGCAGCAGGTTGCCGCGCAGTCGGCCCGCGCCAAGCAGGCCGAGGCTCAGGTGCAAGAGGCCCAGGCCAAGCTCGACCAGGCCAAGCTCAACCTGAGTTACACCAAAATCGTCGCGCCCACCGCCGGCATCATCACCCGCAAGAGCGTCGAGATCAACCAGAACGTAGCGCCGGGACAGAATCTGACAATGCTCGTCTCGCTCGAAGGCCTGTGGGTGACCGCCAACTTCAAAGAGACGCAACTGCGCAAGATGGCTGCTGGTCAGACGGTTGAAGTTGAAGTAGACTCCACCGGCAAAACCTACCACGGCAAAATTACGCAAATCGGCGGTGCCACCGGCTCCGTGCTATCGCTCTTCCCGCCGGAAAACGCCACCGGCAACTACGTGAAGGTCGTCCAGCGCGTCCCGGTGCGCGTCGATTTCACCGATCTGGCCAACGAAGACCCCAACCACGAGCTGCGGCCCGGCCTCTCCGTCGAGCCAAAGGTGCGCGTCAAGCCGTAAAACATCTTCTTGCATCCGGCAAAAAACCAAATAGGTCTCTAACCGCATGAAAATGATCCATTTGGGAATGTAGCGCTGGCCTCCTGGCCGGCTGTAATGTGGGCCTCCTGGCCCACGTTTGCTCATTCGATAAAACATCTCTACCTAGTCACGGACCTAACTCCGTGACTAGGCTGAGGCACGCATAATTGTTACTACAACGAACACGCAGAATCCTAATTTTCCGGCATCACCAGCACTTCCACGCCGCTGGCCGCGCCTTTCTGGCGATAGACCTGCTCAGTCGCCTTCTGAAACTCCTCCGGCTTGGCGTTGGGAATGTCTGTGAAGGTCTGCGGATTGCGGTCCGTCAGCGGGAACCAACTGCTCTGCACCTGCACCATGATGCGGTGGCCACGGCGGAAGGTGTGAAAGAGGTCGGGCATGGTGAAGTTGAGGTCGGCCTCTTTGCCCGGCACCAGCGGCTCAGGCTTCTCCCAGCTATTGCGGAACTTGGCGCGGAAGGGTTCGCCGCGCAGCAATTGCTGATAGCCACCCATGTGCAGCGGCGGCGCATCCAAAATGCGCTTGTTGCCCTGCGAGGTTCCGTCGGGATCCGGGTAATCCTCTGGATAGACATCGATCAGCTTCACGTCGAAGTCCGAGTCCGTGCCGCTGCTGGCGATCTTCAACTTCGGCGAGATCGGCCCGGCGATGGTCACATCTTCTTCCAGCGGATCGCTCTGATAGACCAGCACGTCAGGCCGGTAACTCGCGAAGCGCTGATCGTCCACCATGTAGCGCTGCGGAATGGTGTCGGTGGTGTAGCCCACAAAGGGAACGGGGTGATTGGGATCGCTCACGTACTCATCTACACCGCTGGCCTCGGTGGGCGGATCAAAACTCAGCTTACCGCCGGCATGGAAGTAAAGCGTCTTGGGCGCGGCGATCTTGGGTGGCCATGCGTCAAAGTGATGCCAAACATTTGTTCCCGTCTCGAAGACCACGGCGCGCGGCTGCGTGTTTCCCTTGCCTTTCAGATAGTGTTCAAAGAAAGGAAACTGCACGTTCGCGCGAAAATACTCGCTGGTCTTGGAGTTGAATTGCACATCTCCCAGATGAGAGCCGTCGCCGCGCGCCCAGCCGCCATGCACCCATGGGCCTTCCACCAGCGTGGCGGGCGTCTGCGGATTGAATTTACGGATGGCATCATAGGTTCTGAAAGGACCGCTGAGATCCTCGGCGTCAAACCATCCGCCCACCACCAGCACCGCGCAATGCACATTCTTCATGTGCCGCGATAGGTCGCGCGCCTGCCAATAACTGTCATAACTCCAATGCTTCACCTGGTCATTGAAGAGCCAGTTCGATCCCTTCAGATAGACCTTGTCGAGGTTGGCGATGTTACCCGCCTGCAAGAAGAACTTGTAACTATCCGGCGTGCCAAAGTCGAAGGGAACGCCAGGCTTTGGAGTGAGCGGATTCTGCTGCGGTTGAAAGAAAGGCGCGTAGAAGCCAAAATTTCCTGACAGCATGAAGGCCCCGCCATGATAGCCGTCGTCGCCCAGGAAAAGGTCGGTCATCGGCGCCTGCGGGCTGGCCGCCACCAGAGCCGGATGCGAATCAATGATCGACGCCGAAGTATAGAAGCCCGGATAAGAGATGCCGTAGATGCCCGCCTTGCCGTTGTTGTTGGCGACGTGCTTGAGCAGAAAGTCGAGAGTATCCGACATATCCGAGGAGTCGTCCACATCCTTGGGCGACTTCTTCTCGTCGATGTGCGGACGCATCTCGACGTACTCGCCCTCACTCATCCAGCGCGCGCGCACATCCTGAAAGACAAAGATGTAGCCGCTCTGCTCGAACTCGTCAGAGGGGCCAAGATGCATGGGATACTTATCCTCGCCGTATGGGCCGACGTCATAAGGCGTGCGGTTAATCAGAAAGGGATACGGCCCGCCCTCGGCGTCCTTGGGCGCATAAACCGCAGTGAAGAGCCGCTTGCCGTCGCGCATGGGAATGCGGAACTCGTACTTGGTGTAGTGCGCGCGGACATAATCCTCTTTGGGCGCAACCGGCGCGGACGGCTGCTGCGCGGAAAGCGCCGGAACTCCGAGAATAAGAATGATCAGAATGGCGAACAACACGCGGTATCGTTTCAGCATCTTCGGCAACCCTCTCCTGATTCTCCAGATTACTCCAGTAAGCCAAGCCTCTCAGCTTCCGATTTAAAGATCTCGGATAGCATGTAGTGCTGGCCTCCTGGCCGGCCGTCGCGAGGACCTCCCGGTCCACGCCAAGTTCTACATCAATAAAAAACCCTCAACAATAACTTCGCATCGCCCTTCGGACTTTCTATAATGGAATCATGAACATCACTCCTCCCTGCGGTTGGTCACTGGAAGAAGCCGCGCGCGCCCGCGGTTCGCTGCGCATCGCTGGCGTGGACGAGGTGGGCCGAGGTCCGCTCTTCGGGCCAGTTGTGGCAGCGGCAGTGATCCTGCCAAAGGGTTGCCGTCTGCAAGGCCTGAACGACTCCAAGAAGCTGACCGAAAAGAAGCGCAACGAACTGGACGTAGAGATTCGCGCCAGCGCCATCGCATGGGCCATTGCTGAGGTGGACGCCGCCACCATCGACCGCATCAACATTCGCCAAGCCTCGCTGGAAGCGATGCGCCTCGCCGTCCAGCAACTCGCCCTCAGCCCGGATTTCTTACTCATCGACGGCCGCGACAGCATCGATTGGCCCGGTCCACAGCAGGCCGTCATCCACGGCGACGCCATCAGCTTTTCCATCGCCGCCGCCTCTGTGCTGGCCAAGGTCCACCGTGACCGCCTGCTGGTCGAACTGGACCGTGAGTATCCCGGCTACGGCCTCGCCCAGCACAAAGGCTACCCCTGCCCCGCGCATCTGGAAGCCCTCAAGCGCCTCGGCCCCACCCCGCTCCACCGCAAGAGCTTTCATCCCGTGGCGCAGGCCGGGTTACAATTTCCTGAGTCTTAAAAAATTACTTTGAAAGTCTGTCATCCTGAGTGAGCGTAGCGACTCGAAGGATCTGCGGTTTGATTCTGCGAAAAGGATGGGAGACTCTCAGAAATGCCGGGTGCCCCAGGTCCCGCTTTTGGGACCGGGGAATCCACGAACCTCAATCAGCCTTATTCCCGATCCCCACAAACGGCCACTGCCCCATCCGCCGCGCGCGAATCAGATAGATCAGCGTGCCAGAGACGGCGATTCCAGCGGCGACCGCCAGACCGCCCAGCGCGTGGCTGCGATTGACAAGCATGAAGATAAATCCACCCATCGCCACCAGCGGAGGCAGCGGATAGAGCGGTATCTTGAAAGGCCGCTCCAACTCAGGTCTCTGTGCGCGCAACAGCATCACGCCTACATGTTGCAAAAAAAATTGCAGCAGAATGCGCGTAATCACCAGCATGGTAATCACCTGCGCCAGCGAGAAGAAGCAGAAGCCCGCGGCCACCACCCCCAGCGCCACCAGCGAACGGTGCGGAATCCCGTGGCGCGGATGCACAGCGGCTAAAAATTGAAAGTAGTTGCCGTCACGCGCCGCAGCATACGGCACGCGCGAGTAGCCCAGCAGCAACGAAAAGACCGAGGCAAAGGCCGTCCAAATAATCAGCGCGGCCATCAGCCGCCCGGCCACGGTGCCAAAGGCAGCTTTGGCGATGTCGGCCACCAGTTGCAGCCGAACCGGAGCGCCCGTGCCCGCCTGCGCCGCCGCGTCGCGCATCGCAGGCAGAGCGGCCAAATTCATCGTCACATAAAACGCCGCGACAAAAAGAACCGAAAGCAAAATCGCGCGCGGAATCGTCCGCTCCGGCCGCTTCACCTCGCTGCCCAAAAAGCAGATATTGTAATAGCCCCAATAGCAGTAAGTCGTAAGCAGCGTCGCCTGCGCCAAGCCGCCCGCCAACCCGCTTATTGACAGGCTCAAAGGCACGGTAGGCGAAGCGGGCAACGACCAGCCGCCGGTAGCAGCCGCGTGCGCAAAGCCGGAGACGATCACCCCGGCAATCGCCGCCAGAACCCCGGCAAAGAGCACCCACGCCAGCCGCGTCACCGAACTCAAGTTGCGATAGAGCAGCGCCGTGACCAGCAGGCAGACCCCAGCGGCGGCAAAGTTTGAGCCATGCACGGCGGGCAGAGCGGCAATCGGCGCGTGGTCGAGCGACGGCCAGAACCAGGCCAGAAAGCTGGAGAGGCCGATACAGCCTGAGGCAACCGCCAGAGGCGCGGTGAAGCTGACCTGCCAGACGTAGAGAAAGCTGAGCCAGTTGCCTGCGCGCTGCGGGCCATAGATCTCGCGGAGGAACGCATAAGAGCCTCCAGCGCGCGGAAAGGCAGCGCCCAGCTCCGCCCACACCAGCCCGTCGGCTACGGCGATCACCGCGCCCAGCACCCAAGCCCACACTGAAAGCCGGTAGCCCGCCGCGGCAATCACCAGCGGCAGCGTGATGAACGGCCCCACGCCGATCATCTCCAGCATATTAAAGGCCACAGCCGAGCGCAGGCCGATGCGGCGCTGGAGGGGGGTGGAGGACGATGAAGATGCAAGGGACATGATGTACTTTCGCTCCCCGGATTGTACACTGACGAGAAGATGTTTCTTGGCAATCAGCAAAAACGAGTAGCAGGCGCGGCCATCGTCAGTCTGATTCTGGCCGGCGCTTTTTCCGTGCGCATGGCCGGACAGCAGCCCACCATACTAGCAAACCAGCCCGCCGTGCTCGCTTCCCTTCCCTTGCCGGAAGCCAGCGAAACAGCGCTTCCGCTGCCCGAAGATCGCGGCGCGGCGGCTCTGGAGCAATCTCTACTGCGGCTACAGACCACCGCCAGCGTGCTGATGATCGTCGCCCATCCCGACGACGAGGACGGCCCGCTGCTTACCTACCTGAGCCGTGGCCTGGGCGCGCGCGTCACGCTACTGACGCTTACCCGCGGCGAGGGCGGCCAGAACGCCATCGGCGCAGACACGTACGACGCGCTAGGTCTGATCCGCACGAACGAGCTGCTCAAGGCCGACGAATACTACGGCGTCAAACAGCTTTGGGGAACGGAGGCAGACTTTGGCTTCTCGAAGACGCAGGAAGAATCCTTCGCCAAATGGAGCCACGACCGCGTTCTCTACGATGCCGTGCTGGCCGTTCGCCAGGTGCGCCCGCAGGTGATCGTCTCCACCTTTGTCGGCGGCGTCAGCGACGGCCACGGTCACCACCAAGTCTCCGGCGAGATTGCGCAAGAGGCCTTCAAAGCGGCCGCCGATCCGACCGTCTTTCCCGATCAGCTCAAAGACGGCCTCCAGCCCTGGCAACCGCTGGCCGTCTATTCGATGGTTCCTTTTGCGCCGATCAAAGACGGGCAAATCTTCGACTACGCGACCGGCAAATGGGCACCAGCGCGCTTCAAGAATTACGTCACCGGCGAGTGGACCGAGGGCGCGCTCTCGACCGACGTGACAATTCCCGTCGGCAATCTTGACCCGGCGCTAGGCCGCAGCTACGTACAGATCGCGCGCGAAGGCTGGGGTCAACAGAAGTCGCAGTACGGCGGCGCAAACCCCGCGCTGAGCGGTCCGGCAACAACGAGTTACCACCTGTGGGCAGTTGCGCCGGAAGCGGCAGCGAAGTCAGGGACAGTTTCCAGCAATAACGACCTTTTCCATAATAATAAGGTCAACATCGACACCAGCATTGCGGGAATAACTCACCGATTAAAGGACAACCCGCCAGAATGGCTTACTCAAGATTTGCGCAAGATCGATGCCGGTCTTACTAAGTTTGAATCGAAGCGAAAAAGCCGGACTGATGTAGCGGCGGCGCACGATCTCACGCCAATCGAAAGACAGTTGAACATACTCCACACCAAAATCGCTTCCAGCGACCTCAGCCCGCAGGTCAAAGCCAATCTCTTTTTCGAATTTCACAACAAATACGATCAACTCGATTCTGTCCTGAAAAACCTCCTCGGCCTCGATCTCATCGCGTTCACCACCAAGTCCACCAACGCACAGGACAACGGTGGCTCCAGAGGCGCTTCTGCCGACGAAACTCCGCGCAGCGTCACTCCGGGTGAGGAATTCAACGTTCGCATTCATGTCACCCATGAGTCCTCTGAAGCTCACTTTTGTGGCTCATGGCTGGTCAGTACCACCGGCGCGCCCTGGCAGTTAGGTGAGGCCGCCAGCAAATATGAAGCGGCCACTACCTCTGATGCCATCTTCCATCCTCACGTTCCCAACGATGCCCTGCCCACTGAACCCTACTTCACGCGCCCCAGCATCGAACAACCCTATTACGATCTGACAAAGTCTAACTTTCGCCTGCGTTCCTTCGCACCGTATCCGCTGGAAGCCTGGGCAGACTTCATCTTCGATCACGAACCAATCCGCATCGGCCAAGTGGTGCAAACGATGGCCCGTGTTCCTGGCGTGGGTGGCGTCTACGAGCCGCTGGTCGTCACGCCCGTCATCGGAGTGCGCATGGAACCGGAGGCGCGCATTTTGCCGCTGGACGGCAGCGCTCTGCCGGTGCGCGTCACCGTCCACGCGCAGGCTGCCGCTGAAGGCACGGTCACGCTCAACCTTCCGACTGGGTGGAAGTCGCAACCGGCAGAGGCCGCATTCCACCTGACGGCGGCTGGTGACTCGCAGCCGCTAGTCTTTTCCGTCACGACAGATGATGCAACGACGGGCGCGTATGCGATTCAGGCCATCGCACGCTCCGGCGGTCATGAGTACACAACCGGCTGGCAGAGCATCGGCTACACCGGCCTGCGCCCCTACAACCATTACAAGCTAGCCGAGTTGAAGACGCGCAAGATCGACGTAAGGCTCGCGCCGGGGTTGCGAATCGGCTACGTGATGGGTACTGGCGACCTGGTTCCGGAGGCGATTGAAGGCCTGGGCATTCAGCCGTATCTGCTCACCGCAGCGGATCTGGCTACGGGCGATCTCTCCGCCTGGAACGTGATTGTCATCGGCATTCGCGCCTACTCCGCACGGCCTGAACTGGCAGCGGCCCAACTCCGGCTCAACGAATTCGTTCGCCAAGGCGGAACGCTGATCGTGCAATACCAAAGCGCCGACTTCCCCGCCCCGTTTCCGCTCTCGATGAGTCACGCGCCGGAGCGCGTGGTCGATGAAGCCGCGCCGGTCAAGCTGCTGGAGCCGACGAATCCTCTGCTCAACTCGCCCAATGCCATCACTGCGGCCGACTTTCATGGCTGGGTCGAAGAGCGCGGGCATTCCTTCCTCGATCGTTGGGATGCGAGTTACACGCCGCTGACCGAGACCGCCGACCCCGGCCAAGCTCCGCAGCGCGGCGGGTTGATCGTGGCCCATCTCGGCAAAGGAACTTATATTTATGCGGCGTATGCGCTCTATCGCCAGTTACCGGAGTTAGTGCCGGGAAGTTATAGGCTGCTGGCGAACCTGCTCAGCGCGGGTCGATGAGATAGCTCCGTGACCGTTTGAATTGTAACCTTCCCATGTCTCAAAATTGAGACATGGGGCACCCAATGTTCGTGGTTATGATTTCCAAATCATACGGTCACAGAAATCGGCGCTTTTATTGGATTTTAAATCGGCAGAATCACTATCAAATTCAATGACCTTATATGTTAATAGAATGTTAATATTTTGCAGGTAACTCCTGCCTTCCAAGCAACATGCAAAAAGAATGTTAAAAATAGGTGAATTATTCATATATTCACATTGATCTGCGACTCTTGTAATCAAAAGCGGTCGACAGAAAACAAATTGAGTCTATTCAGTATTCGACCGCCAATGCTGATGAATATCCTGTACCCACCAGAATGCATTCGGAGTTATGTTGAGGATTTTCTGGATGCAGGAGTCAGGTGCGCTCAATCCAGCAGACGAGCGCAGCTACGATCCAAGACGATTTGAAAGGACAAATGAGAGGCCCCATGAACTTCAAACTCAGAATCGCTGCCGCAGCCATGCTGGCAGTTAGTTGTATTGCTTCCTACGGACAGGTTGCCGACACCAAAAAGCCGGTCAAAAAGCACGTCGCCAAGAAGGTTGAAGCCGCGCCTGTGGAAGTGAAAAAGACCAGAGCGGCCACACAGGCTTCGGTAGAAGATCAGATTGAAGCGCTGAAGCACGAGCTGGAAGGGCAGATCGATAGCCTCAAGACCGATCTGGCCAGCAAGGACGAGCAACTGAAGCTGGCGCAGCAGACGGCTGCCGCCGCGCAGGCCTCGGCCGCCAAGGCGCAGGCCGCAGCAGATGCCCAGCAACAGGCGGTCACCGACAACTCAACCGCCGTCTCCACGCTGCAATCTTCCGTCACAGACCTGAAGGGCAATCAGGCTTCGCTGGCCACCACCATCTCCGACGAGACCTCCAAGCTCAAGAAGGACTTTGCCAATCCCAGCGTTCTTCACTACAAGGGCATCAGCATCACGCCAGGCGGGTTCATGGCGGCTGAAACCGTCTACCGCCAGAAGGCGACTGGTGCCGATATTCCAACGGCTCTCAGTTCGATTCCCTTTAACGGTGCGAATTCCGCAACTCTGAGTGAGTTCTACGGTTCAGGCCGCCAGTCTCGCGTTTCGCTGCTGGCCGAAGGCAAAACCGACAAAGCCACCTATCGCGGCTACGTCGAGGCTGACTTCCTGGGTACGGGAACCACCTCGAACAACAACCAGTCCAACAGCTACGTGATGCGTCAGCGCGTGGTCTGGGCACAGGCTGTGCTGAATAGCGGAATCACCTTCCAGGGCGGACAGATGTGGTCTCTCGCGGCGGAACGCGCCAAGGGACTCTCGAACTTCTCCGGCGATGTAAAGACTCCGCAGACCATCGACCCGAATTACGTTCCGGGCTTTGTCTGGAATCGCCAGTATGGTTTTGCCGTCATCAAGAGCGGCAAGCAGGTATCCTACGGCGTCTCGATCGAAAACGCGCAAACCCTTGCTGGCAATGCCTGCCCGACGGCAACCAATGCCACTTCAACCACACCAGCCACAGCGATTTATGCCTCCTGCTTGCTAGGCGGCGGTTCTGACCCCGTCACCTATGTAACCACCGGTTTGTCTTCCTCTACCGGCACAACGACAGGATCCGTTCCCAGCAGCACGAGTGAAAATGGCGTTCAGGGCAGCTCATACAACAACTTCTCCGGCTCCTACAGCTACAACCTTAGTCCAGACCTCATCGCCAAGGTTGCCGTCGATCCAGGCTGGGGCCACTATGAGGCTTTTGCCATTGGCCGCTTCCCGCATTATCAAGTCTATCCGAATTACAACGTAACCGGCGACACGGCGACGCAGCGAGCTGCGGGCAGCCACACAGCATCTCTGACAACCGGCGGTTTCGGCGGCAGCCTGCGCGCTCCGGTCTTCGGCAAGTACGGCGACTTCGGTCTCTCCGGCCTTTATGGCTGGGGCGTGGGTCGCTATGGCGATACCACTCTCTCCGACGTTGTCTTCGACGCCAATGGTCAGATGAAGGCTCTTACCAACGTCTCTGCTCTCTCCACCATCGAGCTTCATCCGACGCCTCGCTTGGTCATCTATGGCAACTTTGGCGAGGACTTCGCGGGCCGACTTGACGCTCTGACCGCAGGTGCCAAATTCGGTTATGGATTGCAAAATGCCGTCAACAGCGGATGCGGCGTTCAGAGTGCTCCGCCCCAGGGCGTCAGCAACCCCACAAACCCGGCAAACTGCACCGGCAACAACAAGTTCGTACAGGAGTTTGCCGGCGGCTTGTGGTATGACTTCTACAAGGGACCGGCTGGCCGTATCCGCTATGGCTTCCAGTACGGATACCTCAATCGCGCCATCTGGGGAGACACCACAACCCCACAGGCGAACGCCACCGAGAACCAGTTCTTTACAAGCTTCCGCTATTACCTGCCGTAGACTGCCAACCAGCGGCCCCGGCAACACCAGAAGAGGCAGCCCACTCCGGGCTGCCTCTTCTGCCTTTTTGGGAAGACGAAGTTCCGGCGCGGGAATCTCTAAACGATATAATTTGATTTTCCGCCGATTTACCTTAGACCAAACGTGGCTGCCGCCCGATAGAACCAATGGAATTGAGTTCTACAGCGGTACATTGATCGCATCGACTGCGCTTTCCTGCTCCCGGCACAAGCTGAGCATGAGTGTGCACACGCTGCGTCTTTGCCCGTGAGCGCACGCCCATACCCGAACCTGATTTGAAAGGAAATACGCCCCTATGCATCTCAAGCTCAGTCTTGCCGCAACAGCGCTCATGGCAGTAGCTATCACTGCCAGTTATGGGCAATCCAGCCCAGCCAACCCTCCGTCGGCCAAGCCCAATGCAGCCGCAAAAGTGAAAAGAACCTCCTCCGCCACGGTGGAAGAGCAGATTCAGGCGCTGCGCACAGAGTTGGAGAAGCAGGCGAGCCAGATCGAAAGCCTGCAATACGGGTTGGCGGAAAAAGACGCGCAGTTGAAGAAGGCCCAGCAAGCGGCTTTCGATGCCAAGGCTGCAGCGACACGAGCAGAAGCTGCGGCCTCCGCTCAGCAGACGGCGATCACGGATAACTCGTCCGCCGTCATCACGCTGCAATCGGCCGTCACTGGCCTCAAGGGAAGCCAGGCGTCTCTAGCAGCCACGATCACGAACGAAACAGCCAAAATCCAGAAGTCCATCGATGCTCCCGCCGTGCTGCACTACAAGGGAATTTCCCTCACGCCGGGTGGATTTCTGGAAGGCGATACCGTCTTCCGCACGCACGCCACCGGCGGTGACATCGCCACCGGCTTCAGTGCAGTTCCCTACGAACACGCGGATTCCTATTCTCTCAGCGAGTTCTACGGCTCGGCCAGCGCATCGCGCTTCTCTCTGATGGCGGAAGGCAAAGTGAATTGGGGAACCATCCGCGGCTACTATGAAACCGACTTCCTGGGCTCCGGCGCTACCTCCAACAACAATCAGTCCAACAGCTATCTGTTGCGTCAAAGACTGCTTTACATTCAAGCCGAAACCAATAGCCATCTCTCCTTTACCGTTGGCCAGTTGTGGTCTCTGGCCACCGAAGACAAGAAAGGCATTACCAGCGCGGCGGCAGAGATTCCTGTTCCAATGACCGCTGATCCAAACTATATGCCGGGCTTTGTCTGGACACGGCAATATGCCTTCCGCGTTGCCAAAAACTTCAGCAAGTCGGCTGTCGCAGTCGCAGTCGAGAATCCGCAGACGGTCTATGCCGCCACACTGGCCGGAAATACGCCTTATGCCGTACTGGGCAGCGCCGGCCTGAACTCCGGAGCCTTTAACGCCGCCATCAGCTCTTGCTCTCCATCAAGCGTCATTGTGAACTATGAAAATATAGTGGATTCGGCCGGAAATACCGCCAAGAACCCGGTCTCTAAAACAGTGAACTCCTGCGCCAATCTTGCCAATATCTCCTTCAACGAAGCCCCCGACCTGCTGGTCAAGGCAGCCTTCGACCCCGGCATCGGCCACTATGAGATCTTTGGCATCTCCCGCTTTGCCCACGAGACGGTCTATCCCGGAGAAACCACCAATAGCTACCTTTACGGAGGCAAAGACCCGAACGGCAACACCATTGTCGACATCAAAACAGGTCTGGCTGTCGCTCCTGCTCTGACCACTGCTGGCTCCTTCACCAGCCGAATCACCCTCGGCGGCATCGGCGCAAGCGCGCGCATTCCGCTGCTGAACAAAAAATTGAGTCTGGGGGCCAAAGGCCTCTACGGCCCTGGCCTGGGCCGCTACGGATCTACAAATCTCTCTGACGTTACCGCCAACGCCTCGGGCAAGCTGGTTCCCATCCACAATCTGAGCGGCCTGCTGACCGTCGAGTACACGGCCACGCCACGCCTGGTATTGGTGACCTACTACGGCGGCGACTATGCCAGCCGCACGGGTTCCTCCGGCGGCACGACTCTGGCCGCGCCCACGGCCGCGCAGGATGCATCCGGTGCTTGGGGCGGACACTGGGCAGCGCCTACGGCTGCGGCCGTCGGCTACGGGTCACGACTGCTGAATAACGCCAGCAGCACCTCGAATTGCAACGTCACAACCAATCCAGGCTACAACGGCAATTCCACCGGCTTCTACCCCGGAGGCTCCTGTGGCGCACAAACCCGCGACGTGCAAGAGTTGGCGGGCGGCTACTGGTACGACCTCTACAAAGGCGACCGCGGCCGTCTGCGCCAGGGAATCCAGTATGGCTACCTGGTCCGCGAAGGCTGGTCGGGCGCTTCGGGCATCGGCGCCAAAGGCATCGAGAATATGTTCTTCACCACACTCCGCTACACTCTCCCATAAAGAGTCCACCACCGGCTTCAGCAACACCGGCAGGGGCAGCCCGCACCACGCGGCTGCCTCTGCCGTTTTCTTGGTTCCTCACCGGTGTTTCCAACCCACGACGGATGAAATGGATCGATCCTTGCAGCACTGTAGCGCTGGCCTCCCGGCCGACTGTAACGTGGACCTCCCGGTCCACGTTTGTTTCGTATCAGTCCGCCACCGGTTTTCACCGACCCGCCGCCCATGAAACTGGGTGCCCCACCCTCGCCGCGCTTTCCCGCAAATCACTCAAATTCCGGCTCCACCGCAACTTTGCTTCTTTGTCGATTGCGCGTGGCGTTTATGATGAAAGCCACAATCCAGAATGCAATCCCACGCAAAGATCGCAATGAACAAAACAGAAAAGCAACTCGACCGTATCGCCCAGCTCCTCAGCCAACAAACCACCCTCTCGCTGGCCACCACCGGCGACGACGGCCAGCCCTGCGTTGCTCCGCTCTTTTACATTGCGGACGCAAGTTTCTCACTCTACTGGATTTCCTCGGCGAGCAGCCAGCACAGCCGCAACCTGCTCCAAAGGTCCCATGCCGCAGCTACGGTCTACTGCGCGGCTGAAAGCTGGCGGCAGATTCGCGGCGTGCAGATTCGCGGGACAGTCAGCGTCGTCACCGAGCCAGAGCGCCGAGCGGCCATCACCAAGATCTACTGCAAGCGATTCAATTTGGGAAGAATCCTCAAATTGGCTGTAAGACAGAGCGTCTTACACGTCTTACAGCCGGAGTTCCTCCGTTACCTCGATAACTCCAGAGGATTCAAATCCAATTTTGAACTCGCGCTCACGCCGCAGGGCTGGGCCTCCGCCCGCTCCACGAACTGAGTTCCGCCGCAAAGCCCTTCGTCCACCCAGCCTATACAGTTTCCCACCGGTATTGCCGAACCGCAGTGCATGAAACTGTAGCGCTGGCCTCCTGGCCGTCTGTAGCGTGGACCTCCTGGTCCACGCTTGTTTCTTTGTAGGTTTGCCCAGTTTTGCGCTCGACGAAGCTCCCATGTCGAACGAGGGAGCAAAACAGACCAAACATTCATGGAACGAGGGGGCACGATAGTTGATAGAGGACTCAACCATGCCAAAACAATTTGAGAATCCCGGAGCGGCGAAATTCAAAAAATGATCCTCCCGGCGGCATTCCTATTGAGTTTTCATCGTCAATTGTTGGGTTCTTCATCGTTTCCCTGTGTTTTTTGGCTTAGAAATAAACTGCGGGGACCTGTGGAAAACTCGAACAAGAGATAGATGGACAGAGTCATCTTTCAGACGCATGATCTTCCCGAAATGACCCACTGGCTAGCGTGAACCAAACGCGGAATCCGCACTGCGACTTTCGTGAATCAGTACGGGGTTTCCTTGACCTGATTCCTTAAACTGACTTCATTCGGTATTGATAGGTAGGTTCATATGGTGGTCAAGACACAAAGCAGAGGTCGCGGAATCACCGGACTTCATGTGGGCGTGAATAACGTCCGTCGCTATTTTCCCAAGCAGGTTTCCAGCATCGAGTTGCAACTGGATCATCTACAGATCGAGTGCGGCCTGAAGCCCGGTTTTTGGCAGGGTGAGCCGGAGATCTTCGATCCTCGCCTCTGCGCCTGGCTTGAATCCCGTCATCTGCACGCAAAGGTGGATCGGGCGAGTGTACCGCTGGCGATGATTCCGGAGGGCAAGAATTGCTTCCGCTTGCAGCCGGTGCGCATGAACGGGCAAATTCACTCCAAAATGCCCGTGGCCATCGCCTGACCGAGTTGCGGCCTTCCCCGCGCGGCAGCAAAGCTTCAGATTGCGCTGCTGCCGGACTGTACCTGTGCGCCATCAAACTATTCCCTGACCACTGTCTATTGTCCACTGTCTTGATAGACTCAAAACAGAATGACCAGCGCACAACTACAAAACGCCATCGAACGCCACTTCGCCGCCGGACCCAACGCCATCGACGATCCGACTGCCATATCGGCCTTTCTTCTTCTGCGTGCAGCTCTGGAGGCCGGCGAGATCCGCGCCGCCTCGCCCGACCCCGCCGCGCCCACCGGTTGGCGGGTCAACGCCTGGGTCAAGCGCGGCATCCTGCTCGGCTTCCGCCTCGGCGTCAACCAGAGCTTTCCCGCCTCGGGCTTTTCCTTCGTGGACAAGAGCACCTATCCGATGCGTCACCTCACCGTGGCGGATGGTGTGCGCGTGGTGCCCGGCGGCTCCGCGGTGCGCAGCGGCGCTTATGTCGCCCGTAGCGTGGTCTGTATGCCACCCATGTACATCAACGCCGGGGCTTGGGTGGACGAGGGCACGATGGTGGATTCGCACGCCCTGGTCGGCTCCTGCGCGCAGATTGGTTGCCACGTCCACTTGAGCGCGGCGGCGCAGATCGGCGGAGTGCTGGAACCGATCAACGCCAATCCGGTGGTCATCGAAGACGATGTGCTGGTGGGCGGCAACTGCGGCGTCTACGAGGGCACCATCGTGCGCAAGGGCGCGGTGCTGGCCGCCGGAACCATCCTCACGCGGGGAACCCCGGTCTTCGATCTGGTCAATGGAGAGGTTTTGCGCGCGCACGGCGAGACGCCGCTGATCATCCCGGAAAATGCGGTGGTGGTTCCCGGCTCCCGCGCCGTCGGCAAAGGCAAAGGCCACGCCCTGAGCCAAGAATGGGGTCTGAGCCTCTACGCGCCGGTCATCGTCAAGTACCGCGACGACAAGACGGACCTGAGCACAGCCTTGGAAGATTTGCTGCGTTAGTACTGCAACCGTTTAATTCCGAAACATGAATTCCATGACATAGGTGCCCCAGGTCCCGCTTTTGGGACCTGGGAGTCCATGAACTCTTACCGGCATCTTTCTACCCAGCAGAATCACTCCCCCCAGCTTGCGCCTGTATCTCCAGCAACTTGCGGATGCGCGGCTTCACGCTTCCCAGCTGCGGAGCAGGTAGCAGCGCCAGTCCTTCATTGGCCGTGGCGCGGCTCTTTTCGATCTGCCCAGCGGCGCGATAGGCCTGAGCCAGCATCAGGAGAGTGGACGGTATATGCCTGTGGCTCAACGCAACGGACCGCTCGGCGCAGGCGCCAGCAAATTTCGGATCGCGCAAGGAAACCGGCTCGACTGTCAGTAGATCATGCGCCGCGTCATCGAGGGTCGCGGAAGAGACTTGCTGCTTGCCTGCCAGTTCCCGCAACTTCGTTACTCCCACTTTGGATAAACCAGGGTCTCCGGCAGAATGTAGAATCGTTTGAATCGTTCCCAGACGCACCTGTGCATCAGCCAGAGTCTCCTGCCATTCTTCATCCGCAGGATCATTTTTCAATCCTTTTTCGATGATAGCCATGGCTTGAATGCGAAGTTTTTCGGCAGCCATCAGATTTTTTCGCCGGTCAGTTTGAACGATAGCCAAGTCTGGGTCTGCGGCATCTTCATAACTAACGGCCTCATTGTTCAGAACGAATTGCAGGTCTGACAAGGAGCGAATATCCTGCGAGTCTGTGGCTGAAAAGCTTTGAAATTTCCGGGATACGTACTCAAAAAGCGTATTTGCCTTGGCGTATTCTCCGATATCCACAAGGGCGTCGCCCTCGTATATGAGCAATAAGTTGTAGATGCGCGTCATGGAAAGACGTTCCGCCTCGGAGACGCGCAGAAAAAGCTCCAGCCGCTGCGCCACTGTGAGCTGATGCTGCTGGCAGTATTGATGAATCGGCAGCCCATCCACATACTCCATCACCAGATATAAATCACCGGCCGCCGTCACGCCGCCGTCCAGCAGCCGCGCAATGTAAGGATGCTGCAACCCGGCAAAAACTGCGTCAAACCCCGACACCGTTCGTGTGCGGGCCGTGGTGCATACGCCGGAAGAGCCAGCTTTTAATGAACCTCAGTTCGCGATCCACGGTGGACTTGGAGACCTGCATCAGCGCCGCCGTCTCCTCGGAGGTACAACCCAGAAAGTACCGCAGCTCAATCAGTTGAACCTTCTCAGCATCCAGCGCACCCAGCTCATCCAGCGCGCGATTCAGGTCCAGAAGCTCCGGGCTGTCGATATTCACCCACGCCAGATCGTCGCTCAGCGGGACGCGCTCCTGGCCGCCGCCGCGCATCTGCGCCTGGGTCTCCCGCGCGTGATCGATCAGAATCAAGCGCATCACTTTGGCCGCGAAAGTGTAAAAGTGACGACGATCCGCCCAGGCGGCCTTTTTCTGATTCATCAACCGGAGATAAAGCTCGTGGACCAGTACCGTTGCCTGTAAGACATCCGGATTCCGCTCACGGCGAATGTAAGACGCGGCCACCTCGCGCAGATGAGAGTACACCAGAGGCATCAGCTCTTCAAAGGCCGACGGCTCTCCATCCCTCCATTTTGCCAAAAGTATGGTGATCTCTCCCTTGGCTGGCTGCAAATCCGCCTCCGTGCGCGCGGCCTGACACTCGTTCTCTATTTTAAAATCTACCATTTCCCTGTACGTTTCTTTTAGTCCGCCTTCACCGACCTGCTGGGGAGAAGAAATTGTAGCGCTGGCCTCCCGACCGGCTGTAACGTGGACCTCCTGGTCCACGCTTGTTTCTTCATCACCCAGCCAGCCAATCCTTTCCACCAGAATGAGTGAGGCATTTTTTCTTTTCTTCTCGCAGACTACAGTGAGCGAACAGAAAGATAGCTGCGGGATCGAAGACCGGAAAGCTCTTCGATCCCGCACAACCTCCGATCTTCCCCGAATTGCAAAGGGGGGCTACCTTCTCTCGCAAACCGCGTTGTGCGGCTTCCCGGCCAACAGGCGCGCCTTGGTTCATTCAAGGCGCGTTCGGTCCTTAACACTTTCGGCAATGAACGCGTCTGACCTGCAAGACGCTCACGTAAAACCCCCAAAATTGGCAGTCAAGTTGCAACATAGTGCATAAGTCCATCGCGGTTATGGAAAAACCACGAAAGGCCAGCTCCCTCAACGAACTGGCTCCTAAGGAGATTCTTATGTTCATCTCTCACCACAAATCTCTCCCGCAAAAATCCTCCAGCAAAACCACCCCGCCGCCGCCATTGATTGCCTGGACGAGCCACATGAGCGTGGATGTAAAGCTGCTGGACAACGATCATAAAAAGTTACTGATTCTGCTCAGCAAACTGCACCACGCGGTGATCCACAGTCATGCCCGGCAGACCCTCGATACGGTAGTGGAAAGCCTGATAAAACATATCCGCATTCACTTTGCCCATGAAGAACAGCTCTTTGCTGAAACCGCTTACCCCGGCGCGGCCACTCATGAACGCGAGCACAATCATCTGATCGAGCACGCCCGAGTTCTGCAACAACGCTTCAGAAACTGCGCGGATGTGGAAAGCTGCCTGCAAGTCGTCGATCTGCTCAAAGATGGCCTCTTCAACCACATGGAAAGCTCGGACCTGCAGTATGCGCCGCACTTCAAAGCAAGAGAAGTGGATGCCATCCTAGCGGCAAATGAAACTCTGCCCGTTGCGGTACTACGAAAGCGGTCCATTGGCTCCAGAATCCAGCAAGGCACCTGGTAGCCGTGAAACGCATTGGCCTCGCCCCTCACTATGGAACAAGAAAGTTTGTACGCCTCCTCAATAACTCAGACCGTTCTCGAAAGGACCAACGCAGATGCCGCTTATTGCCTGGACCAATCATTTGAACGTTGGCGTAAAGCTTCTCAATAACGACCACAAGAAGCTGGTGATTCTGCTCAACAGCCTGCATGACGGCCTGGTTACGGGCCAAACCAAGCCTGAGCTGGAAAATATCTTCGAGAAGCTGGTTACCTACACGCGCATTCACCATACCAATGAAGAGAAATTTCTGGCCGAAGCCGGTTATCACAGCTCTCAGATGCACATTCAAGAGCACGAGCAGATGCTGAACCAGCTTATAGAGTTACAGATGCGCTTCCTCGGCAGCGCGCAACTGGGCGTCGAGATGGAGATCATGCATCAGCTCCGGGTCTGGCTCTTCAAACACATTCAGGAGTCCGATCAGAAGTTCGCTGTGCATCTGAAGACCATCAACGTGGATGCCGTCCTCGCCGGTTGGAAGGATCCCGCCACGATTCCAAGGAAGACGCCGGAGCATGAAACCAGGGTTGAGCAGGGCCTCTGGTAGCCTCTTCCCCGTCCCGATATGAGATCCTGTGCCTCACATCGCAATATTGAGTACTGTGGTCAGCTCAACTGACCATTATGAGGCATACTTCAATGCCCATCGGTGTTAGCATCAAATCTGACAGATGCAGACCAAAAAACTGAAAATTATCCCCCTCGGTGGCCTGGGCGAGTTCGGCATGAACTGCCTCGCGCTCCGTTGGGAAGACGACATTATCGTGATCGACGCTGGGCTGATGTTCCCGGAGTCGGAGTTGCTGGGCGTGGATGTTGTGGTTCCGGACATCAGCTACCTGGTTGAAAACAAAGCGCATGTCCGCGCCATCATCCTCACCCACGGCCACATGGACCACATTGGCGGCCTGCCCTGGATACTGTCCGAGATCAAGGTTCCCGTCTACGCCACCGAGTTCACGCTGGCCTACGTCGAGGGCCTCTTGGATGAGAACGGCTTACTGGACGAAACCGAGCTGGTCGAGATCACTCCCAAGCAAAAATTCACCATCGGCCCCTTCACCGTCGAGCCGATCCACGTCACGCACTCCATCGTGGACGCTGTTTCGCTGGCCATCGAGACCCCGGTCGGCGTCGTCATCCACACCGGCGACTTCAAGATCGACCTCGCCCCGCTCGACGGCAAGTCCTTCGATCTGCACACCTTCGCCGAGTACGGCAAGCGCGGCGTGCTGGCCCTTTTGCAGGATTCGACCAACGTAGATCGCTCCGGCTACACGCCCAGCGAGTCGGCGGTCATCCCGCGCCTGGATGAGATCGTCTCCCGCACCAAAAAGAAGCTCTTCTTCAGTTGCTTCTCGTCTTCGGTCTTCCGCATCCGCATCGCCCTCGACTTGGCCCGCGCCCATGGACGCAAGGTCGCGCTGATTGGCCGCTCGATGCAAGACAGCACCGAGATCGCGCAAGATCTGGGCTACATTGACGTGCCCAACGGACTCATCATCAATCCCGGCCAGATGCGCGACTATCCGCCTGAGAAGTTGATGATCCTCATCAGCGGCACCCAGGGTGAGCCGATGAGCGCCCTCAGCCGCGCCGCCGTGGACAATCACAAACACGTCCACATCGACGCCGGCGACACGGTTCTGCTCAGTTCGCGCATTATTCCCGGCAACGAGAAGGCGATCTTCCGCGTCATCGACCATCTTTATCGCCGCGAAGCCAATGTCATTTACGACAACGGCTCCAACGGCCTCATCCACGTCAGCGGCCACGGTTCGCAGGATGAACTGCGCCTGCTCATCAATCTGGTGCGCCCAAAGTTCTTTATCCCTGTCCACGGCAACTACGGCAACCTGCGCAAACACGCCCAGTTAGCCATGGAGACTGGAGCCGTCGAGCACACCATCGTCATCGAAGACGGCGACGTACTGGAACTGAGCAAGAACGACGCCCGCAAAAAGGATAAGGTCACCACTGGCCGCATCCTCATCGACTCCGGCTCCAACACCGACGTCGTCGAGGAGCTGGTCCTGCGCGACCGCCGCATTCTCTCGGAAGATGGAGTGGTGCTGGTGGTTCTGGCCATCAACAAGCGCACCGGCAAGGTGGAGCAGCAGCCTGAAGTAGTCATGCGCGGCTTTGGCGGCGCGGACATCACTGAAGAGGCCCGCGCGCTGGTTGTGAAAACTCTCGACAGCCTCAACGCCGAGCAGAAATCCGACTACGGCATGGTCAAGGAAAAAGTCCGCGCCGACCTCAAACGCCTCATCCAGAAAACCACCGGTCGCCGCCCCATGATTATGCCAGTGATTTTGGAAATCTGAGCTAGACAGATTAGTTTATTTCGTAGAAATCTGGGTGCCCCCGGTCCCTCGCATTTGGGGACCGGGGATCGCATCACTCCACGCTGGGTGCCCCACCCTCGCGGAATTCTTGTTTTTGCCGCTAGGATGGGATAACTCCACTAACTTCAGCTTTTGAGTACCGTTCACAAATCAGTTTCCCAAATACTGTCATCCTGAGCGGAGTTTGGCGCGTACTTTGCGGCAAACGCAGTCGAAGGACCTGCGGTTGCGTTTCGGGGTTATCCTTGACCCGGCCAGTTCAGTGTGCAACTATATCGAGCATGGCCAGAACGCATTTCGTCGCCATCGCTCTCATACTCTATGCTTGCTCGGCTCTCGCCCAGCAGCCTGCGATGGGCGTTCTATCTGTGGTTGTTACGGACGCGACAGGCGCTGTCATCCCAGGCGCACGCATAGTGGCCAAAGCATTAGTAAATGGCACTAGCTATGAAGCAACAACCGACGCAACTGGCCAAGCTGTGGTTCAGTTGAACCAAGGAAGCTACGATCTCAAGGTGCGGGCAAGAGCATTCATGCCTTGGGAAGAGAAAGAAGTTGATGTAAATACAGAGATTCAACGAAATGTCACTCTGATGATCGCCGAGAATGTATGTGGACCATGTGTCGTAGTCGAAGGCCCAGAAATTCCATTAGAGCATCAACCCGCGATAGCAGAAATCCCCTTAATTCCCATGCAACAGTTCGATCTTCCTGCAAAGCCGTATCGCCACAGACGGCATTGGTTCTGGTTCTAAGCTAACCGGACGCCGGATGCCCTGAGTTTCGATTCGGAGACCTGATAGCGGAGCAATTCCGTGCCAGTCTTCCATTTCCCACCAGATTGAGCGGATAATAGAAGCACAGGAGGCGTTGCCATGACGATGCTGGTTGAACTCGACCCGGAAACGGAAGCCCGCTTGAAGGCTCAGGCCATGCGGCACGGGGTTGCGCCGGAGCAATACGCTGGCAATTTTTTACGGGAGAATCTGCCAAACTACGCCACCGGCACAGGCCGTCTCACCCGTGAAGACCTGAGAGCGATGACGAGAGAACTGCAAGAGGGATCGGAGAATCTGCCTACATTGCCAACCTCCGCATTCAGCCGTGAGAGCTTCTATGAGGGCCGCCCGTAAGCCGCGAATATGAAAGTGCTACTCGACAGCAATATTTTGCTTCGCTGGCTGGAGCCGGACCACCCGGACCAGTTGATCGTCAGTGCCGCTGTGAGTAGGCTGATGCTCTCCAACGCCGACCTCTGTTACACATCGCAAAACTTAGGTGAATTTTGGAATGTCCTGACTCGTCCAGCCGACCGAAACGGATACGGACTTTCGCCGGATGCAGCGAATCGACGCGCGATCGCAATTGAAACCCGCCTCCGACTACTCACTGACGGACTCGCAGTCCACCAGGAATGGCGTCGTCTGCTGGTGGACTATCGCGTCTCCGGGGTTCAGGTGCATGATGCGCGGCTTGTTGCCTCCATGCACGTCTACGACGTAAAGCGTATCCTGACCTTCAACACAAAAGGTTTCACGCGCTTCGACCAGATCGAAGCTATCCATCCGCTTCAGTTGGCCTAAGATCGACCAGGCCATGATCTTTCCTTATCGCGTGGTCTAAGATACAAACCATCTTCATAGAGTTATCGGTCTGGTTTGGTTATGTTGCTCCGGCTTGATAAGGTTCGTACGATATTGCGCCAATCCGGCGTTGATGGCTTTCAGAAGATCATCTTTTTTGCATGGTTTCTTCAAGTAACGGAAGATATGGCCCTCGTTCACAGCGACGATCGCCGTATCGATATCTCTGTATCCAGTCAGCAGCATCGTAACGGTATTTGGTGCAAGTTTGTGCACTCGCGCAAGAAAGCGTGCTCCGTTAATGCCCGGCATCCGCATATCTGCAATCACAATTGCGTATGGACCGCATTGCTCAATCAACTCTACGCCCTGGTCGGCGTCTTGGGCTTTGCTGATGCTGAACTCGCCATGCAGCAGCCTCTCAATGCCATCAAGAACATTCGTTTCATCATCGACAACAAGAATTTGCTCTTCCACTATTCCTCCTCCGGTGCACTTCATTGATTCGTCCCCGATGCAGGATGGCAATGGCGGATACATCGGTAAGACACGAAGGCCGCTGCTGCGCAAACAAGCGGAGAATCGCCTTGAGATGTCTATCGGCAGATTTCCTCTTGAGATTAGTGGTGCGACGACTTCGGAGGCAGCAGGAGCCAAAGCCCCTCAGTACACCGCCATAGCAGCGAAGTAGTAGAACGCCTATAACGACCGGAGTTCCCTTGGCAAAGATTTTTCAATCGTGAGCAATATTGACCAGACAAGAAGCGAATATCGTTATAACTCTTTAACAAAGAGGTATCCTCATTGGACTCTCTCCCTCCTGTTCTCAATCCTTCGCTCCATCCTCTAAAATTCCGCAGCCTCCCTCTGCACTGCCTCTTGACCGGGTTCGCTGGAAAGCGGACCCATATTTTCAGCTCACTCGTGCTCACAGCAGACCAGAGCGCATCCCGAAAAGAGCGGCCACGCTGGCCGAATGACGCCAAAGATAGCCCTTTGTAAAGGTAGACAGAATGAGCACGAAATCAATCAAAACCGTTCTGCTGATCCAGAATGACGCGGAAGAAGCTTGCATCATCAGCGATATGTTCAACCACCAAGGCTCCTACTCCTTTGCATTGACCCGCGTGGAATGCATGGCGGAGGCCGAGGCTTTCCTCAAGACGCAATCGGTGAGCGTGGTACTGCTGGACTTGTGTGGCTGCCCAAACGCAACGAGCTGTGACGCAATTAGCCGAACTAACACAGCCGGGCGAGGCGCTTCCATTGTTTTGCTTATCGGCCCGGAGGACGAAGAGATGGCGTTGCGCGCCATGCATGGAAGCGTGCAGGACTATCTGATCAAGGGACAGATTAAACCGCACGAACTGATGCGCGCCATGCGCAATTCAGTTGCCCGCAAGACCCTGGAAGAGACGCTGTTCAACGAAAAAAACCGCGCCCAGATTACGCTCGAATGCATTGGCGACGCCGTGATCTGCACCGACCTCGCGGGGAATATCTCATTTCTCAACCCCGTTGCGGAGAGAATGACCGGCTGGTCGCTGATGGAAACTGTAGGCCGACCCCTGACCGAGTCTTTCCGGATCATCGACGCCTCCACCGGAGAAATCGCCGACAATCCCACCGAGCAGGCCATCGGACAAGGCCGTTTGAACCACTTGCCGGCAAACTGCATTCTGACCCATCGGGACGGAAATCAGATCTTTATCGAAGACTCGGTCGCCCCCATCAGTGACCGTTTCGGGCGGTCATCGGGAACGGTTCTGGTATTTCGCGATGTGACTGCGGCACGAGTGTTGGCGGAGCAGATCGCCCACCTGGCCGAGCACGACGCTCTGACCGGCCTGCCGAATCGATTGCTGCTCAACGACCGGCTGGACCTGGCGATCTCGCGGGCAAATCGTGAATCGAACCAGTTGGCTATCCTCTTTCTGGATCTGGACAACTTCAAGCACATCAACGATTCGTTGGGACATCCCGCTGGCGACAAGCTGCTCAAATCCGCAGCAAAGCGGCTGCAGGATTGTGTGCGCGCTCCCGACACGGTCAGCCGCCAAGGTGGCGATGAATTTGTTCTCTTGCTCCAGGATGTGGAGCAAATAGATGACGCCGCCTTTACAGCCGAAAGAATCCTGAAGGTGATGAAGGCGGCTCATTCGATCGATGGCCACGAGCTTTACGTGACCGCCAGCATCGGCATAAGCGTCTACCCCGATGACGGGCAGGATACGGCAACGTTGCTGAAGCACGCGGACACGGCCATGTTCCAGGCAAAATCGGCCGGACGCCAGAATTTCCGCTTTTTCAAACCAGAGATGAACGTCAAGGCGGTTGAACGGCAATCCATTGAGGAAGACCTCCGGCACGCCTTGGAACGGCGTCAACTCACCCTGCAATACCAGCCCATCATCGACCTCAAGTCGGGAGCCATCACCGGAGCGGAAGCTCTCTTGCGCTGGACGCATCCCGATCGAGGATCGGTGCCGCCGACGACATTTATCCCGGTCGCGGAAGACTCCGGCCTGATTGTGGCCATCGGTGCCTGGGTCCTGCGTGAGGCCTGTATGCAAGCCAAGGCCTGGGAGGATGCGGGCCTGCGCCCGATCACCATGTCGGTCAACGTTTCCGCGCTCCAGTTCAGAAGCAAGAACTTTCTCAAGAGCCTGAACGCAACCCTGGACGAGACGGGCCTCAAGCCTGAATCGCTCAATGTCGAAGTCACCGAAAGCGGGATCATGGAACGTACCCATTTTGGCGTGCCAACCCTGCAAGCCCTCAGAGAACGAGGAGTTCAAGTGGCGATCGACGATTTCGGCACAGGCTATTCCAGCTTGAGCTATCTGCGAAAACTCAAAGTCGATGCGCTCAAAATCGATCAGTCCTTCGTCCGTGGAATTACCAGCACCCCGGAGGACACATCGATCATCAGCGCCATCATCAGCATGGGCCGCAGCCTGAAACTGCGCTTGATTGCCGAGGGCGTTGAATCGGCGGAAGATCTGGGCTTTCTGAAGGCTCAGGGCTGCGACGAGGCACAAGGTTTCTTTTTCAGCCGTCCAGTGATTGCCGCAGAGTTCGCTAGGCTGCAAGGAATGCAGGTGAATTGATCGCTACAGCATCCCATAGGTTGGGGTGTTAGAGCATTTTAGTTTTGGCTATAGACTTCTGTGCCCCATCCATTCCGCATTTTTTCAGCGGAATGGGTGGGAATCAGATGCATTTTCGGAATATATGATTTCCTAAAATTCTCTAGTGAAAGAAAAAGTAGCGCTGGCCTCCTGGCCATCTGTTGCGTGGACCTCCCGGAGTCCCGGTCCATGCCGAACACGTATTTATGGTAGAATGTAGCCATCATGATGGCTCGAACCCAGGTCGCCCTTGGAAGTGAGATTCAGCAGCGCGCCCGTCAACGCGCGAACGATCTCGGTGTCTCATTTTCAGAATATGTTCGCCGTCTGGTGACACGCGATCTGGCCCGGCCTGAAGCAACTGCAAACATTGCTTGCGTCTTTGATCTCGGCTCCTCTGGCGGCTCTGATATTGCCCAGAACAAGGATTCAATGATTGCCGAAGCCTTCCTGGCCGCGCGGGGAAATCGGAGTTAGGAGATTCCATTGCATGAGCCTGTTTATCGACACATCGATCTGGTATGCCGCAGCGGATGTGTCTGATCTGAGCAATGAGAGCGCCAAAGCCATTCTCCACTCCGGTGAATCGCTGATAACCACCGATCACATTCTGGTCGAAACGTGGACCTTGCTGCGATACAGGTTACAGCGACATGCCGCAGAGCGATTTTGGGATGGGATGAGAAGTGGGGTAGCGACTATCGAATCTGTCGGTTTGGCAGATTTGGAAGTTGCTTGGCAAATTGGTCTTTCTTGGAAGGATCAGGATTTTTCCATCATAGATCGCACGAGTTTTGCGGTAATGCGCCGATTGGGCCTGGAGCGTGCCGCATCATTGGATGAGTACTTTGCAATCTTTCGCTATGGTCCGCAGCGTCGGCAAGCATTCACCATCGTTCGATAAATCTCTTTGGACTCCCTGATAATTCCGCTGGTTCCCAATCCACGAACCTCAAGCGAACGGATAGTGAGCAGTTGGCCGCACCGCAGGTGCTGATAATGTCGCTGGTTCCCCGGCCCACATTTCGCCCAAAATCCACACGCCCAGCGCCGATAATAGAGACTGCTCTGGGAGTCTTTGCCCGCTCCATCAGTCCGTTCGCGGCAGCTTTCCAGCGCAGACCGCCAGACGGAGCGCACCGCCATGAAGCCAATTCGCATTGTTCTGGCGCCCACGCGCAGTCGGCCTTTGAATATCTTCTTGGGCCTGGTGCTGCTGCTGGCCGCGCTGCTGCTGCTGCTTGCGCTGGCCACCTATCACTCCACAGACCCCTCTCTGAACACCGCCTCCGGCGACTCCGGCCCCCGCGCGGTGAAAAACTGGATCGGCCTCTTCGGCGCAACCCTCAGCGATCTGCTGCTGCAAGCCATCGGCCTAACCGCTTTCTTTCTGCCCCTTTGGCTCGGCGGCCTCGGCTGGACCTGGATGCGCTCGCGCCCTGGTGGCCTAGTCTGGCTGCGCTGGATCGGCACCATTCTGGCGCTGGCCTTCGTCCCCGCCGTCTTCGCGCTGCTACCCTGGCACTGGCGCTGGCTTCATGCCCTCCCCGTCGAGGGCGTCTCCGGGAGGCTCATCGCCGACAAACTGGTCGCCTACGTCAACCTACCGGGCGCATGGCTGGTGGCCGGAGTGCTTGCCGCTGCGGGCCTCTACTTCGCCTCCGCCGTCAGCTTTGAAGTGATCTTTGAATTCCTTCAGGCCCGCTGGCGCAACCTTTCCTGGCTCCATGACCGCTGGCAAGACAGACGCGAACGGCGCGCCGAAGAGCTGGGCGAAGCCGAACCAGAGGAGGAGAGCCTTCCCGCTCCCGGCGCGGATTCTGCTGAGCTGGAAGCCGAGTTCGGCCCGCGCCCCGGCCTCTTTGCCCGCCTCTTCCGCCGTTCGCGCGGACAGGAGATCGACCCGCAGGAGATTCCCGCCTTTCAGCGCATCAAACCCGTGCCGCCCGCCACCGAAGCCGCCGCATTGGGAACAAAGATTCCCGTCGCCTCCAGCATCTGGGAGCGTTCGGTCACCGCCGCGCCTAAGCCTGCTGAAACCGCACCGGCAGAGATTCCCATCACCGCCCAGCCGGAGCCGATGCGGCCCGTTCCTGAGCCGCCTCAAATTACGGAATCCCGCCCAGCGCCCGAGCCTGTGCGCTTCGAGCCAGCCCCCAGCCGCTTCATCCCAGAGCCACCCGCGCCGTCTGCCCCGATGCCAGTTGCGCTACCCGCACCAGCCGCCAACGAGCCCACCATCCACGAGCGCGCCGACGCCGATCTGCCCACCGCGGTCGTCGCTCCCAAATCCGTCAGCGGCTTCCGCCTGCCGCCCAGCACGCTGCTCAACCCCGGCGACGGTCCCCAGGCCGTCCGCGAGGACGAATTGCGCGACGAAGCCCGCGTCCTCAAGGAAAAATGCGGCGAGTTCGACGTCCGCGGCGACGTTGTCCAGATCAACCCCGGCCCCATGGTCACGACCTACGAGTTCAAGCCCGAAGCCGGCGTCAAGTACTCCCGCGTCACAGGTCTCGCCGACGATCTCTGCCTCGCCATGCGCGCCGAAAGCATCCTCATCGAGCGTATGCCCGGCAAAAATACCGTCGGCATTCAAGTCCCCAACCACCGCCGCGAGACCATCCACCTGCGCGATTGCATCGAGAGCGAAGACTTCCACAAAGCCAAGTCCCGCCTCACCATCGCCATGGGCAAAGACATCAACGGCCGCATCCGCACCGCCGATCTGGCCGCCATGCCCCACGTGCTCATCGCCGGCAGCACCGGCAGCGGCAAATCCGTCGCCATCAACGCGATGATCATGAGCCTGCTCTACCGCACCACTCCGGCGCAGGTCCGCCTCATCCTTGTCGATCCCAAGCGTGTCGAGTTGGGAATGTATGAAGGCGTGCCGCACCTCTTCACGCCCATCATCACCGAGGCCAAGCTAGCCGCCAACGCCCTGCGCAACGCCGTCCGCGAGATGGAGCGCCGCCTCAAGTTGCTGGCCTCGCGTAGCGTCCGCAACATCGACCAGTACAACAAGCTCTTCGAGGGCTCCGCCCTTTCACTTTTTGGTCAGGATTCCGAGGATGAAGAGCCACTCCCCTACATCGTCATCATCATTGATGAGCTGGCCGACCTGATGATGCTGGACCGCGCCAACGTTGAGGAGTCCATCACTCGCCTGGCACAGATGGCCCGCGCCGTCGGCATTCACTTGATTCTGGCCACGCAGCGTCCCTCGGTCGACGTCATCACCGGACTCATCAAGGCCAATATCCCAGCCCGCATCAGCTTCCGTCTGGCCACCAAAACCGACTCGCGCACCATTCTGGACGGCAACGGCGCCGAGGCTCTGCTCGGTCGCGGCGATATGCTCTTCCTGCCCCCCGGAACCAGCCGCTTGATGCGTCTCCACGCGCCTTACGTCAGCGAAAAAGAGACCTCCGCAGTCGTCGATTTCTGGAAGGCGCAAGGTCAGGCCGAGTACGTCGAAGGCTTCCTCGAATCCCCCAAGGAAGACCGCGCTAGCATGGACGGTTCCAACTCCGATCCCGACGAAAACGACACGCTCTTTAACGATGCCGTGCAGTTGGTCTTCAGCAACCGCAAGGCCTCGACTTCGCTTCTGCAGCGCCATCTGCGCATTGGCTACGGCCGCGCCGCGCATCTGATTGACTTGATGGAACGCGACGGCCTAGTAGGCCCCGCCGACGGCTCCCGCCCCCGCGAAATTCTCAAATCCCCCGACTGGCTTGCCGAAGTTGCCTCCACAGCCATCGATTAGTACTGTGACCTGTTTTTTGTAATCATATCAATAAATCTGGGTGCCCCAGGTCTCGCTTTTGAGACCTGGGAAGGTAACAATTCAAACGGCCAAGATACTAGAGTGCTTCTTAGTTAGTATTCTCTAGCAAGGCCGAGGTTTTATGCTTGCTGGCTCCTCAAAATGTCCGTTGAAAAGTATTTCAAACCGGCAATCTTTCGTCGGGTCCGCCGTAGGCCTCGTATGCGCCGAATGTACCGTAGGCCTCGTATGCGCCGAATGTACCGTAGGCCTCGTATGCGCTGAATGTACCGTAGGCCTCGTATGCGCTGAATGTGCCGTGGGCCTCGTATGCGCCGTAGGCGCAATGTTGATTAGCCCAGCGCTTTAGCGCTGGGTAAGCGCAGCCAAAGAATCATCCGGAGTCCCGTAGGGACGGCGCTCACGATTCATATCTGTCTAGCGTGATTGCAACCAGCCTATTTGCCAAAGGCTCTCAAAGAGTTATACCGCAACCGGTCCAATACCTGAAGCCACGCGCACATGTGAACCAAAGAAAGCGTAAATCGCAATCACCACATAGCCTGCAAGCGGCACTAAGTAAGCCATCGCAATGCTATTCGTGCGAATGTTGATAAATCCCATCAGCGGCGTAAGAATTGCACCGCCCACAATAGCCATCACGATCAGCGATCCGCCTATCTTGGTGTTAGGTCCCAGCCCCTTCAGACCCAGCGCAAAGATCGTCGGGAACATCAGCGACATAAAAAAGCTGGTAAGTACCATCGCCCAAACACCGATCCAGCTAGGATGCAAGACACCTACAGTGACAAGCAGTACATTGATCACTGCATACGAACCCATCAGCAAGTTAGGCCGAATCACACGCATGAGAGCTGTAGAAGCAAAACGCCCTATGCCAAAAGCCACAAGGGAATAGATCAGATAATTCGCCGCCTCTTTTTCGCCCAGGTGTATATTGTCCTGAACATACTGAATCAAGTAACTCCAAGTGCCCACTTGCGCGCCGACATACATGAACTGGGCTAGAATTGCGAGTAAGAAATGCCGTTGCTGGAGTAGGTCGAGGAAGCGCCCGTGATCGCCACCGTCCTCATGCTCGCTGTGAATCGCCGGAAACTTCTTAATCAGAATCAGCACTGCCCAAAATAGCACCACTGCCGCAAGAAAAAGATAAGGCTTGACGACGCGCAGAGTTTCTGAACTGAGATAAGCCGCATAAGTTCCAGCAGCCTGTTTCGCAGCGATCTGATCGGGACGCAACTCGATGCCAGAAAAAATAAATATCTTGCCGATAAAGACACCAGTAATCGCTCCTAGCGGATTAAAGGCCTGAGAAAAATTCAAGCGCTGCTCGGAGGTTTCAGGAGAACCCATCTGCGCAATAAAAGGATTGGAAGCGGTTTCAAGAAACGAAAGGCCTGTAGCAATCACAAAGAGCGCCATCAGGAAAAACCAGTACTGCCCCACGATCGCCGCCGGCCAGAAAAGAATAGTGCCCGTTCCGTAGAGCAATAAGCCAGTAATAAAACCGAACTTATAGCCAAACCTGCGCATCAGCAACGCCGCGGGCATGGCCAGAAGAAAGTAACCCATGTAAAATGCCGACTGCACAAGTCCCGCCTGAAAGCGCGAAATAGCAAAGGACTTCATGAATTGGCGGATCAGTACATCGTTAAGATTGTTCGGGATCGCCCACAAGAAGAAGAGCGCGGTAATCAGAACGAAAAGGCCGATCTGTCCGGCAGGAAAAATTCCGCCTTTGACTTGCGTTTTAGCCGATGGATTCGAGCTTACGACAAACATAAATTCATCCTTGGGCCGGCCCACACCGTGTCACCGGCGATTGATTCATCAAACGATCCAGAATTATCCGCCTTACTTCAACCTTGCCTCTATACCGCTGGAGATAGCCGAGCGCACTCGAGCCTCCGATTCCGCATTCCAGTAACCGCAGTCCAACTCAAAAAATACTGAAGTATAGGGAATCGTCATGGTTGACTTGATAATCAGCACGGAAAACATCTGCGCTGCCTGATCCAACTTGGCGATAATTTCTTCATGCGGGGTGGAGTGAACAGCGATTCCATCAAAGCTGCTGTGCAGCCACTTCCGATAACTATCCACGCCGGGCGCATCCTGCTCATCAACAAACTTCAGTTCCCGGTCAATATGTAGGATGGGGCGAATGTGCCGGCAAGCGCCAAGGCGCGCCAGCACTCGATCTAGTGTAACCTGCTGGCTTTCGCCCGACGCGATAGTTTCAATCCCCGGCCTGGATTGAGAAGGATAAGCCGCATCGGCTACCACCAGCCAATTGCGGTGCCCCAACAACGGCAATCGCTTCTCCAGAGTTTCTTCCCAATCGGATGAAGTCTTCAAGGCCATATTCTCCAGTGCCGGAAATTGAACCTGTTTTTTAAGTTAGTCGCTCATTTGGAAGCGATGGACAATTCTTCGTCCGCGCAGACCGCAACTTTGCCGCACTTTCCGGAAGCCATCAAAGAATAAGCCTCTGCGGCCTGGCTCAGCGCAAAGCGGTGAGTAATGATCTCTGCCGGATGAAGGTTCCAACGCACCAGCCGCTCCACTAACTCCTCCATCAGCCAGGTGGAAGTAACCCACGACCCATACAAAGTCTTTTGATCGTGAATCATGTCCGGAGAGGGATTCAACTGCATCCCGCCGCCTTCTCCCAGCATGACCATCTTTCCCCATTTGCGCGTGGCGCGAATCGCCGTATTCCGCGCGGCTGCATTGGCAGAGCACTCGACAGCGCGCTCCACGCCAAAGCCGCCAGTCAGCGCCTTGATCTCGGCAACGTTTTCCGCCCCAGATACTAATACGTCATCGCAAAGGCCAAGTGACTTAGCCAGTTTCAACCGCTCATCCACTACATCGATTCCAATAATTCGTTGAGCGCCCAGTTTGCGGCAAAGCGCGGCAGCGGCAAGCCCGACTGGACCCAATCCGGTAATCAGCACGGCATGATTACCATTAATTCCAATCTTCTCCAAGCCTTCGTAGACAGTTCCAAAGCCGCAGGCAACCTGCGCGCCATCAGCATAAGTCAGTTCGCCGGGAAGAGCAATCAGATCCTTCTCTTCCGCGATCATGTAATCGGCCATTCCTCCATCACGCTGCCAGCCATAAGCACGCCGGTATTTTTCGCTAGTGCAGGAGATCATGTAGCCGCGTCGACAATCGTTGCAAACTCCGCAGCCGGAGATATGATAGACAATAACTCTATCGCCTGTTTTGAAGAGCCTGCAACCAGGGCCGGTTTCAATAATCTGGCCGCATGGCTCGTGCCCCGCGATAACTCCCTGATAACCCTCCGGCCCTTTGCCGAGATGCTCGTGATAAATACAGCGAATGTCAGAACCGCAGATTGTGGAAGCCTTCACGCGGATCAGGACCTCACCGTGATTCGGGCTTGGAACCGCGACCGACCTAAGTTCCACCGTGCTATTTCCGGGCAAATATGCTGCCTGCATTGTCTTTCCCATAACTTAATCTCCCTTGATTCAAAACCACAATTGATTTCAGACCCGGATAAATCTAGGCCGGAGTAATTTCACCATAAACATCCCATAGGTCTTCCCATTCCTGTCCTTCTTTCCACAGAAAGACCTGCCCCTTGATAAGACGGCAGTTTCTATCCACGGCGCTAATTTGGCTCATCTCTTCACTGGTCAAAGGATCACCTGTAACTCCAAGAATATTTGCATAGATATTTCTCGGATTTGCGGAAAAAGGAATCGGCGTTTGACCGCGCTGCACGGCCCATTTGAGGCAAGCAACAGCGGGATGAATCCCGTGCCGCTTACTGATGCGCAGAATCACCGGATCTTCCGTTGGAGAAGTATCTTCCGGTGTGCGATCCCGCTCCGGCCGATGTGGTGATCCGAGCGGAGAGTATCCAATAGGTTCAATTCCATTGGCCCGCACATACTCGAATAACTCCGACTGCTGGAAGTGCGGATGCAACTCCATCTCATTGACCGCCGGACGAATTTTCGCATCCCGCAGTACAAGTTTGAGCTTTGGAATCGTCATATTGGAGGTGCCAATGTGGCGAACCAGACCCCGCTTGACCAATTCCTCCATCGCCGCCCAGGTCTTCATGTAACTGGCATGGATATATGGCTTGGAATCCTTGCTACGCGCTGTAACATCGCAGTTCGGCGGATGAAAATTCGGAAAGGGCCAATGAACAAGATATAAGTCAAGATAGCTGAGCCGCAGATCGGCCAGTGACTTTTCGCAGGAAGCGATCACATCCTCTGGAGCGTGCTTGTCGTTCCAGACCTTGGACGTGACCCATAACTCCTCGCGCTTCACGCCCGACGCGATGACTTCCGCAAGCGCCTCGCCGATCTGGGCTTCATTCCCATACACGGAGGCGCAGTCGAAGTGCCGGTAGCCCATCCGCGCGGCAGCTTTTACGGCCTCAGCAATCTGGCCGGCGGTAACGTGATCGGAGCCAAAGGTGCCCAGGCCAATAGCCGGCATCTGCGCTCCGCTTGATAGCGTTCTTTGCGGGACGAGCGCCGGATCGATCCGCGGCATCCCTTCCCCTGTGGCAATGGCTTGCATCAATCACTCCCGATTCTCGCTACTAGCGGGTTTGCAATTCCGCAACGCAAGCCTGCCCTTCCAGAACAGGTATGCCGACGGATATCGCTCTCTCAATACTCAATCGTTACAGTAAACGATACACCTGCCGATTTGCAAGCGCCTTCCAGGATGCCCACCACGATAGCAGCAGGATTGAAAACATCCTATTACGCCCAGCATCAACAGTAAATGAAATAATCGATCCTACTTCCACGTAGACCAAGTAAAATAGTCTAAATCTGTATTGGTGTAGAAGAGATCGGCCAATCGTACTTACCCGTGTAGCGAAGCGAAACGACTTGAATCTGGAGGAGATAGACCCCATGGAAGCCAACGAAGCGCAAGAGTTGCAGGAGCACGCCGAACACGCCGAGCACGAGGCCTCGATGCGGCCGGTAGCGTTGACGATGACCCTCCTAGCCGTACTGGTGGCAGTGGTCACGGTGCTGGGCCATCGCTCACACACCGAGGCAATCTTGAACCAGGCCAAGGCCAGCGACACATGGAATGAATACCAGGCCAAGAAGAATCGCGCTTACGACACGGCGCTGGTGACTGACCTGCTTAGCGTCGTGACCATCGCCGACCAGAATGCCGCCAGCAAAATCGCCAAAGGCTACTCCAGCCATCAGGATAAATGGGCCGAGGATCTGGAGACGGAAAAGAAACAGGCCGAGGCCTTCGAGGAAGAAGTGAAACTGGCCGAAGAAAAGGCCAACCACTTCGATCTGGGCGAGGCTCTGCTGGAGATTGGCCTCGTAATTACGTCTATCACTTTGCTGACCAAAAAGCGCGTCTATTGGGCCGTGGGGCTAGGAGCCTCGGTTGTAGGTGTTGTGGCCTCGGCTTTTGGGCTACTGCTGAAGTAGGGAAATGATCGCTTTCATCACCTTCTGAGAGCATTACTGAATGTGTCAGACTGGCAGGCAATGAAAACCCCGCTGATTTCTGCTCTTCTTGTTCTATGTGGCCTCCCGTTTACGCCGCAGGCCTATGCCACACCGCCAGTCGAACAGACATCCGCTACCCCGGCAACACAGGCACCGGTTTCGGTGCCTGTGTTGCCGCAGGTGACAGACACAAAGGCTCCCGTTGCGCCTGGAACACAGATGCACACGAGCGATCTCGGATATAGCTATAGTATTCCAGTAGATTGGGAAATTGTGGACGCTCGTCCCATGCTGCCAGTGGTTCAACAAAAGGTGGAAGATCAGGCCAAGAGCAAGAGTGAAAAGTCAGGAGTGAGTTGTGTGCAAATCGATCTGTTGGCACGACATGGCAGCCCATTCTCGGTTATTGAGACAGTCACATTGCCCTTTGACTGTCTTGGAAAGGTATACGCTGACAAAGATCTTGCGGCTTTTGCGACCGGTGCCGCAGACGGACTCAAGAGAAGTTTTGCAGTCGCCGACCCTGTCTATAGCGCATATAAATTGGGTTCCCATAGTCTATGGATTGAACGAACATCCGGCACATTCATTGACCATCCGGAGTACAAAAGGGAGTTGGAGATTACTTGCAGCATTCTGAAAAAGGCCGCAGTCTGCTGGGTTGCAATTGCCGCAGACGCGGATGCGCTTCAGACCTTTGAACACAGTTTAGTTTCTTTGGAAGGCGATTCAGTAGCAAGTTTGGTTCCAGATGACGCGTTTCAGAAGAACCATAAGTGAAACTGTGCCAATGTTTTCCATGCGCTAAATCACAAAGCGGGACACCCGCCGGTTCTCACGCCGTAGAATAGAAATAAGCACGATTTTCGACAATATATTTCTATGGAGGATCAAATGGCAACGGCCTCGCAGAATCCGGATATGGGTCCGGGCAGCGGTATTATCAGTGAAGAAGCCAAGCGTATAACCGAACACGCACGCGCGGAACGGGAGCGCAGGAAACAGGCGCTACATCTGCAAAGAAGCAACATCCTCTCGCAAAAAACCTCGAACCCGGCGCGGCGCACGGCACTTTTGGCAGCACTGGAGCAGATCGAAGGCGAGATTCAGGCAATCAACTAAACCGGCCCGCGTCAGGCGGGTTTTTTTATGCCGTTTTTTTGCTTTTCCTCATCTGCCTTCAGGATTCCCGGTGAAACAGCAGCGAGTTGGCCTGCTGCACCGGGGTCAGCACCACGCGCGCAATGTTGACGTGCGCCGGACGGCTGGCGGCCCAGACAATGGCGTCGGCCACGTCTTCCGGCGTAAGCGGTTGAATCCCCTTGTACACATTGCTGGCGCGCTCGGAGTCGCCGTGAAAGCGGACTACGCTGAATTCGGTCTCCACCATGCCGGGGTCCACCGTAGTCACGCGGACCGGCGTGCCCAGCAGGTCTTGGCGCAGGCCGTCGTTGATGGCGCGCTCGGCGGCCTTCGTGGCGCAGTAGACGGCTCCGCCAGGGTAGGTGATCTCGCCCGCCGTTGAACCCAGGTTGATGATGTGGCCGCGCCCGCGCTCGACCATCCCCGGCACCACGGCGCGGGTCACGTAAAGCAGCCCCTTCACGTTGGTGTCAAGCATCTCTTCCCAATCATCAATGCTGCCCTTGTACAGCTTCTCCAGGCCGCGGCTAAGGCCGGCGTTGTTGACCAGAATGTCGATAGGTGCCCACTCGGTGGGCAGCGCGGAGATAGCCTGCTCAACGGCCTTGCGGTCGCGCACGTCGAGGTTGATGGTGTGGATGGCCTCAGCTCCGCGTTGGAGAGCTTCAGCAGCCACAGTGGCCAGCTTCTCCGCGCGGCGGGCGGCCAGCAGCAGACGCGCTCCTTCAGCGGCAAAGGCCCGGGCCGTGGCCGCGCCAATGCCTGACGAAGCGCCGGTAATAAAGACGATCTTTCCCTTGAGAGTCATTCTTCCATCCTAAAGCGAAACCTGAGTTAGTATGCTCTTAGCCTATTAAATCCGGCGATATACCTGCCCTCGCGAGTCAATGATATCGACAGCCAATCTGTCAGGTTCCTGAATCAAGAGCAGAATCCGGTAGCCGCCAACTCTCGCTGAACGCTTTCCGCTTCCTTGCAATGGATAGGAGTTGTGGGGATTGAGCGGGTCTACGGCGATTTCGTGGAGTTTTTCAATGATTCGCTTCCGCGTCGGAACATCCAGCGATTGCAGAGTCTTCGCAGCCGATTTGGACAAAATGACTTCCAATGGTAGCTTCATTGCAACGAAGCCAATGGCACACAGTTGCCTTCAGCCACATTCTCGGCCAGGACTCTAAACTTGGCCCCCATCTCCTCGGGCGTACTCAGAGCGTCGAACCAGTCGGCTAGGTCCAGCAAGCGTTCGGCTTGGACTCCAAAACTCGCCATCTTCTCACGCAATTTTCCATACGATAAAGGCAGCCGATCCTGAAGAGAGACCAACCGTGAGCAAGACGTAGAAAGCTGTAAGAACATATCTCGTCTCAAACGATAGGTTTCGGCATCGGCAGTCAGATAAAGAGGAACTGCTTGCTCGGCCGCAGCAAGAATTGCATTCAACTCGCTACTCAGGCGGTATACCTGCAAATAGGTACGATAGACATTCAAAAAAAATGCAAGTCGATTCCGAGGTCTTTCCGCGCTGGCTGCGAGTTCGTAGGCAACAGAAAGTCCGGCATACACTCGCGCATTCCAGAGATCGCTTCCGATCTCCATTACGGCAGTTGCGCTCATACTTTTCCTCCTCTCCGGCAAACGTTCAGTAAACCCATCCCGACTATTTACTTAATCAGTATATCGCCGAATGAGATTTCAATTGGTGTACAGTCGCACATAATCCACCTGCATCTCCGACGGGAAGACGGTGGTCGCGTCGGGCGATCCAGGCCAACTGCCCCCGACGGCCAGGTTCAGCAGGATAAACTCCGGGCCGGAATCAAAGGGCCATGTACCGGTCTGCGTGGCGGCGGTGAAGGTGGCGTAAATGTTGGACGGCGAGTCCACATAGAACTGAATCTCGCCCTTGCTCCAGATCATGCCGTAGGTGTGCCATGCGGCGGCGGAGAAGCTGGTGGGGTGATATTGAGTGCCGCCGTTGAGATTGTTGCTTCCGTGGATCGATCCCTGCACCCAGTCGTAGCCCTCGTTCGCCGGATTGCTGCCATTGATGTGCTCCATCACGTCCAGTTCGCCACAGGCCGGCCAGTTGACGGTAGCGATATTGGAGCCGAGCAGCCAGAAGGCGGGCCACATTCCCTGCGACTCCGGCAGCTTCAAGCGCGCCTCAATGCGGCCATATTGGAAGCTGAAAAGGCCCTGCGACTTCAGCCGCGCCGAGGTGTAGACCTTGGCCGCAGGCGGGCGGGCGACGATGTGCAGAATGCCGCCTGCGTCCGTGTAGGCGTTGGGATTGGCGGGATCGCAGGGCGCGGCGGACGAGTTCCAGGCACAGTAATTCTCCAGCTCCTGATTGCCGAAGCCGCTGTTGCCCGTGTCGTAAGTCCAGGTCTGCGGATTCGGCTGGTCGACGGAGGAAGAGCCGGTGAATTCATCGCTCCAGACCAGCGTTCCTGATGGGATGTTGGGCTGAAAACTCTGACTCACCGTGGCGCTGGCCACCAAGCCAGGGGCTATAGCGACAGCCTGCACGGTGAGATTCGATGCCACCAGGAACGGCCCTTCATAGGTGAGCGTCTGTGGGGAATTCTGGACTGGCACACTGCCGTCGAGCGTGTAATAGAGCTTTGCGCCGGAAGTCGTCGATGAAAGCGTGACGACCACGGCACCATTCCGCGCCGACGTGGTCGAGATGCTGGGCACCGTGGATAAACCGGTGCTGACGCTGGAGACGGTTGAACCTTGGCAGCTACCGCACACGAACAAGCCCGAAACCATCACCACCAACAGAGTAGCTCGGGCTGTTTTCTTCATCCTCGCAGTCTTGCGCATCGATTGCCCTTTCCCAGTATACCGCGCAAGCAAAAAGCCCGGCCAATGCCGGGCTTTTTGCTTGTACCAAATCCGATTCAACGCTTAGAGCTTCTCGTAGAAATCGCACGCGGAGCACGAAATGTAGACGCCGCCGGGGATGCCGCGTTCGCGGTCCTTCACGCGCTTGACGATGCGCGTCGGCTTGCTGCACTTGGGACAGTCGGTCGACTTCGTCGTGTCCATTACCTTCTTGCGGTCACCTGTTTTGGCAATTTTGGCCATCGGTAGGGTGTTTCTCCTTCTTGGGGTTGTCTCTGCACGCACGCGCAAACGTACTGCACGCGGCTTCAACGGCGCGGCCACTCGCCTGCCTCCAAAAAAGGCTGCGGGACTCGCTTCTTTCAGTCTACATCAGAAGGGGTTGCGGGGATGAGCAAGGCCTATGTATGAGAGTTATAATCCTGCGGTCCGGCGATGACCAAGCCGCTATTCTGCCGCCCATGAATATACCAGCAGCACCAGTTTGTTTCATGAGCCTCGCCGTCCGAGGCCGAGATCAGATCCCGGTAGACGACCTTTCCATACAGAAAGACCTTCTCTTCCCAAGTCTCGATGCGCTTGAAGCGCTCCTCCGAGTCGCACAACGCCTTCACATCCTCCCTGCTGAACGGCTTGATGGCCGCAAACTCGCCCGGCAGCAGGATGATGGGCGCAAACGGCGTAGCGCGTTTTTCATTCCGGAATTCCGGCGTAACGGGAAGGCGTTTTTCGTCGATCGCAATCTGGTGACGATCCAGAATTTCAACAATGCGCGCTGGCGTGCGGCCACGGTTTGTGGCCATGATGGTAAAGCTGTTTTCCATACTCCGGGAAGGCTCGACCGTAATCAAAATCCAAGGCCGCTCCGCTTGGATGACGGCTTGAGCATTCAGCAGGGCGGCATGCGCGCTGGACGAGGCCGCTTCAATGACGGCTTCCGCGTATCCTGTTTGGCGCTCAATCTTCCTCAGCAAAGAGAGAGCCATCATAATGCCAGCGTATCCCAAAATAACAAGCACCAGATTGGCAGCCCACGTCACTTGTTCCTGCCAGGTCCAGACCACCGGCGCAGGGGGTGGGTTAGCGATAGTGATGTGCGGCGTCTGATAATCGCGAAGGCCGCTAGCGCTATCGGTTCCAGCAGCCGGAGCGGCGCTTTGCGGCTGGGAGGCCGAGGAAGCCGGAACCGGAGCTGTTTGCGATTTAGTGACGGCTTGCTGTTTCGTGACGGCTTGCGGCTTCGTGGCAGGATGATCAGCTGGCTTGGCGGCCACGGCCACAGCAGCCTGAAGGACCGTCAGCAACACCACGAACTTCGCTAAGCCCTTGAGTCCCATAGGGTAAATGTATCACAGCAGACGCTGAAACTCCACGCTCTTTGAAAGCGCTAATCCTCCACCTCGACGCCTCGCCAGAAGGCCACATGGCCCTTGATCTTGCGCGCCACCGGCTTGGGGTCGGGATAGTACCAAGCCGCGTCCAGATTCTCTTCTCCATCAACAAGCACAGTCATATACCGCGCCTGCCCTTTCAGCGGACAATGAGAGGTGGTGGAACTGGGACGAAAATTTTCACGCTTGAGGCTGGAATCGGGAAAGTAAACACACCCGTCCATCGTCTCCGTCTTCTCGCTTTCGGCAAGAACCTTGCCATTCCAAACTGCTCGCGCCATGGGTTCTTCCAGTTCAATTCATTTTCCTCTATCGGCCAAAAATCGGCTCCAATGAGAGCAAAAGATTTGAATTAGCAGCGATTTCTCCGCAGAGCTAACCAGTATTGGATTAGACAGGCTGAAAGATCCAACTTCCTCACGGCTTGGCGGGATAAGAATACTGGCCGTGCGCCTCTTGAAGAGCGGGCAGGCTGTTGCGGCGCGCTTCCACATTCTTCAGCACGGCTTCATAGCGTTGCGCGCCGGCGGAAAACCGATTGATCAGCTCCGCTGTTTTGATCAGGAATCCCGGATTCTTCTCCCGAATCGCCTCCAGAATCGGCGCAAACTTGGCCAGAAGGAAAAATCCCTCGCCGTTGCAATCGACAAACAGCTCCGCCGATACGGCTCCATGCAGCACCATCGCCGCCGCCATCTCCCAGTAGGTGAGCACCTGACGCAGCCACGCGTTGTGCGGATCGGCAGGGTTCTCGGCCACGGCAAAGAACGCCTCAGCCGTCGCCGGCCAGAACTCGCCGGTCATCCAGGCGCGCGCCTGACGCATCACCGCTTCGGTGCGCAGTTCGTAGAGTCTAAGAATGATTTCCGCATCGGCCGGTGTTGCTAGCATTCGTTCCATGGTTGAGTCTCTCCGCTCACTCATAGTAACGGATGCAGCCTACAACCTGCTGCAATCGATCAAGCGGCGTTGGCTTTGACCGGCTTGTCCGAGTGGCGTTTCCCGCCCGTTGCTGCGCCTGCAGCCAGTTCTTCATCAGTATAGTAGCGCCCTGATCCGTCCAGTTCGCCGGAGGCCAAGCGGCGAGAGACCTCGACCATCCCGCTGTTGATGGCGTCGAATATCTCCTGAACCGACATTGTGTCAATCGTCTTTCTATTCATCGTGTTACTACGCCCGCTGCAACACCTTCTTGGCGCTCTTCTTGGCGGCGGCCTTTTCCACCACCGGCCCATGCGTCTCGGCTGTGGGTAGAGGGGGCGCATCACCTATCCGCTTGGAGTAAGTGCAAGTTCCGCTCGGCTCGGCAACAGCCGCGGCCTTGGCGGATTTCTTTTTGGGCGCAACCGCTTCTTCGGCCGATTTCTTCTTATTCGGGCATTCGAGGAAGATCCCAGAGCGCAGCGTCTTCTCCACTAAGTAACTGCTGCCGCACTCCGGGCATTTCTCTGCCACTGGCTTCAAGTTCGAGGTAAAGTCGCACTTGGGATAATTCGTGCAGCCCCAGAAGATATTGCCACGGCGGGCCTTGCGCTCGGCCAAGTCGCCGACGCCGCACTTGGGGCACTTCAAGCCCTCGATGATATTCTGCTTAACGTATTTGCACTTAGGGTAGCCGGAGCAACTAACAAACTCGCCATAACTCCCCTGGCGCAGCACCAGCGGCTTGCCGCACTGCGGGCAGTCTTCGCCCGTCGGCTGCGGAGCGGCTACCTTCTGCTGCTGTTTTGAACTTAGTTTGCGGAAGGTCTTGCAGGGTGGGTCTTCGTTAAAACCCGGACAGGACATGAACATTCCGAATGGGCCGCGCCGAAGCACCATCACCCGCCCGCAGTTATCGCAATACTCTTCCTGCTCGGTGGCCTCTTGGCCTTCCGGCGTATTCATATCCGGCTTGCCCGCGGTGTTTTCCTTGGTGAAGGTACAGCTTGACTTATCCTTCTTGTTATACGCCGAACAAGCGAAGAAGCTTCCGAACTTACCCCATTTCAGAAGCAACGGCGAACCGCATAAGTCGCACTTCTCGTCCGTCTTCTTTTCCATGCGCTTGATGTCTTCCATCGAAGTGCCGGCGGCTTTCAACTCCTCGACAAAGTGGTCGTAGAAACCGTTCATCAGAACGGTCCACTTTTCATTGCCCTCTTCGATCTCATCCAGCTCTTCTTCCAGCTTGGCCGTATAAGCAATATCGAAGATATACGGGAAATTCTTGACCAATAAGTCGCAAACCACCATTCCTATCTCGGTGGGATAGAAGCGATTGCTGATTTTAGTTACATATTCGCGGTCCTGAATGGTGTTAATGATCGACGCATACGTCGAAGGCCGTCCAATGCCACGCTCTTCCAGCACCTTCACCAGCGATGCTTCGTTGTAACGCGGAGGCGGCGAGGTAAAGTGTTGCTCGTTCTCCAGCTTATCCAACTCCAGCTTCTTCACATGGTCCAAGTTAGGCAGCTTGTTGGCTTCCTCGTCGTCGTCGTCCTTCTCGGCAACCTCGTAAACCTTGAGGAATCCATCAAAGCGCACCACGGAACCACTTAGCCGGAAGTCATAAGTTTTGCCCGTCTTCGCGCTGACCGCCGCAATCTTCGCCGTCGTAATATCAAAGATCGCCGGAGTCATCTGCGAAGCCACAAAGCGCTGCCAGATCAGCCGGTAGAGCTTCAATTGCTCTTCGGTCAGAAAGCGCGCAATCGAGTCTGGCGTCCGCGCCACGTCGGTAGGCCTAATCGCTTCGTGCGCGTCCTGCGCGGCCTTTTTGCCCTTGTATTGATTTGGCGAGGAGGGCAGATACTTAGCGCCCAGTTGCTTGCCGATCCACTCCCGCGCCCCGGCAATGGCCTCCGGCGCCACGCGCGGCGAGTCGGTTCTCATGTAAGTAATCAGGCCGACAGTGCCTTCTGGCCCCACATCCACGCCCTCATATAGCCTCTGCGCCACGCCCATGGTGCGGCGCACGTTGAAGCCCAACTTGCTGGCCGCGTCGCGCTGCAACTGGCTGGTGATAAACGGTGCCAGCGGCCTCCTCTGCTTCTCGGTGGACTGCACGGAAACCAGCGACCACTGCGCATGATCCAACGCCGCCAGCACCGCATCCATCGACGGCTTGTCGGGCAGCGAGTTGGCGATGAACTGATCTTTGCCGTCCTTATCCTGACCATTGGCCACACGCGACGACTCGCCATCTATGCCGACAAAACGCGCTTTGAGCTTGGTCTCCGCCTGTTTCTCCGGATGCAGCACGGCATCAAGCGTCCAATACTCAACCGGCCCAAAGGCACCAATCTCCCGCTCCCGCTCGACGATCAGCCGCACGGCCACGGTCTGCACACGCCCGGCCGACAAGCCCCGCCGCACCTTATCCCACAGCAACGGCGAAATCTGATAGCCAACCAGACGGTCTAGCACGCGCCGCGTCTGCTGCGAGTCGACGAGATTCTGGTCCAGATCGCGGGCGTGCTTGAAGGCCTCCTGCACGGCCTTCTTGGTGATCTCGTTGAAGGTCACGCGGCGAATCTTTTTTCTTTCCTTGGCCGAAGTGCCCAATTGCAACGCCAGATGATAGGCAATCGCCTCGCCCTCGCGGTCAGGATCGGGCGCCAGAAAAATCTCATCCGCCTTGGCCGCCGCCTTTTTCAGCGCCGCCACAACCTTCTCCTTGCCCGGAGAGACAATCAGCGTCGGCTCGAAGGTCCGATGCTCCAGTTCCACGCCAATATCGTTCTTCGGCAGGTCCATGATGTGACCGACCGAGGCCAGAACCTCGAAGCCTTTGCCGAGATATTTTTCAATTGTCTTCGCTTTTGCGGGCGATTCGACGATGACCAGTGATTTGTTCATTCCCATCCTTGATTCCATTAACACTTTAACCTGTCCGGCCTGTTGGACTCGTTTCGGAGCCGTTCGGTTGCCTGCGCGACTGGGCCAAATCCCGTCCGCACTTCGGCTATTTTCCCTCTCCGGGAAAAATCAACCGCAAGAATTGCACGCTATCACGGAAGGCCGCTTCATTTCCACTCGCGGCAGGATTTTTTACCCATGCTGTCCCATTTTGCGAAGTGCGCGGCGACACCAGCGACAGAAAAATCATCGCACATCTGTCAAGCCCCGTCTGCGGTTCTCCAATTGCACTCCATCGAAACCAGAATGCTGAGTGGCTTTTTCTCCAAGAAAAAGCCACATTCTATAACGCAAATGAAGTTGTTTAAATTGGAGAACCGCTTTTACAGCACCCGTGCCAGCCATTTGCCGGTGTGGGAGTGCAGATTGGCCGCAATCTCCTCCGGCGTGCCCTCGGCCACAATCTTGCCGCCGCCCTCGCCGCCCTCCGGACCCAGGTCGATCACCCAGTCGGCGGATTTGATCACATCCAGATTGTGCTCGATGACGATCAGCGACCCTCCGCCGTCGATCAGCTTCCGGAAGGCGGTCAGCAGCTTGGAGACATCGTCAAAGTGCAGCCCGGTCGTCGGCTCGTCCAGAATATACAGCACGCGGCTGGCCTGCGAGGGTCTGGCGACGGCATTAGCCGCGCGCACCTGCGCCAGATGCGCGGCCAGCTTGACGCGCTGCGCCTCGCCGCCGCTGAGTGTCGTCGCCGATTGCCCCAGCCGCAGATAGCCCAGGCCGATCTCGTCCAGAACGGCCAGCTTGTCCAAGAGGCGCGTCTGGCCGGCAAAAAAGCGCAGAGCCTCCTTCACGGTCATCTGCAGCACGTCGTGGATGTTCTTGCCCTTGTACTCGACGCCGAGAATTTTAGCCTGATACCGTGTGCCGTTGCAGTCTTCGCAAGGCAGCTCCACGTCGGCCAAAAACTGCATTTCAACCGTCACTGTGCCGTCGCCCTCGCAGGTATTGCAGCGTCCGCCGGGTACGTTGAAAGAGAAATGCCCCGGCGTGAGCGAAAGCCGTTTGGCCTCCGGCTGCGAAGCAAAAAGATCGCGCACCAAGTCAAAGCCCTTGATGTAAGTGATCGGATTCGAGCGCGGCGTGCGTCCAATCGGCGTCTGATCCACCAGCACCACGTCGTTGATCCGCTCGACGCCGGTCAGCGTTTTGAAGACGCCCGAGGGGTCCGCGCCATCGCTCTGGCCCAGCGCGCGCGCCACCGCGCGATACAGCACCTGATGCACCAGGGAAGACTTGCCCGAACCGGAGACGCCGGTAATCGCCACCAGCATTCCCAGGGGAATCTCCACGTCCAACCCATGCAGATTGTTGGCCGTGGCTCCGCGCAAAATAAGCCGTTCCTTGCCCGGTTGCCGCCGCCGCGCGGGAACGGGGATCGAAAGCTGCCCGGAGAGATAGCGCCCCGTCAGCGACGCTGGATTGGCCTCAATCTCCGCCAGAATGCCCTCGGCCAACAGCTTGCCGCCCAGCTCACCGGCTCCGGGGCCAAGGTCGAGCAGGTGGTCGGCAGCACGCAGAATGTCGGCGTCGTGCTCAACGACCAGAATCGTATTCCCCAAGTCGCGCAGCTCTTCCAAAATGTGAATCAACCGCGCCGTGTCGCGCGTGTGCAGGCCAATCGACGGCTCATCCAGCACATACAGCGCACCCACCAGCCGCGAACCTAGCGAGGTGGCAAGCTGAATGCGCTGCGCCTCGCCGCCGCTGAGCGTAGAAGCCAGCCGGTCCAGCGTCAGGTACTCCAGGCCGACGGCGTCTAAAAAGTTCAGCCGCTGGCGAACCTCGTGCAAAATCGGCCCGGCGATCTCCTCCTGCATCGGCGAAAGTTGCAGCGCGTTGAAAAACAACTTCGCATCCGCAATGGTCAGCGCCGTCGCCTCGCAGATATTCAAGCCGTTGATGCGCACCGAGCGAGCCTCGGCGCGCAACCGCTGCCCGCGACAATCCGGGCACTCAGCGTAGCCGCGATATTTGCTCAGCATCACGCGCACATGGAGCTTGTACTTCTTGCGCTCCATCTGCGTAAAAAATCCATAAATGCCCGCGAATGTTCCTTTTCCGCGCAGAACCGTCTCCCGCGCCGCCTCCGGAAGATCGCGCCACGCCACGTCCAGCGGCACGCCCAACTCAACCGCATGGCGACGGAATTCCGTGTACCAGGGGCGATACTTGGGCCGGTTCCACGGATCAATCGCGCCCTCGGCCAGCGTCAGCGAAGGGTCCGGAATCACCAGCTTCAAGTCGAAGTCCATCGTGTTGCCGAAGCCCTGGCAGCGCGGGCAAGCGCCAAAGGGATTGTTGAAGCTGAACAGCCTCGGCTCCGGCTCCCGTCCCGGCTGGTGGCAGCTTTTGCATTCGAACGCAGCCGAAAAGCGATGGCGCGGTCGCTCGGCTCCATCCTCACGCGGTGCCTCCTCAAAAATAACCTCACCCGACTCGCGGTAGGCGATCTCGGCGGCATCCACAATCCGCGCGCGATTTTCCTCACTGACCACAATTCGGTCCAATAGAACAAAGACCGGCAGCGTAAAGTCCAGGTCGAGCAGCGACTCCGGCGTCGAAAACTCGAAGATGTTCCCTTGCTGATAGAGGCGGTTGAAACCCGATGCGCGCAGTTCAACGAGCCGCGCCTTGAGGGCCTCCGTCAGCGGAGATTCCGGAACCGGCTTGGCGGCAGCTTTGACGGTCTTCAGCACGCGGCGCACGGGCTTGGCTTCAGCCTCCGGCGCAACCTCGGCGTGGCGCACCGGAAACAGTGCATTGAGCCGCGTCCCTTCGCCCAGCGCCAGAATCCCCTCTGCCACCTCGTCCATTGAGTCGCGCTTGACCAGCCCGTCGCAGTGGACGCAATGCACCGTACCACAGCGCGCATAGAGTAGCCGCAGATAGTCGTAGACCTCTGTGGCCGTGGCGACGGTCGAGCGCGGGTTGCGCGTCGAGTTCTTCTGTTTGATGGCAATCGCCGGAGCCAGCCCGTCAATGATGTCCACGTCGGGCTTCTCGATCCGCTCCAAAAACTGCCGTGCGTAGGCCGAAAGCGACTCGACGTACCGCCGCTGCCCCTCGGCGTAGATGGTGTCAAAGGCCAGCGAACTCTTGCCAGAACCCGACACGCCACTGACGACCGTCAGCTTGCCGTGCGGAATCTCGCAAGAGATATTCTTCAGGTTGTGCGTCCGCGCGCCGCGGATGACGATGGCATCATTCAAAGGGAAGCACCCGGTGAGGAATTCGCGCCCGCTGCGTTACCGCCTCCACTGCGAGGCTCAGGACACAAACGGCCACTCTTCATTATAGTTCCCCATCGCTGTTTCCGATCCGCGAGCGATGAATCCGTAGCACCGGCAAACTGTAGCGCTGGCCTCCCGGCCGGCTGTAACGTGGACCTCCCGGTCCACGCTTGTTTCTTCCTTGGCGTGGCGATAACGATGAGAAACAGCAAAGGGGAGAGCGATTGCTCTCCCCTTTGCTCACGGCCCGCAGTTGCGGATCGGCTATCCCTTGATCGTGTCGGAGATCGTCCAAACCACGATATTGTCTGTTGTTCCATCGGAGAAGGTAATTGTGCCATTTCCGCCGGCGTCGACCGTCCCGGTGGCCAGCGTGGCTCCGGTGCTGATCTTGGTGATGGTGAGGTTAGTATTCTGCGCCGTGGCCGAGTCCCACGAGCTGGGGTCAATCGACATCGATAACTGCATATCGTTGAGGGTATCCGTCTGTGTCCAGGCAATCACCTCATCTCCCGACGTCGCATCTTTTTGCAAGCCGCCACTGAGCACCGGCGCAGAGAAGGCCGAACCGCCGCTCAGAACCAGCGAAGATGTGGCCGGGTTGGTGAGCGCGAGCGAATTGAGTGAGCCGGTTTGAACCGCGCTAGAACCGGAGAAAGTCAGCGTTGCTTTGTTGCTTGTGTTTTTGCTGCTGTCGGCAAATGTGTCGTCGAACTGGATTGAAATCGGCGTGACGGAGCCGATGGCCAAATTCAGCGATGGGAAGTTCTGCGCGACGCCCCCCCCGCAGGGAATATTCAACGAGAGATTCGTAGAGCTTATGTCGCTGGCCGAGATGTTCCCCAGACAGTAGAGTCCCAGTTGAACCGGAGACGCCGCAGGATTGGTCGGCGTGAAGGTGCCCGTGCCATTGCCGGAGATCTGGAAGCTGGCACCGTTATCGATAATGGAGGCGGTCAGGGCTTCCGTGACCGGCAACGTACCGAGAGTGTTTCCGCTTGCATCGTAGAAGGTGTTGGTGGCGCTGATGTTCAGCGCGAGGCTGGCGGAGTCCGATGTGCCAGAGGCCCCGAAGTTGATTGCGCTGATGGAGACATCAACTTTCTTGTTCTTGCACTTCTCGTCGTAATAGATTGTTACCGGGTAGACCGGCACGGACAGGCCAAAGACGCTCAGAGTCGTCGTGGAGGCCGCCCCGATTTCGTAGCCATCCTGGCAGCCCGTTGTGGTTGTGTCTCCGCCCCCGGCCAACTGCTCCATCGACACGACAATTCCTTCGGTCGTCACCAACGTTGTCTCTGCCATGTCCAGCGTCAGACCGATGCCCAGGCCGGTCTGCGCCAGGGCGCGCTGCGCCGCCTGCGTGTTGCTGGCCGCCGTCTGGCAACTGATTGCCACATTCGTGACATTGGCAGCGATCACCGTGGGTCCGTTGTTCGCGAGCGTGCAGATCTCTCCAGAGGGTTGGGTGGCAATCAAAACCTGATAATCGCTTCCGCTGGCCAGCGAAGTTGGAAACGCGAAAGCGCCGTTGCTGGAGACGGTCAGCGAGTCGCCGCCATTATCCAACAGCACCACGGAAGCGCCGCTGCCCAAACCGCTCACTGTGCCGCCCACAGTGTAGTTCTGCGCTCCGGGCGCGCTCACCGAAACTGTGAACGACTGCGAGATGCTGGAGTTGGCACTGACCGTAGCCGTAATGGTAGCCGTGGTGGCTCCCGACGAAGGCGGGATATAGGTCACCGAATCGCCGCTCGTGGCTGAAAGGCTTCCGCAATTCTGGGCCGGCGCTGAGGTGGCCACGACTGAAAGCAGCTTGCTCAGCGCTGTGAATGTCTTGTTCGAGCTTTTTGCTGGCGCGATTTTCTGAACGGTCGCGGCCACCGATGGGCAGCTCAAGCTCCAATTGACGACCGCCGAGCCGCTGGCGTCGTTGGCAACGGAGGCTGCCAGTGGAACCGCCGAACTGCCGGAGGTCACCGCTTGCGTGGTGCTTTCCCCCGACGGCAACGCGAGCGCAACAGGGTTGACGGTGAATGCTAAGCTGTTGCTGACCGAAGTTGAGGCCTTTGACGCGACGGTTACGGCGGCCGTGCAATTCGCGGTGATCGCCGATTCGGCCGGCGGAGTATACGTTGCGCTCAGCCCGCTGCCCGAAAGCGTACCGCAGCCGGTCGAGGGTTTCAGCGCCCAACTGACGCCGGAGTTGCTGGAATCGTCGGCCACCGTGGCCGTCAAAGTAACGGCGCTGGCCCCCGCGCTGATCGTTTCGCTTCCGCTCTGCGCCAGACTCACTGCGGGCGTAGTTTGTGTTGGGGTACTGCTGGTACCGGAGGATTTGCTTGAGCTTCCACATCCGGTCAACGCCACAATAGACAGAGCAGGAAAGAGGATTCCGGCTGCATACCATGAGTTTTTCATCAGTTGTTTGTTCTCCCTTTCTCAATTTTGTAAGGATAAATACGGGATAAACTCAGCTCCAGATCAATCAATCCAAGACGAGCTATTCCCGTTACTCAAATAGCGAGAAACACAACCGGATTGGATCAGAAATTTTTAATAACGAAAGTCCGGAGAAGCGACTGGGCAGGCAGTGCGCTCTTGGTTTTCAAAATTATCACCATCCCATATAAGCTGGGTGCCCCATCCTTCGCGTTCTTTGCGAAGGGTGGGAACCACGAACCTCAATCAGAGTTTTTCTGATCCCTGGATCGGATTTGCAGAAAATTAGCCTCAAACAGGGCACAATCATCTCAGATCAAGAGAATGAGGGCTGGAATGCGCAGGAATCATATACTCAATCACTATTGTCCAAGACGGGATTTTCCAGAAGTAAGTTCGGTATAGAGGCAAGGCTGCGTCGTTCTGATAGGTTGGGTTTGCGAGAACTTTACCATCAGAGGAGGACACAGCCTTGTCCACAGTATG
>Ga0255351_1000043_pt1 | contig 57544 bp, 44 predicted proteins | sample HBST25r2metaG_FD_186024 | JGI IMG/M metagenome (GOLD analysis project Ga0255351, IMG submission 186024) | Peat soil microbial communities from Stordalen Mire, Sweden - H.B.S.T-25.r2 | ecosystem: Environmental > Terrestrial > Soil > Wetlands > Peat | place: Sweden: Norrbotten County, Stordalen... | reverse complement strand
CCCATCCCCCGCCCATCTCTGCGATACTGAATTGTTATGCCCATCGAAGACCTGCAACAAGCTGCTCAGAAAATCGCCGGATTCCTTGCTACCCTGAACAAATTGGGTGGCTTACGCCTTAAATACCGCATCAGCGCGGGGGATGGCACGCCGGACGCCGAGGGGAAAGCTCCCGCCCTCTGTGTCGAGTTGGGTGGGCCGGACGTACTGCTGGTGACACAGCACAACGGCGAACTGCTGCTGGCGCTGGAGACCATTGCCGCGCAGATCCTCCGCCTGGATCAGCGCGAAGCCGACCTCGTCAGCTTTGACGCCGAGAACTTCAAGGCTTTGCGCGCTCAGGAAGAGCGTCTGAAGGCCGAGATCGCGGCGGAGAAAGTCCTCCGTACCGGCATTCCCTATGCATTTCCGCCGATGAACAGTCGCGACCGCCGCTTGCTGCACATGGCCTTCAAAGAGATTGAGGGCGTGGAGACGGCCAGCAACGGCGAAGGCCCGGACCGCTTCCTCGCCGTCTATCCCGCAGGTCAGACGCACCTGCCGGTGACGCCGGTGCCCAAGCCTCGCAGCAGCTTTGGGGAACACGGCGACCGTGGCGGCAGCAGGGATCGCGGCCGAGGCTACGGAGATCGCGGACGCTCGCGGCGATAGAAACAAAGGCATCCTGGAATCCAACCCCGCGCCGTAGGCGCAGTGATTATTAGCCCCGCGCTTCAGCGTGGGGTGGGCGAAACCAATTATTCATCCGGAGTCCTGTAAGGACGGCGCTCATGCGCTGCGCCCTTTAAATATTTTTGTGAAATGAACGGCATCCCACCGAATGCGCAAAAATTAAGACGCAACGTGATAAGCACTTGCATCGAATTGTAAGACGAAAGAAACTTCCCTTCTGAGGTGAGTCATGTCCAAGGATTCGATACTCGGCGGCAGCAAGATCGTCACCTTTGTTCACATTACTGACTGGGCGAAGGCGCGCGCCTTTTATGAAGACGTCTTAGGGCTTCGCCTGGTGGAAGAGGAAAAGCCCTTCGCTCTGGTCTTTGACGCCAACGAAATCATGCTGCGATTGACTCCCGGAGGCGAACACAACCCAGCGCCCGGCACAGTGCTGGGCTGGGATGTGGAATCCATCGAACGCACCGTTGGCCAACTCACCGCAGCCGGGGTCGAGTTTCTGCGCTATCCGGGCCTGAATGACAAAAACCCGCTGGGCATCTGGACCTCGCCCAGCGGCGCACGCGTGGCATGGTTTCACGACCCGGATAAGAACGTTCTGAGCCTGACGCAGTTTTAACTACACCTTCGGCTTTTCCAGCAGTCTCACCGGGTAATATGCGTTGCGCGTGTACTGCCGCGCCATGCGGTTGGTGTTGAAGTAGGAGCCGTTGAAGGCTACCGTAGTCCGCATCAGATGTGCCCACTTCTCCGGTGCATCCAAATACAGCGGCACCACAGCCGTTTCCAGCTTTTTGTAGAGCGAGTCGGCCTCGGCGGCGTCATCCGCGCCGTCTTCGATGGCCCAGCCAGTGAAGCCCTCGATGCAGCCCTCAATCCACCAGCCGTCCAGAATCGACAGGCTCGGCACGCCGTTCAGCGCCGCCTTCATGCCGCTGGTGCCGGAGGCCTCGTAAGGCCGACGCGGCGTATTCACCCACACGTCCACGCCCGCCGTCAGCAGCGCGCCCAGCTTCCAGTCGTAATTCTCCAGATAAATGATCTGCAGCAGATCGTTCGACAGCTTTGCCGCTTCCGCAACCACCTGCTGAATCAGTGCTTTCCCAGGATCGTCCTGTGGATGGGCCTTGCCCGCATAGAGAATCTGCAAGCCACCGGCATTGGTGGCGATCTCCGCCAGCCGCTCCGGATCGGTAAACAGCAGCGTCGCCCGCTTGTAAGTAGCAGCGCGGCGGGCAAAGCCCAACGTGAGCACCTTGGGACTTAGCACCTTGCCGGTCCGCTCGGCCACTTCCAACAGCAGTGCGGCCTTGTTGCGCGCATGAGCCGCCAAAATCTCCACCTCTGGCAAATCAATCGAGTTGCGCATATGAAGCGTATCGCGCCGCCACGCGGGAATGTTCTTGTCCAAAAGAGTTTGAAAGGCCTCCGAAACCCACGTCGGAGCATGAACGCCGTTGGTGATCGAGTCGATCTGAAACTCCGGGAACATGGCCTGTGAAACCTTGGCGTGCTGCATCGCCACGCCGTTGGCAAAGCGCGAAAAGCGCAGCGCCAGCAGCGTCATATTCAGCATTCCGTCGCGAAAGCAGCCCAGCTTTTCCAGCCGCGCCGTGCGGTCGCCGCCCAGGATGCGAATCGCCTGCTCGGTGCTGAAGCGGTCATGCCCGGCGGGAACCGGCGTGTGCGTGGTGAAAACGCACTTATTGCGCACCTGCTCCATATCGGTTTCCGTGGCCGCGCCCAGCGGTCCGCCGCCCAACTGGCTCTCCAAGAGCGCCAGCGTCAGCAGCGCCGCGTGGCCCTCGTTCATGTGGTAGACGTTTACCCTGTGGCCCAGCGCGCTCGCCATCCGCGCCCCGCCCATGCCCAGCACAATCTCCTGCTGCAAACGATAGTTGGTGTCGCCGCCATAAAGGTGATCGGTCAGGCCGCGATCCCAGGCCGAATTCCCCTCCACGTCCGTGTCCAGCAGGTAGATCGGCACGATGTGCCCATAGCGCCCGACGTGGTCGTAGCGCCAACACCGCACTGTCACGATGCGGTCTTCCACGCTGACTGTCACTCGCGCCTTCTCTTCCGTGCAGAAATCCTCCGGATTCCACGGCTGAATGTCTTCGGTCTGCTTGCCGGCAGCGTCCAGATGTTGCTGAAAATACCCCTTCCGATGCACCAGCGAGAAGGCCACCAGCGGAACCCCCAGGTCGGCCATCGAGCGCAGCGTGTCCCCGGCCAGAACGCCCAGGCCGCCGGAATAGGTTGGCATCGAGGGGTGGATGGCGATCTCCATGGAAAAGTACGCCACCAGCCCAGACATGGGAAATGTCTCGTAAGAAAACGGTTTGGATGATGTAGGTTGCATAAATCTCTTGCCTCCACGGCGCTCATTGGCAGCAGAGCGACGCACTGGGAATGAAAAATCTGAGACGACTGGCCGGACGGTGACTGTCTTGCCCGATCATAAACAGGATGAACTTCCTCCGATTTTACCAAGGTTTCCGTATATAAACCCCTAAAGAACCGCAGATTATTCCCCACCGTGCCATTCCGGACACAAATCTTCCAATCCGCGAACCGCAGATTACACCCGGATCGGTGCACTTCATATGTCTCCGCTCCTGGTACGATGACCGCTTGATTGAGTAGTCAATAAATGTAGTGCCGACCTACTGGTCGGCTGTAACGCGGACGTCCCCGTCCGCGCTGGTCCGTGTTTGATTACCGTTTCATTTCGCTTTTTCTGGCGAATGGGACCGCAAAACCATGAAGTGCAAAATCACATGGTCAGAGCACTAGAGCAGATACCTGTCTTCCACCTGCCGCGTCTGTCCCAGCGCCGTCAGCGTCTCCAGAATCTCCGCCACGCGGGTCCGGCTGGCTGGCCTGAATCCCGCCGCAATCTGCTGCGATGTCTGCAACGGTGTGGCCCGCAGCGCGCTCTTGATCGCCCGCACCTGCTCGGTGAGCGTGCTCGGCCAAGGCTGCTTACGCCGCGCCGCCGCCGCCGTCTCAACCGGAGCGAGACCCGCAAACGCGGCCTGAACCGCCAATTCATTGGGTGCCTGATACTCTGGCCGCAGCCAGCGAATCACGCCCGAGGCCTCCTCGGCCCGCCGCTGCGTATTCAAGGCCGCCACATTGCCCAGAATCTCCTCGTTGGTCAGCCCCGTCGGCCAGCCATAGGCCGCAAAGACCGCCGCGTCCAGCTCTTCGTGCAGCTCGCGCAGGATTCCAATCAGGCCCGCATCATAGTTTGTGCGCTCCTCGGCCGTCAGCTCTTCGCCGCTCTTGAGCTTCTCCAGCACGTTGTACATCTCCGTCAGAGTCAGCCACGGGGCGAGCGCCTGCTGCCGCTTGCGATGCGCGTCCAGCCGCTCCGCAACTGCGCGAATCGCTTCCTTCTGCGCCTCTGTGCAATTCGGAAAGGGAAAGGTGTCGAAGCAGCGGGTCTTGTTGTAGCGTGGCCTATCTTCTAGTGTTCCACCAGCAGCAAGTGCCCAATTAACATGGACTTTGCTGGAAAGAACACCGAAATGATAAGCATCCGCACTGGCGATGTTCACCAGCATATTGTCGGGCAGAATGCTCGCATCCAGAAAGACAAAGATGCGGTGCTTGGCCGTCTCCACCGTCGAGATATAGCGGGAAAGCCCTACTAGCGGCTTACGCAATTCTGGACGCGGACGACCAAATATCCACCAGTTATCTCGGATAAACGGTTCGCGATTTTGATCCCGTTCCGGCTTGACCCGGTCATGCACCCACTGATAGACCTCCGGAAACTTTTTGCGAACCTCCGCTACTTCCAAACCGAAGAGGTCAATCACCATCTTGTTGCGTGACGCTCCCGTCAGATCGCGCCCATTCAGATAAGTGCGAATATGCTTTTCCAGCCCCTTGATGCGCCCCAACCCCAACGCTGCGGCTTGCTCTGGAGAAACAATAAAACCCGCTCCATGGAGCACAACCCCTCGGCAGCAAAGCCCCTCGTTCGCCTTCAGCGCGGTTGCGCCCGCAACATCCACGCCAATGCGCAGATCGGCAAAGATGCGCCCCGTCCGCTCTTCCAGCACCACCGCCGTGCCTTCCGTTCCGGTGTCTCCCTCGCTGACCACGCGATAGAGATGCCCAGGATGCTCTCCCCGCTCGCCCACCGTCATCGCAATGCGCACAGCGGCGACGCGCGTGGCGGCGCTTTCATCTGGCGACAAATCCTTGAGCCAGGGATGATCGGGAATGGCGAAGAGCAGCGACAGCGGATTCTTGGCCGCATTCAAATTCTGCCCCACCACGGCGCGATTGAAGACCTGGGTAATGCTGTTGGTGGTGACAAAGCCGAAGCGCCGAATCTTGCCCGCCCGCGCCAGCTCCGCCGCCTGCTGCCACCAGTACATGACAAAGTCCGCGCTCTCCGGCACCTCGTTGCAGACCTTGCGCAGAGCTGCCACGTAGCCGTCGCCCAGTTCGGAGCGGATATCCTTGCCTCCGATGAAGGGAGGATTGCCGACGATGAAATCCGTCTCCGGCCACTTGGCCTGCTTCACCTCGGTGTATTCGTAGACCGGACGGCGCGCCGCCTCGTTGGGAACCATCTGGCCGGTAGTGGGGTGCTCTTTTTTAGTCACGCCGTCCCATTGCGAAATGGGATTGCCTGCATCGTCCTTGGCGGGAGTCCTCTTCCAAGTGATGACGGCATCCGCTTCCTTGATGTTGTGGAAGTTGCGAATCACCGGGATAGGCGGTTGCGCATCCCCGCGCGTCTTGAAATGCCATTGCAGATAGCCTATCCAAAGGACGAGATCGGCAATCACCGCAGCGCGGGGATTCAACTCAATCCCCAAGAGGTGTTGAGGATCGACGGTGAGTCCGGTATGTTCGAGCGCCTCCTGCGTCTGGCCCAGTGAGTGCAGCGTCTCCAGCACCTCGCCCTCCAGCCGCTTCATATGTTCCAGAGCTACGTATAGGAAATTTCCCGATCCGCAGGCCGGGTCGAGAACTCTCATGGCGCAAAGCTGGCGATGAAAGGCATTGGCGGTTTCGATTGCGGCCTTTATGTTGCCCGCATCAACTTCTTCCGTGATCGCCGCCTGCGCGTTGCGCCACTCCTCGCGCAACGGCTCGACAATGGTGGGAATCACCAGCCGCTCCACATAGGCGCGGGGCGTGTAATGCGCCCCCAGTTCGCTTCGCTCTGCTTTAGTCAGCGCCCGCTCCAGCAATGTGCCGAAGATGGCCGGCTCGACATCCCGCCAGCGGGAATCGGCGGCTTGAATCAGCAGGTAGAGCTGATCGTCGTCCAGTGGCAGCGCCTTGGTGGAGGCAAACAAGCCGCCGTTGAATTGTCGGATTTGGCAGCGCAAAACGGTTGAGAAGCCGCCATCGTTCATCGTCTGCCAAAGCGACTCGGCCAGGTCGGGAAAATGCTCCACATCTTTTTTGTAAAGGCTCTTGAGCAGGTCCAGCCAGCCGCGCTCCGGCAGCAAGTGAACATCCGCAGCAAAGGAAGTAAAGATGCAGCGGGTGAGAAACTCGGCCACTTCCTTGGCGGTGAATTTCTGCTCCAGGTTGCGGGCCAGCGTGGCCAGCTTGACGGCAACTTCGCGCGTGACCTTGGCCGTCTCGCGTGAGGGGTCCAGCGAATGAGGATCGAGCCAGACGGCACGGAGGCGCTCGCGCTTCTCCGGCTGCTCCAGCTCTTCAAGTAGGATGCGGAAGTTGCGCGGGCCGGGAAAGGGAAGATAGGCCTTGCCGGTCAGGGAAAAATCCGCGAAAAGTTCAATGGAATGGCCCACGTCCACAACGATGAGGAAGGGCGGCCAGCCCTCCGAGGCGGGGAGAGCCTTGGCGTAGCGCTCTGCCTGCCCACGCGCTCCCAGCATCGCGGCATCCCATCCATGGGTGCCGCGTACTGCAGTTCCGCGCTTCATGCGGCGGGGAGCATACAGTTGGGTGCCCCCGGTCTCCTCTTTGAGACCGGGGAGCGGCGGATTGCTGCCCTGTTTGGCTTCCAGCACGAAGCAATTGCGCTTGTAGAGATCGATGAAATTCGTGGTGGAGGAGCCATCGAAATTTTGAAAGACAACGGCCTTGTCGATGACGTAAGTATTGGCATCCTCATCAGCCTGACTAGGATCAGGCCGGGGCAAATCCAGAAAGTCGCAAAGCTCGGAGAGAAACAGGGTGTAATTCGCCCGCTCCGAGGCAGATGATTGCTGCCAGCGGTGAATAAATCCCTCAGTTGCTTTCGGCTTGAAGCTGCTCATGGTATCTAACTACTCTAAATCGCTGCCCGCCATCTTCAACCATTCGTATTGACTGTGGAACCCGCTTGAGCAACCAAACCAACCCGCTGAATCCGAGCGGTGGTACTCCGGCGGAGGAAGTGAAGGTGGGGTCAGGACCACGGCGGCAAACTGCCAAGTCAAAAGCATCTTATTTCCCCGGCGGTTGCCGATCATTATTGTTGATGAGCGCACAATCAATACAGATAAAAAGTTGGCCCGACCACCAGCGGAGCGCAGCAAGGTTTCTGTTCCCCAGATGGCATACCCCCTCCCCCCCTCCGATATTTTTAAACTTTGCATATAATTTTAACCGACTTATAATCAATATGTTACAAAAGAGACCGTGTCACAATGTGAGACTTCGGGCTGCACAGGAAAACCACTCCGAGTCCGTCTGCATTTGATCTCTCCTCTGCGGCAATGTGCGCAGTTACAGCATCTGCTTGCCGATGGCCATGCGGTCCAGCGTCCAGCCGCAGGTTCAGATTCCTGATTGCGTCCTGCTTCGACAGATCATGAAGTTCATGGCGCAGCTGAGCTTTATTGGTTACAAAGGGGATAAAGGCGAGTAAGATTTGAGAATTAGAATTGCAGTTTGCATCCAGATCAGCCGATAGAATCCATGAGCGCAAAGCTTCGAAAGGCAATCTGGTCGAGCGATTATCTTTGGATAGATAGGATTAGGAGACGGGACAGTTAATTCCGGTATCAGCCTGGAGCCAACGGATGAAGCGGAACGGAAAGATGAAAGTCGCGCTTCGCCGCTGGGTGGAGAAGACGAAGCTGTCTGCGATCTTCGGTCGATTATTCCGCGTTTATCCGCTCGTGTTGCTCTTGTCCGGAGGGCTTCTTTCCGCGGATTTAGCCCTTGCGGCAGCGGCTTCCGCGTCCACAAGGAAGCCGCTGGGCATACTGCCTACGATCACCAAAGCCCGGCAGGCGCACGATCTCTCGGCGGTTGAGGCAGCGCGCGGATACCCCGTTCATCTTCAGGGGGTGGTGACCTACTTCGATCCGGATTACGGAATCGGCTTTGCATCCGTCTTCCTATGCGATTCCACGGGCTGCGTCTTCTTCCGGCCTCCTTCCAAGTCCATCCCGCCGCTACCCTCTGGAACCGTGGTGGACGTGCAGGGCGTGAGCGCAGTGGGGGATTTCGGGTCCATTGTCGTCAATCCCATTGTCCGCGTGATCGGAGACCGGGATCTTCCCGCTAACCCTCCGCAGGTTACGCTGACGCGCCTGATGACCGGTACGGATGACGCCCAATGGGTTGAGGTCGAGGGCACAGTTCATTCCGCCGATGAATATCCTCGCAGCGTGACATTGCACGTGGCGTTGATCGACGGAACCATCAGTATGACGATGCCGAAGGAAGCAGGCGCGAATTACTCCGCGCTGGTCGATGCCAAGGTCAGAATTCGCGGCAATGCCGCGCCCACCGTCAACTCCGATTCCCAAATGATCGGCGTCCACCTGAAGGTTCCCAATCTTTCCGCAGTGACGGTTGTGGAGTCGGCACCGGCCGATCCCTTCCGACAACCGCCCGCTCCGATCAACAATTTGCTGCACTGGGACAGTTATTCCGCATCCTTTCATCGCGTCCATCTGCGCGGAAGCGTGACCCTGCAATGGCCCAGTTTGTCGCTTTGCATCCGCGACGCAACGGGCGGAATCTGCATGCAGACGAACCAGAATCTGCCCTTCGGCCCAGGGGAACTGGTCGATGCAATCGGCTTTGTGGGAACCGAGAACAATGAACCGGTGCTCACCGGTGCCGATGTGCGACGCATTGGCCCGGGTGAGCCGGTTGCCGCCATGCCTGTCTCCGCCACTCAGGCCCTGCAAGGCAGCTACCACTCTCAGCTCGTTCAGATTGACGGCAAGTTGATTGGGGAGGATGATGCAACTTCCAACGTAAACCTGATGCTGGCCTCGGGAAATACTGTATTTTCCGTCTTGCTTCCCAAAAGCATATTGGGCGCGCCAACCAGCCCCTGGAAGATCGGGAGCACTTTGCGGGTTACCGGCATCTGCTCCGTGCAACTCGACTTACGAACCCATCTGCGCGAAGGGATCACGGTACCCAAGTCATTTCGTGTTCTGATGCGCTCGCCTTCGGATGTTGTTGTTCTTGAAGGCCCCTCCTGGTGGTCGCCGGGACACATTCTTGCACTTTTGGCTCTGGCTCTGATCGCCACGCTCTGCGTGCTTGCCTGGGTGATGGTGCTGCGCAAACACGTTGAGGAACAGGCGATCCTGCTGCGCGAAAGCGAGAGCCGGTTCCGCCATATGGCGCTGCACGATGCCTTGACGGGGCTGGCGACGCGCATCCTGCTGGAAGACCGGCTGAGCACCGCTGTGGAAGCCGCACGGCGTCATCAGACCGGTCTGGCGCTTCTGATGATCGATATTGATAAATTCAAGACGATCAACGACACCTACGGCCATCACAGCGGCGATGAAGTCTTGCGCGTCGCCGCCAACCGCCTCACACGGGCCGTGCGCAAGAGCGACACGGTCGCTCGGATGGGCGGCGACGAGTTTGTCGTGCTTCTGCCTGACATTTTCGACCCAGCTATGGCAGAGAGCGTTGCCGCCAAGGTTGTAAACTCGCTGGCGGACCCGATTTATTTTCAGGAATATCAGATTCCAGTATCTGCCAGTGTTGGCGTTTGCACCCTGGATTCGGATGAACTGGATGTGGAGAGGCTGCTGAAGGCTGCCGACAATGCGCTCTACCAGGCCAAAGCGCGGGGGCGAAATTGTTATCACATCTTTACGCCCAGCGCGGATCAGGCGTGAGCTTCCAAGCGCTTCGGCTGAGCGTTGCTTGTCTCTACAAAGAAACAAGCGTGGACCGGGAGGTCCACGCTACAGTTTCATGTCCCGTAGGTCGGCGAAATCCGGTGCGGGATTAAAACGGAATATCGTCGTCGGAGATCTGCGCCTGCTGGGCATAGTCGTCAGAACCGCCGGATGCCGCCGGGGGCCGCTGGTCGAAGCTGGCTGCCGAGGTCGATGCGCTGGCTGGCTGGCTGTAACCGCCACCGCCGGAGCCTTCCTCGCGGCTGGAGAGCAGCACCAGTTCATTGACTAGAATCTCATTGCGGTAGCGCTTCTGTTTGGTCTCTTTGTCCTCCCAACTACGGGTGGTGAGCTTGCCCTCGATATAAAGTTTGGAGCCTTTCTTCACGTAGTCGCGGACGATCTCCGCCGTGCGTTTGAAGGCGACCAAGTTGTGCCATTCGGTGTGCTCCTGCCAATTGCCCTGCGCGTCCTTCTGATTGTCGCTGGTGGCCAGCGTGAGGTTGGCGACCATGACGCCGCTGGGAGTAGAACGAATCTCCGGGTCTTTTCCGACGTTGCCTAAAAGGGTGACTTTGTTAACACTTCTTGCCATGGGTGTGTACTCCGTTCATCGAAAAGAATAGCAGAGGATTCAGGTAATTTTCAGCTTTTATGAAAAACCTTTACCGGTGACGGACTCGGTTGCGCAGAGTTTTGGCGCGCCCAGGGCCGTCAGCAGGCCGCCGAAAGTGATGCGCGTCCGCGCAATAGTCAGGGCGAGCCAGCCTTCATTGATGACAGCAAGCAAAGGAGTGGTGCAACTTTGAGTACTATAGTTATGGATAGATCATTGAGGAGATTGAATGCGACGCAAATATTTCCCTTGGGTTTGGAAGAGCGCTCTGGCGCTGCTACTGGCCGCGACGGCACTCTCCAGCGCGCGGGCGCAAGATCTGAAGAGCTTTGAGCAGCGCATCACCACCAAAGTTTTACCCAACGGCTTGACGCTGGTGATCTGCGAGCGGCCGGAAGCACCGGTTTTCAGCTACTCCACCTTCATCGACGCCGGCGACGTGAATGACCCCTCCGGCCAGAGCGGCTTGGCGCATATGTTCGAGCACCTGGCCTTCAAGGGAACCAGCCAGATCGGCACCAAAGACTACGCCGCCGAGAAAGTCGCGCTGGCCAAGGTTGAAGCCGCCAACGACGCCTATGAGGCCGAGTACCTGAAGGCTGTGGGCCGCGACGAAAAGAAGCTGGCCGAGCTGAAACAGGCCTTCCTCGACGCGCAGAAAGAGGCCCACCAGTTCGTTGTGCCCAATCAGTTCACCGACGTAGCTGAGCGCAACGGTGCCGAGGGCCTGAACGCCGAAACCGGCCTGGACGAGACCATCTTCTTCTGGTCGATGCCGGAAAATCGCCTTGAACTCTGGGCCTGGCTGGAGAGCAGCCGCCTCTCGGACACCGTCCCGCGCGAGTTCTACAAGGAGCGCGACGTGGTGAACGAGGAGCGCCGCATGCGCACAGACTCCAACCCCATCGGCCGCCTTGTTGAGCAGTTCCTCGCCACGGCCTACGTCGCCCACAACTACGGTCGCAGCAGCATCGGCTGGCCCAGCGAGGTCGCGCAGATCAACGCCACTGAGGCCATGGACTTCCACAAAAAGTACTACGTCGGCGCGAACATTGTGGTTGCCGTCGTCGGCGACGTAAAGGCCAGCGAGGCTCTGCCGGTGCTGGAAAAGTACTTCAGCAAGGTTCCCGCCGGACCCAAGCCGGAGGAGATGACCACCGTCGAACCGAAGCAGTTTGCCGAAAAGACGGTCGCCATCCACGAGCAGACGCAGCCTTTCTACCTGGAAGGCTACCACCGCCCCGACTACCGTTCGCCAGACGCTGAGGTCTACGATGCCATCACCGACATCATGTCCAACGGCCGCGTCTCGCGCCTCTATCGCAGTCTGGTTCGCGATCAACAGATCGCCGCCGAGGCCGAGGGTTTTTCGCCCTTCCCCGGCGACAAGTACCCCGGCCTCTTCGCCTTCTACGCCGTGCCGCTGCCCGGCCACACTCCCACCGAAATGCGCGACGCCATCCATCGAGAAATTGCCAAGCTCAAAGCCGCCGACGTGTCCGACGAGGAGCTGGCCATGTTCAAGACCCGCACGCGCGCCGATCTGCTGCGCGGCTTGGCCGACAACCAGGGCCTCGCCAACTCGCTGGCCCAGTACCAGACCCGCTACGGCGACTGGCGTGAGCTTTTCTTGCAGCTCGACAAGGTGGACAAGGTGACCAAAGCCGATATTCGCCGCGTGGCCAATCAGGTCTTTATCCCCAGCAACCGCACCGAATCGTGGATTGAAACCGATGCCGCCGCAACCCCAGCGCAGAAAGATGGAGGCGCGCAATGAACCCCGCTAACTTGCTGACTTGCAGTCACCGCGAAGCGGTGGCTTACCTGCTAAATAGTCACCCAAATCCTCCTCTTTCCGGGAAAAGAATGAAGCGATTCGCCCTGTTGTTTGCCGTAACCTTCGCGGTGACTGTCCTTGCCGGTTGCCATCCTACAACGCAAAAGACTCTCGCATCTGCCGCTACTGCTCCATCTATTGCAGAAACCGCGCCTGCCCCACCGCAGGTGGCTCAGCAAGCCAAGCCATGGGAGCAGATCCCCACGCCCAAGCTGCATGACTTCAAGCCCCACCAGCCCCAGCGCATCGCGCTTAAAAACGGCGTCGTAATCTTCCTGCAAGAAGACCACGAACTGCCCTTTGTCTCCGGCTCGGTTTCGATCCCCGGCGGCTCGCGCGATGAAGACCCGGCCAAAGCTGGACTCGTCAGCCTCTACGGTCAGACTTGGCGCACCTCCGGCACGGCCAAGCTCAGCGGCGACGCCCTCGATGACCTGCTCGAAGCCAAGGCAGCGCACATCGAGACCGGCGGCGATGTCGATTCCACGGCGCTCTCTTGGAACTCGCTCAAGGCCGACTCCGACCAGGTCTTTGCTCTGGCCCTCGACCTGCTCTTGCATCCCAACTTTACCGCCGAAAAGCTTCAGCTTGCCCAGCAGCAGGTGGCCACGGGCATCGTCCGCCGCAACGACGACGAGGGTGAAATCGCCAGCCGCGAAGCCGCCAAGCTGGTCTACGGACCCAACTCGCCCTACACCCGTCAGCCTGAGTTGGCCACCATCGGCGCTGTCACGCTGGACGACCTGAAGGCTTGGCACGACCGAACCGTTAGCGGCAAGCTCATCGTCTCCGTCAGCGGCGACTTTGACCCTACGGCCATGGAAGCCAAGCTACGTGCAGCCTTCGAGAGCCTGCCTGCGGCCAAACCCGCTTCGGCTCGCCACGACAGCTTCACTGATCCCAAGCCCGGCGTATTCTTCATCGATAAGGAGGACGTCAATCAGTCGAATGTCGAGATCGTCGGCCTGGGCACGGACCGCCATAATCCCGACGTACCCGCCCTTGCCGTGATGAACGAGATTCTCGGCGGCAGCTTTGCCAGCCGTCTCTTCCAGAAGGTCCGCACCGAACTCGGTCTCGCCTACGCTGTCGGCGGTAGCTACGGTTTCGCTTACGATCATCCGGGAGAGTTTCACGCGATGGTGATGACCAAAAGCGTCTCGACCGTAGACGCCACCAAGGCCGCACTAGCAGAGATCAACGGCCTCACCACCAAGCCCTTTACCGACGAGGAGCTGGCCCGCGCCAAGGACAACATCCTCAACTCCTTCCTCTTCCGCTACGACACGCGGGAAAAGGTTCTGGCCGAGCGCGTCAAGCTGGAGTTCTACGGCTATCCACCCGATTATCTGGAAAGCTACAAAGCCGCGCTGGAAAAGGTGACCGTAGCGGATCTCGACCGCGTCGCCAAAAAGTACATCCATCCTGACAAGCTGGCCATCCTGGTGGTAGGCAACGGCCCGGAGATCAAGCCTGGACTGGATGAACTGAAGTTAGGCCCCGTGCAGCCGGTGGACATTACGATTCCGATGCCCAAGCAGTCGGCGGCATCGGAACCGAAGCAGTAAGTTCAACAAAGGACGGGTGCCCCAGGTCTCGATTTTGAGACCTGGGATAGAACCCCGTCCGCTTACCGTCGCGTATAGAGTTGGAAAGGCGCCCAGTAAAAAGGTGCGCTGAAGCGGCTGCGCGAACGCAGCAGGCTGAGTTTCGCGCTGCGCAGCGCGGCGGCGGGAGCCTCTCCCTTCTGCAATCCCTGATAGAGCGCGTCCATCATGCGCGGGGTGGAGTCGTCGCTCACCTCCCACAATGCGCCGATCACGTGATGCGCTCCGGCGCGGAGAAAGGCCCAGGAGAGGCCGACCAACCCTTCGCCCGCATAAGCGCGCGTGCCGCTGCCGTTGCAGGCCGAGATGGTCACCAATTGCGCGTTGATGGGATGCTGCATAATGTCACGAGCATAGAGCTTGAAGGTGTTCTCGCCGGGCTGGCTGCTTGAAGGCGCGGAACCCGACAAAATGATTGCCGAATCCAGCGGATCGGTGCGGCTGGCCGTGGCGTGCGAGACAAAGTGAATGTAGGAGTACTGCGCCGGATGGCTGGCCAGATACGCGTTGGGCGTGGCTTGCGGGCCGGCAAAGATGGCCTGGCTGCGCGCGGAAAAATGGCGGGCGATCTGGCTTAACTCAGCGCTGAAGTGCGGCAGACTGGGATAATCCGGGCTGGGTGTCACCGGATTACCCATCAGTAGCAGCTTGTGGCCACTGCTCTGCGCGGGCCGTGCCGCAGCCAGCAGCTCCAACGACGGCGCGGAGAGCAGCGTTTGATCGTTGATCCAGTAATGCGTGCCTGTACCAGGGCCGGGAGCGAGCAACGTCTCAAAGTTCAATTGGCTCAATGCGCCATCGGCCAGGATCATCACCGGAGCGTTGGGCCGGAGCTGCTTGGCGGCTGGAGCCACTAGCATCTGATAGAGCGTCTGCCCATCCTCGCCTCCGCTTCGCTGCGGGTCTTCGCCGTCCAGCAGAGCACGACGGTAGCGCTCGACACGCGCGGCAATCTCCTTCTGCGCGGGCAGCGGAGTCAGCGTGATTTTGGCCGGAGTGATGGCCCAAAGGTAGGAGTGCTGCGCGCCCAGCCAGTAGAAGAGCAGCGTCGCGCCGGTGCTTTGCGCAATCTGGCGCGGGTTCAAAGCGGCGAAGCGGGCGCCCTTGCTCTCGTCCACCCCCAGCCCCTGCGCCAACGTCCGCGCGCGACTCTGATCGGCGATGGCCAAGGCCTCTTCGCTCCGGCCCTGTTTTACCAGCAGATGAATGTAGTCGTCATAGATGCCTGTGGCATTGGCGGCGAAGGGCAGTCGCGAGTCTTCGTGCTTGAGCTGCGCTCGCGCCGACTCGAAGTCGGCTAGCGTAGCTTTATAGGTCCGCTGCGCCTCATGCATCTTGCCTTGCCGCTCAAAAAGCTGAGCTAATTCGTCTCCGGCGCTGAGACGCGAAGAAGTTGGGTTTGCTGAATTCTCTTGGATCGCGCGGAAGAGCTTCTCAGCTTGCTGATCCTGATGCCGCTCAGCGGCAAGCATTCCACTTGTCAACTTGACATATGCATTTAGGCGAATGCTGCCAATATTTTCCATTGGCGTAACTTGATCGAGGTAATTACTTGCTTCATCTAACTTCCCGGTCTCCACCGAAACCTGCGCCAAATCCACCAGCGCATTCAAAATGTCTTCTTTGCTGTCGATCTGCCTCGCTAGATAAAGTGCTTGACGATAAGATTGAGATGCGCGGGATGAATCGCCGGTGTCATGATAGACATACCCTGTATTACTGATCCATTTAATTTCATCACGGAAACCACCGAATTTTGCAGCACTACTTTCCGCTTCTTGAAAATATTGCAGCGCCTTTTCATCATCACCCAACTGATAATAAGCCCATCCGAGATTACCAACCGCAAGTTGAGTCAAAACTTTCGCGTCCATCTCATTGGCTGCCCGATATGCAGACTGCGACCATTCAACCGATTCATCAAAGTGTTCGTTCTGAAGTGCGACCCACCCAAGATTTATATATGCGATTGTTTCCATAAAACGATTTTTATGCATACGCGAAAAAAGAAAACTATCGAAAAAACACTGTCTCGCTTTTACAAGAAGACCTTTCTGAAGTGCAAGGTTTCCACTTACGCGAAGTATATGACCGCAGGACAAATAATCTGCATGCTTGCAGATATTTTCAGCTTCACTGAGCTTTTGATTGGCCGCGATCAATTGTTGTTGCCGAATCAAGGCGTCGGCCTCTATCGAAAGTTTAAGTATGTCTTGATCGTCATCACTAAACATTGGGTGAAAACCATCAAGTTTACCTAATGCATCGCCATACATACCGCGCCGGACTAATATTTCTGCGTTCAACAGTTGAAAGTTAGTTGCCCAGTATGGATTCGACAATTCGAATTGCCAATATCCCTGTTCGGCCTCCCGTTGGCTAATTGTAAGGTTTCCCGATTGATATTCTAGGATGGCATGGTTATATGCAGCTTGTGCGCAGTCAGGTCGTGAATCTTGAAAAGGAATTAAAAATAATACCGCAAGAAGTAATAAAGATGGGAATACCTGTCGCCTAGATTTACGATAAACGATGCAAAACCGTTCCTGTATGCCCGTTCGACCTAGAAGAAAATCTAATGCCAAGCGGGCATTCAGAAGGACTATTTCTATATTTGATATTAATATCCTCCTCCGTTGGAAGTGCCACCACCGACCGGGACATGTCCTTCGATGATGCAGCCCAGCTCGAGGTCGATCATCGTCAGGTTGAGGGTGGTTTTCTTGTGTGTCTTCTCGACCGGAACCTCGTGCTTGACGGTCACTTTGCCCAGCGTGATCGTCCCAAAGCCGGGGACAGTGATCGTGTTCCCGGCGATTGTGCCAGGGAAGAGTCCAGCGACTCGGTTGAGCAGTGAACATTCAATCGTCTCCGACTTTCCAAGAGTGCTGGAAAGATGATTGTAATGTTCCTGGAGCTTGGGCGAAAGGTTCTTGTTGCCGAGGATGCGGCTGTACTGGCGTCCGACGCGGCTGACCACGCCTGGATCAAAGGCATAAGGCAGGTCGTTGGCCGGCGTGAAGGCGAAGATCTCCTGGTCCCACTCCAGCTCAACCGGGATGCCAGCGATGCGCAGATTCTCAAAGCGCGTGCCGAGGAAGGAGATCGAGGGCATATAACCCTTGAGAGGATGCTGGGTGAGGGTTTGCCCAACGACGCGGTCAGCTGTTACCACCTCCAGAACATTGAGGCCTTCGACGACGGTGGTGGTGAGAGTGTTCCATCCCTCGCCGGACTTGGTACTTTCGTTGCCGGCAACGTGGGAGTAAGCGTAGTCAAACGAGACGATTGACTCAATCTTGTAGCCATTCGAGGTTTGGTTGAAGTAGCCGCCATCCGGGGAAAGTTGGGAGTGAGCCTGGACTTCAATGGTTTGCTGGACCGGAAGCGTCAGATTGCCCGAGAGGACGGTGGCTTCCGCGTTGTAGGTGTGGGTTCTTTCTTTTACTGCAGGCATGGACGCTGTTACCTTTCTGGATTTAAGATTCGGGAGAATTCTAGGATGTAGATGCGGGCCTGTCAATCATTTAAATGAAGATCGAAGGCGTACTGGTCGATGACGGTGCGCTCTCCGCGCGGCGTGACGCCGGAAACTGTCACGGAATATGTGCCGTTACGTAGCATGGCGCCGGGAATTGCCAGCGAAATCCGCTGCCCTTCACTGGTATCGTCGCTGGGAGCGGCCGCGGAGCCGGTCCAGGCTTGCTTTCCTTGCGGATCGATAAGGCTAAAAGAGTAAGAAAGATAAGCGCCGGGGCTGGGCTGCTGAGGCAGTTCGACGGGAAGCGCGACGCCGTGCTTGCGGTCAGCGTTGATGGTTAGCGGTGTGCCGCGCGTGCTGCCATGCAGCGGTGCCCAGGCAAGAAGCTGAGGCTGAGTGGCGGCCTCGCGCAGTCCAGGAAGAACAACGAGATTCTGATAACAGATAAATGCCAGCATGGTGGCAAAGACGGGAACGGCAAAGGAGGGCTGGAGCCAACCGAGCCACCACTCGCGCTTGACTTTGGCCGGACGGGCGCTGGCCGGAAGCGGCGACGGCGCATTGGGTGCCAGCTTGGGCAACTGAACTTTGGCTTCATCCACAAACGCAACTCCGGCGCGGAGATCAAGAGCGCACTCGGGACAATCGAAGAGATGCTCTTCAAAGGCTTCGCGCGCATCGGGCGTCAGCTCATTCAGCAGGTAACGCTCAGCAGCCATCTGTTGTAATGCTTCGTTGTGGTCCATTTTTTTCAATCCTCAGTGCGGTCCAACGTGGGATAGTGACCGCAGCCGGTCAAACGTATCAAAAATTAATCAATTTTTGCCCTTTGGCCATTGATTTCCCATTCGCTTCACGAATGCTGTCTTGAATTCCTGCTTGGCGCGATGCAGCAGCACGCGCAGATAGTCGCGGTCCACGCCAAACTCCCGGCAGACCTCGTCGCGGTCGCGCTCTTCTATAAAGACGGCATAGAGCAGGGAAGAGTCGCGTGGCGGCAAAGCTTTCAAAATTGCGTGGATTTTCTCCTTCATCTGTTTTGCGGCAATCATGTCCAGCGCACTGGCGGCCTTGTCGGGCAGTTCGGGTCGGCCCTCCACATCCAGCGATTCACTGCCGCTCGTGGTACGGTAATGCTCACTGAGCACATGGTGGCAGACTGTATTTACAAAGGCACCCAGGCGCTCCGGCTGACGCAGTCCGTCTTTGCGCAGAACCAAAAAGACACGTGCAAAGGTCTCTTGACGCACATCCTCGATGGCCTGCAAAGATTGAAGGCGACTGCGCAGCTTGATCTGTAGCAACTCAGAAAAATAAGCGACAAAATGCGCCTGCGTCTTGGGGTCACCCACGCAGAGATTACTGACGTAATCTGCATCAAATGCACAGAATTGCAACACGGACTCCGTCTAGTCGAGAGGAGCCAAGTATAACATCGCAGAGGTGCTGCATGCAGGAAATTCGCAAGATACAGCGGGACGCAATCTTCCTCGGGTTCATCCAAGACGCCGTCATTTTGAGAAAAGTTTGGCGCATTCTTTGCGGAGGACAAAGTCAAAGGTTCTGAGTTCGATATTCGTTCTGATTTACAAACTTCCGGCTCCTAGACGCCACGAATGACTTTATCCAGATACGAAGCGGGGAGGGGATATTTCTGGAGCATTCTGTGCGGCATTTGGGTTGTCTTTTCCAGCAGGCAGGCCACCGCCGAGAGCGCCATCCACTGCATGAAGAATCCCATACGGCTGGTGCTCATCCATAACGCCGGAGGCAGCGCGGCCAGAAGGCTGAGGCAGTAAAAGCAGGTTGCCGTGCGGCTCAGCACTTCAAAGCCGAGCGCCGAGCGCATTCTCAAGACCATATCCCAAGGGCCATTCTCACCCGTCAGGAGGTGTGCAAGCCGCCAAACAGCAAGAGCGCAAAGAACAAAGCACCAGACATCTTTGAAATCAATCATTGGAGAAAACCTCTCTATTTTTGAGTGGCCGCAGACGGAACCCACTTCAAGTAGTGAGTCCCGTCTGCTTTTGGGGAAGCCATTCAATCTTTTGGTTTTGCGCCAGCCAGCGGACGCCGACCAGCGAGTGGATCAACAGGATGTGGCGTCGCGGATAAGCTCAGCAGGATTCCAGCGAAATTGCGCGGACGATGGGCCGCGATCTTCAAGATCCTCGGCGTTGAAAGCAAGTGCAGAGTGATTGCGCAAGTGGCCGGATTGGACGGCTGACTCCTTGCCTGACTTAACCTCTGAAAGGGAAGAGATCATCATGCGGCGATCCAGGCTGTTTCCCCACACCGCCTGGGCGTAAGGATGCGTCGAGGAGGGGGGCGCATTCCAGGAGAGTACGGCCCGCAACCTGATGGGATTCATCGCATTGCCACCATTGTCCGCCCGTAAAAAAAGATCGACTGGCAGACTGAGACAGTAATCCTGACCCGCAGCAGGCAGGCCACCGCAGTCGTACACCACCACGGAGGCAGTTCCCTCATAGAGGAATCCTGCCCCCCAATCAGCCCAAAAGGCCACGTATTCCTGGCTGCCCGCCGTAGATGGCCCCCCCGAGTAGCCGTATCTCTGCTTGATCGTCACCACGGCCGTCAACTGGCTGGCCCGCAGGTCGAGTCCAACGGATTTCAATTGCTCGAAGGTGGTGTCGCCATTGGTTTTCAGCCAATCTCCCGCCACGCTGGAAAAGTCGACGTCGTCCATGCCGGAGAACCATTTTGCCGGGTCGAGCGCAATCGCTGGAGAGTGCAGAGCCGCAATCAGCGCGGGAGCCAGGTAGCGATGAGGGGGAACCGATGTTCCGGCGTAGAGGGAGTGCAACTCAGTGGGAGAAAGCGGATTCCGAGTCTGCACAAGCGCCTCAGAGATGGCGGCTGCCTCAGACTTGCCTGCATGGTCTTCGGAACTGGATGATGCCAGGGCGGAAATATCTTCCTTGGACGACCATCTCCACGGCAAAATCGACCTGCGTCGCCATCGATTCTGCTCGAAGCAGGACCGCTCGGCCACCGCGTTTTTGCCCTGTTGAATTGCCATCCGCGCACCCTCCCGGCAGAAAACCGCCTCTGCCGTTCAAGGGGATAGTGCAATTCCCTAGTTAATCGTTTCAGCCCCTTGTGGAAAATCCGATAGACCTTTGGCGATGGAGGGGTATTCCGAAATGAACGTGACGCCTGTCAACCGAAAACGAGATCATTCGCGGCTTGGGCGCGATTTGCCTTATGATGAGCCTGCCGCTCCACTTCTGTTAAAGTTGTGAGTAGCCCCGAGGCGCAAAACACACTTTGCATGAGCGCTTTGCGCAAATCATCCGGGACTTGAAGACTACCCAAATGCCTCACGATTTACCCAAAGCGTACGACCCCGCCGGCCTGGAGGATCACTGGGCCGAATACTGGGTGCGCGAAAAGCTCTTTGCGCAGCCGACTCCTGCTTCGTCCACGAATGCCAAAGAACAAGGCCCGGACGGCAAGTCCTTCACCATCCTGTTGCCGCCACCCAATGTGACAGGACGGTTGCACATGGGCCACATGCTCAACCAAGCGGAGATGGATATTCTCTCCCGCTGGCGGCGCATGAGTGGTCGCCGCGCGTTGTGGCTTCCGGGCACCGACCACGCGGGCATCGCGACGCAGATGATGGTCGAACGGCAGTTGGCGAGCGAAAACAAAACCCGGCAGGAGTTAGGCCGCGAGGCCTTCATCGAGCGCGTCTGGGAGTGGAAGCGCCACTACGGCGGCGCAATCCTCGATCAGATGAAGCGTCTGGGCGCGTCGGTGGATTGGGATCGTGAGTACTTCACGATGGACGATAACTTATCGGTTGCGGTGCGCGAGGCCTTCGTCCGCCTTCATGAGCAGAATCTAATTTATCGCGGCGCGTACATTGTGAACTGGTGTCCACGCTGTCAAACAGCGATTAGTGACTTAGAAGTGTTCCACGAGGAACAAAAAGGTCACTTATGGGAGATAAAATACCCAGTTATTGATGCGGAAGGAAAAGAAACTGGCGAATTTCTTACGGTTGCAACCACGCGGCCAGAAACGATGCTTGGCGACGTTGCCGTTGCTATCCACCCAGAAGATGCACGCTATCTCCATCTGCATGGCAAGAAACTCCGGCTGCCTTTGGTGGACCGCGAGATTCCTATCATTCTTGACGAGTGGGTCAGCCGCGAATTCGGCACTGGCGCTGTGAAGGTAACTCCCGCGCACGACCCGAATGACTTTGCCCTCGGCGAACGCCATCATCTGCCGTCGATTAATATCATGGACTCCGAAGGCCGCATTAACTCCGAAGGCGGCGTTTACGCGGGACTCGATCGCTACGCAGCGCGTAAGAAAGTTCTCGCTGACTTAGAGACGCTTGGTCTATTAGCTGGAATTAAAGATCACACGAACAACGTGGGCCACTGCGACCGCTGCAAGACGACCGTCGAGCCGCGGCTTTCCACGCAATGGTTTGTAAAGATTCAGCCGCTGGCCGACAAAGCGATTGAAGCGGTCAAGCAAGGTTACATCAAATTCACACCAGAGCAGTACGAGAAGACTTACTCCAATTGGATGGAAAATATCCACGATTGGTGCATCTCGCGGCAGCTTTGGTGGGGCCATCGCATTCCGGCATGGCATTGCTCGGAGTGTCACAAAATTACTGTCGCCCGCGTCGATCCTACGGCCTGCGCTCATTGCGGCTCCGCCAAGATTACGCAAGAGACAGACGTACTGGACACTTGGTTCTCTTCGGGATTGCTGCCGGTTTCCGTCTTCGGCTGGCCTAACATCACTCCGGAAAATCGCGCGGACTTTGACGCCTTTTATCCGACGAGTTTGTTAGTTACAGGCTTCGACATTCTCTTCTTCTGGGTGGCGCGCATGATTATGCTTGGCTGCTGGTTTGCCGCCGACGTTCCCATGCCCGACGGGAGTCCGCGCTCACTGGCGGATTCCGTGCCCTTCCGCGAGGTTTACATTCACGCCCTGGTGCGCGACGCCAACCGCGAAAAGATGTCCAAGACCAAGGGCAACGTCGTTGATCCTATCGAGATCGTCAAGCAATACGGGACAGATGCGGTGCGGTTCACGCTAGCCTCGATGGCCTCGCCCGGGACCGACATAGCCTTCAACGTCGCCCGCACCGAGGGCTATCGCGCCTTCGCCAATAAGATCTGGAATGCCGCTCGCTTCCTCTTCATGAATGTGGACAGCGCAGCCGAGATTGGTATTGCCGTCGACCCGAATACTCTGGGTAGAATGCCTTCTGCCACTGCCAATGCGCCGCTGGAAGACCGCTGGATTGTTGCGGAGTTACACGCGACAACGGCAAAGGTTAATCAATCACTGGAAAATTATCGCTACGACGACGCGGCGAATGCTATCTATCAGTTTTTCTGGGGCAGCTTCTGCGATTGGTATTTGGAAATCGTCAAACTGAGGCTGGATTTTTCGGAGACAGCGGATAAGACACAAAGTAAAGCGGCACTGACCACGCTGGTTTCAGTTTTTGAAGCATCTCTACGCCTTCTATCTCCCTTCATGCCATTTATCACTGAAGATATTTGGCACGCACTCTATGACGGGAACCCTCCGGCAAAGTCGATTGCACTGGCGAATTATCCGCAGGCCAGCGAAAGCATTATTGACGATGATGCGATGTGGAAAATGGCTTTAGTGCAAAACCTGATTGTTGAGGTCCGCGGATTGAGAAAGGAGATTGGCGTAGAAGAGAAGTCATTCACGCCGATCGAAGTCTTTACAGCCCGTTCAATGAGAGAGGTGATTCAAGCGAACGAAGCTATGGTTAAGAAACTGACCAAGGTCAGTGAAGTACGCTTCGTTACTTTCGGGATTTCAAGTGGACTGGCGAAGCACTCAACACCAAGCTTTGACGTTGCCGTCATCTATGAGCGCACCATCGACATCCCCGCCGAGCGTGAACGTCTAACCAAAGAGATTGCGAAATATGAGAAAGGTATACTCTCCGCCGAGCGGCAGTTAGGGAATGAAGGCTTTCTGGCTAAAGCTCCGGCGAAAGTAGTCGAAGGGTTGAAGAAGCAAGAAGCGGAGACACGTCTGTTGCTGGAAAAGGCGCGCACCGCTCTGGATGCTTTGCCGAAGAGATGAGTTCGTGGGCGGAGAATAACCGCAGGTCCTTCGACTGCGTTGCGCTTCGCTCCCTATGAACGGGGTTCGTAGTATCCCACCCTTGGCACAAAAACAAGGACGTGCCAAGGATGGGGCACCCAGCATTTGTGGCGAACCTGGCTGAGGGTTCATTGCAGCTGTTACGCGCCATAGCGAGTCAAAATGATGGGGAAGACAGAGTTTTGGAGTAAGAGAAAGTGGTTTCCAAGTCTCAGAAGCTAGATTTGGGAAACCCATATCACCGGGGAGGAATTACCAATGTCCTGCGAATGCAGTCAATGCCGTCAGCACTATCGGACGCTCGGAATCGCCTATGGAGTACCCTCGGAATCCGAGATTGAAGCGGCCTATGAGGAGTCCGCGAAGCAGTGGCATCCCGATCTTTATGCGGATTACGCCAGCCTGCGCGCCGAGGCCGAACAACGCTTCGAGCAGATTCAGCTTGCCTATCGGGAGCTGAAGGAGCATAGCGGAGCTGGTGGGCCTCCGCCGGTCAAGACCGCTACCGCTACATATACTCCATCTGCTTCGTATGCTCCTTCTGCCCAATACGATGAACCGGCGCAACCCGTCGCCGCGCCGGAGCTTTCGTTTGACGGCGCGTCCGGCTGTCTGGTTGCCTCGCAATTCGATGCTGACATCAAAGAGATGATCGCCGGCCATCTTGGAAAGCAAGAGAGGGCTGTGGCGATTGTTGACCTGAGTGGTAGCCGCTCACGCGTGGCTAACTACGCCCAATTCCTGCTCCTCGGCAATCGCGGAATCATGGTGCGCAATAGCCGCAACATTGTTTCTTTGATCTGGTACAAAGATATGGGAGAGCTTCGCTGGATTGAAGGGCAAAGCGGAACCAAATCCGGCGGCTGGCAGAAATTCATCGGAAATCTCTCCGGCGGAACGGGTGGCAGTCAGCTAGCTATCTATCGCGTCGATGGTGCGCTCTTTCTCTCCCTGGCCGATCAGGTGGAAGACAGCGTCAAAAGAACTTTGTACAATTTTTTCCGAGACAAGAAGTCGCAAGCCTGATCTCGACCGAGCAGAGGAATCATGGACTGGAAGAACAGCCGCATCGACGCATTGCTGGAAGAGGCGCTTCAGGAAGATAAAGCCGCCAGCGACACTACGACCAATCTGACCATTGATTCTGGTCTGCGCGCCACCGCTTCGATTGTCGCGCGGCAGGAGATGGTGGTCTGCGGGTTGGGCGCGGTGCCGCGCTTTCTGGAGATCTTTGCGCGGCTCGACCGGCGCGCTCCGGCACAGACCCGCTTTGAGGTGGTCAGTCATCCGGAGATATTTGACGGCGTGCGCGTTCACGATGGCCAGGTGCTGGCCGTCATTCGGCACAACGCGCGAGTGTTGCTTAGTTGTGAGCGCGTGATTCTGAATCTGATGCAGCATTTGAGCGGAATCGCCACGCAGACTCGGCAGTTTGTGGACGCGATTGACGGCACTGGCACGCGCATTCTGGACACGCGCAAGACGGTTCCCGGCCTGCGGACGCTGGAAAAATACGCCGTCCTCTGCGGCGGTGGAACTAATCACCGACTCGACCTGGCCAGCGGCATCCTGATTAAAAACAATCACATCTCGCTGGGCGGGGGGCTTCCCACGGTGCTTTCGCGGGCGCTCGAATTTCGACCGCAAGGCCAGCGGGTGCAGGTGGAGGCGCGTAGCCCGCAGGAGTTGGAAGAGGCGCTGGAGTTCGGCGCGGAGGCGATTCTGCTGGACAACATGACGCCGGAGCAGGTTCGGCAGTCGGTCGAGCGCATTCGCCAGTTCACGGCGTCCAAGGCCGGGAGCGCGATTTCCATCGAGGCTTCGGGCGGCATGAATCTCGGCACCGTCCGCGCCTACGCCGAGACGGGCGTGGACTTTATCAGCGTCGGCGCACTGACCCACTCGGCCAAGGCCGCGGACATTTCCATGAGCATCGCCGCGGAGACGGATTAGTGCGCGGAGCCGCACTCGACGTGTATGACTTGGCCGCGCTGGAGGCCGCGCTCGCGGGAACGATTTTCGCGGGTAAGCTGCATTTTTTTTCGGTAACGGATTCAACAAACTCCGACGCGCAGGAGGCCGCCCGCAATGGAGCGCCGCACGGCTCGGTCTACTTTGCCGACGAGCAATTGGCTGGCCGGGGGCGCGGCGATCACGCTTGGCGCTCGGTTGCTGGCGACGGACTTTATGTCAGTGTGCTGTTACGCCCGCAACTTCCGCTTCTTCGCTTGCCGCTGCTTCCGCTGGCTGCGGGGCTGGCCGCCGCCGAGGCGATTCGCTTTGTTACTGGCCTGACCGCTGACTTGCGTTGGCCCAACGATCTGCTGATCGCCCCCCGCAAGGTCTGCGGAATTCTGGTCGAGGCAAAGAGCGCGCACGGTTCGGTGGATTATGTAATCGTCGGCTTGGGCATCAACGTTCATCAGCGCTGCTTTGATTCTGACTTGGCGACGATTGCTACTTCGCTGGATTTGGAGACTGGGCGGCGAATTTCGCGTCAGGATTTGCTCGTCGCCCTGCTAGAATCGCTGGAGCGTGAGGCGCTGGGGCTGGCCGATCCGGCAGCGGGCGTTACGATTCCGGCGCGCGTCGAGCAGGCTTCGACGTGGATTCGCGGGCGGAATGTTGAGGTGCATGGCCCGCAGGCTTGTGTAGGCGTTACGGCTGGGCTGGATGAGAATGGTTTTTTGCGGGTGCAGACGGAAGATGGTTTGGTGACCGTACAGACCGGTGGGATTCGCACGGCTGGTTGAGGTTCATGGTTTCCCACCCATCGCAAAAAACGCGATGGATGAGGCACCCTGATTTTTCGGGAACTTTGAGAAAATAATGCTACTTGCAATCGATGTAGGCAATACGAATACGGTGTTGGGGCTGTACAAGCTCGAAGGCGAGAAGCCGGAGCTGGTGGCGAACTGGCGCGTCACCACACATCGCTCCCAGACCGTGGACGAGTATGGTGTGCTCTTTGTGAATCTCTTTGAAATGAACGGTTTTTCTACCAATCAGGCGCACCACATCATCATTTCTTCCGTGGTGCCGCCGGTGGAGGGCACGCTGCGCCAGGTCTGCCAGAGCTACTTTCATACCGAGCCGTTCTTTGTGGAGCCGGGGATCAAGACCGGAATGCCGCTGCTGGTGGACAATCCCGCCGAGCTAGGCGCGGACCGGCTGGTCAACGCCATCGCGGCTTTTGAACGCTACGGCGGGCCGTGCGTGATTGTGGACTTCGGCACGGCGACGACCTTTGATGTGGTTTCAGCCAAGGGCGAGTACCTGGGTGGAGCGATTGCGCCGGGGCTGGGCATCAGCGCCGATGCGCTCTTCTCCCGCGCCGCGCGCCTGGGCCGCGTGGACATCAAACGCCCCGCAAAAGTGATCGGCACAAACACCGTAACTCATTTGCAGAGCGGGCTTTACTTCGGCTACATCGGCCTGGTGGACGGCATTCTGGAGCGCATCATGACCGAGCTGGGCGCACCAGCGCGGGTGATCGCCACCGGCGGGCTGGCGCGGCAGATCTCCGAGGACTCGCGCTTCATCGCCGAGATCGACGATATGCTCACCCTCGACGGCCTACTGATCCTCTTCGAGCGCAACCGCACGGTGAAGCCGCGCGGGAAAGCGCATTGAGGAGCGGGCCGTGCTGAATTACTTCAACTACTTCACCGAGATCGAGGACCGCTTCCAGCAGCGGCGGGGGGCGCTCTTGCTGCTCTCGACGCTGGATTGGGCGCTGATCGAGACGTGGCAGGAGGCGGGTATTCCGCTGGAGGCGGCTCTGCGCGGCATCGATGCGGCCTTCGACAAGTACGAGGCGCGGCAGAAGCGCGGCAGAATGCGGAAGATCAACGGCTTAGCGTGGTGTGCGCAGGCGGTGATGGAGGCGGCTGAAGAGCTGCGCGAAGCCGCCGTTGGAACGGCTCCCTCTACCTCCGAGCCGCGCGAATCGGGCTTTGAGCAGGAGCGCGTGGCCGCTCACTTGGAAGCCGCCGCCGTTGCGCTCGATACAGCCACTGTCGCTCCCGAAGCCTGCGCCGCAACCGCTGCCCGTTTGCGCGAACTGTGCAGTGAGCACGGCGGAGAAGACGCAACGCCCGACCTGGAAGCGCTGGAACGCATTCTTACCGTCCTTGAAGAGAAGCTCTTTGCGGCGCTGACGGCAGCGGCTCCCGAAGAGTTGCTGGTAGGGTTGAAGGAGCACGCGGCGCGGGAGCTTGCGCCGTATCGCAGCCGCATGGGTGCCGTGCAACTGCGCCAGGTGGAGCGGCAGTTCGTGCAGAAACAGCTTTTGGTCCACTACAACCTTCCGAGGCTTAGCCTCTTTTATATGAGCCAACTATGACAATTAGAAAACAAATCACGGCGAAACGCAGGGCCAAACAGGCCGCGAAGAGGCTTTCTGGCGGAAGAAAAGGCAAGGTAAAGCAGCCTTCCGGGGCTAATGCCCCCGTTTTCATTGCAGGCGATATGCGGGGGGTGAAACCCCCGTCTCCCTTCGATTCGCACTTCGTCCAGAATTCGCAGCGCGTCGAAATCGAAAAGCCCATCTACGGCGGCGCATTTCTAGCGCGGCTGGAGGGCAAGGCTGTCTTTGTGCCGCTGACGCTGCCCGGTGAGCAGGCGCGGGTGCGCATCACGCAGTCCAAATCCGCCTACGTGACGGCTGAGGCCGAGGAGATTCTGAGTCCCGCGCCGGAACGGATTGCGCCCGCTTGCCAGCACTTTGGCGCGTGCGGCGGTTGCCATTATCAGCACGCGGAGTACGCCAGCCAACTGGCTTTCAAGCAGACGATCCTGCGTGAGACTCTCCTGCGCGGCGGCGTGGATGTGCCTGCGGAGATCGCCGTACTCTCAGGGAAAGATTGGGGTTACAGAAATCGCATCCGGCTGGCCCTGGACGCGGCCGGAAATCCCGGCTATCGCGGTCGCCGTTCGCACGCCGTCGTTCCCATCAGGGAATGCCCCATCGCCGCGCCGCTGCTGGTGGAGGCCGCGCTGGCTTGCGCCGAGGTTGCACGTGGCTTTGCCCCCGTGCTGCGTCCCACCGAAATTTCGCTTTTCTGCAATCCCGACGAGAGCGCGCTGCTGCTGACGGTCTTTACTGAAGGCCTGCCAAAGATGCGCTTTGAAGATTTCGCGCAAGCTCTCGACGAACGCGTTCCCACGCTCGTCGGCGCGGAGTTGGTGGTCGAGGGGCACTTTGGATTTGTTGTTCCGGAGGGACAACAGCGGATTCTAGCCCGCTGGGGCGCGGCCTCGCTCGACTACCGCGCCGCCGGATTCGATTATCGCGTAGACCACGGAGCCTTTTTTCAGGTCAACCGCTGGCTGGTGGATTCTTTGGTTGAGAACGTCGTAGCCGATTACCAAGGCAAGCTGGCCTGGGACTTGTTTGCCGGTGTCGGCCTCTTTGCGCGGCAGCTTGCAGCTCGATTTGAACGCGTAGTGGCTGTCGAATCAGCCTCGGCCTCCATGCAGGCTCTCGTGGCCAACCTCAAAGCCACCACTGGCTCAGCCTCCATCGGCGAGACACTCAACTTCCTTCGCATCCACGCGCAGCAGCGAGCCTCTGGCGCAATTTACTCATTAGGCCTGCCCGACCTGATCGTCCTGGACCCGCCGCGCACTGGCCTGGGCGCGGAAACCTGTACATTGTTGGCCGAGATCGCCGCTCCCGCGCTGGTTTGCGTCTCCTGCGACCCTGCCACGCTGGCCCGCGATCTGCGCGCGCTCCTCGCTTCCGGCTACCGAATCCAGTCCATCACCCTTGCCGATCTCTTTCCGCAGACCTTTCACATAGAAACAGTGGTTCAGTTGCGCCGCGCCTGATAGGCTTGAGGGCCAGAAGAGCTTTTCAACTTTCCGGCGCAATGCAACCATTCTCTCCTAGTTTCGAGTCATCCGCTCCGGCCCCCTCTGCGGGCGCGGAGGCCGCGCAAGCCTCGGCTCCGCTTTTTCTCGCGGTTGCGCTTTTTGCCGCCGGAATCGCCGCCGCGCATGCTTTTACTCTTTATTTGAGGCCCAGTTTGATGCTGATTGCGCTGGTGCCGCTGGCCGTGCTCTGCGGCTTGGCGGCTCTGCGTGCGCAACGGATTGCATGGTTGCCGCTAGCCGCGCTGTGGCTGTTGCTGGGAGCATGGTGTGCGTTGATGGAGCCGCACCCCGCGCCCGCTCCCAAGCTGGCTGCGCTCTCTGACGATCTTCTGCGCAGCGTGGAAGGCACGGTTGTCGATGCCGGACCGGTGCGAGGCGAGGCCGAGCAAGATCTGGAGGCACCCAACGCGGAAGAAAAGCCCGCGCAGAGAGTAGACCTGCGCGTTTCCAGCCTGGAAGTAGTCACCGACGCCGAGGACGCGCAGGAGCCGGTCACGGGCGGCGTGCGCCTGATGGTTCAGTGGCCGCTGAACCGCGTGGGCCTGCCCTTGGGCTGCGGTGAGCGCATCCGAGCCGTGGTCCGCCTGCTGCGGCCTGAAGTCTACCGCGATCCCGGCGTCTGGAGCCGCCAGGATTTCCTGCTCGACCAGGGCATTACCTCGACGGCGACCGTAAGCATCGAACGCGTGGAACGGCTGGGTCAGGCGGCTCCGTCCGTCCTCTGCCGAGTGAGCGGCTGGCAGCACGCCACGAGCAGCCGCCTGCTGGCATTGCCTGCGTCCATGCGCCGACTGCCAGCGCCGCTGCGGCTTTCCGAGGACGACGCCATTATGCTGGCCGCGATGATTACCGGCGACCGCACCTACCTGACGCATTCCCTGCGCGTGGGCTTTGAGCGCACCGGCTCCTTTCATATGCTGGTCGTCTCCGGCTTTCATCTGGCGATTGTGGCTGGCTGCTTCTTCTGGCTGGCGCGGCGGCTGCGGTTGCCCCGCGTCCCGGCCACGCTGGCTACCATTCTGGCTTCCTTCGGCTACGCGCTTTTCACCGGCTTCGCCACGCCGGTTCAGCGTTCGCTTTGGATGATCACCCTTTACTTGATTGGCCGTCTTTTTTACCGCGAGCGCAACCCGCTGAATACCATCGGCTTTGCCGCGCTCTGCCTGCTCGCCTACAGTCCACGCAGCCTCTTCGACTCCAGCTTTCAGATGACGCTTCTGGCTGTGGTAGTCATCGGCGGCGTGGCCGCTCCGCTGCTCGAATGCACAGTGCATCCGTATCTGAAGGCCACGCGCGACCTGCGTACGATTGCCCTGGATAATAAATTGCCTCCCCATCTGGCCCAGTTCCGGGTGATTCTCCGCATGCTGGCCGCGACGTTACGCAAGGTGATCACTGGACGCGCCCGATCTGCATCCAATAGCAGAACCCGCAAGCCGGACGTGCAACTCGCCCTCTTTCAGGAAACGTGGGGAGATTCACTCGCACTGCGGCTTTCTGATCTTCGCGCCCGAATGGCTTCGACCATCGCATGGCGTATCTTTCCCGCATCGATACGCTGGCTACTTCGCCTCTACGAACTGTTGATTGTCTCCTGCATTGTCGAGCTGGCCATGGCCCTGCCGATGGCTCTCTACTTCCATCGCATCACCGTCTTCGCTCTGCCGGTGAATGTCTTCATTCTGCCGCTGCTGGCGGTTCTTGTGCCTGCGGCTCTGGTCACTTTGCTTTTGGCCCTGATAGGTCCGGCCTATGCAATAGTTCCAGCGATGGTTGTGGCCTTCTTTCTTCATTTCGGCATTGGCATGGTGCGGTTCTTTGGTTCGCTCACACTGGGCGACTTCCGCATTCCCGCGCCGTTGCTCTGGCAGTCGCTCATCTTCTGCGCGCTGCTGGCTGTGGCTATCGTGCTATCCCACCCTAGCCGCAAAAACAAAGACGCGGCGAGGGTGGGGCACCCACTTCTTGACACCGAAGCACGCTGGCCCCGACGCGCTGCCTGGGTTGTTTTGTTTCTGGCCGCTTTGGCCGCCGTGCTGCCCAGACCGGTCGATCACCCGCGCGACGCATTGCTGATGGAGGCCATCGACGTAGGCCAAGGCGACTCCCTACTGCTGATTACCCCCGACGGGAAGACGCTGCTCGTCGATGGCGGCGGACACGGCGGCGGACCGCACCAGGCGTCGCAGGATTACGACATCGGCGAGGAGGTCGTCAGCGAGGTGCTGTGGTCGCGCGGCATTCGGCGTCTGGATGTGGTGGCGCTTACCCACGCCCACTCCGACCACATGGGCGGACTGCCTGCCGTGCTGCGCAACTTCCATCCCGCCGAGCTTTGGGTGGGCAATAACCCCCGCTTTGGCGATTACAACGATCTGCTCAATGAAGCTGCCAGCCTCCACGTGAAGGTGCGCAGTTTGCGTGCTGGCGACACCTTCTCCTTCGGTCCTGCTCAAGTCAATGTCTTGGCGCCCTTCGGCAACTATCAGCCCGGTCCGCTGCCTATGAATAATGATTCGATGGTGATGCGCGTGGCCTACGGAGCGACTTCCGTGATGCTGGAGGGCGACGCCGAGGCTCCGGTTGAAGAGGCGATGCTCGCCGAGCCGAATCTGGCCAGCACGCTGCTCAAGGTCGGCCATCACGGCAGCCTCACCTCGACGCGGCCTGAGTTTCTGGCCCGCGTGCATCCAGAATTCGCCGTCATCTCCTGCGGGCTGCGCAATCGCTACGGCCATCCGCGCCATGAGGTTCTGGAAGATCTGGAAGCGGCTCATATCCGCACCTTTTCGACCGACATCAACGGCGCAACCTGCTTTCGGCTGGACGGCAAGACGACCGCGCCGGATTACGCCTGCGGCTGGCGTACAGAGCCTTAAGAAATATTCCCACTGCTCTTTTCGGCTTGGTTTGATCGCACTTTTCGGGCAAAGTCGTTTAGCCTATCTATTGAACGCATTTTGATTTAGTGTTTAGACCGCATGAATTGGTAATCAATCATGGACAAGCGCGGACCAGGAGGTCGGCGCTACGTTCAAGAAATTACCAAATCAAGCGGTCACGATACTGGACGCATTTTGACAAGCCTCAAGAAGGCGGAAAGCTTCGACTGTGACAATCGTTGCCGAAAATCGGAACCCCTTCCTATCCCGTCCCATCCTCGGCATCCAGGTTGCCGTCAGCAGCTACGAGGAGATGGTTCGGCAGAGCCTTCTTTGGGCTGGTGAGCGGCAATCCCGCGCGCTCTACTTCTCGGCGGCGCACTTGCTCATGGAATCCGTGGACCATCCTGATCTGCTTCGCAGGCTGAATGAGACTGGAACCACCTTTCCTGATGGAATGTCTCTCGTTTGGGCGCTTCGCGTGCTGGGAGAGAGCCGTGCTCAGCAGGTCTGCGGTCCTGACTCTACGGCAGCCATGTTGGCGGCAGCCGAGGCAGCGGGCGTGCCTGTCGGATTCTACGGTGGAAGCCAGGCGGCGCTCGATGCATTGATCCGCGCGGTGCGTTTGCTCCATCCGAAACTGCAAATACCTTATGTGGAAAGCCCCCCCTTCCGCGCGCTTGCGCCCGAAGAGGACCAGGCAATGGTGGAGCGATTCTCCGCGTCAGGGGCGCGCCTGCTCTTTGTCGGGCTGGGTTGCCCAAAGCAGGAGTATTGGATCATCGACCATCTGGGCAAGATTCCCGCCGTGATGTTTGGCGTAGGGGCCGCTTTTGACTTCATCGCAGGCAGCAAGAAGCGCGCACCGCGATGGATGAGCCGCAACGGGCTTGAATGGGTCTTCCGTTTCGCAGCGGAACCGCGACGCCTGGCCTGGCGTTACCTCAAACACAACCCGCGCTTTGTCTTTCTCGTTCTTCGCCAGCGCCTTACCGGGCGCTACTGAGGAGCTAGCTGGCAAGCTCCTCAGCAGTGCCCAGTGAGCGACGCCATTATTTTTGCGCATACCAAGCAACGGTCTTCCGGATGCCTTCATCCAGAGTGACTTTGGGAGCAAATCCCAACGCCCGGACTTTGGCGGTATTCGGGCAGCGGCGGGGCGTACCGCCGGGTGCTGGCGGACCAAAGTGAAGATCGAGATCCCGACCAAAGCTGGCTGCCACCTTCTGCGCGATCGTCGCGATGGTGACCTCTTCTTCCGTACCGACATGGTAGATTCCCATGTGTTCGCCGTGGAGGAAGGCGCGCGCGCAACCCTCTGTGAAATCATCTACATAAATGAAGGCGCGGGTCTGCGTTCCATCTCCCTGAATCGTCAATGGAACACTGCCCGTGGCGTGCTGCTTGGCCGCGTCCCGAATGCGCAAGGCGAATTGCGGGATCACGTGCTCGTTGCCCATATTCGGACCGTAGGCGTTGTGAGGACGCACAATGACCAGGCGATTAAAACGCTTGCGCCCGTAATTGATCGCCAGCAACTCCGAGATGATCTTACCGCCGGCATACGAGTACCGTGGATTCAATGGATCGGGAATGCTGAATGGCGCTGATTCATCCGTCGGGACCTTTGGCGGATCCTGGTAAACCTCGGAGGAGGACATGAGGTAGTAGTCTTCCACACCCTCCTTGATGGCCGCATCCAGAGTGTTCAACGCTCCCTTGACCGCGATTTCCAGAACCAGCTCCGGCTTCTGATAGAAGAATTCCGTTCCGTTGACAAAGGCCAAATGGGCCACGGCCTCCATCCCTTTGGTGGCGCGCTGCACGGCCTCCGGATTCCGTACATCGCCAGCGACGAACTCGAAATCGGCGGCGACATCCTGAAGCCGACCCACGTTGCCGCGCGAATCGTCGTCCATAACGCGGACCGTGTGTCCGCCCCGAATCAGATGCCTCACCAGTGCGCTGCCAAGAAAGCCTGTACCGCCCGTGACCAGGATGCGCTTATTTGCCATCGGTTTTCCTCCATGCATTCTCTGAACCCAATCTGCGATAGATCACCCGATCCTGCTCACGCAACGATACGCCCTGCAAGACATCCCAAACGTCATAGACCAGCGCGGGATCAGCCATGTGCTTGACCAGTTCGTTATAGTCCAGCCACTGATACTTGGCATTGTTGTTGGCCACAATCACCAGATTCGCCCCGGCAAAGGCCTCTTCAATCGAGACGGGCTTCAATCCAAGGCTGACAATGCCCTCGGTCGAGACCGCGAAATCCTGCCCGCGAATCTCCGCTGTGGGCAGCGCGCTCCTGATCTCCCGGATCAGAATCTTGACCGGGGTTCCGCGCAGATCGTCGGTCTCCGGCCGCCCTTTGAAGGCTAGTCCGCAGATGGAGACGATGGGCGTTGCGGGCAGTTTGTCCAGAGGCAGATCCTTCAGCAGGCTGTGGATGACCAGGCCGGGGAGATTCTCGTTGAGTTCCCTGCCGGTGCAGATCAGCCGGGGCTTGAAGTTGAAGGGCGCAAGAGAGTATTCCAGAATGTGCGGATCCTTCTCCAGACAGGGGCCGCCCACGAATCCGGGCAATGCGATATTGGTGCGGGCATAGCCCAAATTGGCGGCCTGGATTACCTCGACGCCGTCAATGCCAACAGCGTCACAAAGCAGCGCCACTTCATTGCCAAAGGCGAAAAAGAGATCTCGGAAGGAGTTATCCAGCAGCTTGATAACCTCGGCGGTCTCCATGTTGGAGACGCGCATCGTCGTAGGGGTCAGCTCCTGAAACATGACGGCGGCGCGCCGGGCATCCAGCGGACCCAGCCCGCCCACAATTTGCGGCAGGCTGCGCAGTTCCTCCAGGGCCTTGCCCTCGATGGTGCGTTCCGGGCAATAGGCCAAGTGAAACTCCTTGCCGGAGGCCTGAAGAATCGGCAGCACCACTTTGCGCGAGGTGCCGATCACCACCGTCGAGCGCAGCACGATCAGCGCTCCAGAGGGCATGGCGTTGGCAATCTGGCGGGTCACTTTCTCCACCATATCGATGCGGGGTTTTCCATCATCCCCCAGCGGCGTGCCTACGGAGATGATAAAGACCGTGGGAAGATCATCGCCGGTTGGAATGCTCTCCTGGATCTGAAGTGCGCCGGTTTCAATAACCTTGCGCAGCCGCACGCGCAGACCCACCTCGTGAAAGTGCGGATCGCCCCCGCGCAGGCGGCTCAGAATATCCGGGTTGATCTCCAGGCCGGAGACTCGGAAGCCGCGCTCGGCCATGACCACCGCAAGAGTCAAGCCAACGTAGCCCATGCCAACAATGCAGATGTTGCGATCTAAATAGGGCGTCATTCCGTCGCCTTGCTGACCTGATTCACGTACCAATCGATGCTCTTGCATAGTCCATCCTTCAAGGGAGTGCGGGGGGTGAATCCAAAGTGTTGCTGTGCGCGGGCAATATCTAAAATGCGGCGGCTGGCGCCCACGGGGCGGCTGGTATCCCAGTGAATATCCCCAGTATAGCCGATGAGTTCTTTGAGCATCTCCACCAGTTCCCGGATACTCACCTCACGGCCGGAACCGAGGTTGATGGGAAAGGGATAGGGGCCGCTTTGCAGAATCTTGACGATAGCCTCTACGGCATCCTCCACATAGAGCAGATCGCGGGTGGCCTTTCCGTCTCCCCATACTTCAATTGAGGGAGCGGCGCATCGTTTGGCCTCGTGAATTCTCTGGATAAGCGCCGGAACCACATGGGATTTCGCTTCTTCGAAGTGATCGCCGGGGCCAAAGAGGTTGGTGGGGATCAGATAGCTGAAATCCAAATGAAACTCACTCCGCAAGGCCTCAGCGAGGGAAAGAAGTTCCCGCTTGGCCAAGCCGTAAGGAGCGGTATCTGGAGCCGGATACCCATCATAGATGGTGCTCTCAACCATGGGGACCGGCGCATTGGAGGGATAGACGCAGATCGTCGAGATAATTACGACGTGAATATTCCCCAGACGGGCTGCCGCTTCCAGAAGATGGAGTCCCATCTTGAGGTTTTCCAGGGCCATGCGGCCAGGATGCTGGGTGTTCAACCCGATCCCTCCCACGAAGCCTGCCGCGTGAACAATGGCTCTGGGCCGGTGTGATTCCAGAAAGCGCTGTACACTCGCAGGGTCCAAAAGATCCAGCTCACGATGCCCTGGGGTTAACGCACTTTCTCCAAGCCGGTTCGCCAAATGGCTTCCCAAGAAACCAGAAGCTCCTGTAACAAGAACTTTTTCTCGCACACAACCTCCAGAGACGCCAGACTTTGGAAAGCAGCCGGAGCGCGCCCACGAGTCAGTATATCGCAGTGATTTCTTGGCCAGGTGCCGCAAAAGCAGCCGCAAGGGAATTCTGCAACTCCGTTATTCACCTCGGTCGCAAATTCCGTGTAAAGACCATTTTGGACCGCAATTTAGCCATACCGCCTGAATAAACCTATACCTTGTGACCTACGTCCGTTTCAGATTCCATTTTTTTGTTGCACAATGAATACGATATGAGCTTTCGATTTGCACTTCCGCAAGAACTACGCGGCGCCGTCGATTTGGCAGCCGCCGACTGGAGCGCCAACAGCAAAGTTGCCCGCTTCTGGCAGAAAGACCCCACCCTGTGGACCAACGACGGCGAGGAAAAATGGCTCGGCTGGATCGACATTGTCGAGCGCCAGCAAAAAGATCTGGCCACATACGCGGCCTTGGGCGGCGAACTGGAGGCGGCGGACTTTGAGACGATTCTGCTGCTCGGCATGGGCGGCTCCAGCCTCTGCCCGGAGGTTTTGTCGCTCACTTTCGGTCAGCGCCCCGGCTTCCCCGCGTTGCGCATCGTCGATTCTACCGATCCAGAGCAGGTCTGGACCGCGCGCAACGAGGTCAATCTGGCTGATACGCTGGTCGTCGTGGCCAGCAAATCCGGCTCGACCCTTGAACCGAACGTTCTCAAGCAATTCTTCTTCAATGAGATGAAGAATGCCGTCGGCGCGGATCAGGCAGGCAGCCACTTCATCGCCATCACCGATCCCGGCTCGAAGATGGAGCAGGTGGCCAAGGAAGACGGCTTCCGATACATCTTCTACGGCGATCCCAACATCGGCGGGCGCTTTTCGGCGCTCTCGCCCTTCGGCGTTGTCACGGCCACGCTTGCCGGCCTGAACACCGAAAAGCTGCTCGATGAAGCCGCCAAAGCCGTTGCCGCCGCCAAGCTGGCTCCGGCGGAAAACTTCGCCGTCCAGCTCGGCCTACTGCTGGGCACAGCCGCCAACGCAGGACGCGACAAGCTGACCATCTTTACCTCGCCAGAGGTTGCCGATCTGGGCGCGTGGATGGAGCAGCTCGTCGCCGAATCAACCGGCAAGCTGGGCAAAGGCATTACGCCGGTCGACCGCGAAGCCATTGCCGCGCCGGAGATCTACGGCAAGGACCGCCTTTTCGTCTACATTCGCTATGCGGGCACTGCCGACAGCAGCCTGGACGCCAAGGTCAAGGCCCTCGAAGCCGCTGGCCTGCCCGTGGTAACCATAGAGATCACCGACCTTTACGAGATCTTTGGCCAGTTCTTTACCTGGGAGGTGGCTACCTCCGTCGCTGGTTCGGTGATGGGCATCAACCCCTTCAACCAGCCGGATGTGGAGTCGGCCAAGATCGAAACCCGCGCCCTCACCGCAGCTTACGAGCAGACCGGCAAGCTGCCCGTGCGCGAGGCTGTGATGGTGGGCTGGAAAGGCGACGTAAACTTTTCACTTTACGCTACCGAAGCCTATAACGCTAAGCTCTTGGCAGCCGGAGCCGCTCAAACCCTGGTCGGCTACCTGCGCGCCCACCTCGACCAGATTCACCCCGGCGATTACTTTGCCGCGCTGGCTTATCTGCCGATGTTTGCCGAGCACGAGGCGGTGATTCAGCGGCTACGGCACAAGGTGCGCGACACGAAGCGCATCGCCACTTGCCTGGGCTTCGGTCCGCGCTTCCTGCACTCCACCGGGCAGGACTACAAGGGCGGTCCCAACTCTGGCGTCTTCCTGCAGATCACCGCGGATCACTCTGTCAACGTCGAGATTCCGGGCCAGAAGCTCAGCTTTGGCGTAGTGATCGACGCCCAAGCCGCGGGCGATTTCGCTGTGCTGGAGTCGCGTGGCCGTCGCGCCCTGCGGGTTCATTTGGGAGCCGATCTGGCTGCCGGTCTGGAAGTGCTTGCCGCTGCGGTGGACGAAGCGCTGGCGTAAATACAGGGATCAGTGGTCAGAAAAACACCTTCGAGCGCCCCATTCTTTCCGCAGAAAGAAGCAGAAAGGATGGGGTGCTCGGCATATAGAACATTTTCGGGAATCATGTATTTCGAAAATGCATCAGATTCCCACTCATTCCGCTGAAAAACGCGGAATGAATGGGGCACAGAAGTCTATAGAAAAAAACTAAAATACTCCAGAAGAATTGATTCCGTGCAATTTGTGTTCACTTTGCCACGGTCAGCTTGACCAGATCACTCTGTTGGACCAGCTCTCCGGCGGGTGGCTGCTGCGCAATCACGGCTCCCGGCCTGACCGGCGGCGTGGGCACAGAGCCTGCCGCGCCGATCGGCGCCATCGGAAGATCGACAAACTTCGGCGGAGCAGTTTTGATGCCCACTTTGGTCAGCTCGGCCTGCGCGCTGACCACCAGTAGGCCGGTCAGGTCGGGCATGACGAATCCGTCGGGCGCATCCGTGCTCGCGGCGGCAACGAGCAGATTGATGGCTGGCCGCGCTATCCCCTGCGCGTGTGCCGGCGGGTCTTGCGCAATCACCGTTCCCTCGGCCACGCCACGATAAGGCAAATGCGCAGTGACGCCCGCCTCCAGACCAACACGCCGCAACTCCAGTGCCGCGATGCGCTCGTCCCGACCCACCGTCTCCGGCACGTCCACCTTCTGTGGTCCCAGACTCTCGGAGACGCGCATGTGCCACTCGCGCCGTACCACCGATCCGGCTGGCGGCGACTGCGTAAGGATGTGCCCCGCAGCCACATCGCCTGAGTAGTAGCGGTTGTCCACATCCAGATCCAGTCCCAGGCCGGAGGTCTGGCTGCGCGCCTCGGCCACGGTCATCCCCTTGAGCGCGGGCACCTGCACCTCCGCGCCGTGAATGGCGAAGTGCATGGTGGCGATGGCCGCAAGCAGCCCCACGGCCACCAGCAGCATGACCAATGAGGCGATCTGAAAAAAGTTGATGACGTGACGGGTTCGCATAGCCTTAGTCTTACAGAAGAGCGCCCATGAAAACAATATTTTGAAAGGTTACGGCCAAGAGACTGACCCGCTTTTCGGGCATTGTGCAAAGCGCGCTAACAATAGATTTTTAGAACCGGAATCGCAGATAACCGGCGTGCGAAAGTACACTGTCAGAAGGACAGGAAGAGAGGCTGAAACCGCATGATGCGTTTTCTGGTGCGCTGGATGCAACGAGTGCTGGTAGTAGCGGCGGCGGCCTTCGCCCTCTGCTATGGCGGCGATTGGGCCGTCTTCAAGCTGCGCGGTTCGCCCCTCTCCAAGGTCACCGTCAACCGCTACGTGACGATTCCGCTCAAGGGCGGCAAAAAGGAGTTCGACTACCTCGGCTCCATCGATCTGCCCTGTTCACGCTCCCTCTTTCCGCAAGCAGGGCAAGCCGTCTGCTGGCAACTCCGCCGCAATCCCAATCAAGGGATGACCCAGTAGCCATCCTTCCGTTGATACGCGTTGGAATTGGTCATCCATTTCCAAAAAGGGAGAACCCCGGGCTTTGCGTGGTGGCAGTAGAGGTTTGACCTATCCGGGAGTCGTTCCCGGTTTTTGTAATTTTGCTCTTCTGGCAAAAACCTTAGAAGGTCACGGAGCACGAGCGCCGTCCCTACGGGACTCCCGGTAACTTTTTGAGTATCTCCAACCCCACGCTGAAGCGCGGGGCTAATAACCACTGCGCCTTCGGCGCGAGGCGATTGGCAACTGTCAAATGATTGGGCAGTTCCGCAGGGGCTAAAGCCCAGCTTTCTTTTCTGCCCTTTGCGGCCCGGCTGAAGCCGTGCCCTTATTACAAAACAAGCCTATTATCTAGTTTTTCGCAGCCCTTGAAGCCGTGCCCTTGTTACAAAGCAGCAGGTTTCAGAGGCTCACAAACTCGGCGCATGACACGGATGAAGGCGTTCAACTGCCGTTTTTAGGGTCATTCAATCGCGCAGGTGGTTAGCTATACCGCAGCCAGCGCACGATCTCCGGCAGCGTGGCGCGCTTGCCGTACATCAGAATGCCCACGCGGTAGAGGCGCGAGGAGAACCACAGCACCGCCCAGATGCTCAGGACGAGCAGGCCAATGGAAACTGCAATCTGCCAGGCCGGAACCACGGTCATGCCCATGCGCGCAATCATCGTATAGGGTGAAGTCAGCGGGCAGAGTGTTGCGGCAATGCTCCAGGTGGAGTTGGGATCCCTGACCATTACCGCCAGCAGGCCCATGGAAGTGTAGAGCGGAATCATCGGCACAACCATGAACTTCTGCAAGTCCTGCGCGGTTTCGCAGGTGGCCGCAAGGCCGGAGAAGATGGCGGTGAAGAGCGCAAACCCCAGAACAAAATAGATGGGAAAGAAGATGCCCTCCTGCCAGGAGAAGCGGATGGCGATGTCGCCTGTGAGCAGTGCGGCAGCGAGTGAGGTGCCCAAAAAGGCCGAGGCTCCCGCAACCCAGATGGCAATCTGCGTGAGGCCGACGCCGCCCACGCCGAGCAGTTTGCCAGCCAGCAGATCGCTGGGCTTGGCCACGGCGAGCATGACTTCGAAGATGCGCGAGGTCTTCTCTTCGATGATCGCGCGGGCCATATCCAACCCGTAAAGCATCACGGGAATGGAGAGCAGCATCAGCATCAGAAATGCTTTGATGAGAGTCGCTTTTCCGTTGTTTTTCCCAATATTTCCGTCTTTGTTCAGTTGCAATGCTTCGATGGAAACCTTGGCCAGCAGGGCATCGGCATCAGTCGGACTCAATCCTTTGCCGATTATCCGCTCTTTGACCACTCCGCGATTCAAGGCGTTTTGCAGGCTACCGTTTGGAGTGACATCCGCAGCCGAAAGCGAGGTGAAGGTAGCCGTGATTTCCTGAGGATTGGAGGAGTCGATCTTCAGCAGGCCGTCGATCTGCTTGGTGCGCACTTTCTGCTGCCATTCGTCGCGCTGTTCCTTGTTGGCGAACGCGGTCACAATATCCACCGTGTAATGGGCATCCTTGTCGTCGAGCAGTTGTTGGCGCACTTGCGCGGCGAGGATCACGTCATCGGCCACAATGGCAATGTGCTTTCCGGTATTGGCTTTGTTGTCCATGTAGTAGGTGAAGACCAGCAGCGCAGCTAATATAAGTGGCAGGCCGACGGTGGAGACTTTAAAGGCGCGGCCGCGAATCTGCTCCAGGTACTCGCGTTTGGCGACGAGAAGGATATTACGCATTGTTCTGGCCTCCCACAGTCTCGATAAAGATCTCTTCCAGTGACGGCTCAACCAGCTCAAAGCGATAGATTGCCGCGCCCGCCGCCGCTTCATGCAGCAACTTCTGCGCATCGCCGTGCGGCTTGAGCTTGATCTCGGCGTGGCCGGAGAAGTTCCTGGCCTCGGCAATCTCCTCGCTGGTCAGGAATGCCGAACTGCCCTCGAACTCGACAATCACCCGATTGCGCTCGTATCTTTTCTTGATCTCGCGCAGATTGCCGCTGAGCACAGCCTCGCCATTGTTGATCAGGCAGATTGAGTCGCATAGCTTTTCCACCTGCTCCATGCGATGGGTGGAAAAAACAATCGCCTTGCCCTGGCTTTTGAGTTCCAGCAGCGTCTGCTCCACCAGCACGGCGTTGACCGGATCAAGGCCGCTGAACGGCTCATCCATCACAATCAGGCCTGGCGAGTGCAGCAGCGTGGAGATGAACTGAATCTTCTGTTGCATCCCTTTGGAAAGCTCTTCCGTCCGTTTTTGCAGGGTCTCGGCAATCTCCATGCGCTTGGCCCAAGCGGTAGCCTGCTTCTCGGCCTCCCCGGCGCTTAGCCCATGCAGACCGCCAAAGAAGACCAGTTGGTCCAGAACCTTCATTTTTTTATAGAGGCCGCGCTCTTCGGGCAGGTAGCCAACCCGCTCCAGGCTCTGGCGCTCAAAGGGCTTGTCAAAGAGCTGGATGCGGCCCGAGTCCGGCATCGTAATGCCCATCATCATACGAATGGAACTGGTTTTGCCAGCTCCGTTCGGACCCAGCAGGCCGAAGATCTGCCCCGCTTCAATCGAGAGGCTCAGGTTGTTCACCGCAACCTTGCTCTCGTAAGCCTTGGTCACTCCCTCGAGTTGAACAACTGGCATGGATTCTCCCACTGCGTAATCGGAAATTTGGGTACGGTTTGGCACCCGGCAGAGCTATGGGGCGCCTGCATGGAGTGTACCAAAGGTACTTGCAAGACTATGCCTGAACAATCGATGCGTTGAGTCGAGCGAATCGGTTCCCGGTTCATAGGATCTCACCGCCTGCGGTTTTTTCATTTTGCGCTCTTCTCTTCCGGAAGCGTGTCTCTTTGCCAATTCCTCCGTTACTTTAGGGCTTACGAACACGTCCATATTGCGTCAGAAAACGACAGAAAGGTCAAACGAAAGATATGTAAGTTAACGGAACTAAATCGTTTGATCGTAGACACACACGAAATAATCCATAGAAGCCGAAAAAATGATAGGCTGGATGACAATGGTTAGTTTCGATTTTCTAAAGTCCGAACCTGTTCAGGGGCCAGCGCAGCGACCGCAGTCCCTTGATCAAGTTGATGTGCGTCAGTCCGTACTTGAGGATTTGGCGCTAAAGATCCTTTATCTGGCCGGTTCGCTCTCTGTCCATCAGCTTGCCGAAAAGACCCGGCTCAGCTTTGAGGTGACCAAGGAAATCTCCTTCCGCCTGCGTACGGAATTGCTCTGCCAGGTCACCGGCATGAACGGCAATATTCCCCAGATCGCCATCACTTCAGAAGGCCGCTCGCGAGCCTCCGATCTGCTCTCGCAAAACCACTATACCGGCCCCGCGCCGGTCTCTCTGGAGAGCTACGTCGAGCAGACGCGGAAGCAGAGTGTCCGCAAGACGGGTGTGCACGCGGATGAGGTCAAACACGCCTTTGCACATCTGGTCATCGAACCCACGCTGCTGCGCCAATTCGGAACCGCGCTCAACTCCGGCAGCTCGATCTTTCTCTACGGCCCTCCGGGAACAGGAAAGACAACGGTTGCGGAGACGCTCTCCAGGGTCATTGCCGAAGATGAGATCTGGATTCCCTACGCGGTGGAGGTGGAAGGCGAGATCATCACCCTCTACGACAGCGCCATTCACAAGCGCATGATGGAGTTGGAACCCGAGGACTGCGACGAGCGCTGGGTGCTCTGTCAGCGTCCCTCCGTGATGGTGGGCGGCGAACTGACGGCCGAGATGCTCGATCTGCAATACAATCCAACCACGAAGTTCTACGTCGGCCCGGTGCAGATGAAGGCGAATAATGGCGTGCTCATTATCGACGACTTTGGCCGCCAGCGCCTTCGCCCGGAAGACCTGCTCAATCGCTGGGTCGTTCCCCTGGATCGCAGAATCGACTTCCTTACGCTGGCCGGCGGCAAGAAGCTCGAAATCCCCTTTGAGATGCTGGTCGTCTTTGCCTCCAATATGGACCCGGCGTTGTTGGTCGATGAATGCTTCCTGCGCAGAATTCAAACCAAGATCAAGATCGACGGGGTTTCTGACGCGCAGTTTGCTGAGATTCTGCGTCGCGTGGCGCAGGAAAATGACGTCGAGATGGACCCTTCGGTTCCTCAGGATTTGATCGACTTTATCCGCCAGGTGTTGAAGCTTGAACTGCGCCAGTGCTATCCCAGGGACATTGTGAATCAGATCCTCTGGGCTTCCCGCTACGAAGGCAAGATACCTATTCTGAATCATTCCACGATGGCCCAGGCGGTCGAAGCCTACTTCCTTGCCAAGCACTGAGGAAAGTTGAAAAGTCCAGTGAACCGCCCTAATCTCCGCAGATTTTGCGGCCTGACCGAAAAGCCATCTAAACCCAGCGTATTCGGATACAAGAAATAATCGGCAAAAGACAGAACCTCTTACAAAATTGTTCTGAGTTAGCTGGTAAGCATCAGGGCACGACTTCAGTCGTGCCGCAAATGCCGCAAAATGAGCTGGGCTTCAGCCCTTGAGGGAATGCCGGTTGCACCAATAAGCATTTATTCCGCGAAAAAATGATTCTAAAAACCTGGCCCGACGCTGGCATACTGGAGTCATGGCCAACCCAGAACATTTTACCCGCTCCCAGATGCGAGAATAATAGGCAGTACCCATCCTCGCGCGAGGCGCGATTATTCAAGGGAATTTCGCCATGCGTCGTGTTGCGCTGATCTACAATCCCGCCTCCGGCCAGCACTCCAGAAGCCGCCGAGTCGCCATCGACAAAGCTCTCGCCGTCCTCCACGCTGCGGGCATTGAAACCGAAGCAATCGAGACGACCGCTCCCGGCAGCGCTGGCCCGCTGGCCGAAGAGGCCGCACGGCGCGGCTGCGACACCATCATCGCTTGCGGCGGAGATGGCACGGTCCATGAAGTCCTGCAAAACCTGGTGGGGACTCAAGTGGCGCTCGGCGTGGTGCCGCTGGGCACGGCCAACGCGCTGGCCGCCAATTTGGGCCTGCAAACCTCACCCGCCAAGGCCGTCCGTCGGTTGCTCAACGCTCAACCAGTGCGCATCCCGGTGGGCAAAATCTCCTATCAGGACGCCGTCGGCGCAACCCGCTCCCGCTACTTCACCGTCGCAGCAGGCATCGGCGCGGACGCTCTGTTTATCTCTCTTCTCAATCCCGTTCTCAAGCGCCGCCTCGGCTATCTCCTTTATGTAATCGAGGCCTTTCGCGTCTGGTTTACCTATCCATTCCCACTTTTCGAAGCCGCCTTTGTTGAGAGCCCCGGCGCTGCGCCGCGCGTCGAGCAGGTCTCCGAGCTGCTGGCCGTGCGCATACGCGACTTTGGGGGGCTCATCAACAATTTCGTTCCCGGCGCAACGCTGCACCACGACAAGCTGCGCTTGGTGGCCTTCAAAACCCGCAGCCGCCTGAGCTACTTCGGCTTCATGATTCCTCTGCTCTTTGGACGCCATCGCTTTACCGGCAAGATTGAGGCTTTAGATGCGCTCTCGGTGGAGTGCCGCCCGCTTCCCGGCTCCCCGGCGCGCATCTTTGCCGAAGCCGACGGCGAGTATCTTGGCGAGCTGCCCATCCGCATCGAGATTGTGCCAGACGCCGTCACGCTGCTGATTCCTTCCGGCGTCAAACCCTGAAATCCGCAACGCCATATCGTTCACTGTATTCAATTGAGCAGATTCTCGCCTCGCGACGTGCAAGACTCAGTTTGTCGTTGCTTTTCGGCATACTCTGAGCCGGATACGCATCAAGCGGCAACGCCAGGAGAGCTATATGTTAGGAACGATTTTGGTTGTGTTGTTGATCCTTGTGTTGATTGGCGCTCTGCCAACATGGCCGCATAGCAGAAATTGGGGCTATTATCCGAGCAGCGGAATTGGTCTGGTTCTGCTGATCCTCGTCGTCCTTCTATTGGTCGGCGTGATTTGAGCCACGGGGTAAGTTTGCTCGCAGGGAAGTGGCGTCAATTGGCTATCAGCGCGGCGGCAATTGTTTTTGCCGCCGTGCTCTCAAGCGGAAGCGCGCTTGCATATTCTGTGCTAACTCATGAAGAAGTCATTGATCTGGCATGGACAACGGAGATTCGCCCTCTCTTGATTGAACGCTATCCGGGCCTCACTAAAGATCAGATCAAGGAAGCTCACTCCTATGCCTATGGAGGCTCAGTCATTCAGGATTTGGGCTACTATCCCTTTGGCAGCAAAGAATTCAGTGACCTGACTCATTATGTTCGCAGCGGTGACTTTGTGCTTGAGTTACTCGCTGAAAGCCGGGACGCAGATGAGTATGCCTTTGCGCTGGGCGCGCTTTCGCACTATGCCGCGGATATTGACGGCCACCCGGCGGTCAATGAAGCGGTTGCCATTCATTATCCTAAGTTGCGCGCGAAATATGGTGACTCGGTTCGTTATGCCCAGGATACTTCGGCGCACTTGAAGACCGAGTTTGGATTCGATACTTTGCAGGTAGCGAAGAATCGTTATGCGCCAGCGCAGTATCACGACTTCATCGGCTTTCAGGTCTCGATGCCGCTGTTGGAACGCGTCTTTCCCATCGTCTACGGGCTGGATCTCAAGGACGTTCTCACGCATGAGGACATGGCGGTTGGTTCCTATCGCTTCTTTATCAGCAGCTTGATTCCGCAGATGACTCAGGTAGCGATTCAAGCGCACAAGAAAGATTTGATGCGCGAGATTCCCAACTTTTCCCGGCGCAAATTTCTTTATCGCCTCTCCCGCTCGGATTATGAGAGAGAATGGGGAAAGACCTATGAAAGGCCTGGTCTGGGCACGCGAATCCTATCCACGCTTCTGCGTATGATGCCAAAGATTGGTCCATTCAAGAAATTGGGGTTCAATAACCCGACCCCGCAAACCGAAGATCTTTACATTAAAAGCATCAACACAACCACGGACCATTACCACGTCCTGCTGGAAGAAGTTTCTACCCGCAAATTGGTTCTGCCGAACGGCGATCTCGATGATGGAAAAGAAGCAAAAGCGGGAGAGTACTCGCTTGCGGACGACACCTATGCAAGCCTGCTGGCGCAGCTATCCGCGCACAACTTCAATCAAACATCGCCCCGGTTGCGCGAAAACATTCTTGAGTTTTATGCGCAACCATTGCCGTCCGTGAAGACAAATAAGGAACTAGCTCATCAGCAAGTTACTTTGATCAACTTGGATCGGTTGAAAGCTGCGACAGTTATAGCCGTGCCCTCTCAAGACAGGATGAAATAGTCCCTGCTGTCTACCGCTCAATGCTTGTGCGAGTGTTTATGCTTCGATTCGGAGGGCGGCGTCAGCGCGGACTCCGGAACGGTCATCACCAGTCGCCCGTGCTGCACGCCCTTGAGACCGATCAGCAGATCGGCGAACTTTTCCACCTTGGCCGACTTGCCGTGGACGATCAGCACCTCCAGGCAGGAGTCGTGATCCAGGTGCGCGTGACTGGTGGAGACCACCAGTTCATGGTGCGCGTGCTGCAACTCGGTCAGCTTTTCGCTGATGCCGCTGGCGTGGTGGTCGTAGATCAGCGTCACCGTGCCAACGACAACCGCGTCCGGCGAGGCGGTCTGCTCGGTCACCAGCCGGTCGCGAATCAGATCGCGGAAGGCCTCCGAACGGTTGGTGTAGCCCCGCCGCGCAATCGAGCGGTCAAACCGCTTGATAAGCTCCGAATCCAGCGCAATTCCAATCCTGCTCAGAACGCCCACACCCACCTCCGCGATCAAACGCCCACTCAGCCAGCGAAGAATCAGAGTAGCACGAGGAGAAGAATCATGGCGTCACTGTTTGCGCACCTCAAGGAGTCCGCAAAGCATAATGCGTATTCGACGCTCATGCTTACAGGCGATACTAGGGATCATGGTCTCCCACCCATTGTGCATAGAACGCACAATGGGTGGGGCATGGAGATATTGTTCACACTTGAGCTGAAAACGCTCTGATGCGTATTCTGACCGATTTCACAGCAAAAAGAAGCTGCCGATTCGAGCTACTCGGCAGGGCGCGGATGCGCAGCCAGCCACTTGGCGGCACGCTCCTTGGCCTCGGCCTGTTCGTCAGCGGTGATGTGCGCGCCCATCAACTGGCGGCTGGCGGCATACTGATCCTGCTTTGATCCGTTCACCGAAGCGGCCAGATCCAGCCAGAAGTAGGCATCGACGTAATTCTGCGCGACGCCCTGGCCAATGGAGTAGAGCACGCCGAGGGTAGCCTGTGCGCTGGCATCACCCTGCTCGGCGGCCTTGCGATACCATTCCGCGGCTTGAGTTATCTCGCGGGGAAAGTCCTTTCCGCCATCGCGGTAAAGCACGGCCAGATGCAGCTCACCGGCCAGGTCGCCTTGATCGGCGGCTTTTTTATACCACTCGGCGGCCTGCTTCAAATCCCGCTCGACGCCTTTGCCCGCCGCGTAGCTTTCGCCCACCAGCACCTGCGCCGCCACGTCGCCAGCGTTGGCCTTGGCGAGCAGGGCAGGGTCCAGGCTCGATGTCTGCGCCGATGCGATTGCCGCCGACAAAGCTGCTGCGACAACAATATACTTCCAAAGTTTTTTCATAGATTCTTGGGGAAACTTGCTGCTTTCTTCGAAAACAATAGCAGATTTACGCCGATTGAGCAGGCGAATCTCCTGCATTGAGTCGCGACGGGATCATTTGCGGAAGATTTTCAGCGCAAAAACAACCCTGCCGCATTCCTCCAGCAAAAAGCGCTAGAATTTCAGTATGACTGATCGCATCTCTCTGCCCCTTGCCCAAGCCGACCCCGTCGTAGCCGCAGCCATCGACCACGAAACCCTCCGCCAGCACGAAGGGCTGGAGATGATTGCCAGTGAAAACTTTGTTTCTGAAGCGGTTCTGGAAGCAGCCGGTTCGATCTTCACCAATAAATACGCCGAAGGCTACCCTGGGCGGCGCTACTACGGCGGCTGCGAGTATGCCGACGTGGTGGAGAATCTGGCGCGCGACCGTGCCAAACAGCTCTTCAACGCCGAGTACGCCAACGTGCAGCCGCACTCTGGCTCACAGGCCAACGCCTCGGCCTACGGGGCGGTGATCAAGGCGGGCGACACGATCCTCGGCCTCGATCTGGCGCATGGCGGCCATCTGACCCACGGGCATAAATTGAGTTTTAGCGGCAAGCTCTACCACACCACCTTTTACGGCGTGCGCAAAGACACCGAGCGGATCGACTACGACCAGATGGAAGAGGTAGCCGAGCGGGAGCGGCCCAAGGTCATTATCGGCGGCGGCAGCGCCTATCCGAGACTGTGGGATTTTGCGCGGATGCGGGCTATCGCTGACAAGGTTGGCGCTACGTATGTCTTTGATATGGCGCATATTGCTGGACTCGTGGCAGGCGGCGTGCATCCCTCGCCGGTGCCCCATGCGCACATCACCACCACCACGACACACAAGACGCTGCGCGGACCGCGCGCCGGGCTGATCGTCTGCGGCAAAGACTATCAGGTGGGCGCCAAGCCGGAGCAGACCATCGGCAAAGATATTGATAGGTCAGTCTTTCCCGGCCAGCAGGGCGGACCGCTTATTCACATTGTGGCGGCCAAGGCCGTGGCCTTCGGCGAGGCGCTCAGGCCGGAGTTCAAGACGTATGCCGCGCAGATTGTGGCCAACGCGCAGGTGCTGGCCTCAGCGCTCAAGGAAGCTGGCTTCCGCATCGTCTCCGGCGGCACGGATAACCATCTTTTGCTGGTGGATGTCTTCGCCAAGGGGATTTTGGGTTCAGAGGCCGAGCTGGCGCTGGGCAAGGCCGGCATCACAGTGAACAAGAACACCATTCCCTTCGACATCAATCCGCCGATGAAGGCTTCGGGGATTCGCGTCGGCACGCCTGCGCTGACCACGCGCGGCATGAAAGAACCGGAGATGGTGCTGATTGCCGCTTGGATCGAAAAGGCTCTGGCGCAGCGCGGGGACGATGCGGCGCTCGAAAAGATTCGCCGCGAAGTTGCGGAGCTGGCCGATCAGTTCCCGCTCTACGCCTGGCGGCGGACAAAGTAGGTAATTCCCAGACGCCAGTTTCGATGGAAGCTTTGTTGTACGCACCATTGATTGTTGGCTGTGGCTGGTTACTGGGCGAGTCTGCTGTACGGGGCTAGGCCCAGAGACACGAGAATACGCAAAGTCACCAGGTTTCAGACCGTGTGACTTTGCGCTTCATGGTTTTGTGGTTTCCCGCCCATTCGCCAGAAAAAAGCGAATGGATGGGGCACAGAGCTGGTACAAGTTCAAGCAGTCAGAGACCTAGCGTCCGGATACAAGTCAAACAGAATCAATTGGTTGACAATCCCCTTCATTGTTTTTCATTTATCTTTAGAGCCTCTCGCGAAATTATCTTCAGTTAGCTGATAAGCGTCAGGGCACGACTTCAGTCGTGCCGAAAATGGCTCAAACTGAATCCGGCTTTAGCCGCTGCGGAATGGGCAAGTAACTGAAATCAAATACACGCAGGGGCTAAAGCCCAAGACTCATTGGGGGCCTCTGGCGGCACGACTAAAGTCGTGCCCTGACACTTCCTGCAATTTCCAAGGGATTTTGCAAGTGGCTCTTTAGATTCAAAAATTATGGTGCGCCCGGAGAGATTCGAACTCCCGACCTAACGCTCCGGAGGCGTTCGCTCTATCCAGCTGAGCTACGGGCGCGCATTACCAGCATACAGCACTTTGGGCTGCTGCGGGTGAGAAGACTCTTGTCCAATGCAAGATGAGCCTGAAGGGCCGTCCATGCTGGATATGAACAGCCGCATGGACGGCCGAGAGATGTTGAGTTTGAAATCGCTGGGAATTTGATATGCGTCGGCCCTGGGCCGGATCAATCATTTGCATGGCTTTGTGCATCCTTCGCTATTTCCATCGCCAGCAGCTCGGCCAGCGCCCGCTCGGGACAGATGTGCTTGGCCTCGGCCAGATCCAAATCCTTCTCCGATTCCAGCGAGAAGGATATGGTCAGGAAACAATAGAGGCAGCGGGTGTTGTAGGTTCCGTTTTCGTTTTGGGTGCGGCTATACATATTCCCTCGCGCTTGGCCGACAGATAAAGCGATATTAGACGGCATTTTCTATCTCGCACGTGATTCGTATCACCGCGTTTACTTTGGCCCATCGACCCAGGAAAGAAACTGGAGCGACGCCTCACACTGCCGGAGTTTGGTTCAAGCTCCGATGGTAGTTGAAGACCAGCAGGGTGAGGATGCCGAAGACTCGATGGAGCCATGCTGGGTCTGGAAAAGGTCTTTGACAGGGGCACACTGTCAATCAACGGCAACCCTCTGGCTCAACTCGCCAGCGGTTTTGCAGGCAATTCCGCTCCAGCCGATACAATAGCTAAAAGGATCAATTATCCAGGAGGGATACTGACTATGCCTTTATATGCTTATCGCTGTACGCAATGCGGTCACCACTTTGAAAAGATCCAGCACTTCAACTCCGAACCGGAGCTGGTTTGTCCCAAGTGCCAGGGTGTTCTGGAGCGCCCGCTCACAGCGCCGCGCTTTCATTTCAAGGGATCTGGGTTTTATGTAAACGACTACGCGGGCAAGAGTCCTGCGCCAGCATCCGAATCGGCCCCGGCGGCGGCATCTGGTTCGGAAGCGCCCAAGACGCCGTGCGGCGGGAGCTGTGGCGCGGCCTGCCCGGCAGTGGCGGCGGCTTCCGATTCGGCAAGCTAGTACCTTGACCACGTAAATTTGTGGTTTCCCAGGTCTCAAAAGCGAGACCTGGGGCACCCAACTCATTATTCCAATGCAGCAGACTGAAAACTCTCTGCGCCTTGGATGGTGTTTTCCCCATCCAATAGTGCGGAGGTTCCCCGTGAATAGAGTAGTTTTTATTGTCCTTGCCGTGGCCGTCGTGGTTTCGGTTGTCGCCGTCGGCGCTGCCGGAGAGAGCAATCAAGCGCTGCCAGCCGTTGGCCAGATTGCACCCGCCTTTACGCTTCCCTCACAGGACGGCTCGCGGATTTCGCTGGAAAGCTTTCGCGGCAAGTGGGTGGTGCTGTACTTCTATCCCAAGGACATGACTCCCGGCTGCACCATTGAGGCGCACAACTTTCAGCGCGATCAGGCGAAGTTCGACGCGGCTGAGGCGGTAATTCTTGGCGTCAGCGTGGACACGCCGGACAGCCACAAAAACTTCTGCAGCAAGGAGGGGTTGACCTTCCGCTTGCTGGCCGACCCGGAGCACAAGGTTGTGGATGCGTATGGTTCGCTGGGCAGCTTCGGCCCGATGACCATCGCCAACCGCAACACCTTTCTCATCGATCCGCAAGGCAAGATCGTGAAGGTGTGGACCGGCGTGAAGGTCGATCACCACTCCGAAGAAGTGCTGGCGGCGATTGCGGAGTTGAAGAAGTAGCTTTGTTAGAGATGGTTTTGCATTCAGGCGCAAAAAAGCCCGACTCGCGCCGGGCTTTTTTGCTTGCCTTGTACTTCGGATTGTCTGCTACTTGGTTGCCTTTTTCGCAGGAGCTTTCTTGGCGGCTGCCTTCTTGGCTGGAGCCTTTTTCGCAACTGCCTTCTTGGCAACTGCCTTTTTCGCAGGAGCCTTTTTCGCAACTGCCTTCTTGGCAACTGCCTTCTTCGCCGGAGCCTTCTTGGCAACTGCTTTCTTCACTGCTGCCTTCTTGGCGGGCGCCTTCTTTGCTGCCTTCTTGACGGCCAACTTATTACCTCGTTTGGTGAGTTTACTGGCGCTTTTTCCGGCTGCCGCCTTCTTGGCCACAACCTTTCCGCCCTTCACGCCAGAGCCCTTCTTCTTTGCGGCGGATTTCTTCGCGGCCTTCTTGGCCACAACCTTCTTGGCTGCCGGCTTCTTCCCGGCTACCTTCTTGGCAGGAGCTTTTTTACCTGCGGCCTTCTTGGCGGCTGCCTTCTTGACTGCAACCTTCTTGGCTTTTTTCGCAGGAGCCTTCTTGGCAGCGAATTTTTTTGCCGGGGTCTTTACGGCCGGAGCTGTCTCGACAGGAGCTTGCACTGCCACGGGCGGCTCGACTTCTTTCTTTACTGCCTTCTTCGCAGGAGACTTTTTCTTCGCGGTCTTCTTCCGGGCCGGCTTTGTTGCGGGTTCATCCACGATCAAAATCACAACATCTTCTTCAGCAACTCCCTCGTCGTCATCCGAAGAGGTCAGCACGCCAGAGGTTTCAAACTCATCATCCTCATCGAAGTCGTCGTGATCGGAATCAATCGGCTTGGCATTCGCTTCGCCGTCGCTCATCGCGTACATCTTGAATACTTCTTCCATCCCGTTGCCTCCAGCGGCTTTCCGCTGCGCTTGTTTGCGTTATCTTTTTTTCACGCGGCAGAGAAAACACGTTCCGCTCACGCAAGACATTGTAGCAATAGCTTGCACGCTCACACTAGCAGATGACAAGTGCGTAATGAGGTTCCTCGCATTTTTTATTTCTTTGTTTTGTGTTTAGCCGTTGCGCTCCGCTTGCGCGCGTGGGATTTATTTGCGTCGGCAGGTGCGCGTTTCTCCGCGCTGGCAGCGGGTTCGGAGCGCTTTGATGCCGGTGCGCCCTTCTTTTTTTGTGTACTGGAAGCCGACGATTTTTCGGTTGCATTATTTGTCGGCTCTGCCTGCGGTGAATGCTCGCTGGCTTGCGCCGCACCGCGATGATGGCCGTGCGCGGAGGTGCGCGGCGCACTTGCTGGCTCGGCTACACGTAGCCGCTGGCCTGGTTGCACTTTGATGCCCGGCACTTTATTCCAGAGGCGCAGATCATTGAGCGAAACGCCAAAGCGATCGGCGATAGTGACCAGCGTTTCGCCTTTGCGCACTGTATAAAGACGCGTATGCGCCGCTGGCTCGGCAATAGGCTGCGTGGGCACCAGCAAAGCTTCTACACCATTGATGGCGTCGCTCAAATGCAGTTGATTGGCCACGGCCAGTTCCGCTTCCGTCACGCGATAGGTGCGGGCAACGGAGGCCAGAGTCTCGTCGGCCGCAACGCGATGGTAGCGCCATGCATTGCGTTTCGCCTCTGGAATTGCGGCGATGCGCTGCTCAAAGACCTGCGCCATGCCAGCGGGCAGATGGAGATCGAAGGGAGCATCGGGCGGCGTTGCTGTGCGCAGCAGGCTGGGATTCAATGCGGTCAGCTCGTCCACCGGCGCGCCCACAATATCCGAAACCAGCTTGAGACTGACCGAATAGTTGATGGTCACCGTGTCGGTGAGCACCGGCGGATCAAGCGTCAGATCGTCGAAGCCATACTGCGTGGGATGATTGGCTATGATGATGGCCGCCAGAATCTCCGGCACATAGTTGGCGGTCTCTTTGGGAAGTTCGTTGCGCTTGTAAAGCTCCCAGAAATCGGCGTAGCCGGTCTTCTCGACGGCATGTTGCACTCGGCCCGTGCCCCAGTTGTAGCCGGCCATCGACAGATACCAGTCGCCCAATTGGTTGTAGATGAACTTCATGTAGCGGGCATAAGCGCGTGTGGATTTTTCCGGATCGAAGCGTTCATCCACGTAGGCCGTGCGCGCCAGTCCATAGAATTTATCGTTGGGCATGAACTGCCACATGCCGCCAGCGTGAGATTTGCGATTGAGCGCGCGCGGATTGAAGCCCGACTCTGCGACGGCGAGGTAGATCAGATCCTGCGGCACGCCCTCTTCGGCCATCACGCGCTGAATCATCGCCCTGTACCGGCCACCGCGCTGGAAGGAGTGGAGCAGCGTGTTATGCCCTTTTTTGGAATTCGCAAAAAAATTGATATAGACGGCGACGTCGTCGTTGACCACCAGCGGCAGATCGGAGTTGGTGGTGGCCAGATCGGCCTTGGCCTTGGCGATAATGTTGGGGTTGACCTCGAAGGTTACATCCGCAGCCGCTTCGGACGGAGTCTCTTCTTCCTTGGGGACAAAGCCGTTGCCCTTCTTAAGGGATTCCATCTCCAGCGCATTCACGCCATCGACGATGTGATCGAACTCGTCCTGCAACTCGGAATTATTTTTGATGTCGATGCCGCCGGCCAGCATCAGGTCCACGGCGCGATCAAACGCCTGCTTGGCCTCAGGCAATCTGCCCCTGTGATAATCGGATTCACCCTGCGCGTAGGCCGCTTCCACCTGCTTAATCAGCACGTGCGTCTTCTGCTGCTCAAGGGTGGGCGCGGGCGGCACGGGAGCGGCTACGCCTGGGGCTTGCACGGGCGCGGCCGGCGTGAGGGCGGGCGCGGTCGCTTGCGGCTGCGTACCTTTAGAGGCGCCCGTAGGCGCTGTGGGATCACAACCCGCGAGCAAAAAAGCCAGCGCGGCGCAGCCGAACCACCGATACCGAATCCTGTTCATGCGCATGAAAGATTTTTTACCCTTAGCCGATGATAAGCTATGACCTGGAGGCTGTGCGCGTTCAACTGCGCAATTTGCTCCTTCAATAGGCCACATGGACGCTCGCTTCCTAAGAAACTTCGCCATTATCGCCCACATCGACCATGGAAAGTCGACACTGAGCGACCGTCTGCTGGAATATACCGGCTCAGTGACCGGGCGCGAGATGCAGGCTCAGATCCTGGACGACATGGACCTGGAGCGTGAGCGCGGCATCACCATCAAGGCCCACGCCGTACGCATGATGTACAAGGCCCACGACGGCAATACCTATCAACTGAACCTGATCGATACGCCCGGCCATGTGGACTTCAGCTACGAGGTATCGCGTTCGCTGGCATCCTGCGAGGGCGCGCTGCTGGTGGTGGACGCCACCCAAGGCGTGGAGGCGCAGACGCTGGCCAACGCTTATCTGGCCATCAACCACGGCCTGGAAATTATTCCCGTCATCAACAAGATCGATCTGCCCTCGGCGGACATTGTGCGCACCCAGGAAGCGATTGAGAAGGCCGTCGGCTTGGATGCCACCGACGCCATCGCGGTGAGCGCCAAGACCGGCGTGGGCGTGGATGAGGTTCTGGAAGCCATCGTCAAACGCCTGCCGCCGCCCACCGGCGATCCCGATGCGCCGCTGCAAGCGCTGATCTTTGACTCATGGTTCGATGCCTATCGCGGCGTCATTGTGCTGGTGCGCGTGATGCAGGGCACGATGCGCAAAGGCCAGCGCATCCGGCTGATGTCCAATGGGAAATCTTTTGAAGTCGAATCGATGGGCGTGCTGATGCCCAAGCCGGTCGAGATTGGCCAGCTTCTGGCGGGCGAAGTGGGCTTCTTTGCCGCCACCATCAAGACCGTCAGCGACACCAAAATCGGCGACACAGTGACAGAAGAGGCGCGTCCCGCTTCGACGCAGCTTCCTGGCTTTGAAGACATCAAGCCGATGGTCTTCGCCGGACTCTATACCGTCGATTCGCATGAGCACACCCTCTTGCGCGACGCTCTGGAAAAGCTGCGCCTGAACGACTCGTCGTTCTTTTTCGAGCCGGAAAGCTCCGTCGCGCTGGGCTTCGGCTTCCGCTGCGGCTTTCTCGGCCTGCTCCACATGGAGATCATTCAGGAGCGGCTGGAGCGCGAGTACGAGCTGGACCTGATTACCACCGCTCCCGGCGTGCGCTACCACATCAAACTCACCGACGGCAGCGAGATAGAAGTGGACAATCCTTCGCGCTGGCCCGACCCCACCAACATCGAATCCATCCGTGAGCCGGTCATCACCGCCAAGATTCTCACCAACGAAGAATATGTCGGCGGAATCTTCAAGCTGGTAGAAGAAAAGCGCGGCAAGCAGCTCAACTTCGAATACGTCACGTCGAGCCGCGTGCTGCTTACTTACGAGTTGCCGCTCAACGAAATCGTCTTGGATTTTTACGACCGTCTGAAGTCAGTCTCCCGCGGTTACGCGTCGCTGGATTATCAACTGGCTGGCGAGTGGGAATCGCCGATGGTCAAGCTGGATATTCTGGTCAGCGGCGAGCCGGTGGATGCGCTCTCGATCATCGTCCACAAAGATTGCGCCTACGAACGCGGCCGCGCACTGGTCTCCAAAATGCGCGAGCTGATTCCTCGCCAGCAATTCGAAGTGGCCATTCAGGCGGCGATTGGCGCCAAGATTATCTCCCGCGAGACCGTGGTTGCGCTGCGCAAGAATGTGATTGCCAAGTGCTACGGCGGCGACATCAGCCGCAAGCGCAAGCTGCTGGAGAAACAGAAGGAAGGCAAGAAGCGCATGAAGCGCATCGGCAAAGTGGACATCCCACAGGAGGCCTTCCTCGCGGTACTGCGCATCGGTGAAGATTCGCAGAAGTAGCTGGTTGAACAGGCATTTAGAGATTGCGATAATATCAAACTGTCATCCTGAGCGAGCAAAGCGAGTCGAAGGACCTGCGGTTGATTATTTTGGCATACTGGTATCCCAGGTCCGAAAATCCGGACCTGGGGCACCCGGCGAACCATCGCGGCATTTCGCGCAAGTTGGATGAGATTACCGCCGAAGCCGGAGCCAGAAGTGTATTCGAGGCGCGTATCTTCGACGATCTCTGCTTCGCCGCAAAAGCAGCTATAAGCTAAGCGTGAGATGAACAGTAACGGCAGGCGGGTTCATCGTCTCCCACATTTCAAATTCGAGATGTGGGCCACCCGCCTGAGCCACCCACCACCGTACCACATTGCGATACGTGGTGTTTT